>Ga0315903_10008323_pt1 | contig 12778 bp, 8 predicted proteins | sample LakEriMetagenome_7_FD_203524 | JGI IMG/M metagenome (GOLD analysis project Ga0315903, IMG submission 203524) | Freshwater fungal communities from buoy surface, Lake Erie, Ohio, United States - Buoy 2 MA119 | ecosystem: Environmental > Aquatic > Freshwater > Lake | place: USA: Lake Erie, Ohio...
GCTTGCGGAACGCGTCCGAATAGTCGTAGCCGGGCGCGGCTCCAGCCTTGCGGCCGAAGATGCGGTGCAGCGTGGGGCCGGCGCGATTGTCCTCGCCGGGCTGCAGCGTGTGGCAGATCGCGCAGGCGCGGTACACCTCCGCGCCCCTGTCGCCCGCATAGGCGGCGAGTTCGTCGCCGGGCCCTTGCGTGAGGACCGCGCCGATATGCTCGCCGGTGCGCGCGTCCCAGCACCGCACGAGCCGGTCGCCGCCGCCGGTGAGCAGCACGCGCCCGTCGGGCGCATAGGCGAGCGACCAGACGGGCAGGCCGGGACCGTTCAGCGTGAAGCGCACGCGCGCGCCGGCTGCGTCGAGAATGGCGACCGATCCGCGCGGGCTCGCCGCCGCAAGGCTCGCGCCGTCAGGCGACGCCGCCAGCGCGATAATGGGGGCGTCTGCGGCCTCGATGCGCGCGCGCGTCGCGCCAGCCTGCGTGAGGATCATCACGACGCCGTCCGCGCGTCCGACGGCGAGCTCGCCGCCCGCAAGCAAGGCGATCGCGTTGAGCGGCGCGCCGGCCTCGATCACACGCGGGGGCTCGGCGGGATCGGCGCTCCAGATGCGCAAGGCGCCGTCGTAGCCCGCCGTGGCGATCCCGCCGCCGGGCAGGAAGGCGAGCGCGTTCACGGCGGCCTTGTGGCCTTCGAGCGTGCGCAGGAGCCGTCCGTCCTCCAGCGCATGCACATGGGCGAGATTGTCCCAGCCCCCGGTCGCGTAGCGCGCCCCCTGCGGATCCACCGCGAGGGCGGCGATGGGAGCCTCATGGTGTTTGGAGAGGCGGGCGGGCCGGTCGGCTCCGGCGGCCCAGATCGCCACGCGCCCGTCCTCGCCCGCTGTGAGGAAGCGGCCGTCCGGCAGCGCGGCCACGGCGTTCACCGCGCCCTCATGGACGCGCAGGATGCGGCGCGCGCGGTTGGCGCGCAGATCCCAGACGATGGCGGATTGGTCGAAGCCGCCGCTGATGGCGCCTGCGCCGTCGGGCGTGGCGGCAAGCGCGCGCACGGGGCCGCCATGGCCTCTCAGCCCGTCCGGCGCCGCGTCCTGGGCGTGAGCGGAGGCGAGGCCGGTGAGGAGCGCAAGGGCCGTCAGGCGAACGAGGGGCGGGAAAGCGTGGGTGAGGGCGCGCATGGCGCGGGAGAATAGGGCGCCCGCGGCCCGCCGCCAGCCCCTTTGTCGCCGCGCTTGCAATGGCGGACGGCTTCCCCCACAAGCGGCGGCGTAACTTTGCCCCGGGGGGATCGGATGTTCGGCATTTCGGCGGGCGATCTCGCCATTCTGGTGGTTGGCCTCGCCGGGGCGGGCGCGTTCACGGGCGTGCTTGCTGGCGTGTTCGGCGTGGGCGGCGGCGCGGTGATCGTGCCGGTGCTTTATGAGCTGTTCCGCATCATCGGCGTCGACGAGGTCACGCGCATGCCGCTTGCGGTCGGCACGTCGCTCGCCATCATCATCCCCACGTCGATCTCCTCCTTCCGCGCGCACAAGAAGCGCGGAACGGTGGACATGGACGTGCTGCGCGCCTGGGCTGTCCCCGTCGTGCTCGGCACGCTCGCGGGCGCGCTGGCGGCGCGCTGGGCGCCCACCGCGACCTTCAAGATCGTGTTCGTGCTCGTCGCCGGCGTGAACGCCGCCCGGCTGATCGGCAATCTCAACTGGCGGCTGGGCGATGATTTGCCGAAAGGCCCGCTGATGCGCGTCTATGGATTCGTCACCGGCGTGCTCTCCGCGCTCATGGGCATCGGCGGCGGACAGATCTCGACCATGCTCATGACCTTCCACAACCGGCCGATCCATCAGGCTGTCTCCACGTCGGCGGGCATGGGCGTGCTGATCTCCATCCCCGGCGCGCTCGGCTATATGGCGGCGGGCTTCGACAAGCCGGGCCTGCCGGTCCTGTCGATCGGCTATGTGTCATTCCTTGGCTTGCTGCTGTTCGCGCCCATCAGCATCTGGACCGCGCCGCTTGGCGTTCGCCTTGCGCATGCGCTCTCGAAGCGCACGCTAGAGATCGCTTTTGGTTGCTTCCTGCTGCTTGTCTCCGCGCGGTTCCTTGCAAGCCTGCTCGGCTGGTGAGCGTCACTGGCGCAACACGAGGCGGTTGCGCTCCACCGAATAGCCGGAAAGCCGTTCGAGAAACGACTGCCCCAGAAGGTTTTCGCGCAAGGCGCCCGGCCGCGCCGCCAGCGCGTGCACGTCGCGCATCGTGATCTCGCCGATGGTCAGCGTCTTGATCGTCAAGGGCGCGGCGAGCGCGCGTCCATTGGCGGTTGAGACGCTCACGCGATAATCGAGTTTCGCGGGATCGAATCCGAGGCGCGCGGCGTCCTCGGCGCGCAGCACCACCGTCGATGCGCCCGTGTCGAACATGAGGCGCAGGCGCACGCCCTCCGCCATGCCCTCGAATGTGTAATGTCCGTCAGGTCCGCGCACCGCATGCGCCTCGCCGGGCGGCGAGATGACGCGGCGGCCGGGCGCTATTTCGTCCATCATCCGTTCGGTGAACGCGGCCATCTCCGCGCGATGCGCATAGCCGATCATCACGGCGGCGAAAATCGCGACCCATGCAAGGGCGCCGAGCAAGGCGCCGCGCAATCTCGTGCGCAGGCCGTCGCTGCGCCGCTCCTCGCGCCAGCCCGCGATGAGCCACACGAGCAGCAGCGCGCTCGCGCCCGCCGACGCCCATTGGCCCGGCGACAGGCCGAGCATGTCGGCGTCTTCCGGCAGCAGGATCGCAATCGCGGCCGCGACCACAAGCGCGACGAGGGCGAGGGGATAGAACATGGAGTTCAGATAGTGCGGCCAAGCGCGCGTTAAAGCGCGGGCGCGGCGGCGAGCGCGAGCAGGAAGGCGATTTCAGACAGCTGCTGCGAGGCGCCCGCCACGTCGCCGGTTTGCCCGCCGATGTGCCTGCGCGCGATCAGGGTCATGTAGCCCGCTGCGAGCAAGCCGCAGACGAGGGCGAGCGCGAAGGCGCGCAGGCCGAACGCAGGCGCCACGAGCGCGCCTGCAAGCGCACAAGCGAGCGCGAAGGCGATCCACGCGGCGGCGCCGATCGGCTTCCCCGCCGCCTGCGCCGCGCCGTCGCCGCGCGCGGGTTCAAGCGCAATGGCGGGCGTGAGGCCGGCGACGCGGGAGAAGGCGGCGACGGCCACGACGGCGAGCGCTGCGGCGACGACGCCATGGCTCGCCACAAGGGCGGCGAGCGCCGCCCAGCGCAGCCCGAGGGAGAGGACGAGCGCCGCGCCGCCGAACGTCCCGATGCGGCTGTCCTTCATGATCTCGAGCTTGCGCTCGCGCGTGCGGCCTCCGCCAAGCCCGTCCGCGCAATCGGCGAGCCCGTCCTCATGGAAGGCGCCGGTGACATAGACGAGGCAGGCGAGCGTGAGGCCCGCGGCGAGCTGCGCGGGCAGTCCCAGCCCATGGGCGACCCAAAGGGTGAGCGCGCCCACCGCGCCGATGACGGCGCCCGCGACCGGCAGCATGCGGCAGGCGCGTGCGAAATCCGGCGGCCCGTGGGGATCGGCCTCCCAGGGCAGGACGGGAACGGGCAGGCGGGACCAGAAGCGCAGGCAGACGAACAGATCCTGCGCGAGGTCCCGGGCGAGCGCGGCGGGGCTGGACATGACGCCACCATGGCCCGGTCCCCGAGGGCGCGCAATCGCCGCCGGGCCTCTGGGGGCTCGTTGGCGGGGAGGGCCGCCGGACCATGGCTGCGCGAGGCGTATCTTTTCACTCGCTTCCCGGCGCACGCGTGGTATAGAGCCGCACCCGGGGAATAGGTCGGGGCGCGCGGCTTGCGAGGCGAACGCCTCCAGGATGCGGGCGTGGCGGAACTGGTAGACGCAGTGGATTTAGGTTCCACCGCCGAAAGGCATGGGGGTTCGAGTCCCTCCGCCCGCACCAGCCCCTGAACTGCCGAATCCCATTCGTTTGGACACTCGCGCGGGCGGAGGCCCGCCGCACCGCAGGATTTGAAAAGGGAAGATGATGCAGGTCACCGAAACCCTCTCCGAAGGCTTGAAGCGCGCTTACAAAGTCGTGCTGCCGATGCAGGATCTGGCGCAGCGCCTCGAGGCCGAGCTCAACGACCTGCGCTCGAAGGCGCGCATCAACGGCTTCCGTCCCGGCAAGGTGCCGCTGTCCCACGTGCGCCAGATGTATGGCAAGCAGGTGATGGGCGACGTGCTCCAGAACGCCATCAACGAGGCCAACCGCAAGATCGTCGAGGACAACGGCCTCAAGCTCGCCGGCTCCCCCAACATCGACGTCGAAGGCGGCCAGGAAGGCGTCCAGCGCGCCATTGAGGCGAAGGGCGACCTGGCTTTCACCGTCAGCGTGGAAGTGCTGCCGAAGTTCGAGATCGGCGCGTTCGACGACGTGGCGCTGGAGCGCCTCGTGACCAAGGCGCCGGATTCGGACATCGGCGACGCGCTCAATCGCATGGCCGAACAGTCCCGCCCCTTCGAGCCCAAGGACGGCGCGGCCGCCAGCGGCGACAAGGTGACGATCGATTTCGTTGGCCGGATCGACGGCGAGGAATTCCCCGGCGGCAAGGGCGAGGGCCATGACCTCGTGCTCGGCTCGGGCCAGTTCATCCCCGGCTTCGAAGACCAGCTGATCGGCGCCAAGGCGGGCGAGGCCCGCGTTGTCACCGTTAAGTTCCCCGAGGAGTATCAGGCCGCTCATCTCGCCGGCAAGGACGCCGCCTTCGACGTCACCGTCAAGGCCGTGCAGGCGCCGGGCGAGCTCAAGATCGACGACGAATTCGCCAAGACCTTCGGCATCGAGTCTTTGGACAAGCTCAAGGACGCCGTGCGCGCCAACATGCAGACCGAGCTCGACGGCGCCTCGCGCGCCCGTCTGAAGCGCGCCCTGCTGGACCAGCTCGACAAGCGCTATTCCTTCGAACTGCCGCCCTCTCTCGTGGAGGAGGAGTTCAAGGGCGTGTGGGAGAGCGTGGTCGCCGAGCAGCAGCAGACCGGCAAGACCTTCGCCGACGAGAACACGACCGAGGAAGCCGCCCGCGCGGAATATCGCGCGATTGCGGAGCGCCGCGTGCGTCTTGGCCTCGTGATGGCCGAGATCGGCGAGCAGAACAAGGTTCAGGTGACCGACGACGAGCTGACCGCGGCCGTGGTCGAGCGCGCCCGCCAGTTCCCGGGGCAGGAAAAGATGGTCTGGGACTTCTACCAGAAGAACCGTGAAGCTCTCGCCCAGATCCGGGCCCCCCTCTACGAGGAGAAGGTGGTCGACGTGATCCTCTCGCAGGCCAAGGTGTCCGACAAGGAAGTCTCGAAAGAGGATTTCCTGAAGACGGTCAACGAAGAGGCCGACGCGAAGTCCTAATCCGACCAGCCGCGCGGCGCGCCCATTGCGCGCCGCGTTTCCATGCTTATCTTGGTGACGCCGCCGATTCCGCGCGGTCAGAGAAGAGCCCGATGCGCGATCCGATCAGCCTCTACAATTCGTTCGTCATTCCGAGCGTCGAAGAAGTCACCTCGCGCGGCTCCTATCGCTACGATATTTTCTCGCGGCTCCTGAAAGAGCGCATCATTTTCCTCGCGGGCCCCGTCGAGGACCAGATGGCGACCCTGGTGGTCGCGCAGCTGCTGTTCCTCGAGGCGGACAATCCCAAGAAGGAAATCTACCTCTACATCAACTCGCCCGGCGGCGTGGTGACATCCGGCCTGTCGATCTACGACACGATGCAGTTCATCAAGCCGAAGGTCTCGACGCTGTGCATCGGTCAGGCGGCCTCCATGGGCTCGCTCCTCCTGTGCGGCGGCGAGAAGGACATGCGCTTCTGCCTCACCAATTCCCGCGTGATGGTGCATCAGCCTTCTGGCGGCTTCCAGGGTCAGGCGTCGGACATTCAGCGCCATGCCGAGGACATCCTTAAGATCAAGCGCCGCCTCAATGAAATCTACGTGAAGCACACGGGGCGCGATTACGACACGATCGAGCGCACCCTTGATCGCGATCACTTCATGACCGCCGAGGAGGCCAAGGCCTTCGGCATCGTGGACCAGGTGATCGAGAAGCGCCCCGACGAGGCGGCCGAATCGAAGTAAGGCCGCCGGGCGGGCCAGTGCGCCGCCGCGACCTCGCGCGTCCGGCTTTCCGCAGTGTTGCGTTTTACGGGACGGCTCGTTGCGTCGTCTCGGGCGCGGCGGTTTGGAAACGCTCCCGGAGGCCAGCTTTTAGAGGGCTGGCGCGGGTCGCCGTCTCGAACCGCGCGGCTGGGCTCCCGCAGTCGGGCTCGTGCTGCTTGATCCGGGGGACGATGCGTGGTTGCATCCTTCAGGGGCGGGGCCGCGCGGTCGGGCCGGACCCTGAACTGAGCGATAAACTTTTGGGCTGGGCGGGCGGCGCGGCTACGGTTTCTTAAAACCGCGTCTATATTCGGTAAAAGGTCGCGATTCCGACTCAGTCGGGTCCCGCGGCCGGCACGGAGAAGAATATGAGCAAAGTCAGCGGCGGCGACTCGAAGAACACGCTCTACTGCTCGTTTTGCGGCAAGAGCCAACACGAGGTTCGCAAGCTGATCGCGGGCCCCACGGTGTTCATCTGCGACGAGTGCGTCGAGTTGTGCATGGACATCATCCGCGAGGAGAACAAGTCCTCGCTGGTGAAGACCAGCGACGGCGTGCCCACGCCGCGCGCGATCTGCAAGGTTCTGGACGATTACGTGATCGGCCAGACGCAGGCCAAGCGCGTTCTCTCGGTCGCGGTGCACAATCACTACAAGCGCCTCAACCACGCCACGAAGCACAACGACGTCGAACTGGCGAAGTCCAACATCCTGCTGATCGGCCCCACTGGCTCCGGCAAGACGTTGCTCGCCCAGACGCTCGCGCGCATTCTCGACGTGCCGTTCACGATGGCCGACGCCACCACGCTCACGGAAGCCGGCTATGTCGGCGAGGACGTGGAGAACATCATCCTGAAGCTGCTTCAGGCGTCCGACTACAATGTCGAGCGCGCCCAGCGCGGCATCGTCTACATCGACGAGATCGACAAGATCTCGCGCAAGTCGGACAATCCCTCCATCACCCGCGACGTGTCGGGCGAAGGCGTGCAGCAGGCGCTTCTGAAGATCATGGAAGGCACCGTCGCCTCCGTGCCGCCGCAGGGCGGGCGCAAGCATCCCCAGCAGGAGTTCCTGCAGGTGGACACGACGAACATCCTGTTCATCTGCGGCGGCGCCTTCTCCGGCCTCGAGAAGATCATCTCGGGTCGCGGCAAGGGCACGTCGATCGGCTTCGGCGCGAAGGTGGAAGGCCCCGAGGAACGGCGCACCGGCGAGATCTTCCGCAAGGTGGAGCCGGAGGATCTTTTGAAGTTCGGCCTGATCCCCGAATTCGTCGGCCGTCTGCCTGTGATCGCGACGCTCGAGGACCTCGATGAGGACGCGCTCAAGAAGATCCTCATGGAGCCGAAGAACGCGCTGGTGAAACAATATCAGCGCCTGTTCGAGATGGAGAACACCGAGCTCACCTTCCAGGAGGAGGCGCTCAACGTGGTCGCGCGCAAGGCGATCGAGCGCAAGACCGGCGCGCGCGGCCTGCGCTCCATCCTCGAGGCGATCCTGCTCGACACGATGTTCGAACTGCCCGGCCTTGAAGGCGTGGAGCAGGTCGTCATCGGTCCCGAAGTGGTCGAGGGCAAAGCCCGGCCGCTCTACATCTACAGCGAGCGCGCGGAAAAGACTGGCGCGTCCGCCTGACGATGGGCCTGCCGCGAACCTTGAAAGACGGGTTCGCGGTGGCCATTTGTTCTGTGTACGGGGATGATTAAGGCGCTGGCCGAAAGGTCGCCAAGGTCAAGCTACCCGTCTTCCCAACCGCCGGGGCGCCTCCTGGAGGGCTTCCGGCAAGACGTTTACGGCAAGACGCGCCTGCATCGCCCTCTTTTCGGCGTTTCATCCGCGACACCACTGCAGGCGTCTCGTCTCGCGGCGGCTCTTTGCGCCGTTGGGACGCTGCAACAGGACAGGAAACAATGACAGCTGAGAAGCGTGCCCAAGCGAAGCCTGGCGAGATCGAGGTCTATCCCGTCCTGCCGCTGCGCGACATCGTCGTTTTCCCGCACATGATCGTGCCCCTGTTCGTCGGGCGCGAGAAGTCGATCCGCGCGCTTGAAGAGGTGATGAAGGGCGACCGCCATATCCTGCTCGCCACCCAGAAGAACGCGGCCGACGACGATCCGGCGACCGACTCGATCTTCACCACCGGCACGCTCGCCACTGTGTTGCAGCTGTTGAAGCTTCCCGACGGCACTGTGAAAGTGCTCGTCGAAGGCGCCGCGCGCGCGCAGGTCAAGCGCTACACCCGCACGGATGATTATTACGAGGCGGAGGCGAGCGTCATCGCCGACGATCTCGGCGTCGCCGTCGAGGTGGAGGCGCTCGGCCGCTCGGTCGTCTCCGAGTTCGAAGGCTATGTGAAACTCAACAAGAAGGTGTCGGCCGAAGTGGTCTCCGCCGTCGGCCAGATCGAGGATTACTCGAAGCTCGCCGACACGGTCGCCTCGCATCTGTCGATCAAGATTTCCGACAAGCAGGACATCCTTGAGACGGCCTCCGTCGCCAAGCGCCTTGAGAAATGCCTCGGCCTGATGGAGAGCGAAATCTCGGTGCTGCAGGTCGAGAAGCGCATCCGCACGCGCGTGAAGCGCCAGATGGAGAAGACCCAGCGCGAGTATTATCTCAACGAGCAGATGAAGGCCATCCAGAAGGAACTCGGCGACGAGGACGGCCGCGACGAGCTCGGCGAGATCGAAGAGCGCATCAAGAACACCAAACTGTCGAAGGAAGCGCGCGACAAGGCGCTCGCCGAGCTGAAGAAGCTGCGGCAGATGAGCCCCATGTCCGCCGAGGCGACGGTGGTGCGCAATTACCTCGACTGGATTCTCTCGATCCCGTGGGGCAAGCGCTCGAAGGTGAAGAAGGACCTGCCGCTCGCCGAGGAGATCCTCAACGCGGATCACTTCGGCCTCGAGAAGGTCAAGGAGCGCATCCTCGAATATCTCGCAGTGCAGCAGCGCGCCAACAAGCTCAACGGCCCGATTCTGTGCCTCGTGGGCCCGCCCGGCGTAGGCAAGACCTCGCTGGGCAAGTCCATCGCGAAGTCGACCGGCCGTGAGTTCGTGCGCATGTCGCTGGGCGGCGTGCGCGACGAGGCCGAGATCCGCGGCCACAGGCGCACCTATATCGGGTCGATGCCTGGCAAGATCATCCAGTCGATGCGTAAGGCGAAGACGTCCAATCCGCTCTTCCTGCTCGACGAGATCGACAAGATGGGCATGGACTTCCGCGGCGATCCGTCCTCTGCGCTTCTCGAAGTGCTGGACCCCGAGCAAAACCAGGCTTTCAACGATCATTACCTCGAGGTCGATTACGACCTGTCGAGCGTGATGTTCGTGACGACGGCGAACACGCTGAACATCCCTGCGCCTCTGATGGACCGCATGGAGATCATCCGCATCGCCGGCTACACTGAGGACGAGAAGGTCGAGATCATGCGCAAGCATCTGATCCCGGCCGCGACGCAGAAGCATGGTCTGTCGCCGACGGAATGGTCGGTGGACGACGGCGCATGGCTGATGCTCGTGCGCCGCTACACCCGCGAGGCGGGCGTGCGCAATCTCGAGCGCGAAGTCTCCAACCTCGCCCGCAAGGCGGTGAAGGAGCTGCTCACCTCGAAGAAGAAGAAGATCGCGTTCACCGCTGAAAACCTGCCCAATTATCTCGGGCCGCCGAAGTATCGCTACGGCGAGGCCGAGACCGAGGATCAGGTGGGCGTCGTGACGGGCCTCGCCTGGACGGAAGTCGGCGGCGAGCTGCTCACCATCGAAGGCGTGATGATGCCGGGCAAGGGCCGCATGACGGTGACCGGCAATCTGAAGGACGTGATGAAGGAGTCGATTTCGGCGGCGGCGTCCTATGTGCGCTCGCGCTCCATCGCCTTCGGCATCGCGCCGCCTACCTTCGAGCGTCGCGACATCCACGTCCATGTGCCCGAGGGCGCGACGCCTAAGGACGGCCCCTCGGCCGGCATCGCGATGGCGACCGCTATCGTCTCCGTGCTGAGCGGCATTCCTGTGCGCCGCGACATCGCCATGACGGGCGAGGTGACGCTGCGCGGGCGCGTGCTGCCCATTGGCGGCCTGAAGGAGAAGCTTTTGGCGGCCACGCGCGGCGGGCTCAAGAAAGTGCTGATCCCCGAGGAGAACGCGAAGGATCTGGCGGAACTGCCGGCCTCGGTGAAGAACGCGCTCGAGATCGTGCCCGTGTCCCGGATGGATGAGGTGCTGCAGCACGCCCTCGTGCGCCAGCCCACGCCCATTGAATGGGATGAGGAGAAGGAGGCCGCAGAGGCCGCCAAGAGGCGCCCCGACGAGGAAGCCTCCGCGGGCCTCGTCGCTCACTAACGCAGGCTGGAGCGAAACCTCGCCAACAACCGCGCGCCCGCCCGGCGCGCGGTTTTTTTATGCGCAGGCGCGGGCGAGTCTGAAATCTGGGAATTTCTGTGGCCGCGCGAGCGCGGGCGATTGTGGGGGCGGGCGGGCTGTGCGAACGTGCGCGCGGCCGGCGCTGTCCGGCGCATCCGCTGGAGGTTTTCGCCCATGAATCGTACGCTTGCATCCGCGCTTGGCGCGCTGGCCGCGTTCGGCTCCCTTGCAATGTTCTCGTCCGGCGCGCAGGCGCAGGCGCCGACCGGCAAAGTGACGGTTGTGACCTCCTTCGCCAAAGACGTCACCGATCCATTCAAGCGCGCTTTCGAGAAGGCCTATCCGGGCGTGACGCTGGAGGTTCAAAACCGCAACACCAACGCCGCGGTGAAATTCCTTGAGGAGACGCGCGCCGCCAATCAGACCGATCTGATGTGGGCCTCGGCTCCCGACGCTTTCGAAGTGTTGAAGGGCAAGCAGCTCCTGCAGAAATACGCGCCGAAGGCGAAGGGTCTGGCCGAGAAGGTCGGCTCCTATCCTGTCAACGACAAGGACGGCTTCTATTTCGGCTTCGCGGCCTCGGGCTACGGCATCATGTGGAACGAGCGCTATCTGCGCGCCAATCGTCTGCCTGAGCCGAAGGAATGGCAGGATCTCGCGAAGCCGGCCTTCTACGACCACGTGTCGATCTCCGCGCCCTCGCGTTCGGGCACCACGCATCTGACGATCGAGACGATTCTGCAGGGCGAGGGATGGGACAAGGGCTGGCGCACGATCAAGGAAATGGCCGGCAATTTCCGCTCGGTGACGGACCGTTCCTTCGGCGTGCCGGAGGCCGTCAATTCGGGTCAGGTGGGCGTCGGCGTCGTGATCGACTTCTTCGCCTTCTCCGCGCAGGCGGCGGGCTTCCCGGTGAAATTCGCCTATCCCTCCGTCACCACTGTCGTGCCGGCGAACATCGGCGTGATCGCCAATGCGCCCAACCGCGCGGGCGCGGAGGCCTTTGTGGAGTTCATCCTGTCGCCGGAAGGCCAGGAAGTGCTGCTTGATCCGGGCATCCGTCGCCTGCCGGTCAACATGCAGACCTATGCGAAGGCGCCTGCGGGCTATCCCAATCCGTTCAAGGATCCGCAGTTCCAGAAGATGATGCTGTTCGACGTGGACAAGTCGGAGGCGCGCACCGCGCCTGTGGACGTGTTGTTCGACCAGCTCATCACGTTCCAGCTCGAGCCGCTGAAGGCCGCCACCAAGGCCGTCCATGACGCTGAGGCGGCGCTTGCGAAAAAGAACAACGACAAGGCGCGGGCGCTTCTGAAGGAAGCGCGCGACCTCATCGCCGCCATGCCGATCAACGAGGCGCAGGCTTCGAGCGCGGAGATCCGCGGCGCCTTCACGGGCGCCAAGGAGAAGGGCGCGCGGCAGGCGGAGCTTGAGACGCAATGGTCGGCCTTCGCGCGCGAGCGCTATGCGCAGGCGAAAGCGAAAGCTGACGAGGCGCTGAAGCTCGCGCGCTGACGCGCGGGCAGGGGCGGCGCGCAGCGTCGTGCGCGGTCTTTCCGAATCGGCTACAGGCTTGAGCCTGAGCATTTCGGAGAGACCATGCCTCGCGCGCGCGTCGCTTTATGTCGCTGGACGGCGCTGGCGCTTCTGACGGCGCTCGCCACGCTCGCGCCGTTCGCGCTGATTGATCGTCCCTTCGCGGACGAGGCCGGCTACGCGCTGTTCGCGCGCTACTGGCTCGAAGGCCTTGTTCCCTATCGCGACGTTTGGGACGTGAAGCCGCCGGGCCTGTTCGCGCTTTACGCGGTCGCGCAGGCGCTGGGGGCGGAGCCCCTTGCCGCCATCTGGATCCTGCCGCTGCTCGCGGTCTGCGCGCTGGCGCTCGCGTTCTGCGCGATCGGGCGCGAATGGTTCGGCGACGTGCGCGTGGGCGCGCTCGCGAGCGTTCTGTTCTGCCTCTATTCGCTTGTAGGCGATGGGCTGAAAGGCCCGGCGATCCTGCTCGCGGCGCCTTTCGTCGCATGGGGTCTGTTGTTCGCGCGGCGCGCGCAGACGGGCGCGGCGGCGCTTGGCGGCGCGCTGCTCGGATGCGGCGTTTGCGTCCTCCAGTCCTCCGCCTTCGAGGCGGCGTTCGCTTTTCTGCTGGTCGCCTTCGCGCCGCAGACGCCGCTTGGCGATCGCGCCCGTCGCGCTGGCGCGCTCGCTCTTGGCGGGCTTGCGCCTGCGGCGGCGTTCGCTCTTTTGTTTCATTGGCAGGGCGCGCTGCGCGATCTGTGGGAAGGCGCCGTC
>Ga0315903_10008326_pt1 | contig 12775 bp, 9 predicted proteins | sample LakEriMetagenome_7_FD_203524 | JGI IMG/M metagenome (GOLD analysis project Ga0315903, IMG submission 203524) | Freshwater fungal communities from buoy surface, Lake Erie, Ohio, United States - Buoy 2 MA119 | ecosystem: Environmental > Aquatic > Freshwater > Lake | place: USA: Lake Erie, Ohio...
TGGTCCTCGATCGCGTGCTCCTTGGCGGCGAGGGCGCCCTTGGCGCGGTCGAGCCGGGTGGTGGCGTCGGCCTGCGAGGCCTCGAGCTCCTCGTGCTGGCGCTGGTCGCGGGCGATGCGCTCGTCGGCGGCGGCGAGGGCGGCGCGGGCGGCCCGCTCGTCGGCGGCGGCGACGGAGTGCTCGCGGGTGGCGACCTGGAAGGCCTCGCGGCGGGAGGCGCGCTCGGCCTCGTTGGCGTCGATCTCGGCCTGGAGGGCCATGGCGCGCTCGTTGAGCGCGGTCAGTCGGTCGTTCTCGGCGTGGAGGCGCGCCTTGCCCTCGCGGATCTCGGCCTCGCGGGAGAAGACGCCGCGCGCCGCCTCGTCGGGCGAGGCTCGGCGGCCGGCGTAGACGAGGCCGCGCCGGTCGACCAGGTCGCCCGCAGGGGTGGCGACGAGGAGGAACTCGAAGCCGGGGTTGGCGCGCCACCAGGCGAGGAAGTCGGGGAGCGAGGGGCAGAGGTGGCAGCCGGCGAAGAGGCTGCGCACGAGGGGCTCGGCGGCGGCGAGGCGGGGGCGGACGGCGTCGGCGGCGGGGGTGAGCCAGGCGGGGAGGCCGGCGGGGCGGGCGGGCGCGGGCGCGGGGACGTGGAAGACGGCGCGGCCGAGGTCGCGCTCGGCGAGGCGGCCGACGAGGCCGGGGACGAAGTCGGCGCTGTCGAGGGCGACGGCCTCGCTGGCGGCGCCGAGGAGGGACTCGAGGGCGGGGGCGAGAGCGGTGTCGGCGATCTCGACGAGGGCGGAGAGGGCGGCGGCCTTGCCGGCGGGGACGGCGTCGGCGAGCTCGCCGCGGAGGATGGCCTTGGCGCCGTCGGAGAAGCCCTCGAGGCGGCCTTGCATCTGCTCGAGGAGGGCGAGGTGGGCGGAGAGCTTGGCGACGGCGCGGTCCTGCTCGGCGATGGACTGCTGGAGGGCGCGGAACTCGGCGACGAGGGCCCGGCCGCGGTCGTCGGCGCCTTGCTCGGCGGCGCGGGCGGCCTCGGACTCGGCGTGGAGGCGGGAGACGACGGCGGCGCCGTCGGCGGCGCGGCGCTCGGCGGCGGCGCGCTCGTCGCGGGCCTGGTACAGGGCGTCGGCGAGGGCGGAGCGGCGGGCCTGGAAGCTGCGGAGGTCGACCTCGAGGTTGGTGACGTCGGCCCGGTGGCGGGTGATCTCGCCCTCGGCCATGAGGAGGTCGTGGCGGTGCTGGCGGAGGGCGGCCTCGGCGGCGGCGAGGCGGCGGGCGGCCTCCTCGGCCTGGTCCATGCGCTCGCGGAAGGCGGTGTCGGCCTGGGAGACCTCGCCGGCGCGCGCGTCCTTCTCGGCGGCGCCGCCGGAGAGGCGGGCGTCGAGCTCGGCGAGCTCGGCGGAGGCGCCGGCGGCCTCGCGGCGGACCTCGGCGGCGCGGGCGAGGAGGTCGTCGGCGCGGAGGGCGGCGGTGCGGCCCTCGCCCTCGGCGGCGTCGCGCGCGGCGCGGAGCTCGTAGAGGGCCTGCTGGGCGGCCTGGATGCGCTCGGCGGCCTCGGCGCGCGCGGACTTGGCCTCGGCGAGGGCGGCCTCGCGGCCCGCGAGGGCGGCGCCGAGGGACGAGGCCTCGTCGCGGGCGGCGGCGACGCCGGACTCGAGCTCGATGAGGCGGGCGCGGCGGTCTGACCACTGGTGGCCCTGCCAGGCGAGGTCGAGGTGGGTGAGGCGGTGGCGCAGGCGCCGGTAGCGGAGGGCCTTGGCGGCCTGGCGCTTGAGGGAGGCGATCTGGCGGGCGACCTCCTCGACGACGTCGGTGGCGCGGGCGAGGTTTTGCTCGACGAGGGCGAGCTTGGCGAGGGCCTCCTTGCGCTGCGCCTTGTAGCGCGTGATGCCGGCGGCCTCCTCGAAGAGGTAGCGGCGCTCGGCGGGGTTGGCGGAGAGGATCTGGTCGATCTGCCCCTGCACCATGAAGGAGTAGGACATGCGGCCGACGCCGGTGTCCATGAAGAGCCGCTGGATGTCCTTGAGGCGGCAGGGCTTGCCGTTGAGGAAGTAGTCGCTGGCGCCCTCGCGGTGGAGGCGGCGCGTGACGGAGACCTCGGCGAACTGGGTGCCCAGCTCCTTCTCGCAGTCGGCGAAGGTGAGCTCGACCTCGCAGATCGGGAGGGCCTTGCGGGTGTCGGTGCCGGCGAAGATGACGTCCTGCATGGAGGCGCCGCGGAGCGACTTGGCGCTCTGCTCGCCCAGGACCCAGCGGATGGCGTCGACGATGTTGGATTTCCCGCAGCCGTTGGGCCCGACCACGGCGGTCATCCCCGGCCCGAGCCCGATGCGGGTGCGGTCGGCGAAGCTCTTGAAGCCGTGGGCGACGATTTCCTTGAGATACATCGGCGGGGTGAGGGTCAGACTTGTCCCCGCCCGGAGTGGCGGCAAGCGCCGAGTGGCCGGACCCCGCCGGGCGGAGGCCCCTCGGTTTCGGGGTTGACCCCGCCCCCACCCTGCCCTTTCCCTCGCCCCTCACACCCATGGCTGTTGAAATCAAGATTCGCAAGGGAGAGGCCGTCGACAAGGCCCTCCGTCGCCTCAAGAAGAAGGTCGACCGCGAGAACATCATCAAGGACGCCCGCGCCAAGCGCGGCTACGAGAAGCCCACCACCCGCCGCCGCCGCAAGCGCAAGGTGAAGGACTTCAACGCCTACCTCCGCAAGAAGTGGGAGAACAAGTGAGGCGCTGAGCGCTCTCCCCGAGAAACCCCGGCCCGAGAAGGCCGGGGTTTTTGTTTGGACGGGAATAAGCTAGGTGGCGGAGGGGGCGAAGGTCGCGGAGGGGGCGGAGGCATCAAGTCAGGGGCGAGGCCTCGACCTGCCAGGCTGATCCTCCGCATCCTGCGCTTCCTTCGAATCCTGCGCCTCCCACGCAGCCTCCGCATCGCTCGAATCCCACGCCTCCTGCGAATCCTTCCATTCCCGAGTAGCGCAAAAAAAGGCCGCCCTGTCGGGCGGCCCTTGGCGGGAGGCGGGGGAGACCTCAGCGGAGGAAGAGCAGCTCCTGGTAGGTGGGCAGGGGCCAGTGGGCGTCGGCCACAATCTCCTCGAGGCTGTCGGCGGCGGCGCGGACGCGCAGCATGGCGGGCAGCACCTTGGTCACGGCATGGCGGGCGGCGACGTGGGTGTCGGGCATGGCCTGGTCGCGGAGCTTCTCGAGGGCGTCGAGGGCGTCGGCGAGCTCATCGGTGAGCTTGGCCACGGCCTTGAGGGCCTTGCCGGCGGACTTGCCGCCGGCGGACTTGAGGGCGTCCTGGGAGGCGGCCAGGTCGCGGGCATGGGCGTAGGCCGCGGGGAGGATGATGGTGCGGCCGATCTCCAGGGTGAGCTTGGACTCGGTGCCGACGCTGAGGACGTAGGAGTGGGTGTAGATCTCCTCGCGGGACTCGAGCTCGCGCCGGGAGAGCACGCCCTGGCGCTCGAAGACCTGCACGGTCGAGGCGGCGGCGATCTCGGGGAGCGCGTCGGGGGTGGTGCGCAGGTTCTTGAGGCCGCGCTTGGCCGCCTCCTTGTGCCAGGCCTCGGAGTAGCCGTTGCCGTTGAAGATGATGCGGTGGTGCTTCTCGAGCACCTCCTTGACCACGACGACGAGGGCGGCGTTGAAGTCGCCCTTGGTCGACTTCATCACGGCCTCGAGGCGGTCGCAGAGGAACCCGATGGAGTCGGCCACGATGGTGTTGAGCGCGACGAGCGGACCGGCGACGGAGAACGAGGAGCCGACGGCGCGGAACTCGAACTTGTTGCCGGTGAAGGCGAACGGGCTGGTGCGGTTGCGGTCGCCGGCGTCCTTGGGCAGGACGGGGAGGGAGTCGACGCCGAGCTGCATGGTGCCTCCCGCCTTGGAGGTCTTGGCGCTGCCGCTCTTGCGCAGCTGCTCGAAGACGTCGGCGAGCATGTCGCCGAGGTAGATCGAGATGATGGCGGGGGGCGCCTCGTTGGCGCCGAGGCGGTGGTCGTTGCCGGCCGAGGCCACGGTGGCGCGCAGGAGGCCCTGGTGCAGGTCGACCGCCCGGATGACGGCGGTGGTGAAGGCGATGAACTGGGAGTTGTCGTGGGGCGTCGAGCCGGGCTCGAGCAGGTTGCCCACCTTGGGGCCGCCGAGGGACCAGTTGACGTGCTTGCCCGAGCCGTTGACGCCGGCGAAGGGCTTCTCGGCGAGGAGGCAGACGAACCCGTGCTTGGCCGCGACGCTCTTGAGCACCGACATGGTGAGCATCTGGTGGTCGTGGGCGACGTTGGCGGTCTCGAAGATCGGGGCGACCTCGAACTGGGCGGGCGCGACCTCGTTGTGGCGGGTCTTGATGGGGATCCCCAGCTTGAAACACTCGAGCTCGGCCTCCATCATGCAGGCGAGGACGCGGGCGGGGATGGTGCCGAAGTACTGGTCCTCGAACTCCTGGCCCTTGGCGGGCTTGGCGCCGAAGAGGGAGCGGCCGCAGGTGTAGAGGTCGGGCCGGAGGTGGTAGAGACGGGAGTCGATCAGGAAGTACTCCTGCTCGGGGCCGCAGGTGGCGGCGATGTAGCCGGGCTCGGCGTGGCCGAAGAGCTTGAGCAGGCGGTGCGCGGCGCGGTTGAGCGCGGCCATCGAGCGGAGCAGCGGGGTCTTCTTGTCGAGGGCCTCGCCGGTCCAGGAGACGAAGGCGGTCGGGATGCAGAGGGTGGAGCCGTTCTCGGTGTCGAGGATGTAGGCGGGGGAGGTGACATCCCAGGCGGTGTAGCCGCGGGCCTCGAAGGTGGCGCGCAGGCCGCCGTTGGGGAAGGACGAGGCGTCGGGCTCGGCCTGGATGAGGGCCTTGCCGGAGAACTGGGCGAGGGTGCCGGAGCCGGAGGGCTCGAAGAAGGTGTCATGCTTCTCGGCGGTCAGGCCGGTCAGGGGGTAGAAGACGTGGGCGTAGTGGGTGGCGCCGCGCTCGAGGGCCCAGTCCTTCATGGACGAGGCCACGATGTCGGCCGCGCTGTTGTCGATCTTGGCGCCGTTCTCAATGGCGTTCTTGAGCGACTTGAAGACGCCCTTGGGCAGGCGCTTCTCCATCTTGTCCAACGAGAAGACGTTCTGGCCGTAGATGAGGTCGAGCTTCTCCGACCGGAAGTCGAAGGTCCCCGCGAGGCGAGGTTGGGAGGCAATCGAGGCGATTGCGTTGGTGCGGGAGGGATGGGCGCTCATGGTTGTGGTAAGAATGTGCCAATAATGAGCATCCGCCGTGCCAAGGGTGGGGGAGATGCCTAAATTGGACTAAAACGTGCAATAAAGCCGTGTTTGAGTAAAAATGTGCGATTTATGACGAAGTTTGCCTATCTTTAATCAAAAGGGATTAACTCTTTTTTAGCAAATCACGGATTTCCTCGAGCAACTGTTCCTGCCGGGAGGGCGCGGGTGGGGTGGCGGGCTTGGCTTCCTCGGTGGCCTTGAGCCGTCGCGAGGCCTGGATGAGGAGGAAGACGATGAAGGCGGTGGCGAGGAAGGTGATGACGGACGCGAGGAACTTGCCGTACTTGATGCCTCGCCACTGGACCTTCTCGAGCTCGGCGACGCCGAGGATCTCCATGGCGGGCTGGAGGAGGAGGGGGGTGACAAGGTCGGTGATGAAGGAAGTGACAATGGCGCCGAAGGCGGCGCCGACGATGACGGCGACCGCCAGGTCGACGACATTGCCGCGGAGGATGAACTTCTTGAATTCGGAGAGCATGGCGGAAGGAGATTATTCCCAGCGGACGACGAGCCGGACGAAGTAGGTGTTCTGGAGCTTCTCCTCGCCTACGGCCTCGGAGCGGTAATCCTGGAGGAGGCCGATGCGGAGGGCGAGGGGGCTGTCCTTGCCCCCGAGGAGCTCGAGGGAGGCCTCGTGGCGGAGGGTCAGGTCGGCGAGGTCCTCGAGCGAGGGCACGAGGTCGAGCTGGATGCGAAGCTGGCCCCAGCCGAGGTCGCGCTCGAAGTTGAGGCCGGCGTCGAGGGCGGCGGCGCTGACATCCTCCAGGAGGGGGCCGGAGGTCTCCTCCTGGCGATAGCCAAGGCCGGCGCGGAGGTCGAGGGAGCCCTTGTCATCCTTGAGGAAGCGGTAGCCGAGGCCGGCGGAGCCGAGGGCGATGAGGTCGAGGTCGCGGAAATTGTCGTAGCCGGCGTCGGCACGGACGTACCAGAAACTCTTCTCGGCGAGGGTGCGCTCGTGGGCGGCCTGTCCGCGGAGCTCATCGGCCGACTTCTCGCCGTCCTGGCTCGCGCGGTTGCCGCGGAGGCTAGCCGCGGTGCGGGAGATGTTGGCGTGCTCGCCGACGGCGCGGACGCCCGCGGAGAGGCCGGAGGCGGAGGTGTTGCCGGTTCGCCCGCTGACATCGAGGTCGGCCTCGTATTTCCAGAGGGGTTCGAGGGGCGCGCCGCTGTCCTGGGTGGGCGGGACGGCCTTGGCGGGCGGGACGGCTTGGGCGGGCAGGCTGGCGGCGACGAGGAGGGCGGCGAGGAGGGGGACGGGGCGCATGGCGGAGAAATGGCGGGCGCGGGCGGGGTTGCCAAACGCTAAGTTGGCGGCTGAACTATGCAGAATAACCCGATGGAACTCGACGCGCTCGTGCTCGGAGCCGGCCCCGCGGGCCTCGCGACGGCGTCCGCTCTGGCGGAACGGGGCGGACGGGTCGCGGTGGTCGAGCCCGCGGGCCGGTCCGGAGGAGCGGTGAGGTCGGTCGCGGAGGACGGCTGGACGGTGGAGTTGGGGCCACACACCCTGCAGCTGGAGACGGAGGAGGACGCGCGGCTGCTCGACCACCTTGGCCTCGGCGCGGAGATGCTGGAGGCGGACGTCGCCTCCGCCAGGCGCTTCATCGCATGGGGTGGGCGGCTGCACGGCGTGACGCCCTCGCCGCTCTCCCTTCTTGGCTCGGACCTCCTGAGCGTCGGCGGCAGGCTCCGGCTGCTTTCGGAGATGCTGCGCCCGCGCGGCGGCGGCCCGGGCGAGACGCTGCGGGCGTTCGCCGAGCGGCGGCTGGGCACGGAGGCGGCGGAACGCCTGGTCGACCCGATGGTCTCGGGCATCTTCGCCGGCGACCCCGGGCGGCTGGTGACGGAGCACGCCCTGCCCTCGCTCGCGCGGATGGAGGGGGAGCACCGATCGATCATCCTGGGCCTGGCTCGGCGCAAGGGTCCGGCGCGACGGATCGTGAGTTTCCCGGGCGGGCTGCAGCGGGTGACGGACGCCTTGGCCGGTCGGCTGCCCGCGGGCGCGCTGAGGCTGGGCGCTCAGGCTTCCCTGCTGCGCCCGGTCTCGGGCGGGTGGGATGTCGGCTGGCGCGAGGCCGACGGGTCGATCGGCGGGGCGCGGGCGCGCCACCTTGTGGTGACGGCGCCGCCCTGGCAATGGGCCGCGCTGCCGATCGAGGCGCCGCTGGGCAACCTGCTCCGCGAGGCGGAGCTGGTGGAGGCTCCTCCCGTGGCCCTGGTGGTGAGGGGCTACGACCAATCGCAGGTCGAGCATGCGCTCAACGGGTTCGGCCTGCTGGTTCCGAGGGCGGAGGGGCGCGACGTGCTCGGGGTGCTTTTCCCCGGCTCGGTCTTCCCATCGTTCTGCCCGAGGGGCAAGGCGCTGCTGGCTACCTTCATCGGCGGGGCCCGGGCGCCCGCGCTGGCGAGGCTGGACGATGCGGCGCTGGGGAAACTGGTGGACCGGGAGCTGGGGGCTCTGGTGGGCGCGCGGGGCGCGCCGGAGCGGCAGTGGATTGCGCGATGGCCGCGCGCGATCCCTCAGTACACGCACGCGCACGGGCGGTTTCTGGCGGCGATGGCGGAGGCGGAGGCGGCGCTGCCGGGGCTGGCCTTTGTCGGGTGCTTCCGGGGAGGCGTCTCCCTGATGTCGACGCTCCGCCGCGGGCGCGAGCTGGGCTCAGCCCTGGCCGTTGGCTGAGGCGGAGGGGGCGGGGAGGCGCCCGACCATCCAGAAACCGGGCAGGAGCAGGAGGGCGCCGGCCAGGTATACCCATTGGTGGGTGCCGGTGTGGAAGAAGGCGTAGGCCGCGGTCATCGGGCCGAAGATGCGGGCGAGCGCCCCGGCGGACCGGAGGATGCCGAGATTGCGGCCCTGCTCGTCAGGATGCGAGTAGAGCGAGACGAGGGATGAAAGGCTGGGGAGGATGAGGCCGGTGGAGAAGGCGAGGAGACCGGTGGCGGCGAAGAAAGGGACGATGAGGTGGGAGAGGGCGGGCGCGCCGGGAGCGGGATAGGGGATGAGGGCGATGGCGCCGAGGGCGACGGCGCCAATCGCGAAGCCGATGCGCGCGACGGCGCGCTCGCCGATGCGACGTCCGAGGAACCTGCCCGCCAGGCCCTGGGCGAGGATGAGGCAGAGGCCGTTGGCGAGGAAGAGCCAGGCGTTGTCGGCGGGCGTGAAGAGGAACAGGGCCGCGGTGAGGAAGACGACGGTGGTCTCCATGCCGGTGAAGGCGACCTGGTAGAGGAGGTTGGCGAGGGAGGCGCGGCGCACCCCGCCGTCGCCCACGCGGGCGAGGGCGAAGAAGGTGGGTCGGGCCTCCGCGGCGCGGTCGGCGACCCGGAGGGTCTCCGGGAAGAAGCGCCAGACGAGGAGAAGGTTGAGGGCGGCGAGGCAGGCCGAGACGATGGCGGCGCCGGAGAAGGGATTGAGGCCGAGGGGTCCGGGCTGCGGGTCGTGCGGCAGAACCCAGAGGGAGGCCAGGCCGCCGATGACGGGGCCGACGAGGAAGCCGAGGCCGATGGCGACGCCGACCACGGCCATGCCCTTGGTGCGGTTGGCGCGGTCGGTGACGTCGGCGGCGGCGGCGGAGGCGACGGCGATGTTGCCGGCGGACATCCCGCAGAGGAGGCGGGAAATGACGAAGACCCAGAATTCGCCGGAAACCACCCAGAGGGCGTAGGAGAGGGCGTTGCCCGCGAGGGTCCCGAGCAGCACGGGGCGGCGACCGATGCGGTCGGAGAGCCCTCCCCAGATCGGCGAGAAGATGAACTGGAGGGTGGAGAAGAGGGTGCTGAGGACGCCGCCGAAGAGGACGGCGACGAGGGCGGGGCGAGGCTCGCCGCCGGCGAGCCAGCGGGCGGCGTCAACCATGGCGGTGACAAGGCTCCCGGCGGCGCCCTCGGTCCGGAGGTAGTGCTCGAGCAGGCTCGGGAACATGGGGATGACGACCGCGAAGCCCACGATGTCCATGAACACCGTCAGGAAGATGAGTCCCAGCACGCGGCGGCTGGGGGCGGAGCGATCGGCCATGGAGGGGACTTTGGCGCCGGAACGGCGACGGGCAAACCCCATTCATCCGCCGCTTGCGAGCCGGGCCGAGGCCCGTAGGATGGCGGGCATGAGAATCGCGCTTCCCGCCCTGCTGCTCGCCCTTGCCGGGCTAGGCGCGACGGAGCCCAGGCGGCTGCTGCTGGAAACCCGGCTGGAAGACTTTGGCGAGGCGGCCTACGGACGGGCGGTGGAGACGACCTTGGCGGAGTTCGAGGCCCGGACGGGTCGTCGGCTGACGCCGGGCGAGCGCGGAAGGTGCGCGCTGAAGGTCTCGACCGCGCCCGGCCCGGGGATGTCGACGCCGCGCAACCTGATCCGCGCGACGGCAGACGCCCTGGCCCGGCGAGGATTTGGACCGGGCAGCGTGGTGGTCTGCGACGGCGACAGCCGGCGGATGCGTCGCGCGGGGTTCCTCCCGCTGAACCCGCTTGAGCCCGCGCGCCTCGGCGAGCTGCCCGTGAGGGCCTGGGACCTGGAATGCCAGGCCTGGGCGGAGGACGACCGCTACGCCTACGAGAACCCGGTGCCGCCGGCGCCCGGGGTCGACCTGCCGGGTTGGCACAGCCCGCGGCGGAGCCTGTTGCCGAGACCCTTGGCGGAGGAGTTCGACTTCTGGGTGCACCTGCCGGTGGCGACGGACTCGGCCGACCTTGGCGTGCACGGGGCGGTGGCCTGCGCCTCGCTCGGCAACGCGACGAACACGGCCCGCTTCGCGGGCAACCCGAGGAACGCGGCGATGGCGGCGATCGAGATGGCGGCGTGGCCGGCCATCGACGGGCGCCGGGCGATCACGCTGATGTCCCTCGAGCGCTACCAGGTACGGGGCGGGCCGGCCTTCGACGCGGGCTGGATGCGCTCGGAGCGCACGCTGCTGGGGAGCGCGAACCCGCTGATCCTCGACCAGGTCGCGCTGCTGCGGATTCGGGCGGCGCGGGGCGAGGCGCCGGACGCGGGCGGCGAGCCCGCGCTGTTCCAGGCGGCGGCGGGCGGGGGTGCGGCGCTGGGTCCGGCGAGGCCGGCGGACGTGACGCTGGTGCGGCTGGGCGCTCGCTGAGGTCGGCGCTCAGGCGGCCCGGCGGAGGTTGTCGGCGCCCGCGCGGAAGGCGGCGAGCTGGAATCGCCGATACAAGGGCAGGCCGAGCCAGACAAACCAGCGGCTGGGCCGCACATGGCAGGAGACGCGGAGAACGAGTCGGTCGCCCTGGCGGGAGAGCTCGGCCACCCACTCGCCCCGGCCGTAGTGGCGTCGAGTCGTGCGGTAGCCGAAGCGAGCCGATTCGTCGGAGGACGCGGCGGCGGCAACCTCCACGATGGCGGGAAGCAGGAAGGGGGGCAGCCCGGGAAGGCTGGGCATGAGGAGACCGAGACCGAGACGGTCGCCGACCCGCGCGGCGCGCGACGCCTCCTCGAACTGGGTGCGGCGAATCATCACCGCCTCCGGGTAGAAACGATAGCCGAGGAGCTGGTCGCGGAGGCGCGCGAAGGCCTCGGGACTCCACGGGCCAAGGTCGCGGGTGTGGAGGTCGGCGAAGAGGGCGCGGGCGGGATCGCCCGCGTCAACCGGGGTCGCCAGGTCCGGGGCGGGCGGGGCAACGGGGGGAAGCGCGGGAGCGCGCGCCACGAGCAGGAGGGAGCCGGCGAGGTTGAGCGAGCCGTGCACGACGGCCATCGCGGGAATGGTGAGATAGGGCCAGCCGAAGGCGGTGGCGGCGGAGTAACCCGCCCCGAGAAGGATGCCAGGGGCGAGCAGGACGAGCGCGAGCGGCGTGGCGCGGGCGGGAAGCGCGGTGGCCCAGGCGAGAAAGGCAGCCGCGAGGAAGACGGCGCAGGCGACCTCGGCCAACCCCGGCGTCATGGGCTGGGCGCGCAGGGCGAAGGCGAGGGCGGTGGCGGGCGCGGCGACGACGTAGGCAAGGAGGGCGCCGGCGCGCAGCCGGCTGGGAGGGAGGGAGCGCTCCCAGGCGGCCATGGCGAGCGGAAGGACGCCGAAGGTGATGGAGAAGTGGACGGTAGTGAGGGTGGCCAGGGGTTCGGGAAAGCCGGCAAAGGTGCGATCGAGCCGGGACCAGATCCAGGCGGCGGCGGCGACCGTCGGCCCGGTGGCGGCGAGCATCGCGATGAGACGCGCGGGCAGGCCGACGGTGTCGTCGGCGAGGAATCGGCGAAGGCCGAGGGCGAGGATCGCAATCGCGAAGGGCGCGGCGGTGGCGGCGACGCAGGCGGCGGGCAGGCCGGGCCCGACGGTGGCGAGCCAGAGGGCGGGCGGAAGCATCGGGAAGGCGGCGAGCCTCAGCCAGCGCGGGCAATCGGGCTCGAGGCGCAGGGACCAGGCCAGGGCTCCCCAGAAGCACGCGGCGGCGACAAGGGCGAAGGGGTCGGTGCCGGCGGGCATGGACCTAGTTTGCCTGGGCTCAGCCGGCGGTCAAGGTGGCGAGGACTGCTCGGCGACGATCCGGGCGACGGCCTCGGCGAGGGCGGCGGTGGCGGGGTCGAAGCGCGCGGGGAGGGGGCTGTCGAGGTCGAGGACGCCGAGGAGGCGCCCCTCCTTCACCAAGGGGACGACGAGCTCGCTGCGCGAGGCGGCGTCGCAGGCGATGTGGCCGGGGAAGGCGTGGACATCGGGGACGTTGACGGTGGCGCGGCGGAGGGCGGCGGCGCCGCAGACGCCGCGGCCGGGAGCGATGCGGGTGCAGGCGGGCTTGCCCTGGAAGGGACCGAGCACGAGGGTGTCGCCGCGGAGGAGGTAGAAGCCGGCCCAGTTGAGCCCGGGCAGGCGGTGCCAGAGGAGGGAGGCGGCGTTGGCGCAGTTGGCGACGAGGTCGGTCTCGTCGCCGATGAGGGCGCGGAGGTCGGCGGGCAGGTCGGCGGACCGGCCGGCGGCGTCGTCGGCGTGGGCCACCTCAGAGGGCGACGCCGAGCGCCTCGGCGGCGGTGGCGCGCTCCTCAAGCAGCTCCTGCTCGGTGAGGGCGACCTTGCCGCGGGCGAAGTCGTCGAGCGCGAGGCCCTGGACGATCTCCCAGGAGCCGTCGGCCTTGGTGCGGACGGGGTAGCCGAAGAGGATGCCGGGCTTGATGCCGTAATCGCCCTTGGAGAGGACGGCGACGGAGTGCCAGTCGCCCTCGGGGGTGGGGAAGTGGAGGCTGCGCAGGGTGTCGAGCGCGGCGTTGGCGGCGGAGGCGGCGGAGGAGGCGCCGCGGGCCTTGATGACGGCGGCGCCGCGCTGCTGGACGGCGGGGATGAAGGTGTCGCGGAGCCAGGCGTGATCGGGAATGGCGTCGGCGGCGGGGCGGCCGCCGACGGTGGCGTGGGCGAAGGCGGGGAACTGGGTGGAGGAGTGGTTGCCCCAGATGCCGACGCGGCGGACGGCGGAGACGTGGACGCCGGCCTTGGCGGCGAGCATGGCCTTGGCGCGGTTCTCGTCGAGCCGGGTCATGGCGAAGACATTCTCGGGACGGAGCTTGCCGGCGCGGAGCGCGATGAGGGCGTTGGTGTTGCAGGGAT
>Ga0315903_10008327_pt1 | contig 12775 bp, 7 predicted proteins | sample LakEriMetagenome_7_FD_203524 | JGI IMG/M metagenome (GOLD analysis project Ga0315903, IMG submission 203524) | Freshwater fungal communities from buoy surface, Lake Erie, Ohio, United States - Buoy 2 MA119 | ecosystem: Environmental > Aquatic > Freshwater > Lake | place: USA: Lake Erie, Ohio...
AAGAGCTATTTTATATTCTCCTTCGAAATCAGCTGCTTTAATGAATTTTGAAGGCTGATCAAACACCGACATAACGTTAAAGTGTACATTGGATATCTTGTATATACCCGTATCTTTAAGATAGTGTATATTCGTATGATTTAAGGCTTTAACTATAGGAGTTAAGGCATCTAAACGGTTAGAATTATTTAAGTTACAATCATGATTACCAGTAATAATAATTGTAGGTGCAATATTAGCTAAATTTTTAAAAAAATCTGAAACTGTTTGCACTAGCTCCGGTGACATATCAGTTTTAGCATGTACGATATCACCGGCTACATAAATAACACTATTCGGAGTTTTTGTGTTTTTAATGTATTTATACAGACGTTTGAATACTTGTTCATATTCTTTATGACGTTTAACGTTACGTACATGTACGTCTGCTATATGATAAATTCTATCGATCTTATCGATATTGATGTTTATAAACTGCATAATATTTTTTCTTCCATTAATCGATGCTCAGATAAACGACATGTAGTATTGATTAATTGTTTAACTGTTTCAAAACCTAATTCACTGGGATCTTTACCTATTAAATCAACAAAATATACATCTATACCATTTGCTATAAAATATTCAGCCGTTTCTAATGCTTGTTTTTTAGCATCTTGGTCTAGGCATATATAAATTGATTTAACTTTATGTTCAACAATACGTTTCTTTAAAGTATTCGAAATAGTTTTACCGAATAACGGTATTGCATTACGTTTAATTGCAATTGCATCAAACGCACCTTCTACCAATACGATAGGTAATTCCCAATTGATATGTAATTCAAATCCGATTATATCTTTCGATACTTTTGGATTCTTGTGTTTGTAATTATCAGATTCGTAAAATGCTCGAGCTACAAAATAGTTCAAACTACCATTAGCATCAAAACTTGGTATGATTATTTTACCAGAATATTCACCTGAATCACAATAACCGATTCTATATCGTAAAATATCATAAATACCAATATTTCGTTTTTTTAGATACTGTATAGCGTTACGATAATCAGGCGATGCTTTATCAATAACCCAAAGAGGCCTATACTCTTTCGGTAGTTGTACTACAGGCGTGTCGGTTGTAGTTTTTGTCGGCTTGTATTCTATATCATCTAATAAACGTATGATTTGTGATATTTTTTCACGAGCTACATTGAGCTTTCTGTACAATACAGATATCTTACGCCCAGATGCATTACAAACCCAACAATGCCAATGTTGTGTAACAATATCAACTTCTAATTTAGGTTTATGATGATGACAAAACGGACATGTAAACGCTAAGTTATCTTTCGTAGAACGTTTACTTTTACCGAGAACAGACTCGAGATTTTGAATGATTGATAACTTACTCATTATTATTACTTATTAGCATTGTCATTACATAACAATGTTTCAATCTCAATAACTTTCAATTGAAAATTATATTTTAATATAATAAATAATTCTCAATGCTTCAAGAGCTAAACCAACTTTTTATTAAAAAAGTTTCTGTTAGTTGTGTTTTTGGAGTTTCAGTATACCAACTTTCCGGTATTATCTTTTCCGCCCAAACGATTCCGTGTTTGTTACAAAAATCAGCATATGTAGTTTTACTACCCTTACTTATTTTATTTTTAGCCGACTGAAAAACAATTCGCAAATCTATTTCGGGGTGTTGTTGTTTTACCAGTAAATGCTTTTTTCGATCTTCCGATGTCCAACGTCCTTTCGACTCAACTAAAATGCCATTAGGAAGTGACCAATCGACTGTGTAACGTGAATCACGTGCAGGTACGGTATATTTAATAACAGTTTTTTCATAGAGTTCTTTAGCTTTTAATTCGTGTGAATCTAGTTGTTCTGCAATTTTAGCTTCGAAGCCAGACTTATAACCTAATTTTTGAGCAGCTGTTCTTACTTTTGATCTATTGCGCCAAGACATAACTAATTCCTTTAAATATGTTGATCTGGATACCAATTGTATTCATCAAATGTGTCCATATATCTATAAATATTAGTAGTCCCAACGTATAATAAAGTTCATATCGACATCCGGACGTTTTGTTATTGCTGTACCTAACTTACCAACAGCTAACAATTGTGCTTTATCATTGTATAAACCAATGGTTGTAATATAAGGACCAACAGTTCCAGAAACAAATGGAGATAGATATAATTCGCCCGGGCCGTTATTACTTTCGGCGCCAGCGGCAGTGTCATTACAATCGTTATTAGATGCATCTGTACCCGGACGATACGTCGCAGTTGGATTCATAGTATAATTGAATTGATCTGCTGGTACACGTACCAACACTTCATTTTCGTATACTGTATGTGTTCCGCGGTATGAAGCTGTAAACGCTGTATTGAAGAATCCAGAACCTGAATTGTATTTAGGTAAAACTGATGTTACAACAGCTTGGCCGTTACGGTAAAATACGTTACCTACGACATTTGTTTGATATAATGATGCTGATGTGTAATGACGATTTGCTAACGAAGCTATTTCATTTGTAGATAACGCATAATCATACATGCGTATTTCATCAATAGCTCCCTCCATTATACCGTTATCATTATTAATCCAAACACCTAGTTGTATGTCAGCATTATTAGATGTCGATTCATTTGGCATAGATCCGGAATGCACGGCCGTACCATTGAAATATAATGTAGCGAAATTATTATCACGTACAATAGCTACATGTCTCCATGTAGTATCAAAACCATCATTACGCGAACCACTTAACGTTAATTCACGTGTTCCGTTACTACATTTAAAATAGATATGATCAGCAGTGCTACCTATAATAAACGGTGTTCGATATTTTGAAAAGTTAGTTGTTGGAAAATTTTGAAGATCGCTCGGCCATGTAGTATTTTCAATAGTACGTGTTAACGTACGTTGTTCGCCTACGTCAAAATATTGTTCTGTCTGTACAGGCCCTTTTGACATAAAAACAGCATTATCGCCTACTTGATTTACCCATAATGAAATTGTCCAACGGTCGCAACTATTAAAACGATTGAATAAATCATCGTGCGGTACACGTATACCACCATAAACACTCGGTACTAATGAAAAATCAGCACAAAGTCCAGACGGGCCTATTCTAGTACTACCAGAAACTTCAACACCTGTACTAATACTTATAGCATTTGCGAAGGCACTTTTTGTTGTTCCGCCGATTTCATACTCAACACTGCCAGTTAAAATAAAACCAGTGTTATTGTCAAACTGTCGATACTCATTATTAAAGCCCATATAAAAGAAACAACGGCTACTAGTTGCAAAACTCGATGTTATGATTTGTGGGTCACGTAGATTGCCAGTGCCGTCGTCAACTAATGATATAAAAAGGCCATTTACAGACGACGATACTGTAAACGTTCCGGGCTTAATAGCCTCGCCCATTTCAAAATATGGTACCGTTAATGTACTAGAACTGTAAAACAAAAACTTTTCATTAACGCGCGCATCAGTTAATTCATGACTTCGTGCTGGGTCATACGGATGACGATAGTATCTGTGATCAATCCAACGCCAAGCAACATGTTGGCTAGTACCATCATAATTAGTTGGGTAGTTATAAGAACTATCTCCGATATGGTCTACGTAAATATCATGTATACCAGTATGTACGCGATACCCAGACCCTGAAAAACTACCTGATGTTACGTTGTAACGTTTATAGGTTTTTACAGGTCGTGTCTGTACATCGTTTGCACGTATCGGTCTAAATACAGTTGGTATAATTGGCATGTCATTTTATTCTAGATTAGAAGTCTAATTTAACTTTAATCAATGCTTCGCGTGTAAATGATTTTAATAACGGACGGCTTAATTTAGCTACTGCTAATAACTCGCGACGATCATTATATAAACCAACAGTTGTAATATATGTTTGCGGATCATTTGTAAACGTCGAATAACGTAATTGTCCTAACGAACCTGTTACAAAGGTTGGATTATTCGAATAATTATATTCAGCATTTTTTACACGCACGAAATAGTATGTTGATTTTACTTGTTCACTTGAACGAGCTTGTAAACCATAATTATCGCCGCTAGGAGCAGTATGGTTAGCAACAGACCCAGAAATCGATGTAAATAATTTCATGGCATTATCGCCTTGTACACCTGATCCAGTTACTGTGTTAAATGAAGCTGAAATATTTAATGTATTAGCATTTAATACCACAATACCGTATTGTGGATAAAACAATCCATAATATTCAGGAGCTGAAGGATTATGTATAACAGTGCCTTCGTCAATTGTTCCAGAAACAATATTATACACTAAACCAGCTTCGCCAACGCCAGGACTAGCAGTTGATGAATCATCGATTAAACGTATAACTCCATATCCAGTTTGTCCAGATTTAATAGGCGTTACATTAGATCCGGTATGAACATTATTTGCAAATACAGATCCAGATAGTTTAGCTAAGTTGATTTCTAGGTTACCTGGATCAAGCTTTTCACGATAACGTGCTCTGTTAAAATTTAAAACATATATATGATCTGTATCAGTACCGTTAATTGTAAACTTAAAATCGTTTGGAGGTAATAACAATTGTGCATATTGTTTGTAAATAGCACGTGACGGTGTATCATTATTTAAGTTACCGGTTAAATCAGCACTACCAGATCCGTCATAGTGACCATACGCGATAGAAAATTGCGGCTCAGCTGATGTATTACTAGTAGGAAAGTTATAAATTTCTCTAAAGTATGTATTTTGAATACTAGTAGCTATACTTGACGTAAACATACTAACTAAACTACCGGTATTACCCGAAAATAACCCACGCGTAAGTGTTTCTATATTGTTTGGTAATACATCATCAACACTATCAAATGTTGAAAAAATCTTACCGGAACGTAAACGACTACGTGCTGAGTCTCGTTCACGTATAATCTGATCAGCTAATTGACGAGCTAACGTTTCTACTTGTGTAGTTGCGTTATTCGATGCAGGTCGTGTGTTCGTAAATCTACTAGCATTAAAATTTCTTTGAGTTGATGCACCCATTATTTTTTCCTATTACTATTATCTTTCAAATGTTACTTCTGATGTAGCAACTTCAATACGATTGATTGTTAAGTCAATTGTAGCTCTACCACCAGTTTCATTACCAATAATCAATATTGTTGCGCTCTTATTCGATAAGTATTGTGGTTTAGCTACAACTTCAAATTGTAAACCAGATACTGTTACACTTTGTGCTGCTTCCGAATCGCCAATAAACTGTGCTACTGTTGCACCCGAAGCTGCTCCTGGAGCACTCTGTGTTGCTCTAATATCAGCGGCGTCTGAATCAGATAAAATAGCTGTATATCCAAATTGACGGTTGCCACCTTGGAAATTAACAGTTGATGGAGAGATAATTGTAGATTCTCCTGATTCTAATGTAATAACACCATTAGCTACTCTTACAACCGGTATACGTGCTGTGCCTTTCGGCAATGTAACTAATTTGTATTTTAACATTTGTGTTTCATCTGGAAGCGCTTCGATGATTGGCATATTTTCTATAGCCGCTCCATAATATGCAGTTCCTAAGGGGTGTTCTGTATTATACAAATCGTAGTCAACTTCATCATCCGAAAGTGCAAATTGCGTAATTTTAAATTCATCGCGGCCTCTTGCTAACAATTCACGACCTTTTTTAGTAAGGATAGCGTCGACTGTAATTGTACTATTATTTAGATATCCCATGTTTTATCCTATTATTTTTAAATAAATATACGGTTAGATCTATTATCTAACTATCAAATTACCAGGTTCTGTAGTACCAGTAGTACCACGTGATTCTGGATTTTGTGTAAATATCAATTGATTTGGATTTGTGTTATAAACTTCAATTACTGGACTATTACCAATAGCAGCAATCGTTGAGTTAACATTTATATCTGGTGCCGAAATACGTGTACCATTATACTTCATATTTTCCGTTTGTTCAAATAAATCATCCATATATGTAGCTGGTATTAAACTTTGGCTATAATATAAACCTAAACTTTGACTATAAGCGTTTTGTGCATTACGAGCACGTTTTGATAATTCAGTACCACTACCGGAATAATGGTTAACTACTTGTTGGAAGATATTGCTTGGACGATATAATTCAACAGCTGGCATTAATGGCGAATGACAAACTTCTTTAATACTATCAATAATTGATATGTTTGTTATACGAAAATCTATTGTATTAGCAGATAATAACTGTAGTTGATACGATACGATTAATTCGTTATATGCTGGAATATGAATATCATTGAATGTATATGTGTAATCTAACGGTCCGCCAGATAGCCAACTTTCTTGATTTATGTTACGCGTTTGTAACGTAATCAATGTATTAGTATTTAGATCTAATGCTAATAGTTTTATCGAAATAATATAAGAAGCATTTTGATCGTTATTGTCATACTGTCGAAATATAACATCAATATCACGTACAGTATCGTATTGTAAACTATTTACTTTTAACTGTAACTCGCGAGAATATGTTAATGGCCCCGGCTCGTCCCACTGAATATATGTATTATCATTATTATCTGTTATAGCAGATAAAGAAAACCCTTGCCAAATATCTTGTACACCTAAATTTGTATTAGTATTTTGTGTCACACTAATAATCGAAGCTGTTGCACTAGGTAAAGCATCTACCGGATTGATTTCTATTGTACAATAATCCATCGCGTTGCGCGTCGGACCGACATTCGTATTAGCAAACCAAGTATTACCAACCTCACTATATCCATTACTACTACCAGAATGGTATACACTTTCTACATTTATAACATTTTCAACAGCTGCAATACTAGCACTATACAACGTATAATCAGCACTAGCCGTAGGTTGGGGCTGTACGAATACAGCATCCCATTGAGGATTTTCTACTACAGGACGTTTAGTTAATGGTACTTTAACACGTTCTAATGCATTTGGTTCGATCAAAAGTCCCATAGCTACGTCAGTACGTGCTGGTAACAATTGTTTAATTTGATTAAATAAACTAAAATCAAACTGACTAAAGATTCTTATATATGCATTAACATCGTTACGGTCCGTAAACTTTTTCCAATATTGTTTTGAAAAATGGAATAAATCTGGATACTGATATTCAAACTCATCATCTGGGTCACCGATGAAATCGTCTAATTCTACATCTCCAATTTGGTTGAAAATGTCTTTATTGATTTGATCGGCATGGCTATAAAATAAACCTAAACGATTTGTATCTAATGGAGCATAATCAAAGCTAGAACGTTCGGCTGTATTTGTTGGTGATAAACGTCGTATCAAGTAATTATCTTCTAAACGTATTTTTTCACTTCTTGGTAAGCTACCCCCAAGAGATACTCCTGGTACATAATACGTTTCTTCAATCGGCGTATAATGTCCTAACTCTAAATCATCTGGCACTGCAGCTGCAATAGTACTATATGTATTTCCTATAGTTACGCCGGTAAAATTCTTTATCGTATTGGCAGGATGACTACTAGTTATAGAACTAAATAAATTGTGATTAATTGCAATAGTATCGCTACCAAATGTATAATGACGTATTAACGTATCATAACTACTTGTTGGACTCAAACCGGATACATAACTCGTTGGATTAAGTGTATGTTCATCAAATGCTGCTTGTGTTAACGTTTCTAGCCACTCGCGATACTCTTGTAAATATCCTCTAAATTTAGGTTTGTTAGCTAGATCTAGATTTAAGCTCGGGTAACTAGTATTAAGATCTGATACTAAATGATACGAATCTGAAGTCTCTCTATTACATAAATCAATTACACATGTCGATCCTCCGCCTGCCCATGATATATACTGATTTCCATTACTATCTGGTGTAACAGATAAACTACTACTATGTATAATCTTTCCATTGATAAAATCGCTAGCTTTTTGCACTTGTACATAATACGTAGTGTCGGTATTTGAATTGGTATTATAATGCCCGCCGTCCGTTTCCCACCACCAACGTATGTTCCACATATCACCATCGAACAATGGCAACCAATCAGTAGCACCAGAAAACGTTAATGCATCCGCAGGCGTGGTGTTAGCATCGGTATGGCCGTAAATTATACGACCGTATTTATCGCTACCTGAATATGACCCCGTGTATTCTAACACAATTATCGATTGCAAACGTGTCGTAACACGTGTAGCAGCTAAAACCATTGACTCTGTTACTTGCGGCGAAAATCTCCATTCGCGTGTCATTGGTGCTATAGTATAACTAGTAGCAGACTCGCCACGTTGTATTCCCCATGGGCCGATACTCGAAGAATATGAACCAAATGTTTTAACAGCTATGCTAGTTATATCTTCATTATTTGTATTTAATACATATGAGTAACGATCTTCAATTAAAGTCGGTATGTTTTCTTCTACTTTCGGGCCGCCGTACTCACGTATACTTAACAATGTTTGTGGAATGCCATAACATGACATTAAAGCTTTAATACTACGATCCGTACCTTTTGTTTTTAAAAGATATGGTAAGTTGTTGACAATACGTCTCCAAACTTCTGTAGTTATTTCTTCATCTGTTTTACTAAATAAACTACCGGTACTTTGATAACTACCCGAAGTATTTGTACCTAATTTATATTTCCATAATGACGAAGCTTGATTGCCATTAGCTAAAGTCCAACCCATCGATTTAGCTATTTCGTAAAGTGATTCGCGAGATGCTCCTAACTTAGGTTGTTCTTCTGGGCGATATGTTTTTGTTAGTGCTTCAACATACGTATAAAGTATATCAAAGTGATGACCAATCATATTAACAAATAATTCGTATTGATCATTATTAACATCCGTACGAATATGTTCTGGTATCGTTTTTACTAATGCGTTGGCATTTTCAACGTCATAAGCAGACGCCGTAGCATAAAACCCATTAAACCAATTCGTACCTAAACTAGAAGTTGTATGATGTACATAATATTTACTTCCAGATAAATATTTTGGCCATGGCGTTAACACATAACCATCAGATCCGATAAAACTACCACTAGTACCATGCGTAGTTAAACTAGACGTCGGTTCAAAGTATAACCAACGCTCAAATCCATCAAATGTTCCAATAACGTTATCAATACGTTGTTGTGTTATTGTTATATTGTTAGTTAATGATCCAGAATCAGATCCGGACGCATTATTAAGTGTGCTTAAACGGCTATTGTAAAATTCTAACATTTCTAATTTATACTTAAAGTTAGCTACGCGTTCAGTAGCCGAACTATAAAATACAAAGTTATCAAATGCTGTATAATCAATACCTATAGGAACTCCGGATAGCGAACCAGAAAAATACTGATCAATAATTTGCTGTGAAGTTGATAAATTAGCATCTAATAAATCATTCCATGCTTTAAACTCAGTTTCTGTGATAGTACTATAACCGTTATCAATATCAAAGTTAGGACCACGCAATGTATTCAATTGTGGCACTGGTAATGGTATTGATAAATCTACGTTATCAGCATATGAATCTGCTAATTCTTCTACAATCCAAAACGTATCATTAAGTTGTACAGTATCTATAAGTGGCTGATACAGTCGAATAACCATATCATTTTCACCATCCCAATCTTTCTGATTGATTATTTTAACGACATTGTTTCTGCCAAAATTAACAGCCAAATCTTCAGTATATGCATTGGCATATTCTGTTAAATACTCATCAACTGCTCCGTCATATTTAGAACGTTCTTCTTCTTGTAACGGAACTAAACGTACTAAAATTTCACGTCTGTCAGGAGAAATTTCTTTAACCTGCATGATAGGATCATTGGCAGAACCTAAAACGTTTTCGTGAACGTTAACAATAACCTCAAATAGTCCGCGACGCAGTCCTATATCATTAAGTGTTTTTGCATAGTTAATGTATAGTTTACTTTCACGGATTACAAAATCCGTAGCTAATGTACTAGTTACATAGTCACCATTTATCGAATATACATGTATTTCAATTGTAGGCGTTTCATTTGGAGTAACTGTTTTAACATCTAGAACTAAAGAATCGACATCGCTTGCATTCCAAACTATGCCTCGCGTAACACCACTTGTTTCTAAAATGTCTTCTTTATTTGAAAATCTTTCTAATGACATAGTACTTATTCTTCACTTGGTATGTAATTATCAAACGTCTTACCAGGTAAATACTGTTCTATAATCGATCTAGCACTAGGTGACCAAACAACACCAAACTTTGAACGATTGCCTATCTCGTCATGTACACGTTGTCTAAAATATTGAACTCCGCGATATAAACGATCCAAGTGTGTACTAAAAATATTATCAATATCAATACGTACTTGATTACAGAAAGCTAAACCGTCATCGTTAAATGAACCTAAAACAGTATTTAGCGTTATTATTCTAGTATAAATATCACGAAATGCTTCTACTGACTCAGCTTCTACTAATAAATCGTCGATTTCGATAACAAAATCTTTAGCTTCTACAATCGCAATACGTAATTCAGACACCATATCATCGGCTTGGCTAACACGTGTTTTTAAATCAATACGTTTAACCGACTCGCCAATTTCAGTAGCAATCATGCCGTTAATATATTTTGGGTCTTTAATTAAACCACGTTTACGTATATTTGCTTTATTTCTTGGTAGTTTATTACTGCCGATATTATCGACATCGGATAGTGTTTCAGCAAACACATAAGCAGCAGCTGCTGTGCTTAATACTGATAATATGAGTTCATAAGTATTAATGCCGTTATTATCTGGTCTATTGTCCCAAACACGGCCCCATTTTGAAATGCCGACTATACGATCAGCATCCGCCGGATTGTTAAATGCTCCGGCAGATATACGTTCATTACGTTCAAACATTTCTAACAAATTTGTACGGCTATCCTTTTCCTTAAGTCCTGTACGCTTTTTCTTTACATATTTGTATGGCGAATTAGCTGTTATAATTTTATATAACGCACTACCATCGCCTAGTTTTGTTGTATAGTAGTTATTATAATTTTGCGGTAAACTGTTAGCAATAACTTCTAAGCCAGCTACACGCGCAGCCAATATTGGCCAATACTCTAGTATACTAGTACGTAACGATTCTATTTCTTCTTGAGAACGTACCTGTTCTTGTAAAGCTAATATACGACCACCGGAATAATATAATATACTACCAGCTGGCTCATACGGTTTTAAATAATCGATATCAAATGGAGAGCCGCCGTTACTAAAATTATCTAGATATATACGATATTCGTTATAATCTAAACGATCTGCTTCTACTATATGCGGAAAGTCATTCCAGATTGGACTATCAATACCAGTATCTTGAAGTACTTCGATGCCGCCCGCATCAACCAATATATTGATTAGTCCATTTGGTCCATATAATTCAAATGTTTCGCCAATCTCAGCTTCTGTACGATTTGGAGCTAGCTGTGAAATATCATAGTTGTTAATTGTAGCATATAATCTTAACACATTCGCATCGATTACTTGTTTCCAAAAACCGTTTATCATCATACGAACTTGAAAAATTAAATCATCTGATTCGATTAATGTATTAGATGTAGCTAGTGCATCATTATACGGCACGGGCCATCTCAGAACAACCATCTTGCCTTCGTATTTAGCACGTAATTTTTCGCGATATGTTTGACGTTGAAATGTCAAATCAAAATATAAATCTCTCGGATCTTCAACCAAATATATGTCACTAGTACCTGTTTCTCCAGTATAACCAGAAGGTTTTAAATAATCGCCCGGATCTCTAAAAAATGGAGCCTTAGGACGATATCCACTATCAAAACGAACACGTAGATTCCAATCGTTACTACGATCTAATATTTGTCTAAATAAAAATTCTTCTAATGGATCATTTGGTCGTGCCGCTGTACGGTCGCCTACAAACGAACCATCCAATATCATATCAAAGCTCGTTATTTGTTCAGCAGTAGCTTCTTGTATAGCGTCATATGTCAATCCGCGTTCTACTAATAAAACTTCTAATGTTTGATAGTTAGGTATAGGCAAAGCTACGCCATTTTCTATATAGAAAACACAAAATGTAGTACGTACTACCGTTTCTAAATCTTCGCCATTAGCAATACGTTCTTGCATACGTACCGGACCGCGTTGCAAATACGCGTCATGGTAATCAGCAGGATTAAGTTCAACCTCAGTATTAATTAAGAATAATCCGGTTTCAGTTACGGGTCGTAATGCATCCTGTCGAATAAAATAACTCCATTCTTCATCAATTAGTTCATCTAAATCTTCTTCTGTAACAGTTGGATATGTTTTATCTATTTTATACTCTACATATCGAGTCGATCCGGATTCTACAGTTAGAATATTTAAACCGTTACGGTCTTCTAATTCCAATGTTCGTGCTGTTACGGGCGCGCCAAGAATAGTTTGTGTAATTGTTTTAGGCGTTAATTCGCCGGACTGATATATAGGATCATCCGGAAACTCTGATCGCATAATACTAACTAGTAACTCGTTAACGTTAATGTCAGTACTTTCTTTCGTTGTTTCTCGATTCGTAAATCTGTTTTTTGTTGCCATTATCTAACTACTTTAAAGTAAAAGCCTTCGCCAAATGTTTGTACATCGGCTCCGCCATTACGTTCAACTTTAAGCACAATTTTATAGTAACGTTCTGGTTGAAATGTATTTAATCTCAACTTAAAGTAACTACCAGCTGTATCGCACGATATTTTAGTAGCTACTGTATCAAACG
>Ga0315903_10008328_pt1 | contig 12774 bp, 16 predicted proteins | sample LakEriMetagenome_7_FD_203524 | JGI IMG/M metagenome (GOLD analysis project Ga0315903, IMG submission 203524) | Freshwater fungal communities from buoy surface, Lake Erie, Ohio, United States - Buoy 2 MA119 | ecosystem: Environmental > Aquatic > Freshwater > Lake | place: USA: Lake Erie, Ohio...
TCTAAACCATCAAGTGCAAAAACAACTCCATGATCTTTTGGTAAAACGTTTACTAAATCTCTCCACCAGCTAGTATCACGCAAACTTCCATTAGTATGAATCCTAAGAACAATCGCAGGGTTTACGCTCTTAGTGTACTCGCACATTTTTGGTAAATCATTATTTAATATTGGATCACCAAAATTTCCACAAAAGTATATTTTGTCGATTTGTTTTAAAACTTGTTCGTTGATTGCGGTTTTATATAGATCAAATGACCAATTATTAATTTTTACCAAATCATTTTTAATACCGCCGTGGATATTTCTTATGCACATTGGGCAGCTAGCTTGACAGTTATTTGATATTTCTAGGTGTATGTTTTTTAATTCATCAAATTTAAACATTGTGTGATATTTAGTTAAATATTTTGATGTTCAAACTTATAGACTATTCCACTGATTTAAATTTAGATACTTTTTACCAAAACGCTAGGTCTCGAGGATATGATAATAACGGCAGTGAGTCTATACTAGTTAATAGTTTTAGGAATGAACATGATTTTAAACTTTGGATATTATATTATAATGGCATTGCAGTGGGAAGTACAGCTACTCATAGTTTAGGTATTTTACCCAACTCATATCGAATATGTGTAAGGACATGTGTTTTTACGGATTTGTTACCCACTCATCATACATTGAGAACTATTAATAATATTCGTCAGCATCAGCACGTTACTGCTCAGTTTTTTATACCAGCATGTGTACTTTATTGTCCAATTGAATCTGATTTATATATAACTACTCATTCTAGTGAAATTGCTAGCCAAAGACTAGTGCATGAAATATTTTGTCCTACCTTAGCAGAACAAGGGTGTTTAGAAAAAACCCACGAACTAGATTATCGTGGGCATGTACAGACTTTTTGGAAGCTTGATAAATTTAAGTTTATGCAACAGCTTGATCAGTTTCCAAAATGGAATTTTTCTTAACGTAATCAGCTATTGCTGCTTTGATTGCATCCTCTGCTAAAATACTACAGTGAATTTTAACAGGCGGGAGCGCAAGTTCTTCCGCAATTTGCGTGTTCTTAATTTGCCCCGCTTCATCAAGCGTTTTGCCTTTAACCCATTCCGAAACGAGCGACGAGCTTGCAATCGCCGAGCCGCAGCCGTAGGTCTTAAATTTTGCATCGGTAATAATTTCATTTTCAACCTTAATTTGAAGTTGTAGCACATCACCACATGCAGGCGCGCCAACTAAACCTGTACCCACATTAGGGTCAGCCTTATCTAATTTACCCACATTACGTGGATTTTCATAATGATCTATAACTTGATTTGAATAACTCATATTTGCTCCTCATCTTGTTCTAATACTACCCAACCTAACTTAAATAAATCCTCTTTTACTTCATCGGTTACATAACTCTCAGTGACAAATTTTTCTTTACGTAAATTATAAAGAAGTTTGCCTTCTTGTGTCATTTCATTGTAAGTTTCATCAGGGATGTCGCCTTGAATGCCACTGCAATACCAATCCAAATAATCACCTTCGCCGCGCAAATCAGCAACGATACCACCTGCATATCTCCAACTGCAACTCCAGCTATCTTCCATTAATATTGGCATAACTTCGTTTTTACGAAAACTGTTATTACACAATGCTGCATAGATGTTTTGCGCATAGTATTCGTCCTTACACTTTTCTACAATGTAGTCACAAGCACGGAGGTCATACTCTAGATTATTTTTAGCCCAATTTGGATCCAGTTCCTGTTGCTCTTTCAGGTTAAAGAAATTTGTATAAAATTCAGCCAATGTATCTCCAGCCTCTGCATTTTCAGGGATCTTTGCTATTTTTCTTTTTAAATTTGCTTCACGATCTTTATTTGTCGCTAGCTTCTTCATCAAACACCTCTACCCAAGTATAATCACCTAACCATTTAACTCTTGTTACGTAATCAATGTGATCCGGAATGCCAGTAGTCCATTGCTTTGGTCCTGTATGTAATAATACATTCTTATTTAGTTTTTTGTCAAATGCTAACCAGTATATTTGATTATGATAAACTTGAAATTGGTATTCGCAGCTATGAACCATATCTGTTAAGTCCAATCTGCGTTTTAATTGTTCTGCTTGTTTCTGTAGCACACGAACCATTTCCATTATCCGTTCGTATTCCTGCTGCGCATGTAACCGCGCAACATTAATCATTATATCTTTTTGTTTTTCAACAGGTACAAGTTCAAATTTCGGAGCCCCGATTTCCATCGGGTAAGTTAAACTATAATGTTTGTCGGGGTCCGAAGGTTGTAGTTTCATATTAAGCTTTTGCTAATACTTGCGGTTGCTTTTGTACTTTCTTTTTTGGTTTTTCATAAAAGATATGGTTACCAATTTGTGCAACCTTACGATAAGGCCACATAGGATTTACCCATAAGTTATGAAAAAACAATACTGTACTAGGTACAACATCTTTATACGAATCATATGCTAATACATTATATGCAATGCGTTCACTTTGTTTGTATCTAGGATCATTTACATTAAGTGGGCGGCGATCACTTTCACACACCCAGCTAAACTGGCACAGTTTTACCTTTTTGTGACCCTCATCATCAATTTCAGGATCATTGTCAATTGGAATTAAGACAGTGCTCACCTGATAAACTACTGAACAAGGGTTAGGTGCAAATCCATGATTGACACGGTTCATTACAACTCTTGCAACAGCTTGTTTACCTTTTTCTGGTTCGCTGCCTGCTTCATAAAATATATTTGTAGCCAAACATTTTAATTGTTTTTTGTCTACTGGTTTTGGCTGAGGTTTAGCCACAGCAACTTGTTGTTGCTCTTCCTCTTCAAAAATAACCTCATTGTTAGCCATAATTAAAATGGCAGAAATTAAAATCAAAATTGCTGCTAGTACGTTTTCTACACGCGGATTGCGTAAAAAAGTTATTAGTTTCATAATTTTCCTTTCCGAGTAATAGTTTACACTATCCTCTATTAAAAGACAAGAATAATGGTTTTAACTTTTTGTTAAAGTTTTATTCTAAAAGATCCCAACAATCGCAATTACAATCAATAACTTCTTGTAATGCCTGACTTGGGGTTTGAACTACTGTCGTAGATGTATTAAAAATATCTACATTTGGAGGAATTATCCAATTTGGTGTATCAAGATTTCCTGGGAAAGGATAATCCGGATCACTGCTACCGCCGGTAACTTTTGTAATAACTCCTGAAGCAGTTGATATAGTTTGAGGTCCCACAGTACCGGTGCCACCTTGACTTATGATATCCTGAGTAATATTTTTCTCCGAAATGTCATTATCAAGTTCCAAACCACATAAACTTAACCTGTTTGCGTTACGAATTTCACGCATTAACGCTATTATACTTTGCCCTCCATAAGTTAATTCATTTGCAATAGCTTCCAAAACGCTTACTGTATCGTTTTGATTTGTTTCTAAAGCAAATGAGTTCATTGTCTCTACAAAAGAAAAAATTGATAAGTTTGATGCTGTTAAAGTTTGAGCGTATGTAGGCCCAGTAACTGTAGAACTTAAACCTGCATCAGTTCTTAATGTATCTTCCTTTGAAAGACTTGATCCAATAGAACTCCAAAGACTATTTAATTCTGCTACTGCTGAAGCATTAGCACTATTATTAAAAATACTTGAAATTTCTGTGTTTGCATTATTTATTAATGTAGCCATGTTTGACCCGGTGTTAGGTGGGGTCAAATTTGTAACCATTTGGCTATATATTGTTGACAACGTAGAAGTTTGTAATTGTTTAATTAACGCCTCGATTCTATCCATTTTGGCAGTCAAAAGTGTAGCTGCTGGATAAAAGTCATTCATAACAATAGTTCCATTTGGCCCTGATCCATTTGCAATTGCTGTCAGCGCACTATCTACGTTTGTTAAATTAGTTGGTAAGTTTGTTCCGTTCACTAAATCTAGTCCTGTTGTAGTCTCTAAATTTGCTACGACCTGACTAAATTTTTGAATATCCACGTTTTTAATATTTCTTATTTGCATCATTGCATATGAAAATGCTCCGCAAGCAATTGCTAAGCTAGGAGACAAAATAGAAGTTAAATAACTTCCATATCCTTTATTGTTTAGTGAAGAATTAACTCCATTTGATGCGTAAATATTATAATAAACTTTGCTGCTTGTAGTATTAGTTCTATACTCCGGAACAACTAAACTAGTGTAACTTGTAGGAAATATTTTTGCTGGATTTAATAAATCAGCCAATGAGTTTAAATTTTGTGTTTGGCAATTTAAGATTGTTAAAATATCTTTTAAATCATTACCAACCAATACAGAAAATGCTCCAAATATTTTTTGTTCCTGAATAGCAGTTACATCTGAGCCATTGATGATAATATCTGTAATTTCTGTGGTGGTCAATCCACTGTACACTAAAGCAACAGTAAGAGCCTCTGTTACCGCATTGTTTGCATTAAGTGTTTTTAAAAAATTACTCGGCAAACCAAATTTGTCTATCGTGTTTAAATTTATTACTTTGCCTGATTTTATTAAATCTTGACCCCAAAATAACATCGATTGATTAACTCCTGCAATGTCCGCAGTTGTTAAATCATTCATATTACTAAAAATGCCTTTTAAAAAAGTTTTACTATTTACAAATGTGTTGATGGTTTGGTTTGTTTGTACTTTATAACTGTAGCAATTTATAAAATCTTGACAAAACTGCCTATAAGAGTTTAATTGTGACGCAGGATTTATGTTTCCACTCAACGATGCGTTTGCCCTTCCTGCAAGATACTTTATGAAACCCAAACCATTTAAATATCTATAACTGTCAATTGCAATTGTAGCTCCGACAATAGGATACGTAGATGGTGCTGAATTTCCTAAGGCAGGTATTGTACTAGATCCTATTTTATTTAAATTAGCTAAGACTGTAGCACTAACAGGTAATGCTACCGCTAGTGACATTGCATTATATAATGTGTTTAAAACAGTATTTGATATTACTGAACCGTTAGTAACAGATGCGGGAAGTCCTAACGGAGTAGCGAATCCAATATTGTTATTAGTGGAAGTGAAAACACCGGTGTTTGCTGCATATGTTCCTACACCAGATATTAAACAAGAAGATACATTTACACTTAAGGGAGATTGTTGACCTTGTAAACTCATGGGCAAAATATGTCAGGGCTACCTGTGACGATACTATGTCCACAGCTATTTCCCGAACCTACTCTAAGCACAGGACATCCCTCAGCAAAAACACTTGGACTACCATTTGTAGTCGTAGCCGCACGATGCGGCGGGTGAGGGTCACCCCATGGTGCGTGTGGTGTTATTCGGCTTACATGTAAGCCTACTGGTATACCATTCGCAAATACAGTCCCTGCACCTCGCATTATAGCTCCGCCGGGTTGATCTGTATCACCTTTTCTACTTAATTTTGGCATCCTTATCCTAATATAATTTGCTTTTCAGGTACTTGTATACCGGTAGTAGCTTCAATATACTTTACCTTTACTTGTTCATTCGTATCAGCAACAATTGCGACACTATTAATATTTAGTCTAAAAATACCGTTCATATCTGTAGTAAATAGGCTAGGAACCATTCCTATACCCTTTTGACTAGGAGCAATGCTCACAGGCTCACTGATTTCAACGGTTTTATCAGTAATTTTTATGACTTTAGCGACTAATTCTTCTCCACTATTTAATTTGAACGAATATACTTCATTTATGTTAAGATCCATGTTTATCCCATTAATTTTCTATGTAATTCTGTATATCCACCAATTAATTCTTCGTCAATGAATATCTGCGGCACTGCACGTGCATTTGGCACTGCTTCTAATAATTGTTCTTTAGACCAGTCTTTAGTTATATTTCTTTCTTCAAACTCAATACCCTTTAACTTTAATAAAGCCTTGGCTTTATCACAAAAAGGACACATGTCCTTACTCCAAACTATTGCTTTCATTTTTTCCTCTTATAAAACTGGTAACGCATCGTAATCTACAGTGTCACTCATAACACCAATTACGTAGTTTGTACTTTCGTTTTCTTGTAAAGCAGTTTGCTTTTTATTGATATTCACATGTTTATTGAACCATGGAATAGGACTTGTTTTTGGATGATTTTCTAAATACTTAATACCAATATCCTTAAGCCTGTTAAAAGCAGTCCAGTCTACAAAATCTTTAAGTATATCTGCATTTAGTCCTATTACAACACCCTTACTAAAAAGATAGTCAGCCCAATCTTTTTCTTCTTTGATTACCTCTAAGTACATATTGTAAACTTCCTGTTCACATTCGATTTTTGCTTTTGCAAACCTTTCATCTTCTTTCACCACTTGATTAATTAAATATGCAGTCCATTCAGTGTGCAGTAATTCATCTTGTAGTATAAGACTTATAATATTACCATTACCAATGTATATTCTATTCTCCACCATTGCAAGACTAGTAGCAAAACTAACCATAAAACGCAATGCTTCTAGTGCGTAACTTGCATTTAGTGCCATCCATATAGCTTTAATATGACTTTCTTCACTAACTGCTTTTTGAGATGTTTCCTTAAAACAGTTCAGTTGATGTAACTCCTCGTAGTAACGACCAACATTTGCTGCCATTTCAATAATTTCTTTTGTGTCATGTATCTTGTTAAATTCTTCTTTAGGTACACCATACACATTACGAATGATATGACTATATGATTTGCTATGTATATTAGTTTCAAAGAAACTCCAGTTGTTAACTAGTGCTTCTAGTTCTGGAATACTAATCACTGGACTGAATACTTGTGAGGGCGCACGACCTTGTATACTATCAAGTGCAGTTTGACGCAATAGATTACTAGTAAAAATATGTTTTACTGCCTCACTAGCTTCTTTATGATCAATCTTATCTTTAGTCAAAGTTATTTCTTCAGGCACCCAAAAAAATCCACGTGCTGTTTCTTCGTATTTGGCAATTTTGGGATATTTTACCTCCTCAAATCTTTGTACTGTTACAGGCCCTGCAGGATCCAAAAACATTGTACGTTTTAAATAATTTGTTTGTTTTGTTAAATTATATTGTTCTTTACTCATAATACACATGCCTCACAAGCTTCTTCATCTTCTAAAGGTTCTAGTTTTGTAAACTCAATTACGTTATCTTCTTTTAGTGCAGCCTTTGATCCCACTTTGTTTATCAAACTATAGTAAATGGTTTTTAGTCCCCATTTATAACCTAACATTAAGTTTTTCGCTATCAGCGTAGCACTAACTTTACCTTCTGGAAAAAATGCAGGATTATAAAAAGTATTTGTGCTGATACTCTGATCAATGTAAGCTGCCAAAACGGCTGACGTTTTTAAATAATCTACACAATCCTGTTGTTCCCACATTAATTGATAACGATTCTTTAACCTCTTGTATTCTGGCACTACCTGAACAAAACTACCAGCTTTACTTTCTTTGACGCTAATTAATTCCATTGGCAATTCAATGCCATTAGTAGAATTTAATACTACACTAGAACTTTCAACTGGTGCGATTGCCATTAATGTAGCATTACGAATACCGTATTTTTTTAATTTCTCACGTAGTGCTTCCCAATCCATGCTAGGACTAAAATCTGTTAGTTCATTAACTCCTTCTGCTCTACGCTCCCAAGGAAAAATGCCCTTGCCGTAGTATGTACGACTACTGTTCTTGCATGCTCCACGTTCTTGTGCTAACTCGACACTAGTTTCAGTAAGATAATATGCTTGATGTTCCATCCAACGTTTTACTTCTGCAAGCCCATCGGCTGTTCCATACTTTAAATGGCGCTTTGCATGCCAATATGCTAAATTAGTAATGCCGACGCCCAATGGTTCAAAATCTTCATTTGCTAATTTACTTTGAACACTTAAGAAGTCCTGATAATTTAACAAATTACTTAAACTGCGCACAAGAACTCTACAAGCTTTTCGCATATCTTGTGGATTTTTAAATGCGCCCCAATTAACACTACCCAATGTACAGAGAGCGATACGCCCATTTACATCTTCAATTCGCTGAAATGGTTTAGTAGGCAATAGTATTTCTTGACAAAGATTACTTTGATATATTGGATCAACCGTAGTATCAAAAGGGCCTTGATTAATTACGTTATCTATATTAACCATGTAGATACGACCTGTATCTGTCCTTTCTTTCAATATACCATTTTTGAATATTTCTACGGCTGGTAAAACCTTTTTACGTAATCCTTTTTTATGTTCATATATATTATACAAACGTTCGAATTCGTTTGTGTCACTATAGAATGCTTCATACAAATCAGGAACTTCGTGTGGATCAAATAGTGTTATGTTCTGATTATTCTTATAACGATTCCAAAACATCTTATTTACGACTACACTATAGTCTAATTGGCGCACACGTGTTTCTTCTGTACCTTGATTATTCTTTAACACAATTAAATCTTCAAACTGATAATGCCAAATAGGAAATGTAACCGTACAACTTGCATTGCGCACACCCCCTTGACTACAACTACGTAGATCGGCGAACCATTTCTTTAGAAAAGGAATCATACCAGTGTGTTTAATTTCACCGTTGCGTATAGGTGATCCTAATGGGCGGATACGACCTATCTCTAAACCTATGCCAGCACGTTTGCTAGCATATTTTGCCATCATTTCACCAGCAGCAAAAATTGAATCAAGAGTATCATCACTACTAATAAGGACACAACTACTAAATTGTTTAGTAGTTGTTCCCAAACCTGCCAACACCGGCGTGGCCAAAGTGAAATGCCCGTCACTAGCACACTCATAATATTCTTTAACATATTTTAATCTCTTTTCTTTAGATTCATTGTGAAAAGCAGTTGCAGCAGCGATTGCATATCTTACTTGCGGTGTTTCAAAAATTTGACCAGTAGCACGGTTCTGAACTAAGTACTTTTCTGCCAATTGTGCGATAGCCGCATAGGTATAATTTTCGTCCTTGCTATGGTCAATAAAGAGATCAATGATGTCCCATTCTTCTTTCGAATACCATTCAAGTAATTCATTGGTATACATTCCTAGGTCTACATTTTTTCTCACGATATCGTATAGACTAGGAGGGTCATATTGACCATACACTTCTTTACGCAGCATGGATACTTTTTGTCTACCTGCTACATATTGATAATTTACGTCATTAATATCTGTGTTTTCACTTTCATCAATTAGATCGACCATTGCCTTCAATAGCAACTCGTCTATTGTTTTTGTGTGTATTCCGTCGTGAAGTTGTATTTGTGCTTTAATTTCTATCATACTAGGACTAACGTTATCGATGCCCTTGCACCCGTATGCTACTTGTCTTTGTATCTTGCTTATGTCTAATGGGACTGATTCGCCGTTGCGTTTTACTACGTTTATATTCATGTTTTATGTGCCTATTATAATTATTTGAATGGGTTACTGCAGGTGATAAGATATTTAATGTGTGTTACAGGATAAACTACATATATATTTTACGTATCCTGTAAGACTAGTGTTTTTACTTTAATCTTGCTAGGTGATCACTGATGTCAATTTCGCTCTTTATTGTGAAATCTGCTACAGTATTTGTCTCAACTGTATTAGGCCAGTAATTAAGAAAAAATTCGCTGTTTACAACAACCAAAATAACGTCATTACCAAACTTATCACTAGCATTAACCATTCTTACATTTTTTTCTCCTAATAGATGTAAAGTATAGCACATTCCTAATGCTTTAGCAACATTGCAATATAAATTTTCTACCAAAAGTTCCCAAGGATTTGGCCAATTAAGGGTATCCTTAATATGCAAATAATGATTCACTGTGGGTGCTTGCTGCCACCAATAGTCTATTTTAATACATTTTTCTTTCAAATTAGAATTTTTTACCTCTTGTTTAAGGTCATGCCAACTTTGTAATCTAGTCTCATAATCAATTTGAAAGATGTTCATTTATTGTTGTTGTTAATAGTGATAAATCTGCACAGGTATATTTTTGATAGCTATGTGCTAGCTCCGGAGGCATTGGTATTTTTTCAATTGTAGCGCCGGTTTGAATTGCAATACCTGAAGCAATTTCCATAAAACTTTTTGTACTACCAGTACCAACATTATAAACTCCCTGAGATTTTATTGATAAAAATGTTTTATGAATTTCAATTACCTTGTTTACGTGTATGAAATCTCGCATATAAGCTTGGCTATTTTCAAAAACCTTTATAACTCCATTTTCGCTAGCCTGTTTACTAAATTGAGTGTACGGGCTAGCTTGGCTTCCTTTATGTTCTTCATTGTGTCCATAAACATTAAAATATCGAAACCCTTGAATACTTAAATTCAAATCTTTTGCTATATCATGTTTTGATTGAGCGTATCTTTCAAACATATATTTGCTCCACGCATAAGGTGTGCGAGGATCTACAGGAGCATCTTCTCTAAAATTTTCATTAAGACCATAAACACTAGCACTGCTGCTATATTGAAAATTTACTTTTAGCTGTAAACATTTATCAAGTAACATGCAACTAAAATCATAATTTTGTGTCATAATTTTTTCTACATTTTTTTCAGTTGTACTTGAAATAGCACCAATATGAATTACACAATCACAATCAGAAATGTTAGGAAATTCCTCTTCCCACTCGTATGTGATTATGTCGTGATCTGTAGATAAGGCTTTAACCATATTACTTCCAATAAAGCCTTTATGACCTGTAATTAATAATTTCATTCTTCGTTTGTTTGTTCAGCTTGTTGTTTTTGGCTATCACCCGGTAGTATTCGATAGTTGTCCTCCACACTGTCAGGAGTACTGACCTCGACTATAGTGCCTTCTTCTATGCATATAAGTTGATGCGGTGTTAATGGTGGGTTTCTCCAAACATTACCTCCAGCTAATTCCATTTCATAATGTGTGGCATTAGTTAAATCTATGTATCTTAATATAAATTTCCCAGACAAAACTAACCATGTTTCATCTTTTTCTTTGTGAAAATGCATACTAAATCTACTATCTTTTTTAAAAGATAGCAATTTGCCACAATACTTATCATTTGTAGTAAAAATAAATTCACTACCCCATCCTTTTTCTACTTGTCCTTGAAGTCTTTCAGACATTCTTAATCTCCTCTAATGTTGGTGCATAAACTCCAATATGTTGAATTGTTAGTGTACTTGCTTTTACTGCAAATTCTATTGCTTCAACAATATTTTTACTTTCTAAATATCCATACGTTAGTGCTGACAAAAAGGTATCTCCGGCACCACATACATCAAATGCCTCTACGTTGCTTGCTGGAATCTTTTTGTCTTTATATTTAACTCCTTCACTACCCAAAGTAACAATTAATTCACTAGGGAACGTTTTCGCAGCTTCGTATTCTTTATGATTAATTTTTACAAAACATCCTTCAAATCTTTGTAAATCAGTTTTTTTAGTATCAACGAAAATAGGTCCTTTATATGTAGTAATAAGTTTTTCTACTAACTCATATGTGACTGAGCCTTTATTATAATCACTAATCACAATTGCATCAAAAACGGATAGATCATAATTAATATTGACAGGGCGACTTAATGCATCTTGGTCAATTCTTAATAACTGTTGTTTACTTTTTAAATCTATAATTCTTGTTTTTATACAAGTTTTTACTCCGTGTTCAAAATCAACGTCACAATTTAATGCTAATAAATTTTCTTTTACATTTGCTGCCATACCAGGTTTGGATTCAGTTTTAATGAATGCTAACACCGGCACAGGAGCTTCAGGACTTAATCTATCTACAGTCCCGTATTGATATTGGTCAATCCCATTATCCCCTATCAGCAATATCTTGTATTTTTTGTGTTGTGCTATATCCATCTATTCTATCAAAAAACACTAATTCTTTACAAACACTTTCACCAATTATTGGTTTGTCTTTGTAGTCACTGCCCTTTACCATTACATCATGAACTGAAACAAGCCACTCTAATTCATCATCAGTATCAAATATATAAACGTCATTGACTGCTTTCAATGCTATTAGGGCGTTTGTTCTTTCTTTTTGATCTTGTATAGGTCTATCAGGACCTTTTAATTGTTTAACTCTTTCATCACTATCAATTGCAACTGCTAAAGTTTCACCTAAAGTTTTTGCATATTCTAGCAAGGCTATGTGACCCTCATGCAGTAAATCAAATGTACCATTTACAAAAACTTTTTTCATATTTTACCCTCTTCAAATTGATCCCATAATGCTTTCCAATCAATGTATGGATCTTTTTCTGTATCTGCTTGAGCATGTAATGCTATACTTGGAATAGGAGTGAATAGTAGACATCCTCTTTCATTGAACAATCTATTTATAGTTTCGTCTTCCATCACACTATCTACAGCGTGTTTTCCCATGGCGTCAAATAAATCAAAGTTTTTCATCAATGTCGGATGATCTACCATAAAGCAACTAGCAGTACCAAATGCTGTTCTCCAATGCCGTTTGATTCCTAAATGAACAGATACTAATGGCTGTCTGTTAGGAGGTATCCCATATCTATATGGATCATCAAATGGATATATGCATACAGGTAATTTAGATTTTTCACTAAATCTAAAATATGCATCTAGCATTTCATACATGCACGTTTCAAAATAAAGATAATCATCTTGTGCAAAATAAACTAAATCTTTGCCTTTATCTCTGCCATATTCATAACATGCAAGAATGCTTGGCATAATTCCACGTGTTTCTAAATGTCGCAATTCATATTGAAAATTACACTCAGACAAAATA
>Ga0315903_10008329_pt1 | contig 12773 bp, 5 predicted proteins | sample LakEriMetagenome_7_FD_203524 | JGI IMG/M metagenome (GOLD analysis project Ga0315903, IMG submission 203524) | Freshwater fungal communities from buoy surface, Lake Erie, Ohio, United States - Buoy 2 MA119 | ecosystem: Environmental > Aquatic > Freshwater > Lake | place: USA: Lake Erie, Ohio...
GGTAGCGGTAATTGACTTACCTATCCCGCCATTCACGGAAAAGATTAGATTTTTCATGATTATTTTTTAAAAGTTATTTACTTACGCTTTTGTGGTCGTGCTTGAAGTCGTACTTGTGCTTGGCGCAACAGTAGTCGTTGAAGTCGTAGTTGAAGTCGTAGTAGGCGCAACATAAGCCAATACTTGCTGTGCAAGGTCATCTAACAATTGTTGGTCTAAGTCAGACGCTTGAACCCTGAATGATTCTGCATTTGGCTCATTTGGAAGCCAATCTGAGAATAATTCATAGAAATTGTTGATTGCATGGTAGGTTTTCTGACCTGAATAACCTTGAGGTCTTTTGCTCCATACGTTGTCTACTACTAAGTCTGCTAAGTCTTTTACAGCAGAATAAGGTGCTTGGACATTTTGCGTATCAGAGATGGCTTGAACCGTTCCGAAGCCGAAAATGTGTAATGTGTTCCAAGGATTTGCCATTTTATTTGTTTTTTGTATGTGTAAATTTAGGTAAATTCAAAATTATTTTCTTATTTCTTTTATAATGTTTTCCAATTCAAGAAGTCTTTCTTCCAATTTCATAATCTTATAGATATGTACCTGATGGTAGTCTACGTTATAAAAGCCTTTCTCATCTGTTCTTACAGCATTTGGAATGGTTTCTTTTACGTTCTGAGCAGAATAACCGATATTTATTAGGCTTTCATCCCCTTCTTTCCAATTGAAATAGATAGGATTGATATTATCAAAAGAGCCTACTCTACAATGGATATTTTTCAATCTTTCATCGGAAGATTCAAAGTATGCAACCGCCCACATACAATTTGTAGCACAGAAGTTGTGAGCGTAAAACGTACAAGCACAAGAAGCAGTTATACAAACACCTACAGCACCTGAATAAACCCCTGTAACAGTGTTTCTTCTGCCTGCTGCCCATGAGTAAGCACCTGAAACTACGTTTTGATAACCACCTGATACAGATGAATATCCACCTGAAGCGGTATTATTATAACCACCTGAAACAACATCACGACCTGAACTTGCAGCGTTTACATCACCACCACCTACAACTGACCTTCCTCCTGATGCTGTATTAGATGAGCCTCCTGATACGGTTGCACAACTTCCTGATGATGTGTTTGAAAAACCTCCTGCTGTTGTGCTATAATCACCTGATGAATTGTTCGCTCTACCACCTCCCACTGTTGCCCAAATACCTGTAAGATTGTTCTCTCTACCACCACCTATAGTTCCTTGACAGCCTCCTGATATTGTATTGCTATATCCACCTGAAATTGTTGCAGCATATACACCATTTAGGATTCTATTGTTATAACCTGCACCTATAAATGAATAGTATCCCGATGCTGTATTAGCAGAACCCCCAACAACAGCTCCTGAGTGATTTCCACAAACACAGTTGTTTCTACCACCAACAACAACACTATATGGTCTTGAAGCCACGTTACCGCCGCCACCGCCAACAAATGCACATACGTTATTTGCTGTGTTACATTGTCCACCAACAACTACTGCATAAGCAGATGAGGCTGTATTTGAAAGACCACCCCCAACAAAAGAATTTGCACCTGTAGCAGCATTTGCGCAACCGCCACCAACTACTGATGTTGTACCCGTAGCAGAGTTGGATTGACCACCACCTACTCTTGACTTATTACCGCTTGCACTATTAGATGCACCACCTCCGATAGAAGCATCGTATGTACCACTTGCCGTGTTACTATAACCACCACTTACGGTTGAAGTAGTACCTGTAGCATTATTACTTAGACCTCCCGCAGCAGTGCTATATAGATTTGCCCTATTATTATAACCTCCTCCAACTGTTGAACAAATTCCATAAGCGCAGTTTGCTCTACCTCCACCTACAAATGAATTTAGATTGGATGCAGAATTTGATTGACCTCCTACAACCGCAGAACCATTACCTGAAGCTACGTTACCATTACCTGAACCAACAAAAGAACAATAGCAACTTGCTGTGTTAAAACTACCTCCTCCAACAAATGAAGCATAAAATGATGCAGTATTTTGGAATCCACCTACTACTGTTGACCTTGAAGCTGATGCAGTATTTGAACATCCTCCTCCGACTTTAGAATAAGTGCCTGAAGCCGTATTACCTCTACCACCACCTATAGCAGATGCTCCCCCCGAAGCAGTGTTCCCATTACCACCTGCAACTGCACCACAACCTCCTGAAACGACATTGAATGTACCTGCTCCAATAAAGTTTGCCCAAGCTGAGGTAGTGTTTCCTACACCACCTGCTATAGTTCCATAATAACTACCTGATATAGTGTTTGTATTACCACCTCCAATAAATGCAAGACCTGAACCTCCTATACAGTTAGAACTACCACCAACAATTGAAGAACGACCTGTTGAAGCTGTAATTATATTACCATATCCACCGCTTATACTATTACAAGCAGTAGATGTAGAGTTACCTCTACCTCCTAAAATACTTGATGTATTACCACTTGATGTGTTATTACATCCCCCAACAACAACTGAATTTTGTCCCGATGCGGTGTTTGTACATCCTCCACCAAGAAATGATATATTACCACTTGCGGCATTTGCTTTACCACCTACCATTACAGCACAGTCACCACCTGCTGAACTTATACTACCTGCACCTACAAAAGCATAAGCACCACTCGCAGTGTTTTGATAACCTCCCGCAACTGTAGCATAACCATTAGAAGCTGTATTTATTCTACCACCTGATACTGTTGATGAATTTCCTGAAGCTAAGTTTCCATATCCACCGCTTGTTGTAGTTGCAAAAGCTGTAGCTTTACTATTGTAACCACCTCCTGCAAAAGCATAACAACCTGTAGCACAACTTTGTCTACCACCCACTACAGCAGATATACATCCTGTAGCACAGTTACCTAATCCACCACCTACAGTTGAGTATCCACCTGAAGCTGTGTTATCATATCCACCTGCTATAGTGGCTACATTATTTGTTGCATCATTATATCTTCCTCCTCCAACATAAGCTGCTAAGGCTGTTGCTGTATTAGCACGACCACCTGATATTGCAGCATCAGTACCCGAAGCAATGTTTTGATAACCTCCTGAAATTGTTGAAGCGTAACCCGTTGCAGTGCTGTTATATCCACTTAGTACTGTAGCATAAGTATTAGATGTTGTATGGGAGCGACCTCCACCTATCATTGCAGCTTGACCTGAAGCAAGGTGTCCATACCCACCACCAACAAATGAATATATTGTGTTTGCAACATTAAAAATACCGCCTGAAACTACAGAGTATTCTCCCACTGCTCTATTCTGAAAACCACCTCCTATTGTAGAATAAATACCTGCTGATACAACTGTTGGGTTTACAGTTGGAACACCATAGTTATTAAATGTTCCACCACATGTATTGTTACCTACACCGCCTGCAATAGTAGCTCCTGTTGCACAACAAGTAGCTATTGAACTAATTATTTTATTCCATGAACCTCCACCAATAGTTGACATATCACCATTGGAAAGGTTGCAAAGACCACCACCTGCAAATGAATATCTTCCACTTGCTGTGTTCTGTTGTCCTCCTGCCACTGAAGCATATCCACAGTTTGCTACGTTATAATAACCACCTCCAATAAATGTTGCTGAACTTGAAGAGGTGTTACCTGTACCTGCACCAACAAAAGCAAATCCTCCTGAAGAAATGTTGTTATATCCACCTCCTACTGCGGAACAAGATGCTGTAGCATAATTTGCATGTCCACCGCTAATAACAGAACGATATCCTGAAGCTGTATGCCCTGCACCTCCACCAACTGTTGATACAGTTCCTGAAGCAGTGTTAGACTGTCCCCCTGCTACTGTTGAATAGTTTCCTGATGCTGTGCTTCCTCTACCTCCACCTACAAAAGCCATGTAAGAAGCATTGTTTTGATAACCTCCTGTTATAGCTCCATAACCGTTACTTACGGTATTATCATATCCTCCACCTATAAATGTTCTTGAAGCTGTGGCAGCATGTTGGTCTCCTCCCACTATTGTTGAAAAAGCACCTGTTGCACAGTTTGCTTGACCACCACCCACTGTTGAACAATCTCCTGATGCTAAATTAGCTCTACCACCTAATACTGATGCAGAACATCCTGAAACTGTGCTACAATATCCACCTGCTATAATTCCAAAAACACCTGCACTGCAAATACAGTTATATTCTCCGCCTGCAATTGTTCCTGATGCTCCTGTTACTGTATTCAACATTCCACCACCTACGGTAGACCTTGTTCCTGCTGCTGTATTACCACATCCACCTAAAAGAGAAGAAGCATAACCACCTGAAACAGTGTTCCCACAGCCACCTCCTATAAAGGACATGCAACCTGAAGCAGTGTTAGCACGTCCTCCTCCTATAAATGCCCAAGAATTATTTGCAATATTACATTGACCTCCAACAACTGCTGCTCTATATCCTGAGGCTGTGTTTGCTCTACCCCCTGCCGCTACTGATTGACAGCCTGAAGCTGTATTAGCCCAACCTGCTCCAACAAATGAACGATAACCTGAGGCAGTATTTCCAACACCTCCTGTTATAGCACTTTCAGAACTTACATTATTTCCTGTACCACCACCAACAAAGTTCCAATACCCTGATGCTGTGTTAGTGTTACCACCAACAACAACTGATGTACATCCATTTACTGTATTACAAAGACCTCCTAAAATTGCTGAATATCCTGCATTGATTACACGATTGCACAAACCACCCACTACGGTAGAGTATAACATGGTTGCACAGTTCACATAACCACCCCCAACAAAAGATTGTGCGCCTGACGCAACGTTATTTGCACCACCTACTAAAACAGAATCATCGTTTGTAGACTGATTACTTCTTCCTCCACCTGCAAACGAACAGTTACCTGATGCTACAACAGATGTACCACCGCCCACTACACCACGATAACCTGATGCCGTATTGCTATCACCTCCTCCTACAAAACTTCTTCCTCCACTTGCAACGTTGCTTGCGCCACCTGCCACTGTTGTGAAATATGTTCCACTTGCAGTGTTATTATATCCTCCACTTACCGTACTGTATGCAATTCCGCATGCTCTATTATTCAAACCGCCACTCACAGTAGATAAAATACCTGTTGCATTATGACCTTGACCACCACCTACTGTTGCCCTGTTACCCGATGCTGTATTTGAAATACCTCCACCAATAGTAGAACAAGAGCCTGAAGCCACATTAGACTGACCACCACCAATTGTACCACCTGAACCACTTGCTGTGTTATATGAACCACTTACTGTTGAGCCACTACCTGATGCAGTGTTATTTCTACCACCACCAATAGTGTTAAAATATCCTGTACTTAAATTAGCATACCCACCTGATATAACTGAATAATACCCATTACTGTGTGTATTAGATGAGCCACCGCCTATTGTGCTTATTTGTGCATTTAAGCAAATTGTGTTACTTACACCTCCTGCTATTGTACTTATAATTGCACAGGCTCTGTTATTTTCTCCACCACCAATTGTAGAACAGTTACCTATTGCTATATTCTGAAAACCTCCACCGATGGTTGAAACACGACCTGCTGCATAGAAGGTTGTTGGAGCAACACAAAATGTTGTACCATTGAATGTTCCTCCTGTGGTATTATTACCTACACCTCCACCAATTACAGCACCTGCTGTACAGTTAGTTCCTAAGGAATTACATATGAAGTTACATATACCACCTCCAATAACCGCTTGATTACCACAGTTGCAGTTGGTATAACCTCCACTTACAGTTGAACCGTAAGCTACTGCTTTATTCACATATCCTCCCGCTACTGTAGCATATTGTGCTGAAGCTGTGTGGCTATAACCACCACCTATAAAAGACCTTTGACCGCTTGCTGAGTTAGCATCACCACCCGCTATTGCTGACCTGTTACCTGAAGCTACATTATTTGTACCACCACTGACAGTAGAATATAGACCTGATGCAGTGTTACCTGCTCCACCGCCAACAGATGAATAAGAGTTGTTTGCAAGGTTGTTATATCCACCTCCTACATGAGATGTATATGAGCTTGCAGTGTTGAATCTGCCTCCACCAACTGTGGACATAGTTCCTGTAGCATTGTTCTGAATACCACCGCCAACAAAACCATAATTTCCTGAAGCAACTTGTATTCTACCACCACTTACTGTCGCATATATTCCACTCACGGTTACATTACATCCACCACCTATCGTAGAATATGTACCTGATGCTGTATTTCCCCATCCTCCTCCTACTGTAGCGTAAGCATTAACAGCAGCATTATTACATCTTCCTCCACTAACTGTTGACCATGTAGTTGCACAGTTCACTGAACCACCACCTACAAAAGAAAAATATCCACTTGATGTATTTAGTTGACCCCCTGATATAGCTGCTCCATATCCTGAAGATGTATTTCCTACGCCACCTGATACAGTAGACCTATAACCTGAAGCAGTATTTGAAGCTCCACCACCAATTGTAGCTCTTGTATTTGATGCTACGTTAGAAGCTCCTCCACTTACAGTTGATTGTCCTGATTGAGCTTGGTTACTTAACCCACCACCTACAAAAGAGCAATTTCCTGAAGCTGTATTTTGAAATCCTGAACCAATACCTGACCTTAAACCTGATGATGTATTTTGGAAACCTGCACCAACAAAAGACATACATCCTGAAGCAGAGTTACCATTACCGCCACCTACATGGGATTCATTACCACTTGCTGTGCTTTGATAGCCTCCACTTATTGATGACCAATTACCTCCCGATACATTACCTCTTCCACTTAAAACACCTGCCGTTGAACCTGAAGCCGTATTACAACAACCACCTCCAACTATTGCAAAAGCACCTGTCGCAACATTACAAAAACCTCCTACAACAGATGTGAAATTACCTGTGCAAGCTCTATTCAATCTACCACCTCCTACAAAAGAAGCGTATTGACTTGAAGTGTTTTGTTTACCTCCACTAATAACAGCATATCCTGCTGATGTCGTATTTGAATTACCACTTCCAATAAATGATTGGTAACCACTTGCTGTGTTTACACTTCCTCCAACAACGGTGGCACAGTTCCCTGTAGCTTTATTACTTGTACCACCTACCGCTGTTGCGTGAGTAGCTGTAGCACAGTTAGCTGAAGTGGTAGAACCACCACCACCACCTACGAAAGCATAACTACCTGTAGCTTGGTTTTGATAACCACCTGATACAACAGCCATATAAGCAGAAGCGGTATTACCTGAACCACCACCTATAAATGAATAGTTTCCTGTGGATTTGTTGTATTCACCACCTGCTACAGTTGAATTTTCACCAAAAGCGCAGTTGTATCTACCACCTGCAATTGTTGTTGCGTTTGTACAAGCAATGTTATTACAACCACCTCCTATAAAAGAAAATGCTCCTGATGCAGTGTTTGAGTTACCGTTAACTATTGTTGAATAGCTATTATTAGCAATGTTGCTTGCACCACTTCCTACAAATGATAAACTTCCACTTGCAGTATTTACAACACCATTCACTACTGTTGCTGTATTAGCACTTGCTGAGTTTGTAGTACCATTACCTATAAAAGCATAGTAAGTTCCACTTGCAGTGTTATTATATCCACCAACAACTACATTGTAACAAGTCCCACTAATCGTATTAGTATTACCTGCTAAGTTACCTGTATAACCACCTGTTGCATTATTACTAACGCCACATCTAACAGAAGAACAAGCCCCTGCGCCAAGTACGATTACAGCACCGACACCTGAAGAACCTGAAGTTCCCGCAGAACCATTCGTTCCTGAGCTACCGTTTGTACCTGAACTTCCTGATGAACCTGAAGTAGCACTTGTTCCTGAGCTACCGCTTGAGCCACTTGACCCACTCGTACCGCTCGAACCACTCGTTCCTGAGCTTGCAGAAGTTCCTGAAGAACCGCTTGTTCCTGAATTTCCACTTGTTCCTGAAGAACCCGAAGAACCTGAAGAACCGCTACTGCCCGAACTTGCACTTGTACCGCTGCTTCCTGAGCTACCCGAAGAGCCACTTGACCCACTTGTTCCTGAGCTACCATTTGCCCCCGAAGTTCCTGAAGAACCGCTTGAGCCTGATGTCGCAGAAGTTCCTGAGCTACCGCTTGTTCCTGATGTTCCATTCTCACCCGCAGTTCCTGAGCTGCCACTTGAGCCACTTGAACCCGATGTGGCAGAAGTACCTGAAGAACCGTTAGTTCCTGAAGTTCCTGAACTACCATTCGTACCTGATGACCCCGAAGAACCATCTGTTCCTGAGCTACCTGAAGTAGCTGACGTGCCTGAACTACCTGATGTAGCAGAAGTACCTGAACTACCGTCAGTACCTGAAGACCCGTCAGTTCCCGAAGTTCCTGAACTACCCGAAGTAGCAGAAGTACCACTTGAAGCGGATGTACCACTCGAAGCACTTGTACCTGAGCTACCATCTGTTCCACTTGAACCGTTAGTACCCGAAGTACCTGATGTTCCGCTTGGAGGGTTAAAAGTCGTTTGAGCGTATGAGTAGTTACTCGTACCCTCTGTATAAAAAGTTATATCGATGCTTGAACCTCCACTATGTGTGGTATATATTTGACAATATAGCCTATCTGTTGCGTTTAATGCGGTTTGACTTAAAAATAGGTCAGTAAAAAATTCTTTAATGACACCTGAAATCATGTTTTCTGTGTCAAGGTTAGTAGTTCCTAATAAAGTAGAAACACCACCCGTAGTATAACTATAAAGTTCTATGTCTACAGCTAAATTCGTGCTGCTATTCATAGAAAAGTGTGTAACCCAAGCCCAATTACCCGCAGGAATATTTGTTAAATTTGGTACACCTGAATCTGTTGCAAAAGTTGCAAATAAAGTCCTTGCAGAGCCTGTTACAGTTTGTGTTACAGTTACTTCTCCTGTGGTTGTTCCAATAGGAGACCATTGTTTATATGTAGGAGAACCAAAAGCAGTATTAGTATTTAATGATTGATTCAAATAGTACACCAATCCACCCGCAACACCGCTTACACCGCTTGTACCTGTTAAACCCGAAGTACCTGATGTTCCTGAGCTTGCAGAAGTTCCACTTGAAGCAGACGTTCCCGAACTACCTGAAGTACCTGATGTACCACTTGAAGCAGAAGTACCGCTACTGCCATCTGTACCGCTTGTCCCTGAGCTACCGCTTGTAGCAGAAGTACCGCTTGAAGCAGAAGTACCTGAACTGCCCGATGAGCCACTTGTGCCACTCGTTCCTGTAGTTCCTGAACTGCCCGAAGAAGCAGAAGTACCTGACGAACCTGAAGAACCGCTTGTTCCTGACGAAGCAGACGTACCTGATGAGCCATCTGTTCCTGAGCTACCATCTGTACCATTTGTACCTGAAGTTCCCGAACTGCCACTTGAAGCAGAAGTTCCTGAGCTTCCCGATGTACCCGCAGATGCAGACGTGCCTGAAGTACCGCTCGATGCAGAAGTTCCTGAAGAACCGTCTGTTCCTGATGAACCGTCAGTTCCTGAGCTACCATCCGTACCACTCGTTCCTGTTGTACCACTACTACCTGAAGAAGCACTTGTACCCGAAGAACCCGAACTACCTGAAGTAGCAGAAGTTCCCGATGTACCTGCCGTTCCTGAGCTACCTGAGCTTGCAGAAGTTCCCGAAGAACCACTTGAGCCGCTCGTACCGCTACTACCCGAAGAGCCACTTGACCCTGAAGTAGCAGATGTACCACTCGAAGCAGAAGTACCGCTTGAGCCACTTGTACCACTACTTCCCGAAGTACCCGAAGTACCTGCTGTACCTGAAGAGCCACTCAAGCTCTTTTGGTTCATGATAGCAGTAGTGTTGTTTATCTTGATATATACAGGATAAGCATCACCAAGGGCGGGAGGCGTAGTAGATAAATTATTTACTCCGTTAGGGTCAAAGTAAAGGACATCACCCACGTTACCCACAAGGGTAGGTAAGCCACTTACAATACGACCAACGGGTCTAACACGAAGATTACCGTTCTCAGGGGTATCGGCAGAAGTAACCATACCCGCTATCTCTACGATATTAGGCTCTATGGTAGAAGTTACCTTTACAAATTTTCCTGAGCTGTTTATTTTAACGAAATCACCAACAACAATACCTGCGTAGGTAGTATCGTTAGGGTCTATGCAGAAAAAGTCGGTTATATAGTTTCTGAATCTGAACCTGTCATGCAGGTCATTGAGCCAATTGGATAGGTCTCCGATTTGGCTTCTGATTTGCTCGGTTGCCACAACGATTGGCAATCCGTCATCACCAAGCCTGAAAATTACACCTACGAAACCTTCAGGAGGGAAGTTGTTTCCCATACCTGTATTATCCACAACAAGGTTGTAAAGGTCTACGTCTTGTAAAACAACAGTACAGCTTGTGTTGAACTCCCCCGAAATATTAGAAACGGAAAGGATTTTATAACAGTTACCATTCGGTAACCCAAGCCACATTCCCGCTTCAATATTGGTAGATGTATAGTATAAAGGAGGCGTAGTATCATAACTACTCGTCTCCTGTATTTCAATAGTTAAATCACATTGAAAAGTAAATGGCGAACCATTCCAAGGACTAAGTGCGTTTACATAAGTCGATGCTACAGTTGTAGAACCGAAGTTTATACTCGCAGGTAGGGTAATAGGTGGTTTTATCAAACTCGCCATACATCACGTTATACTTTAGCGAAGAAATAGATTGTCAGTGTTGCAGCACCTACGGTTGCGTAACCTGCTAAAGTTCCCGATAAACTATAAAAAGTTACAGTGGTATATCCACTATCTTGGAACATAGAATAGTTACCTGTGGTGTTACCTGTAAAAGTTCTCGTAAGAACGTTTGCGCCATTAACGCCATTTGTCCAAGCACCTGTGATGACATTACCCAAAGGATGCCCGATAGTAAACTGACTACCTGAATCGATAGTAAATGACCATCCTGTTGCACCAATAAGACTTGCACCAACAGGGTCAGTAGCACTTGCTACCGCACTCAAAGCACCGTTTACGGTGTTAATTACGACTGTATATGTTTTCAAAGTACCTGCTGCGCTTACGCCTGAAGTACCCGCAGAACCACTTGAAGCAGAAGTACCCGCAGAGCCACTTGTACCGCTGCTACCTAAAGCAGAAGTACCTGATGAACCTGCTGTTCCTGATGTTCCTGTGCTTCCTGATGTACCTGAAGACCCTGAGCTTCCTGAAGAAGCAGAAGTACCCGCAGTACCTGTTAAACCTGATGAACCTGAACTGCCTGAGCTTGCACTTGTACCCGAAGAGCCTGACGTACCTGACGTACCCATACCTGAAGTACCCGAAGTACCAAAAGTTTGACCACTTGTACCTGAAGAGCCTGAAGCACCACCGCCTCCGCTGCCCCCCGAAGTAAAGCCGAAATAATCAGTCCCTAAGAAGTTGCTCATGCTAATTCTAATTTCAGAACATCTTGTAAAAGAAACTCTTTCAAAAATGCCCCATCGTTATATAAAAAATATCTTACTTCACTATCTTCTTCTCTATCCAAATATACACAAACTTCTACGTTTTTTGAATGCAATTCGGATTCAAAGTTTTCAATAATTTTCTTGATTTGAGGTGGCACTAACATTGAATATCCTTTCAAGTCAATCAGCACACCCAAAATCTCCATCATTTTAGTTTCTCTTACAGGTTGGTGATGATGGCAAACCTTGTACCCTGTAACTCTTTCCCCATCTTCCTCTTTCAAATACAACAAGATTGATACTTCTTCCTGTTCTACCTTGTCATTTTTACTGAATTTTTTGATGGCTTTGTTGAAAATTTTCTTCGTTTCATTAATGATGAACTCTTCCATTTTTATGGTTTTTTTGTGGTTAAAAATACTATGATTTAGAAATAACTATCTCTGCTATGTCGCCTCCTGTTCCTGCTGTAATGGTGACACCATCAATAGGATTTGAAACAACAGATGCAGTAATAGTTACCCCCTGACCTTCATTCAAGGTTACAGGGTCAGATGCAATACCTTGAAAAGTACCGCTACCCGCTACTGTAATTGTACCCAAACGACAAATAACGCTTAGTCTAACTGCATTATCTGCTGTAGCAACACTAAGGCTGCTATTGGTGAGGGTGTATGTCCAAACATTTGTTGCTCCCATCTTATTTCTTGTTTAAAATGCTTTTAAGATTGTTGGTATATTCAAAAGGAATAGCAGTTGCTAAGAAGCTACTCTTAACTTTTACGAATCCTTTTGCTTGGAATGTAACATCTTTTGCACCTACGCTCAAAGAAATAATGTCAAGAATGTTTTGACCAACAATTCTTGGATTAAACTTGAAATTAAATGAGATGTCTGTTGTTTTTGAAGGCAAAATCAAGATGTCCTTGGTTTCGTTTACACTTCCAACTTTTATTCCATTTATAAGAAAATCTAAGTACATCTCTGTTACCGTAGCTTCAACGTTTGATGCGTTGTAAATACGGGTAGTAATGTCCATAGAAACCTGATTCTGAGATACGCTGACAATCTTAATACCTATTACTTGATAGGTAATATCTTTAAGAAAGTCAATTTGCTTCAGATAATAACGGTAAAGGGCGTAACCTATTACGCCAAGACCCGTTACAATCAATATTGGTTTTAGTGATTTCATTATTTTCTCAAAATTAATGCAATTACAATTAATGCGCCAACTCCTATACCGCCATA
>Ga0315903_10008332_pt1 | contig 12771 bp, 11 predicted proteins | sample LakEriMetagenome_7_FD_203524 | JGI IMG/M metagenome (GOLD analysis project Ga0315903, IMG submission 203524) | Freshwater fungal communities from buoy surface, Lake Erie, Ohio, United States - Buoy 2 MA119 | ecosystem: Environmental > Aquatic > Freshwater > Lake | place: USA: Lake Erie, Ohio...
AGTACGCTGTGCGGGTGGCCGACCGCGAACTTCCCGTGTCGCGGACGTACAAAGAGAATTTGATGCGCTACGTGCGGCTGCTGTGACGCCGTAAATTTGGCGCATGTCGCACGCATCCGCTGATGACGCCGGACAGGCGTCCAGGTCGTTGAATTTTATTGAACAAAAGGTAGAAGCGGACATCGCGGCGGGCAAACACGGCGGGGCCGTGCGCACGCGCTTCCCCCCAGAGCCGAACGGTTACCTGCACATCGGTCACGCGAAGGCCATCTGCGTGAGCTTCGGCATTGCACAACGCTACGGGGGGACCACGAACCTGCGCTTCGACGACACGAATCCCGAAAAGGAAGACGTCGAGTACGTCGAGAGCATCCGCAACGACATTCGGTGGTTAGGATTCGAATGGACTGGCGGTGAGTACTTTACGAGCGATTACTTCGAGCAACTGTATGCCATGGGATTGCAGCTCATCGACGCCGGCCACGCCTACGTAGATGATCAAACGGCAGACGACATCGCAGCCCAAAAAGGAAGTCCCGGCACCCCTGGCACCCCCAGTCCCTTCCGCAGCCGCACTCCGGAAGAGAACCGGGACCTCTTCGAGCGGATGCGGGCCGGTGAGTTTCCGGAGGGCAGCCGGGTCCTGCGCGCCCGGATCGACATGGCCAGCGACAACATGCTCTTGCGCGATCCCATCATCTACCGGATCAAGTTCGCCCACCACCACCGGACAGGCGACGCATGGTGCATCTATCCCATGTACGATTTCGCCCACGGCCAGTCGGACGCGCTCGAGCGGATTACCCACTCGCTGTGTTCGTTAGAATTCGAAAACCACCGCCCGCTGTACGATTGGTTCATCCGGACGCTGGGACTCTATCCCAGTGAGCAGACGGAGTTTGCGCGGCTGAACTTGAACTACACCATCATGTCGAAGCGCAAATTGCTTCGGCTGGTCGAAGAGGGGGTGGTGGACGGTTGGGACGACCCCCGCATGCCCACCATCAGCGGACTGCGCCGCCGCGGCTACAGTCCGGCCGCCATCCGCGAATTCGCTGACCGCGTCGGGGTCGCCAAACGCAACAATGTCATCGACGTAGCCCTCCTCGAATGGGCGTTGCGGGACGACCTCAACCGCACGGCTCCCCGCGCCATGGCCGTCCTGCAGCCGGTCCGCCTCATCCTCGAAAACTACCCCACCGACGCGGTCGAGTGGCTGCCTTCGGAGATTAACCCCGAAGACCCGACTGCAGGCCATCGGGACATCCCCTTTTCGCGGGAACTGTGGGTCGAAGCGGACGACTTCCGGCTCGAACCCGACAAAAAGTGGTTCCGGCTCGCCCCCGGTGCGACGGTGCGCCTGAAGTCCGCCTACATCATCACCTGCACCGGCTACGACCTCGACGCCGCCGGCCAGGTCACAGCGATCCGCGCCAGCTACATCCCAGAGTCGAAAAGCGGTTCCGACACCTCCGGCCTGAAAGTTAAAGGTACCCTGCACTGGGTCAGCGCCTCCCATGCTTTCGATGCCGAGGTACGCCTGTACGATCGCCTTTTCGCCGACCCCGAACCCGACGGCCACGAAGGCAAGGACTTCCTGGAGTTCCTCAACCCCGGAAGCCTCACCGTGCTGAAGGGCTGCAAGCTCGAACCGGCACTCGCCGAGGCGCTCCCGGGCCAGTGCTTCCAGTTCACCCGCCTCGGCTACTTCACGCCGGATTCCCGCCATTCGCGGCCCCACGCGCCGGTCTTCAACCGGGCCGTGACCCTCAAGGACGGCTGGAAGGGCTGACGGGCAGCAACCCGCGTTCCGCGCCGAGCCGGAGCATCAACTCCATGGCCGGACCCGGCTCGTTCGGGATGACTCCGTCGAGGATGGCGTCTTTGATGGCGTTTTTGATTTCGCCCACCGGTCGGCTCGGCGGAATCCCGAAGATTTCCATGATCTCCTCGCCGCTGACCGGCGGCTGGAAGTTGCGGAGGTGGTCCTTTTCCTCGACTTCCCGGAGCTTGATAAGCACCTGGTCGTAATTCGCCAAATACCGCTTCACCTTCGCTTCGTTCTTCGAGGTGATGTCCGCGCGGCACAGCACCATCAGGTCATCGATTTCATCGCCAGCATCGAAGAGCAACCGGCGGATGGCGCTGTCAGAGATTTCCTCCTTCGTGAGGGCGATGGGACGCAGGTGAAGCGCTACGAGCTTCTGCACGTACTTCATCTTCGCGTCGAGCGGGAGCTTGAGCCGCCCGAAGATCTTCGGAACCATGCGCGCCCCGCGGTCTTCATGGCCGTGGAAGGTCCAGCCGATGCCCTGCACGAAGCGTTTTGTAGGCGGTTTGGCGATGTCGTGCAGCAACGCCGCCCAGCGAAGCCAAACGTCGTCCGAAGTCTCCGCCACCCGATCGAGCACCTCAAGCGTGTGGTAAAAGTTGTCCTTGTGTCCGACGCCGTTCCGCCATTCGACGCCTTTCAGGGCGACCACTTCAGGCAGAATCCGCGCGAGCAGGTCGGTTTTCAGCAGCAGCATAAACCCTTCGGACGGGCGCCGGGCCAGCATGATTTTCTGCAGCTCACCGCTCACGCGCTCCATGGAGACAATGTCGAGCCGCTCGGCATTCTTGCGGATGGAGGCCAGGTTGTCCGGCACCAGGGTAAATCCCAGTTGGGTGGCAAACCGCACCGCCCGCATCATCCGCAAGGGATCGTCCGAGTAGGTGATGTCCGGATCGAGCGGCGTGCGCAACCTCCCGGCCCGCAGGTCTGCGAGACCGCCGAACGGATCGATGAGGTCGCCGTAGGTTTCTCGGTTCAGACTCAGCGCGAGGGCATTGACGGTGAAGTCCCGGCGCCGCTGGTCGTCCTCGAGGGTGCCATTTTCAACGACCGGCTTGCGGCTCCCCCGATCGTACGACTCCTTGCGTGCCCCCACGAACTCCACTTCGAAGTCCTTCCATTTGAACATCGCCGTGCCGAAGTTGCGGAAGACAGACACCCGGCCTGCCCGCAGCTCTTTCGCGGCCGCCTCGGCGAGTTCGATGCCGCTGCCTTCCGTGACGATGTCGATGTCCTTGCACGAGCGGCGGAGCAGCAAGTCGCGCGTGAAGCCACCGATGGCAAAGGCGCGCTGGCCTCGGGCATCCGCAATGGCGCCTACCGTGCGGAAGATGGGGGAGTGGAGGTCGGAGGCGAAATTCATCCCGAAATCAGGCGAAACCGCCCAGCGCAGTCAAAGCGGACGCGAAGTTCGGGAAGTCCTCCGGTTCTGTGCACGCGGCACACTCCCCCGGCTCCTCGGATCGCAAAAGCCGCTTCCGGTTGCGTCTCAAGAAACACCGTCCTTCCCAGCTCGTCCTCGATAAGCACCGGGAGATCGCTGACCTCGATCAGTTCCCAGGCCGCCTCGGGCAAGCCGGGCAGCAACCGCTCCAGGGTGCCTTCGTCCGCAACCGCATACAGGCCGGGCTCGAGCACCTCGGTCGCGCGTTCCCACGTGCATAGGCCCAGCATTCCGGCGAAGGAAGCCGGGCGACCCGCTCGGAGCGCTTCGACGAGCGACCGCACTTCTGGGGAAGCGCCTCCTCTAGGCATGCGCGCGGACGGCGTGGGCCGCGAGGTAGTGCGAAACGGCCTCCGCCACGGGGGTGTCGGAGTCGACCGGGACGCCCACGAAGGACTTGCCGGTTACGCGCTCGTACAGGTTGATGTACCGGGAGCTCACCGTGTGGACGAAGGCGTCGTCCATCTCGGGCATCACGTCGCCCGGACGCCCCATGAACCCGCGTTCCATGAGCCACTCGCGCACAAACTCCTTGCTGAGTTGCTCTTGGGGTTGTCCGGCAGTTTGGCGAGCGGCATAGCCTTCGGCGATGAAGTAGCGAGAACTGTCCGGGGTGTGGACCTCGTCGATGAGGTAAATCACTCCGTCCCGCAGCCCGAATTCGTATTTCGTGTCCACCAGCAGCAGTCCCCGCTCCGCGGCCAGGGCCGTTCCCCGGGCGAAAAGGGCACGGGTGATACGCTCCAGTTCCGCGTATGTCGCTTCCGGCACGATTCCGCGGGCCAGGATGTCTTCTCGGCTGATGTCCTCGTCGTGGCCCGCCTCCGCCTTCGTGGCCGGCGTGATGATGGGCGTTTCGAACCGGTCGTGCTCGCGCAGGCCTTCGGGCAATGCCACTCCGCAGAGCGAGCGGCCTCCGGCGGCATAGGTGCGCCAGGCGTGGCCGGTGAGGTAACCCCGGATGACCATTTCCAGCCGGATGGGCGTGCACTGGAGGCCCACCGCGGCGTTCGGGTGGGGCACGGCTTCGAGCCAAACCGGCACGATGTCCCGCACGGCCTCGAGAAAGTGGGTGGCCACGCCGTTGAGGACTTGGCCTTTGAAGGGGATGCCCCGGGGCAACACCACGTCGAACGCGCTGATGCGGTCGCTGACCACGGCGACGATGCGGCCGTCGTCGAGGCTGTACATGTCGCGGACCTTGCCGTGGTAGGCGGAGGTTTGGCCGGGCAGATGGAGGTCAGAACGGAGGAGGGGCATGGTGAGAAGAAGAAGGGTCAGGAAAGGGGAGGAGTACCCGAACGGGAAGCCCGGCGCGCAGCCTGCTGGACTTCTTCCTCGGCATCCGCCTGCTCGAACGCGGCAATCATCGCCTGCACGAGCCGGTGCCGGATGACGTCTGCGGCCATCAATTCGACGGCAGCGATGCCCGGAATCTGCGCCACATGCTGCATCGCGTACCGGAGTCCAGAGGCCTGCTTGCGCGGCAGGTCGACCTGGGTAATGTCTCCTGTTACCACAAATTTGGCCTCGCGGCCCATGCGCGTGAGGAACATCCGCATCTGGGCCACGGTCGTGTTTTGGGCTTCGTCGAGGATCACGAAGGCCTTGTCGAGGGTGCGTCCGCGCATGAAGGCCAGCGGAGCAACTTCGATCACGCCTTTTTCCATGTAATCGGCCACCTTGTCGTACGGCAGCATGTCCACCAGGGCATCGTACAGCGGCTGAAGGTAGGGGTCGAGTTTCTCCTTCAGATCGCCCGGTAAGAAGCCCAGGTTCTCGCCGGCTTCCACCGCCGGGCGGGTGAGGACGATTTTCTTTACCCGCTTGTCTTTCAGCGCAGCGACGGCAAGGGCCATGGCGACGTACGTTTTGCCCGTTCCCGCCGGACCGAGTGCGAAGACGAGGTCGTGCGAGCGGATGGCATCGACGAGTTTGCGCTGGTTTGCGGTGCGGGCGGCAATGCGCACGCCGCCGGGGCCGTGTACGATGGTGTCCTCGTGGCCCGCCCCCCGCAGCACATCGGCTTCTTCGGCCCGCAGCAGCCGGTGCACGTCGTCTTCGGCCAGCCGGTGGTAGCGGCCCACGTGCCAAACCAACATCCGCATCACTTCTTCCCAGCGTCCGAGGTCCTCCCGACTCCCCTTCGCGACGATGCGGTCCCCGCGCGCCACGAGACTGAGTTCAGGGAAATGGGCACGCACGATGCGCCAATTCACCTCGTTCGCCCCGTACAGTTCTTGCGGGTCGATGTCCTCTATTGAAAACTCGCGGGAATGCATGCGAGAGCAAAAGTAGGTTTCTCACCTTTGTAGCCGTGCCCCTTGTGACCCTGACTTCAGATTATGGTGTAGGAAGTACCTACGCGGCCTTGCTCCATGGAGCATTGTATTCCGCTTTACCGGAGGTGCGTGTCATCGATGTGACCCATGCGGTGCGCCGGTTTGATGTGGTGGAAGCGGCGTTGTTGATGGGCCAAATGCTGCACCACTTCCCCGTCGGTTCCGTGCACCTGTGCGGCGTGCGTGCGGCCGCAAAAGACCGCGTCCTGCGGGCCGTCCGCTTCGACGGGCGCTGGGTGCTGGCCGCGGACACCGGATTTTTCCGCCTTATGGAATGCGGCGAACCGGAATCCGTCGTCGATTTGACCGTGACCGGATCGCCTGCTTTTCCGGAGCTGGACGTCTTCGTGCCCGCAGCGATCCACCTGCTCCGGGGCGACCATCCTGCGGGGATCGGTACGGTCGGAGGGGAGCTCTACCACGCGGAATCCCGCAGGCCCACCTGGGAAGCGGGGGCCCTCGTCGGCCACGTGGCCCACATCGACGGCTACGGCAACTGCATCACGAACATCCACCGCCGTGACTTCGAAGGTGCGGGCACAGGTCGCCCGTTCGTCATCCGCCAGCGCATGGTGCGGATGGAAATCCGCAAAATCCACACCTCCTACGAGGATGTCTCTCCGGGCGAGCGGGTTGCGCTGTTCAACCGCGCGGGCTACCTCGAAATCGCCATCAACAGCCACTCCGTCCCGGGGGGCAAAGGCGGCGCCGATTCCCTGCTGGGCCTCAGCCACGGAACCCCGGTCCGCGTGGAATTCGAAGGATGAGCACCCCGCGTTCGTCCATCCTTCGCATCGTCCGCATGCAGTTCCGTCCGGACGCCGTCGCGGAGTTTGATGCGCTTTACACCGCCTACCGGGACCGCATTGCCGCTGCGGCGGGCTGTGCGGCAGTTGCCTGTATGCCAGATGCAGACGGCACCGCGGGCAGGACCACGTTGAGCGTTTGGCGTTCGGCAGAAGACCTCGAGAACTACCGGCAAAGTGCGCTTTTCCGAGACGTTTGGTCGAAGACAAAACCCGGATTTTCCGCACCCCCTGAGGCCTGGAGCCTTGCCGCAGACAGCGTGTTCTTCGCGGCTGCTGCGGCGTATCTTGGCCCCCCGAACGATTCCACATGCTGGCCCTGATCCTCAAAGAGCTGCGCAGCTTCTTCAGCGCCCTGACCGGCTACGTCGCCGTCGGAACTTTTCTCGTGCTGCTCGGTCTGTTTCTCTGGGTGTTCCCCGGTGAATGGAACGTGCTCGACGGAGGGATTGCGACGCTCGAAGGCCTGTTTGTGTGGGCCCCGTGGGTGCTGATGCTCCTGGTACCTGCCATTACGATGCGCAGCATTGCGGAGGAGCGGAAAACAGGCACCCTCGAATTGCTGCTCACGCGCCCGCTCGGAGAGGGGGCGATTGTGGTGGCCAAATTCCTCGGCGCCCTCTCCGTTCTCCTCGTCGCCCTGCTTCCCACACTGGCCTACGTCGGCGTCATCGGTTCCTTGGGCTCGCCGGCCTGGAACCTAGACCTCGGTGGCACGTGGGGGAGCTACTTCGGCCTGGTCCTGCTCGGCGCCACCCTCATCGCAATCGGTATCCTGACCTCGGCCCTGACCTCGAATCCCCTGGTCGCGTTCCTGACCGCCCTCGTCATTTCGGTCTTCCTGTACACCGGCTTCACCGCCCTCGGGGACTTCGGCACGTGGGGCGAGTACGACCGGGTGTTCCGCGCCATCGGGCTGGAGCCACACTACCGGTCCATGAGCCGCGGACTCATCGAGCCGGGCGATGTGGCGTACTTCGGGTGCGCTATCGCCCTGACTTTGCTCGGGGCGCGCTGGGCGTTGCAGCGCTCCCGGGGACACCGCCGGGCTGATGCGATTTCCTTCGGTCTTTCCAGCGCGCTCGCCGCCACGCTCGCCCTGGCTTTTTCGTGGATCCCGGGCGGACTGGACCTCACGGCCGAGAAGCGGTTCACGTTGACCCCCGCGACCCGCACGTACCTCACTGAGCTCACGGACGATGTTGTCGTCACGTGCTACCTGACGGGTTCCTTCCCTGCGGAATGGAAGCGTCTCGAACAGGCCATCCGCACCCAACTCGAGCAGTTCGCCGACGTCAGCGGGGGCCGGGTCCGCTACCAATTCGTCGACATCTACGCCTCAGATGACCCGAAAACCATCGGCGAAAACGAGGAACGGCTGTACGAGCAAGGCCTGCGCTTTACCCGGATTGCCTACGATGAGGCGGGCACACAGGCGTTTCGCACGGTTTGGCCTGCGGCCCTGATTTCGTTCCGAGGCCGCGAAGTGCCGGTGCAGTTCTTCCGGAGCGACATGCCGGCTCCGTCCGACGAAATGATCCAGGGCTCCATCAACACGGTGGAATTCGAGCTGGTCACCGGTCTTCGGCGGGCCAGCAGGCAGGAACGCCCGCAAATCGCCTTTCTCGAAGGCCATGGCGAGCTGCTCGAATGGGAAGTCGCGGACTGGGTGTCTACACTTTCAGAGGATTACGATGTCCACCGGGTGCGGCTTGACGGCAAGCTGAATGCCCTCGCCGAGCGCCTCGAAGGCATGCGGTACCGCACGAACCGCTTCGACCTGGTGGTCATCGCCAAACCGGATTCGACCTTCTCTCCGAAGGACCAGCTCATCCTCGACCAGTTCCTGATGAACGGAGGGCGGGTCCTCTGGCTCACGGATGCCCTCTCGTGCAACCTCGATAGCCTGGCGAAGTACCAAGCCACGGAAGGCCTCGCCCTCGATTTGGGCATCCACGACCTGCTCTTCAACTACGGCGTCCGCCTGAACCGCAACCTCGTCATCGACGCCCAATGCGCGCCCATCGTCCTCGATGCCGGGCCCATGGGCAACCAGCGCAACATGCAGATGTTCAACTGGTACTTCGCCCCGGTGGCCATTCTGCAGGGCATCTCGCACCCCATCACGACAAACCTCGACCCCGTACACCTCGATTTCGTCTCGCGCCTCGACACGGTGAACACCCAGCCGGCCGTACGCAAGACGGTGCTCATGCGCAGTTCCGAACTGGCCCGCGAATACAAGGCTCCTGTGCGCATTTCCAGCGGCATCGTGACCCTCCAACCGGAGTACTTTGCGGAACGTCCGCTTCCGCACCAGCCGTTTGCGGTGTTGCTCGAGGGGGAATTCCGCAGCGCATTTGCGGACAACATCTCCGACACCCTGAGGCGCAACGAGGATTTTGCATTCCGCGAGCAATCCGAGCGCACCGGGATGGTGGTCATCGGAGATGGCGACATCGCGCGCAACAAGGTCCGCACGACCCCAGAAGGTCCGCAGATGCTGCCGCTCGGCTACGACCGGTATGCCGGGAGGGTCATTTACGACAACAAGGAATTCCTCTTGAATACAGTGAGTTATTTGCTCGACGAGGAGTCGACCATCAGTGTGCGTTCGCGTGCGATTGCCCTCCGGCCCCTCGACGAAGAGCGGGTGCGTGCAGGGCGCACGGGCTACCAAGCCCTAGCCGTCGCCGTCCCCCTGGTCGTCCTCGCGGCCATCGGCGCCGTCTTCACGGCCCTCCGCCGCCGCCGTTTCGGTCGTCCCCAGTCCACCGGGCGGCCATGACGCGGAACGCAAAGCTCGCGCTCGTTTTAGGCGCTGTTCTCGCTGGTGCGGGGGTGCTTCGGTGGCAACTTGCTCCGGATTCGGACGTTGCCCGCGCGTGGGAGGCGGATTTTGCCTTGCCCGACACGGCGATGATCGACCGCATTTTCATTGCGGACATGGATTCGGGTCAGGCGCTGATCGAACGTGTGCCCGGTGAGCGGTACTGGCGTCTGAACGGCCGTCATTCCGCGCGAAAAGACGCTGTGGACTTGCTGCTGAAAACAGCCCTTCGTGCCGGAGTCCGTGGCCCTGTCCCCGAGGGAGAGCGCGAAACGGTCATCCGCATGCTCGCCGCTCGGGGCAAAAAGGTGGAATGGTATACCGGTGGCGATACCCCCGCAAAGACATGGTACATCGGCACGGCGACGCCTTCGCACACGGGCACCTACATGCTCCTAGAAACGCCCGACGGCAAGGCCTCGGAACCGTTTATCGTCCACATGGAGGGTTTCAGCGGATTTTTGAGCACGCGCTTTTTTACCGACGAACGCGAATGGCGCTACACCGGGGTGTTTGATTTTCCGGGTCGGGAACTCGAGGAAATCGAATTCCGGATGACAGGAAATCCGCCGGTGTCGTTCACTGCACGCGTTGATTCTTCGGGAAAACTGTCTGTGTTTGATTTCGTCGGAAATCGCCGAACGGTAGTGGATAGTACGGGGTGGCAGGACCGGTTTTTGCTCCACCGCAAAGTCCATTTGGAGACCTTCAATTCCTACCTCTCGCCCGAACAGCAGGACAGCCTTGCCCGCACGCGCCCTGCATTCGTGCTTCGTGCGCGCGGCAGCGGGATGGCGGTTGCGGATTCCATCGAACTGTACTGGAAGAAACCCACCCTCGACGCCTTCGACGACCAGGGCAGGGTGCTGCCGTGGGACGGTGCCCGCATGTACGCCCGGGTGAGAGGGGAGTTTGTGCTCGTGCAGCGCTTCGTGTTCGATCCGCTCATTGCTCCGCCGCCGGCGTGGCGCTGAGCAGGGGCTCCATCTGCTGCACAAACGTCGACCACGACCGGCGGTCGCGGATGGGCTGGAAGGCCGCGTCGAGAGGTTTGGGCTGTTCGAACAACCGCCGGATGCCGGCGGCGAGGGCGGCCGGGTCACCGGGTGGGGTGACACATGCCCCGGTGACGCCGTCCACGATAATCTCCTGCACGTCGCGCACGCCTGAAGCCACGACGGGGAGACCGTAGTGCAGGGCGATGGCGGTCACGCCGCTTTGGGCTGCCGTGCGGTAGGGCAGAGCAAGGGCGTCCGCAGCGCCGAAGAACAGCGCGACCTCGTGGTCTTCGATGTACCGCGGATGCACCTGGATCCGCAGGGCAGCAGGAGAATCATCGATGGCCGTTTGGTAGTCATCCCACGATCCGAAGCACTCGCCGGCCACTAGCAAATGCACATCCTCAGGCACTTCCGCCATGGCATCAATCAGCACGTCTAACCCCTTCGAGGCCACGATGCTGCCGAAGTACAGCAGCACGCGGGCTGCGCCAGGCGGAGGAAGATGCAAAATGCGGCGGGCCGCTTCGGCATCCATCCGCTCGGGAAAATGGTCGTACAGGGGATGAAACAGCACGTCGACGGGCAGGTCCGGCCGCAGGTCGTGCACCCGCTCGGCTACGGCGTCGCTGAGCACCACGACCCGGTCAAGCGAACGCAGAAACTGCCGGCTCAGGTAGCGTTCCCAGCCCTCGTCGTCGGGTCCGGCGACGTTGTGGATGAGGCCCACGCCCGCCGGAAGGTGATGCACGGCGGCGCCTGATTTGCGCAAGTGGCGGAGCACGCCAGAAAGGGCAGGACCGAGGGCGGGCGACCAAAAAGGCACCAGCACCGCATCCGGAATGCCCCCCTCCGTCAGCGCAGCGGCCGCAGACTTCCACGTCCCGGGCCAGACCGAATCCACCACGCGCGGCGGTCCCACCTCGTCGGAGTCCTCGTCTTCTTCGGGGGCAATCCCGGGAAACCAGGCCGCCGGGAACTGCCGCACCCAATTCACGCAGACCACGTCATGGCCTGCCGCTCGGAACGCCTCAGCCAGGGCCGCGTTGAAGTGGGCGATGCCGCCGCGGTAGGGGGGGAAGGTGGAGGGAATGGCGATGCGCACGGCGCACCAAATTTGCTGCGGATCCGCCCGAATCCCACCGCGGACCTGCCGCTATCTTTGGCACCTGTTGAAAACCTGGCAACCATGAATGCGTACATCGTCGATGGTGTGCGCTCCGGCATCGGAGCGTTCGGTGGAACCTTGTCGCCCGTGCGGGCAGACGATTTGGCTGCATCTGTGCTCTCGTCGCTGCTCGAACGTCACCCAAACCTCGATCGGGCGGCCATTGCAGACGTTTACCTCGGCTGTGCAAACCAAGCCGGTGAAGACAACCGCAACGTGGCCCGCATGGCTTCGCTGCTGGCCGGACTCCCCCCCACGGTGCCGGGGGAGACGGTCAACCGCTTGTGCGCCTCGGGCCTCGCGGCCACGCTGCACGCCGCCCGCACGGTGCACCTGGACGAGGGGGATGTCGCCCTAGCCGGAGGTGTCGAGCACATGACCCGGGGCCCTTGGGTCCTGAGCAAAGCGTCATCGGCGTGGGGCCGGGACAGCGAACTGTTCGACACGAGCTTCGGTTGGCGGTTCATCAACCCCCAGCTGAAGGCGCTTTATGGAGTCGATTCCATGGGCGAAACCGCCGAGAATCTCGCGGAACTCCATCGCATTTCGCGTGCGGATCAAGACGCATTTGCGGTCCGTTCTCAGCAGCGTGCGGCCCGCCACACGGCGGAGCGTGCCGGGGAAATCGTGCCCGTCGCCATTCCCCGCCGCCGCGGCGAGCCGGACCTGTTTGCAGAGGATGAGTTTTCGAAACCGGCTACCACCGCCGAGGCCCTCGCCGCCCTGCGCCCAGCCTTCCGCCGGGAAGGGGGTTCCGTCACTGCGGGGAACGCTTCCGGCCTGAACGATGGTGCTGCGGCATTGCTCCTCGCGAACAAGGCGGGCTGCACGCGCCACGGCTTGCGTCCGCTCGCCCAAATCCTTTCGTCGGCCGTGGTCGGCGTCGAACCCCGCATCATGGGCATCGGACCGGTGGAAGCCTCGCGGCTCGCACTGCACCGTGCAGGCCTGACCTGGGAGGACATCGATGTCATTGAGCTCAACGAAGCGTTTGCGGCCCAAGCGTTAGCCTGCACGCGTTCGTGGGGGCTTGACGACGAGGATCCCCGCTTGAACCGCTGGGGCGGTGCGATTGCCCTGGGCCATCCTCTCGGGATGACTGGAGCTCGCCTCGCGTTGACCGCTGCCCGCATGTTGGCTGCTACGGGGGGGCGGCATGCGCTCGTCACCCTATGCATCGGGGTAGGTCAAGGATTTGCCGCCGTTCTCCGCAACGCCACCGACAGATGATCCAGGCCTTTCGGGACATGGTGCCCGTCGTACATTCGAGTGCCTACGTGCATCCCCTTGCGCTGGTCATCGGACATGTCACCGTCGGTGCGGACTGCTACATCGGCGCTGGTGCCGTG
>Ga0315903_10008335_pt1 | contig 12768 bp, 9 predicted proteins | sample LakEriMetagenome_7_FD_203524 | JGI IMG/M metagenome (GOLD analysis project Ga0315903, IMG submission 203524) | Freshwater fungal communities from buoy surface, Lake Erie, Ohio, United States - Buoy 2 MA119 | ecosystem: Environmental > Aquatic > Freshwater > Lake | place: USA: Lake Erie, Ohio...
CCGTAAGTGGCAGCAAGATCATTCGTGGTCTCATCGTTGGAATGGTTGGAGCATTTGTTGCAGCTGGGGCAGTCATTGGCCTTGCTAGAACATTTGTTGGTGATCTCGGCGGCGGTGACGCTGCATACGGTGTTTTATTTGGCGCTGTCTTTACTGGCCTTGCTGCCGGTATTGCATTTGGTCCAAAAATCTTTGCACAGTTCTCTCGCCGCAGATTATTTGGGGCATCACTTGTCGTTGCAGGTGCGCTGCTAGTTGTTTTGGCCGCAATCCCTAACTTAGTAATTGCTGTCTTTGTTGTGATCATCCTTGGCGCCTTTAGCGGAATCTGTTGGGTAACAGGCTTTACGATGCTAGGACTAGAAGTAACAGATGATGTTCGCGGACGCACTTTTGCCTTCGTTCAAAGCTTGATCCGCGTGGTTTTGGTCGCAGTTCTTGCGATCTCTCCATTAATTGCTGCAGCAGTTGGCCAACACACATTTAAGTTTCAAAACACTGAGCTCTCCTATAACGGGGCTGCTGTAACAATTCTTATCGCAGGCTTGATTGCATCATTAATTGGGCTTGTCTCTTATAAGCAGATGAAAGATCGCCCAAATGTTTCACTCTGGTCAGATATCTCAAATGCGCTAAAGGGCGAGCTAGGCAGCATGACAGGAGCGCCTGCAAAAGGAATCTTTATCGCATTCGAAGGTGGCGAAGGAATTGGTAAATCCACACAGTCACAACTACTTAAAGCTTGGCTAGAACAAGAAGGTGAAAGCGTTGTCCTATCGCGTGAACCCGGCGGAACTGAACTTGGTGTTGAAATCAGAAAAATTTTGCTTTCACATTCAACCGGTGAGATAAGCCCGCGCGCTGAAGCTTTGCTCTATGCCGCAGATCGCGCCCACCATGTGCACAGTGTGATCAGACCAGCGCTAGGAAGGGGTGAAGTTGTCATTAGCGATCGCTACTTTGATTCATCTATTGCCTATCAAGGCGCAGGGCGCGTGTTAGAACCCGGAGAAGTTGCACGAATTTCTAGATGGGCAACTGAATCTTTATTTCCAACGCTGACAATCATTATCGATCTTGCGCCAGAAGTTGGTCTTGGACGTTTAATGAGCAAAGACAGACTTGAATCACAACCCATTGATTTTCACGAGCGTGTGCGCCAAGAGTTCTTACAAATCGCAGCCCTTGACCCAGAGCGCTACTTTATTGTCTCTGGTGAACAATCGATTCAAGCAACGCATGCAGCAATTATTTCTCGCGTCAGTGAAATTGCTGGTCTTAAGCGAAACGCCCGTGAAGATAAAGGAAAACTTCTACTTCGCCCTATCCGTGCCACAGCAAAAGCTGTGAAAAACACAGGGAGTGCTGCAAGTAAAGCTGTTAAAAAGAGTTCGCAGTCTGCAAAGGCTGCTGCAAGTAAATCTAAAAGAGCTGCTAAAAAATGAGCGTTTATGCCGAGCTTGTAGGACAAGAACACGTCATAGAAATCCTTCAAAAGGCAGTTCTGGCAACGCGTACAGAGGATCTGCAGGCCACACCGGAGACAAACAACCAGATGACCCATGCCTGGGTTTTCACCGGCCCGCCAGGTTCTGGTCGCTCTAACGCTGCAATTGCTTTCGCACAAGCACTTATCTGCCCCAACCAAAGTTGTGGAACATGTAATGAATGTAAATCTGCGGCAAATGGCGCGCATCCTGATGTTGAGATCATCAGAACAGAAGGTCTATCAATCAAGATTGATGAAGTAAGAGAACTGCTAACTCGCGTTGCTTGGGCGCCATCGATGGGTGGTTGGCGAGTAGTTGTGATGGAAGATGCAGACAGACTCACAGAGTCTGCAGCAAATGCGCTCCTTAAAGCAATTGAAGAACCTGGCAACAGAACAGTCTGGTTGCTCTGTGCGCCAACGTTGCATGATGTACTACCAACTATTCGCAGCCGTTGTCGCCATCTACAACTTGTCACACCATCTAATGCAGCCGTGGCACAGGTCCTACAAACCCGAGATGGCATTTCACCTAACATGGCAGATTTTGCGGCTCGCGTTTCACAGGGCCATATTGGCCGTGCTCGGTATCTTGCAAAAAACGAGTCAGTGCGCAACACCCGCAACACAATCATGAAACTGCCACTAACACTACAAGGAATCTCATCGGCATTTGCCGCGGCGCAAACTCTTGTCGACCTTGCAACAGAGCAGGCAACAATTGCTGCTGAGGCCAGAAATGAAAAAGAGATCGATGATCTATCACTTGCATACGGCAAAGGCGCAACAGGCCGGGGCATGGCAACTGGCGGCAGTAAAGCGATTAAAGATTTAGAAAAAGAACAAAAGACCCGTCAAACGAGAATGATCCGTGACGGTCTTGATGCTGCGCTATTAGATATTGCTACGTTCTATCGCGATGTCATGATGGTGCAGGCCGGTGCAAACGATGGGCTCATCAATAAAGAGTTAGAAGCAGAGATCCGCGCCATGGCTGAAAAGACAAAACCACAGAACACAATCAAAAAAATCAACGCAATCATGCAAGCCCGCACCAACTTAGGTCACAACGCAGCACCTTTGCTCACTGTTGAAGCGCTGATGTGCACCTTGGCCCGCTGACCCCAAAAATCCTTAAAACCGCCATTTTCCACGCATAGACAAACCGCCTTGTTGGTAATGAGCACCCCCATTCATAGGGCAAGATTTGCCCATGCGCTTAGACCATGTCTCATATGTAACTTCCCATGATCAATTAGCCGACACTGTTCAACGTCTTGGTTCACGCCTTGGCAGCACCTTTGTTGATGGCGGTGTTCACCCACGCTTTGGTACACGCAACTTCACGGCACCGTTGCAAAATGGTCAATACATCGAAGTTGTGTGTCCACTAGATCACCCATCAACAGAACAAACTCCTTGGGGTAAAGCTGTAAGTAGAAAAGCTCAATCTGGTGGCGGTTGGTTAACGTGGGTCTTTAGTACAGAAGACATTTCGAAAGTAGAAGAAAAGTTTGGTCGTGAAGCTGTAGAAGGCCATCGCACACGCCCAGATGGAAGCGATCTAAAGTGGAAGCAAATTGGCGTTACTGAGATTGCCGATTCACACGAGCTACCATTTTTTATTCAATGGCTAACAACTGACCACCCTTCACGAGATGGCAAAGCAGTTGCATCGATTGAGAAGATTACAATTGCAGACAAAGGTGAACTATCTGAGTCATGGTTTAAAGATGAGATCCTTGCTGGATTAGCTGGAACATCTATCGAATGGACAGACCCTTCAGCAAATGAAGGTGAAAACGGAATTGTTGCTGTTCATCTAAAGACCCCTACTGGAGTAGTTGTTCTTGACTAAATAAGAAAAAAATTGCTCTTCCTAGACAACAAGATATAAAAAATTAATGAGTAGTCATCAAATAAATTTTGGTGCCAAATGTGCTATCAACAAACGTGGCAGTGTTTAACCATCCCCGATCAGTCAACTCCTTCTGTATACGCAAGGGCTGGTCTACTGCTCCCAAGATGACACACTGAACATCTGAATTAGAAAGAGATGAAAAAGAAGTGGTCTTCCAATCTTCTCCTAGATTTTTTTGTACTTCCAAAAATTTTGATCTCAATTTGATATTCGCTGAAACTTCTGAATATACAGAACCAGTCAAAACTCTAGGCATCTCACTGTAAACAACTCCAGCATTTAGGCATAGTGGGATTTTTCTAGATTGTATAAAGCTAAATGCTTCGGCATACGGAAATGGAGTGTATGGAATAACTCCAAAACCGGAAGAAATCGCATCTACAGAAGGATTATAAACTGATTTGAAAACATTGGAAACCCCTTGGGATTTAACAATACCGTAAGAATTGAACACTAAGAGAAAAGTCAGAGCCAATGGTAAAAAGCCCCTAATTCTTTTAAGGTGAGGAAGCATGGGAAGTATTCCCAAGATCAAAACCGGTGGAAAGAAAAATTCAGCCAAGTATTTAGAACTTCCACTTACAAGAGGATTATTCAAAACTAAATAAAGGAAGCCTTGAAGGATGAGATAAATCGCCAGGAAAAAGAATGACTTCGAGTAAGTAATAAGAATTAGTAAGGCAGAAAGAAACAATAAGAAGAACCAACTACTCCCTGAATTAGAGATAGCATCAATACTATTTTCAAAATTGTCTTTAACGCTATTGTAGTTGCTACTTTCGGTTTCGAATCTTCCAAAAAGCCTACTAAAGAAAACAGGAAATAGACCGGGCAAGACGACCAGTAACGGAAAAAAGAATCCCCACATATTCTCTTTCAACTCACCTTTTTTAACTGCCAAAAGGCAAATCAAGCAGGCAACAAAAAGGGCAATCAAATTCACTCTAAAGTAATAACCAATGGCAATTAAAAATAACAACTCAAAAGTGATAGTAAAATCATTTCTAATCAATTTCCCAAAAAAAACCATTGTAAAAAATAAACTCCAGGATGCTATTTCAGGGCTAGTAGACAAGCTACTCAGTAAGGGTATTGTAAAAACTAAAAGTGCAGAACAAAAGCCAACTAATTTCGTGAGAATTAATTCATTACTGGAGTAGAAATAAATAATTGCAGCAATTATTGCAAACAAAATCAAATTTGACATCCTGAATAAACTACTCGTGACGCCGAATACAGAACTAAACATGAAATGCCAGAAGTGGCCCAATGGCGAGTTTGGCCAGTCTATTCCGCCATTACTTTGAATAAACAGTCTCGTAACCAAGGTTGACATCGTTAGAAAAAAGTAAATGCTTAAATCTGTACTTATTCGAGACAAAGAGAAAAAGAATAGAACGATAATGATAACTATCGTAAATGAGAGAGACTGCAGAATATATCGACTGTCGAAAGATCCAATAAATGTTGGGAAAATGTTATCGATTTTGTTGGCAAGTACATAGGCATGAAGTTGAGATGACCACGCATGCGCTAACTCATCAACAGTAAGCGATCTACTCAAATTCCTGAAATTGAATGCAATTCCGATAAGAAAGAATACAAGAATCGCAAATAAGTGACGTAGCTCAACTCTGAGGTTACCTTGGAAGTAAAAATTAAACCTTTTTCTTCGGAGATACAATATGGTTGTCGAAAAAAGCATAGTAAGTGTGGTTAGTAGATTCACAAAACTTGTAATTGAAGAGATTCCCGCGGTAGTTCCCCAGCCATAGAATCCGAACGTAAAGAAAAACAAGGCTAAAACACTTTTATCGTTCCAGTAAAGAGTAAATATCGTTTTTGCTCCCAAATGATGAAGCATTTGGTTGAACTTCCTAGTGAAATTGATTGAGAAGACAGTCGAAATGCGGTTTAAAATTGTGCGCTCTTTCCCGTTTATCACTTTTGAACACCAATTAGGATTTTGGAGCTATAACATTCTGAACCCTTTATTGCGACAGAGCTTTCCATTATTGTGATTTCATTTAACAAGATCAACAACAAAAATTTTCCCCCCAACACCGTAGCTTGCAAAGTCTCGGAGCATAAAATTTGGGTTCTCAATCATAAACTCATTCAGTGCTCTAGACTCTCCCTTTTGTTGATCTCCTCCAAAGGAAAAATATTCATCAAATATTAGAAATGTTCCTTGCTGAATCAAGTTGGTTGCCCAAGTAAGTGCCGATTTTGTAGGTCCGTATAGATCCATGTCAAATAAAATTACGGCTGCTTTTCTTTTTATTCCGAAATTGGAGTAGTTAAACCTCTCTACCTTTGGATCCATCGAATTAACATCTAACTTGAAAAGATGTACATTTCTGGAACGTTTGAATCTTCGTTGTACTAATTTTTGAGGAACATTAAATAAGTCACCCTCCCAGGTAGGGTGACTGTCTATGTCACCACCACCAACAAAATTCTCAAAAGTATCAAACCCATAAAGATTTCTAGAGAAATGTTTTACTCCAAGCGATTTGAAGTGACTGTGCTTTTCTGCTAGCTCTGCAGCCCGCATTGAATTGCCATGTGCAACTCCGAATTCGAAATAATCTCCCTCAATTCCATCAACATTTAGATGACAGAATATCTTTTTAAGAATTCGAGCTTTTTCTAAATTGTGAATTACTGGGCCTGGGACTCTTTGCCAAAGATTCAAAACTAAATCAACTATTTTGCTAGTAAGGATATACATGCTAAATGTCCTTTAGTTTGAAGCCAAATAAGCAAGTATGTGCACATTTATCATGAACCTCATAGGTAGTTTTTGGCAAGTAGTTTTGTTTAAATCGTACTTCATTGCTGCTTCATGAAGCCATTATTTCATGGCTTTTTTGGTTTCCTTCTTGAAATCTTTGATTCGCACAATAGGAATCAGCGATTTTGACCTATATTGAGACTGTTAGACAAAAAATCTTGACTCCAATTGAACTACTCGACAGATCAATACCTTAGAATAAATAAGTGACTTATAGCGCCAGCCAATACTTGCTTATCGGCCTAGCTGCATTTGTACTAGCTGGTTTATTAACGTGGCCAACGCGAAAGTTAGCGATTCGCATTGGAGCTATGGATCGTCCTAACCTAGATAGAAAGACCCAGAAAGAACCTGTTCCATACCTTGGTGGCGTTTCAATTGCGCTAACCATTTTTGTTATCTCATACGCGGCCATTGAAATTAATAATCCAACTTCTGAAAAGTTTAAGTTGGCTAGCTATGTCCTAATTCCTGCCCTGATACTTGGGGTGATGGGCCTTATAGATGATTTAAAGGGGTTAAATGCACTCCCTCGATTAGTAGTCCAAACTATTGCAGCAGTCTTTGTTTCCATAATCCTAATTCAAACAGAAACAATGGGCTTTGCTTTCGGCAATCAAATCGTTGACGTGATTGTCACTATTTTGTGGATTGTTGGTATCTGTAATTCAATTAATTTCTTTGACAATTTAGATGGTGGGGCTGCAGGGACTGTCGCTGCTTCAACGATTGGTATTTTTTTCATAGCTTTTGGAGAGGGACAAGAGTTGATAAGCGCCCTTGCAATTTTAACTGCTGGGGCAACTTGTGGATTTTTACTGTGGAATAAAGCCCCAGCTAAAATCTATATGGGCGATGCAGGTGCTTTGTTCTTGGGTTTAGTTATTGCAACTTTAACTATTCGAATGGATCCGGGAATAACACCAAACTGGCAGTCAATTGCGATTCCGGTGATTCTTTTAGCAATACCAATTTTGGATACAACAGTCGCAGTAGTTTCTAGAATTTATCGAGGTTTTTCCCCCTTAGAAGGCGGAAAAGATCATCTCTCACATCGTTTAGTTCGAATTGGTATGAAGCCGAAAAATGCAGCGATAACTCTTTGGATAGCTTCGGTCGTCTCATCTTTAGTTGCCGTAGTTATTTACTCTTATGCAGGCACAGCGGGAGGCATTATTGTTTTTGGCTTTGCGGCAATTTGGTTATTAGCACTTTATGGCTTCTTGAGGATTCCTTCTACAGACTAAGAATTTTTCTGAACCGAGAATGTCCAATAGGGTTCGATATCTGAAAAAACTAGAGTATCCATATTAAAGTCAGCTTTTTCTAGCATTAGTTTTATCTGCTCTTTACTGAACCTTTGTTCCAAGGTCGTACCAAATCTGTCCAGTGAATCATTTGCTAACATCACAAAGGGCATTTCAGCATAGTGATGTAATGGAATGTTTGAAACATTTATGCGAAATCGTCCTAGTAATTTAGAAAATCGAGCAAGGGGTAAATAAACTGTTACGGCAATAACATAAGTGACCGCAACCTTAGCTCTTTGAGGAAGTTTTGAGACAACTTTACGAAATAGATTTATGACATGAAATATCAATTTGTAATAAAATGGTTTATTTTCTAAGTTGTAATATAAATAGCACAGAAAGAAGCCATTCTCTTTGATCTTAACTGCAACATCTCTAATGGCTAATGCAGTATCGGGGATGTGGTGTAAGACGCCGAGCGATACTGCTAGATCAAGTGATTTCTCAGGAATAGAATTTTCCCCAACCGTCTCTTGTAAAATGACAACACGATTATTTTCACCAAATTTCTTCTTTAAAACTCTATTTGCTCCAGCACTTGGTTCCAGAGCATAAACTTTATGAAACTTCTCAAGCAATCTAGAGGTCCAACGTCCGCTGCCTGCACCAAAATCACCCACGATTGATTTATTGGGGTCAAAAATATTCATATCGAGCGGTGAGCAATAAGCAGAGAATTGAGCATCGAGTGCAACATCGGAGTCACTTAAGGAATAATCGAATGTTTCCCATTCATGGCCAAAGCCATCAATTACTCCTTGATCAAGATTCTGATCTTTTTTGTTGCTCATTAGCCCCCCAAAACAGCACCACAATGTTGATGCCAAGATTAGTCGAATACGACAATTCTGTGGCGGGTGGAGTTCTTTTGTTGGTCAAGTGTCCAAAATTATTTCTTTATTACCCTTAGAATTACTCTCATGTCGAAAGTTGCCGTTACGGGTGGTGCTGGGTTTATAGGCTCTAACCTGACCCTACGACTTTTGAATGAAGGACACGAAGTTGTTGTCGTAGATGACTTGAGCACCGGTCTAAAGTCAAATGTGGATGTGAGTAAAACTTCTTTTCATGAAATTTCAATTACAGACTTGGACTCATTAACTTCTGCTCTTAAAGACTGCACGACTATTTTTCATTTAGCAGCTCGTGGCTCTGTCCCTCGATCTATAAAAAATCCAATAGCGACTCATGATGTCAATGCAACTGGAACATTAAATGTCTTAGAAGTAGCACGTAAAACTGGGGCGCATGTAGTTTTTAGTTCGTCCTCATCTGTATACGGTAGAAACATGCAACTTCCAAAAAATGAATCAATGTGGCTCGGTCCCATGACACCGTATGCTGCAAGTAAATTAGCTGGGGAAGCATATGTGCAGGCGTACGCAGCCTCATACGATGTTCCAGTAACACTTCTTCGATTTTTTAATGTCTTTGGGCCTAGACAACGTCCAGATCACGCATATGCCGCTGTTCTACCTAAGTGGATCTGGCTAGCGATGCAAAAGCAACCTATTGATGTCTACGGTGACGGTAGCGCTTCCCGAGACTTCACTTATGTTGATACTGTCTTAGATATTGCAGTCACTGCCATGAATGAGAAGGTAGTAACAGAAGGTGCCATGAATTTGGCTTACGGTAATCGAATCTTCCTAAACGATGTAATTGCAATGCTAAAAAAGCACTTTCCAGATTTGCAGGTGAACTACAAATCAGAGCGCTTAGGTGATGTTAAAGAATCACAAAACGCACCAGATTTGCTAAAAAATCTCTTTCCTAAAGTTCAGCCCAAAAATTTTGAAACTGCATTATCTGAGACCATTGATTGGCTCAAAGAGTTTGGCCAGAGCGTTGCCAACGGCCCTGCGACCGTGGATTAACAACTGCCTTTATGTGTGGAATATCTGGTGGTGTTGGACCAAGTGCGCCAAACAAACTTTTACTCGATGCTCAACTTAAATCAATCGAGCACCGAGGCCCAGATGACAAAGGAACCTATTTAAACCAGGGAATCAGCTTGGGGATGTGCCGATTGGCCATTGTAGAAATCGCAGATGGCAAGCAGCCAGCTTCAGACGTTTCTGAAAAGATTCACATTGTTTGGAATGGTGAGATCTATAATTACCGCGAACTTCGTACTGACTTAGAGCAACGTGGGGTCCACTGCAGAGATTCAAGTGAATCCGAGGTTGTAATTAACCTATATCTTGAGTTTGGTCTTGAATTCATAAACAAACTCAACGGAATGTTTGCCATAGCTATCCATGACTCACGAGATGAATCACTTCATTTAATTCGTGACCGAATGGGCAAGAAGCCACTGTGGATCTCGCAGTTAAATGACGGGACATTGTTTTTTGCCTCCGAAGTTCGAGCATTGATGTTGGCACGCCCAGATCGCACGCTGCGTACGGACATGATCGCCGAAGTAATGCAGTATGGCTATATCAACGCCCCTAACTCAGCATTTAACGAGATTTCTCAAGTCCCACCATCATCAGTTCTCACCTGGCGCGATGGCAAAACAACCACAAAAAAATACTGGGAGCCAGATTTTGATACAAAGGTTCAGATCCCATATAAAGAAGCATTAGAAGTAACTAAGAAACTCATTGAAGAATCTGTTTCCCGCCGCTTGATTTCCGAGCGCCCGCTGGGTTCCTTTCTAAGTGGTGGCTACGACTCAACAATTGTTACCGCCTATATGGCTAAGTTAATGAGTGAGAAGGTGCAAACCTATTCAATTGGTTTTCACAGCGGGCAATACAACGAAGCACATCATGCAAAACAAGTAGCCAATTACCTTGGCACTAACCACCATGAAGAGATTCTTAGCCCAGATCCTGCTTTAGTTGTTGAAAAAATCTCACAGGTACTAGACCAACCATTTGCTGATTCATCCATCGTTCCTACATATTTGCTAGCAAAATTCGCCCGTGAAAACTTAATCGTAGCTCTAGGTGGGGATGGTGGCGACGAAGTATTTGGGGGATATGACCGCTATTTAGCAACCCCTGTCATGCAAAAACTTAATCCTTTTCTAGGTCTTGCGCGCTCAGGATTAAAATTTGCAGGACGACAATCCTTTGGTAATTCGCGAAAGATCAATCGAGTCGGTTCGCAGCTATCTTCAAAAGCATCACTTGCCGCTAGATACAGTTCGATACTGTCCTTAACTCAACCTGATGAATTATCAAATTTGATTAATCCAAACCTTCAATCCAGATCTGCAGAAGGTGCATATTTAAAACAATTCGCCGCAGGAAATCTTTCATCTTTTGATCGAATGATTCGTTCTGATCTTTATGCATATTTGCCAGGAGATTTGCTTGTAAAAGTTGATATCGCAACGATGGCCAATGGTTTAGAACTTAGGTCACCACTGCTAGATGTTAACGTGGTCGAATGGGGAATATCGCTACCGCGTAGGTACAAAATTAAAGGATTTGAAACTAAACATATTCTCAAAGATGTTGCGCGGTCACTGGTTCCAGCAAATTTGATTGACCGCCCAAAGATGGGTTTTGGTATCCCTCGCGCAGAGTGGCTACGTACCGGAATGAAAGAGTTGGTGATTGACACATTAACGGATACAACCGCAACACAGCGCGGTTGGCTAAATCCAATAGAAGTAAAAAAAGTTATTGATATTCACATGGCCGGTGAAGATAAAGACAACATTCTTTGGCCAATGCTGATGTTAGAGCTTTGGGCTAGGACTTGGCTCGATTAGCAATTAGTTTTTTGTATAGCTCTTCATGATCCTTTACTAATCGCTCTACTCCGAAGTTAGCCAAAGTGAATTTTTGCGCAGCAGCTCCCATATGAACCGGCAACTCATTGCTACTTACTAATGATTCAAGAGCATCTGCAATTTCCTGGACACCCAAACCAGTAATAATCCCGGTGACTCCATCCAATACCACTTCGGGCACTGATCCAACCCTTGTTGTTACAACAGGTAATCCAGCCATTCCCGCTTGGATCAAACTCAAGGGCGTTCCTTCATTATCACTTGTAAGTACAACTAAGTCTGCTGCTGCTAAGACTTTCTCAATATCACTCTGCCAACCAAGAATTTTGACAGGCAAATCTTCACGCGCAATTCTTTCTCGACAACCTTCCAGTAAGTCACCATCTCCAGCCATAAAAAACTCTAAAGCCACTCCTCTTTTTTTTATCTCACTTACAACATCTAGAAATCTATCTGGGCGTTTGATCTGCGTTACTCGACCAATAAAGGCACATTGCAAAGTTTGTGTCGATAAACCATAAAACTTCAGTGCTTCAGATTTGTTTGGTAATTTACCGATTTTTAAGCCCGGTGGCATTAGAGTAAATTTCTTTGATTTACCAATACCTGCTGCCAACAAATCCTGCCTTACTTTGTCACCAACTGCTAAAAGTTGAAGAGTAAACATCGCTAAAATCTTTTCAGCAAAAACAACTAGTGATTTTTTAAATGTGCCAAAGTAGCCCTTGAGTAAATGCCCATGAAAGGTATGAACGCGAATTGAAGGTTGAAAGGAAACAATCGATGCTATGCGACCCAAGAATCCAGCTTTGGCAGTATGTGTGTGAATTATGTGAGGTTTGAAATTTCTTATCTCTCTTACAAGCGTAAGGAAAGCTTTCACATCTCCACTAAGACTGACACGACGCCCAAAGCCATCTATACGAGTTGCAGTTACATCAGTTGCAACTGTGTCTAAATAGTCTGCTTCATCGGCAGCACAAAAACCTGTACATAAACGGTGGTCAAATTCAGCTGAGTTAAAGCCTCTCATCAATCCTGAAACCTGTACTGCGGGTCCACCCACATTCATGCGGGCAATTATTCGCATGACTCTAATTGGGTTCTGGCTAATTGGGCTCACAAGCCAATTCTCCCCTAGATTCGGGATCAAAGCCCCCTAAACAACATGGGCGCGTAACACGTATTAAAGGCTTCATTTAGAAGTTAGGATTCCACCCGTGAGCGCTCAACAATCAAAGATTTTGGCCATTATTGGCCAAGGCTACGTTGGCTTGCCACTGGCTATGGCCGCAGTTGATGCCGATTGGACCGTTATCGGGATAGATAATTTTGTCGCCAAGGTCGAACAGATTAATGGAGGCTCAAGCCCTGTTGAGGACATATCCGACACAAAATTAAAGGCTGCCATATCAAGAGGCGCCTACAAAGCAACCACCGATTTTTCTGAAGTTGCGCAAGCCTCGGTGGTAACAATCTGTGTACCTACACCTTTAGACG
>Ga0315903_10008339_pt1 | contig 12761 bp, 6 predicted proteins | sample LakEriMetagenome_7_FD_203524 | JGI IMG/M metagenome (GOLD analysis project Ga0315903, IMG submission 203524) | Freshwater fungal communities from buoy surface, Lake Erie, Ohio, United States - Buoy 2 MA119 | ecosystem: Environmental > Aquatic > Freshwater > Lake | place: USA: Lake Erie, Ohio...
TACAGCACCGTTTACACCTCCAAAACATCCAACGTTTTGAACAGTAGCATTTAACACGACTGCTGAAGGTTGGGTAAGTGTAGTTGTAGCAGTAGCTAAACAACTGTTTCCATCTGTTAAGGTTAAGGAATATGTTCCGGCATTAAGACCACTAATATCCTCAGTAGATGCACCATTACTCCAATTAAACGTATAAGTAGCAACTCCACCAACTACAGTTAAATCGACAGCACCTGTCGCTTGACCGTTACACAGAATATTTGTCGATATCAAATTCAACACTATTGCTGTTGGTTCAGCTACAGTATAATTATTAGATGTAGAGCATCCATTAGCATCAGTAATAATTACTGTATATAAACCTCCTGATACATTGGTTAAATCCTGTGTAGTTGCCCCGTTGCTCCAGAAATAGTTGTAATTTGTAGTACCACCATTGACTGTAAGATCTATGCTTCCATTTGATGATCCCACACAAGTTACATTAGTACCTGTGATTGAGCTGGAAAGTGGTGAAGGTGCAGTAAGCGTTTGCGCAATATTACTTGAGCAACCATTTGCATCAGTAACGGTTACTGAATAATTTCCGGCTTGTAACCCAAATACATCTTCGAAAGTACTGCCATTGCTCCACACAAATGTGTAGGCTGGTTTACCACCATTTACAGTTACGTCTATTGCTCCACTAAAGTCATTGCTACAAGCTAAATTGTTAAATGCAGCTACGGTCAAGAAAAGTGGCAATGGTTGACTTAATGTCACTCCAGCTGAAGCAACACAACCTTTAGAATCTTGCACAGTTACATTATAGATACCTGCACCTACACCCGTAATATCTTCTGACGTTGCTCCGTTGCTCCACACAAATGTGTATGGGGCAGTTCCACCGCTAGGGGTGATGAAGATTGAGCCAGTAGCAGAGCCACTGCATAAAATATCAGACACAGAGTCGACTGTAGCAGTCAATAATCCAGGTTGACCAATCGTCACGTTGACGAATTCTGTACATCCTTTTGAATCACGACCAACAATTGTGTATCCACCTGCTGCTAAACCGGTAAAAGTTCCGCTCGGTTGGAACGTAATGCCATTTATAGAGTAAGAATAAGAAGGTATACCGCCATTTACAAAAACAGCAACTGCTCCATCCGCTCCACCGGCACACGATACATTAGTTTGAGAAACCGTATCAACAGAGATGATATACGTATTTGCAATTGAGTTGCTTGAAGTATCCAAACAACCATTTGCATCAAATACGCTAATCAAATAATTTCCTGCACCTATACCACTAAACACATTACCTGGTTGAGTTGGGCCACCATTTAATGAATAACTGTAAGGGGATACACCACCAGAAGCAGTTACAGTAATAGTTCCGTCAAACACATTCGCACAACTTGCATCTACTACTGTTGATGAATTTACAACATCTGTAGGTTGAGTTAAAATAACAGGATTAGTAGCGTAAGCTGTTTGACAACCAAAACCATCACCTACCACAACTGTGTAACTTCCGGCTGTTAGGCCAGTAAATTGACTCAAAGGCTGGAACGTTACTCCATTGTCTATCGAATAAGATAGAGGTGGTTGGCTACCATTCGCATTAACAGTTATAGTTCCATTTGATCCACCAAAACATGAAATATTTGTTGAAGTCACGCTCGGAATATTGATTTGCGGCAAGAGCAAAACTTGTGCAGCCGAGTCAAACCCAGCAGTGCGTACACAACCAAAACTATCCACCAATTGAGTTAATGAATAAATAGTATTTGCAGATGGTACAACTTGTATAGTGTCACCATTGTATTTACCTGAGCTAGTATATGTATTTAACCCATCCGTAAAGGTTACATTAAACGGTGCCGAACCAGATGTGAAATTAAGCACTAAGCTTGCAGTACTTCCTGGGCAAATTGTTTGTGAGTTAGGTGACAATCCCCCATTCGGCAATGGACGACCAAACAAGGTAATAATATTTGAAAATCCTTCATTACCACACTTATCAAACACTCTTCTTCTAATAGTAAATGTGCCACCTATAGGAACGGTATCTAATGAGTTCCAATTTGCTGTATTAACTCCAATAGAATTCCAATTTGCGCCATTATCCAGAGATACCTCCCAATCGTAATTCAAAGAACCTCCGTTGTTTAATCCCGAAGTACCACCACTAGCAGATAGAGTATTAGTGAAATTACCTGCTATCTGACCTACACAAAGGTTGGTGTTGTTAGGTAATCCGCCAATTGCACCACCATTTACTAGCGGAACCGTTTGAGGTATCAATTGAAGATCAACTACATCTCCCGCACATGTACCGGACATCAGAACTTCGATGTTATCTGTAGCACCCAAGACATAACCTGCAGCATTACCAATGGAAATTGGCGTATTTATACAACATGGGGCTGTATAAATTTGAACACCATTCACTAGCACCCTCACGTTATCGTCTGATGCATTCAATTGTAAATTATATAATCCACATGGAAAACCTGTTCTGCGCGCTCGTACTGTAAAGTTATCTGCAGGCACTTCACAGCCTGTCCAACCCGGAGCACTTGAAGGACTTGAGCTAGATGCCCAAGAAGCAGCCGTATTGATGTTTGTATTATTATCTACGTAATAACCGTAACGGGCATTTGAATTTGGAATATTCAAATCCGTAGTAACAAATGCTTCCACATTCCAAACGTTTACACCAACACCAGGATCCGGAGTAGCTGTACATGTTTTGTATTGTAAAATAGCGGAACCCAAGCCAGATACGTAATCGTTACATATACCATTCCAAGCCTTAGTATTTACTCTAACAGTACCATTGAATGTAGAATACCACTCAGCAGACTGAGGTCTTGCATTAGGAGGACATTCGCCACCCGTCCAAGGGTCGCGTATCGGCATTGTAGAATTATTATATGGTAATGTAGCTGATGAATTAGACAAGGTCATGTCCCATGTGTATGTTGAAGAACTAGGACTTTGATAGCGAAAAGAATAAATATTCCCAGCTATAATATTAAAATCCGAATAAGTACCACTACCCACATTTACATTTTGCCAGGTTGTAGTGGGATTTAGATTAGCAGCAGGTTCTTTAAATGCACTCAATCCACATTGCGCAAATACTATATTATGCGTGGCGAGTAAAATTAGTCCAAGAAATATAATTTGAAATTTTTGGCGGCAGTTGAAACGTAAATTTCTTCCCATAGTGCTTAGTTATTATTTTTTAAAATGTCAGGTAATTTTTACAAATAATAGGGCAATATAAACTCAAATCACTTATTAATAAAATTTGTAAGGCGAAAAAATATTTCTAAAGCAACAAAAGGCGAAAAAATTCGCCTTTTGTGTACCTTTTATACGCAAAATCTATCGAACTACGCTAATAGTTCCACTTAGAGTTTCTTCTGTGTCATCAAAAAATGAAACCTTTAGTTGGTATAAATAAGTATCTGATGGCACAACTTTGCCATCTTTCTTTCCATCCCAAGCATTCCCGTTTATAGCGCCATTAGATTGATTAGCGTTGAAATAAACGCGCTCTCCCCAACGGTTAAAAATGGATGTTTCAATGCTTTTAGCGCCCAAAATATCAAACTCGAAAAAATCATTCAATTTATCGTCATTTGGCGTAAATGCATTAGGAATAAAATACTGGATGGTATATTTTACAAAAACAGTTACAGAGTCAAAGCCAATACAACTATCTCCGTCCATGGCTAACAACACATAAGTAGTAGTACTGTCCGGTGTAGCATTAGGATTTTGACAAGAGGTGCAACTTAAAGTGGCTGCAGGTGTCCAATCATAACTCAGAATACCATTGGCTGATGTAGCAGTTCCAGTCAACTGAACAGTTTGTCCTTTAACAGACACCAAGTCAGCGCCTGCATTAACCGTGAAGCCTTGCGGTTGTGTGATAGTAATATTTGTTGATCCTACACAATTCTCATTATCTTCAGCCACTGCAGTGTATGTTCCTGCTGTTAATCCAGTAAACACTGGAGAAGTCTGGAAAACCCCATTCAAGTAATATTCATATAAACCACTTCCACCACTGGCTTGAATAGTAATTTCACCATTGTTCCCTTCAAAACATTTAACGTTGATTGGCACAGTAACTACAGTAACCGGTGTTGGATCAATAAGACGTACGGAGTCAATTACTTGACAATTGTTGGCATCATTGACAGATACAAAATAGGTCACATCCCCTAACAACTTTACTCCCATTATACCATTTTGAGCAGGTGTAGTGCTCCACGTGAAATTATAAGGTGGTGTTCCACCTGCTGCGTTCGCAACCGCAAATCCGGTGGCATTGCCAAAACAATCGGGATTGTTGCCCGACACAGACGTTAATAGCGAAGGGGCTTCAGTTACTATAAACGATTGCACAAGCGTACAATTGTTAGCATCAGTTATAGTCACAGTATATGTATTGGCAATAACACCTATTAAGTTTTGGCTAGCTGTATTATTTGACCATGCAAATGTATAGGGAGTTGTTCCTCCTGTAACCGTAAGTGTTACTCCTCCGGTGCTGGAGCCGCTACAAGTTGCAGAAGTAACCACTCCAGATGCTACCAATGCACTAGGTGCAGTAACAGTAGCCGTGGTGGTGAATACACAGTTGTTGCTGTCAATAATGTTTACCACATAGAGACCGGGGGCAACATTATTGATAGTCGGACCGGATTGACCATTGTTCCATTGAAAAATATAAGGAGTTGTGCCTCCTAAGCCAGATGCTGTTACACTTCCGGATGCTTGCCCAGCACATAAAGCATTAGTAGCTACAGCGCTTCCGGTTAGATCAACAGGAGGTTGAGTAATAAAATAATTTTCAGTAATCGTACAACCCAAAGCATCTGTCACATTGATGGTATAACCACCTGCTGTCACCCCAAAAATATCTTCGGTTGTTGCTGAATTTGACCAGTTGTAGGTGTATGGCGCAATACCACCATTAACGGTTACATCTAATGCTCCTGAATTACCTCCGTGACAAAGCACTGAAACATTTTTCTCTAATTGTAAAATCAAAGCAAGATTAGAGGTGATAGTGGCAGTAGCAATTGCAGTGCATGACGCTCCGTCTGTAACTGTCAGTGTATAAGTCCCTGATGGTACACCGGTTAAATTTTGTGTTATTGTACCGTTGCTCCATGAGTATGTATAAACACCATCTCCTCCTGTCAAGTTAGTCGTAATTGAACCAGTGCTATCTCCCGCACAATTAACAGCGCTAACAGCAGTTACAGTGGCAACAAGTGCAGGTTTCTCAATTATAGTTACACTGACATTATCTTGGCAGTTATTAAAGTCTTTGACAAGTACCGTATAAACACCACCCGATAGACCATTGAAGGTTGGAGAGTTTTGCCAAGTTGTTCCGCCATTAATTGAATATTCAAATGGAGCAACTCCACCAGTTTGTGAAGCGGTGATACTTCCATCCGCTCCACCCGAACAGCTAACGTCCGTTTGAGATTGTACATTAGCCGTAAATGTATAAGTATTTGAAATAGTTGCAGTAGTCGTTCCTTGACAACCATTGACATCAGCCACCAACACGTTATAAGTGCCGGCTAAAAGCCCGGTAAATGATGGATTAGCAAAGAAAGGACCATTATTCAAAGAGTAATTGTAAGGAGATGTTCCACCTGATGCCACAACATTCACTGTACCATTATTATTGCCGGCACAACTAGCATCTATGGCAATAGCCGTGGCAGAAACTGCAGTAGGCTGTGCAATGATCACCGGATTACCTAAGAAAGTAGAAATACATCCATTCGCATCTTGCACTTGAACATTATAACTACCTGCCGTTAAGTTATTGAAAATGGAACTTGGTTGAAACGATGACCCACCATTCACTGAGTAGGTCAAGTTACCTGATCCACCACCGGCTAATACTTCTATTCTACCGGTACTTGCACCATTACATGTTGCATCCACTTTATTAATGAAAATGCTAATCGGCTGAGGTTGAGTAAGCACAACTGAATTGCCGGAGTAAATCACTGTGCATCCGCTGGCATCACGAACCCAAATATTATAAAAACCTGCTGCCAAATTATTGAATACGTTTGAAGGTTGCCAAGTACCGCCACCGTTGATGGAGTACTGTAAAGCACCGTTTCCACCAGATGCGTTGATAGTAATTGAACCGTTACTTACGCCATTGCACAAAGGATTTGTAGAAGTGACACTGTTAATTAATGGCTGACCAACGGTGATTGTAATCAATCTAAAACTCAAACTTTCACAAGTTCCGTTTAAAGTGTGTACTCGGAAGGTAGTTGTTGTACCTACAAAAGGAGTGATCTGCGCACCCGTTCCCACCAAAATATTTGTAGTATTATTGTACCAGCGATAGTCCCCACCAAAAACAGCTCCTCCCGATTGAAGAGTAACTAAACTAGGTTGGCACAAAACAGATGCGGTAGCTGTAATTGGGTTTGGTATAGGAGGCGTCCAACGCACCAATACTTCTGCACCAATATCATCATTTCCACACACATTACTAAAATAATCCCCTACAAATGCACTACCGTTTGTGTTCCCCAAATTCGGTGAAAATAAACCTAGGCAAGGTGGAATTGCGCGGTAGTTAATCGTGCTGGTAAGAGTCGTTGGTCCACAGTGTTGATCTTCTCCAGAACATCCACATAAAATATTGCCGCTACACCCGCAACCACCATCAAATATATTGCTGCTACATTGGTCGCACTCCCAACTAAATGTTCCTGTTGAGCGATAGCAATCAAAACAATCATCTTCCCAAGCCTCTCCTTGTAGTTGCATATACTGTGGTACAGTGACTGGAGTTGAACCTGCAGGGCCATAGGTGAAATTGAACAAGTTTACGTCCTGAGCTAACACCCAACCGGCTCCGCCTGAGTTTACACCAATGGTGTTTCCTCCTAAAAAACCTTGTCCATCTAAGTTAGCATTGTCTGCCGCCCACCAACGAAAACGAAACTCATTAGCGTTCAACTCGCCTAAGAATGGGTCGTCCACACTTTCTACCCATGAATAACCAACCGCCATCTCTACTTGCATAGCACCATCATTAAAGGTTTGGGCTTGTGTGTAAATACTACAAAACAATAAAGTGGCGATTGCTGTAAGTTTACTTAACTGCGTAAATTTTAGCTTCATAAATTTGATTTAAACTATAAGTTAAATGGCTCAGTTTTCTTAAATATTCTAGTGCGGATTTTGGGTGTTTGGATAAACCCCTTTCTTAGTGTCATTCACCATCTTGATGATATATTCTCGATAGGCTTTCTGATCAAACTCTGCTGGAAACTTGTAATCTTTCCCATACAATTTTTCAAACTCTTGCGGCTTGAAAACGAAATACCAATTGCGTAGTTTCATTTGGTAAGTATATTCATCCATTTCATCATTTCCTGTTTTTTGTTTCACCGGTTTAGTGTCCGTAATATCTTGCCCTATGAACTTAGGAATATAGGGCAATTTGTAATAACCGTTGTAGTATGGATTTAAAGCCGTCAATTCAGGTGTGTTCAAAAAACGCTCATACTCTTCAGGGTAAAGACGTTGCCATGAAGCTATTTTTTGGTCATACACATCGTACTCTTTGTTCAAATCATTTTTCAAATTTGGCAAAGGAAAGTGCGAAAAGAGTTTGTTCTTTTTGTCTTCTGAAACTTCTGATTTAGTATACCATAAATACATCGAGTGAGTAAACTCCACCTTAGTTTCTGTTTCTATGCCCAAAGTAGCCCAAGCAATATTCAGTTTTTTCACAGCCGGTATTTCAATAAAAGCAGCCCACTCTTTTGGAGTAGATTTAACCCATTGATTAAGCTCAGCAGTAGTCAATTCCGGCTTAGCTAAAAGTTGAACCAATCGCGGACAATCTTTCTTTAAATTATCAGCACTAATGTTGGCTACTTGCAACACTTGACGAAAAGGCAATTGTGCAGCTTGTGCTAAAGTTATATGGCCAATAAACAAAAGAAGTAAAACGGTAGAGATGGATCTCAGGCGAGCGTAAATAACATTCATATAATCGCTGTTTTATGTTTAAATTCATGGTAAATATAATAGAAGGTTGAAATAAAAAAGTACTCAATTTTTAAAAGCGTGGATATTTAGTTAAAACCCGAAAAAAGATTTCAACACAGTATAGAATTTGAGGATAAGTTATTACGCAATTTAAGCCCATTCCGGCCTCGTTTTGCTATCTTCGCTCGTTCTTTGTCAAAAGAGAATATTTTACCTTTTTAAGCAATAACAATACATTTAGACCTTACCAAAAACTATGGAAGAAAAAAAACAAATGAAAGAGTACTCCGCCAGTAGCATTCAGGTGCTTGAAGGCTTGGAGGCAGTGCGTAAACGTCCCGCGATGTACATAGGTGACACGGGAGTAAAAGGGTTACATCACTTGGTGTATGAAGTGGTGGACAACTCAATTGATGAGGCGCTAGCCGGACATTGCAAAAACATCTTTGTTACCATTCATCCCGACAACTCCATCACCGTAAAAGACGATGGTCGTGGTATTCCGGTGGACATTCACGAAAAAGAAGGCGTAAGCGCTTTGCAAGTGGTAATGACCGTGCTTCATGCCGGTGGTAAGTTTGATAAAGACAGTTACAAAGTTTCCGGTGGTTTGCACGGGGTAGGTGTATCTTGTGTTAACGCACTCTCTTCGCCTATGAAAGTAGTAGTGCACCGCGAAGGCAAAAAATATCAACAAGAATATGCCGAAGGTATTCCGCTTTATCCGGTGAAGGAAACCGGCACGACTGACTACAGAGGAACTATCGTAACCTTCAAGCCGGACGCTACTATTTTTACATCAACGGTTTATAACTACGAAACTTTATCTGCTCGTTTGCGCGAGTTGGCTTTCTTGAATAAGGGCATTCACCTCAACATCGTTGACGAACGCGAACAAGACGAAAACGGCAAATTTATCGAGCAACACTTCTACTCCGAAGGCGGTTTGATTGAGTTTGTAAAACACCTCGACAGCATGCGCGAGCCACTTATCCCGGAACCAATCTGGGTAGAAGGCAACCGCGATTTTATTGCCGTAGAAGTAGCCCTACAATACAACACCACTTACAGCGAAAACGTACACAGCTACGTGAACAACATCAACACTATAGAGGGCGGTACACACGTAGCCGGTTTCAGACGTGCGCTCACACGTACCTTCAAAACTTTTGGCGAGAAAAACAAAATGTTTGAAAAACTGAAAGTAGAAATCGTAGGCGATGACTTCCGCGAGGGATTGACCGCTATCGTGTCCGTAAAAGTGCCGGAGCCGCAGTTTGAAGGTCAAACCAAAACTAAGCTCGGCAACAATGAAGTAGCCGGAGCTGTTGAGCAAATCTTTGGCGAAGTACTCGAACACTATCTCGAAGAAAACCCTAAACAAGCACGTATCATTTTCGACAAAGTAGTGTTAGCCGCCACGGCACGTTCCGCAGCGCGCAAAGCTCGCGAAATGGTGCAACGTAAAGGCGCATTAAGCGGCAGCGGTTTGCCGGGCAAGTTGGCCGATTGCGCCTCTAAAAATAGAGATGAAAGCGAGTTGTTCCTTGTCGAAGGAGACTCTGCGGGTGGAACAGCCAAACAAGGCCGCGACCGCCACTTCCAAGCCATTTTACCTTTGAGAGGAAAAATTCTCAACGTAGAAAAAGCGATGGAACACCAGATTTACGAAAATGGTGAAATCCGCAATTTGTTTACCGGACTAGGCGTGAAAATCGGTACGCTAGAAGACAGCAAAGCGCTTGATGTCACTAACCTTCGCTACGGCAAAGTAGTGATCATGTGTGATGCCGATGTGGACGGTTCTCACATCACCACGCTTATCCTCACGTTCTTCTTCCGCTACATGAAAGAGCTTGTAGAAAACGGTAACATCTACATCGCCCAACCGCCACTTTACTTGGTGAAAAAAGGCAAAGACCAAATCTACTGCTGGAACGATGCCGAGCGTATAGCCGCCACACAGCAACTCGCCAAAGGCGGAAGTGATGCTTCGGTGCACGTGCAGCGTTATAAAGGTCTTGGTGAGATGAACGCAGAACAACTTTGGGAAACCACCATGAACCCCGCCACGCGTACCTTGAAACAAGTGACCATCGACAGCGCTGCCGAGGCAGATTTAATTTTCAGCATGCTTATGGGCGATGAAGTACCTCCGCGCAGAGCATTTATCGAAAGCCACGCCAAGTTTGCTCGCATAGACGTGTAAACCACAGCTAACTAAATAAAAAAGCCGACCCCTCACAGGTCGGCTTTTTTATTTCACCAATTATATTCAAAAAAAATAACGCCAAGTGTAACCTTTCCCGAAACGCATACGTTAAAGAATAAATCATAGTGCTTATGTTTTAAAAGAGTTGGGAGGTCAGGGGCCCAACTCTTTTTTTATGCGTATTGCCTAATCAGCTTCCCTTATCTGTTTTTGCTACAAAAAAAACGCCCTACCGAAAGGTAAGGCGCTGGATAAAATATTATCACAGTAAAAGTTATGAATATTTCTTCACGTAACTATCATCATCCACCACGCCTTTCAATTCGTAAAGTTTGCGTTTGATAGACGTATCAAGCATTTTGCCACTGTATTCTAAAACAAAGCCGCCAATCAATGTCTCGTCTACGGCCTCGGTCAACTGCACAGTAGTTAATCCTTCTTTAGTTTTCAATGCTCCAATCAATTCTTGCACGCGTGTATCATCCAATTTCACTGCCGATGTTAGTTTAACTGGAGTGATAGCTTTGATTACATTGTACTGGTCTATGAAAGAATGAGCAATTTCGTGCAGATAGCCCTCGCGACCTTTCTTAATCAACAGTGCCATAAAACCATACACCATCTCTCCTACTTTGCCTTTGAAAAGCAACTCTACTACACGCAATTTTTTATCGGCATCAATCACCGGGCTTTTGAAAAACACTTTCAAGTCGCGGCTGCTTTGAATAGCGACATCTACCAATTTCAAATCGGTAAACGCTTGGTCTAAAACACCTTTTTCTTGTGCCAAGCCAACAAGTGATTTGGCGTATCGAGTGGCTAAACGGTATGAACTCATAATCTTATTTCCTTTTGCTTGAGCTTAGTTCAAATTTGTTTCTTTGGCCAACTTGTTCACGTATTCTACGTGGTCAGTACTCGACTTCAACTCTTTGCGGATCACTTTCTCTGCGATTTCTAAAGCCATAGCGCCTACCGAGTTTTTCACTTCTACCAAGGCAGCCATTTTCTGAATTTCGATTTCGCGCAAAGCTTGCTTCAATTTCTCTTCACCTTCTTTAGCCGCTTTTGCTACGATGTCGGTTTTCACCTTTTCAGCAGCTTCGCGAGCTTCATGCAAAATTTTGTTGCGCTCTTCTTTAGCCAAGTTCAACAACTCTTCATTTTTAGCGACCAAGCGGCTCATTTCATCGCGCGCTTTCTCGGCTTGATGCAAAGACACTTCGATGCTCTTTTCGCGCTCGCTAAGGGCAGACATAATAGGCTTCCAAGCAAATTTGCTCAACAGAAAAAACAGGATGCCAAATCCAAGAGCCATCCAAAATACGAGACCTATCGAGGGGGTTAATAATTCCATTGTTTTTACTTTTTATATCGTTTAAAATGAATGTCGAAAAAAATCAGGCAGCGCAGCCAACCGCTTTTGCTGCCTGAAAGTTTTTTTGTGCGCAGATTACTTGGTAAATACTACCAACATACCTACCAAGATCGCAACGATAGCTGCACCCTCTACGAGAGCCGCGGTCAAGATCATGTTTGCACGAATGTCGTTACTAGCTTCCGGCTGACGAGCAATTGATTCAAGAGCACTTGCACCGATTTTGCCGATACCGAAACCTGCACCAAGAGCAGCAAGACCTGCACCGATGGCAGCCAAACCGTATCCTGTGGTGTCTACAGCAGCTTGTAATAAAACTGAATCTAACATGGGTATTGATTTAAGAGTGAAAAAAAGAGTTTATACTATGTTTACTATTATCAATTAATGGTGATCATCATGGTGTGCTTCTTCTACTGCCGAACCAAAATAGATGGCCGAAAGTAAGGTGAACACATACGCTTGCAAAAACGCTACTAACAATTCTAACACAGACATAAACACTACCAACAACATGGAGAAGATAGAAACACCATAACCCGCTCCGGCATTCATCGCTCCGAAAATGAAGATAAGCGAGATGAATGAAAGAATAACGATGTGACCCGCAGTGATGTTAGCGAAAAGACGCATCATCAATACAAACGGACGAATAACGAAACCTAAAATCTCAATTGGAGTAAGGATAAATAACACCGGCTTAGGTACACCCGGCATGGCGATGATGTGGTGCCAGTAGTTTTTGTTGGCCGTAACGATTACGATAATCAAAACGATAGCTGCCAAAGTGAATGGAATAGAAATATTTCCGGTCACGTTTGCACCACCCGGGAAGAATGGAATTAAACCCAGTAAGTTATTGATAAGAATAAAGAAGAATACAGTCAACAAGAACGGCATGTATTTCTCATATTTTTTCTCACCAATGTTTGGTTTGGCCACATTGTCGCGCAAGAAAATGATAATCGGTTCAATCAACGATTGCATACCGGACGGTGCTCGATTAGCGTTTGCTTTGTATTTGTTGCCAATAGGAATGAAAATAAACAACAATAAAATAAAGCTGATGAAAAGTGACAACACGTTTTTGGTAATCGAAAAATCTTTGATGGCCGC
>Ga0315903_10008346_pt1 | contig 12752 bp, 22 predicted proteins | sample LakEriMetagenome_7_FD_203524 | JGI IMG/M metagenome (GOLD analysis project Ga0315903, IMG submission 203524) | Freshwater fungal communities from buoy surface, Lake Erie, Ohio, United States - Buoy 2 MA119 | ecosystem: Environmental > Aquatic > Freshwater > Lake | place: USA: Lake Erie, Ohio...
TGTTGCTGCTGTTTGAGCTTCTGCTACTGCTGTGGTTTGGGTCGCAACTGTGGCGGTTGCTTGGGCCAAAGTTTGATTGGCAACTTCCGATGTTGTAACTGCTGTCTGGGCGGTTTGGACTTCTGCACTTGCTGTTTGCGTAGCATTTGAAGCTTCTGTTACTGCAGTCTGTGCATTAGAAACTGATTCTGTTACTTGAGTAGATGGTTGAGATATTGATGTTGCTACCTCCGTAATCTGAGTTACTTGTGTTTGTAGAGTTGTTACTTCAGATCCCGCCGCTGCTGCAGCGGTTGCTGCTTCAGTAATTTGCCCTTGCGCTGAGCTACTTGAAGAAGCTTGTGGATCACCTCCCGACGACGCAGTGGATTCTTGTGTATTGTTGCCAGAATCCCCCTCTCCCTGAGATGGAGCGTCATCGGCTTTCGCCACTGATGGAATAAGTATCCCATAAATTAAACCTATTAATGGTACGACAAAGAAGTACATTAGAGCTTTAAGCTTTATGTACTTTTTATAACTAAAACGCATTAAGCGCATTTAAAGTCAGTTCTCCCGTGTCCAAGGAGCGTAAGTTAAACAACTTACCTGATAATATTATCTTATATAGAAACTTTCCTTAAATATAAATGTCGTACAGTTGACTTATACCATTTGCTTTTACCTGTTGCAGTTGGAATTGATTCAAAATTAAGTTTGTCAGCAATTTCTTGAAAGCTTAAGCCAGCTTCACGCTCTAAAACAATTCGATCTCTAATTTCTTTTTCAACTAATGGAAGTGGTCCAAGGTCAACTCCCCAAACTTTTCCGTTTTGTCTTCTATCTTCGTGAACATCTTTTTGACGCTCGGAAATCATTCCTCGTTCCATCTCTGCCATAGCAGACATAATTGTTACAACAAAGCGCCCTTGATAACTTGCAGTGTCAAGACCAAGATCAAGCAAAGCTAAACGCCAACCATATTTATGAGATCTATCTACAATACTGAGAAAATCTCTAGTAGATCTAGCAAGTCGATCTAGACGAGTTACAAAAAGTGCTTTGGCTTTTCCACTATCTAAATCTTCTAAAGCGTTTCTTAAAACTGGACGACCTTGAATACTCTTGCCTGATCTGCCCTCTTCACGAAGAATTACAGCCTTATAGCCAGCAGCCTCTGCTGCAGCAATTAACTGCTTTTCCTGTGCGCCAAGGCTCATGCCATCTTCTACCTGCATTTGAGTAGAAACGCGGGCATAGCAGTATGCAATCTCTTGATCAATTGTCATGTGAATTTAAATAAGCTTTATGAATATACTCGTTTGGGCATTTTGTAATAGATGGGTCATATCTGTTTCCACAGTCTCCGCATTCCCACGAAAGACTATAGACAGCATCATAATATCCATTGTTATACCCAGAATCGTATGTATCTAGCTTTTCCTTTTTTCTCTTTGTCATTAGGGAGCTACTCGACCATTTTCTACAAAAGCAGCATGGGTAAGTGGCATTATCTCTTTGAAGAACTCTTCGTACTTCTCAGCTACCATTTCTATCTCCCGCTGTGGGAAGGACGGAAATCTCTGCCCTTCCACACTGCGACGGAGGGATAAAAAATTCATAAGACTACGAGAGTTGATGGTCACATAGGCTGAGGAGTATATGGTCAATGGAAGGACTCCACGAGCGACCTCTCTAGCAACTCCAAACCTAATCATCTCTTCATAGTTAACATAAGCCTCTTTACAGGTTCTTCTGTAATTACTCATAGTCACAGCAATTTGCTCAGAAGATCCTTCTTCAAAAACATAAGCACCTGGCTTACCTATTTGCAGAAGCTTTCTTTGATTATCTGGCACATAAAACTCTGGGTCTAAGACTCGATACCTACCAGACTCTTCGTTGTAGGAAGCAATGCGATGACGCATGTGCTCCCTCCAAACAAAGATAGGAGCCTTTACATAAAAAGTAAAGACTGAGTGTTCAAAGGGTGAGCCATGACGATCTCTCATCAGAAAGTTAATCAGACCCCCTGTTTTCTTAGGGTCGGACTGCTCCTGAGCCTTTTCGCCTAAAGTGCTGACTCTGGCAGCAAAAGCAACATCTTGGTCAGATGCGCTGTGCTTGACCAGCTCTACAACAACATCAGAACGAAACTTAAGATCGTCTGGGTACACTTTTACTTATCTCCTTTGAATACTTTGAAGTTGGGGGTTTTTGGGACTAGCTTGTCTATCTTCTTCTTTTTGAAGACATTGACAAAAGCAGTCAGAATTGCCCATACCAATACAAAGCCAATAAAGGCTACGATCAGCACAAGAACCCAACCAACCATAAATAAACTGAGTTGCCACGCTATTTCAAACGGGCGTTGCCAGTCTAGATCCATCTTTTCCTCCTTACCTTATTTGTAGGTCTTTTTAGACCAGTGGTTTTTTACATAGTTGTTCACTATGGTGGCAGCAAAGTTTTTATCTCTTTCAACCTCTAACTTTTCTTTTGTGTAGAAGTCGAACTCTGACTGCCAATTTTCTCTTTTAAAAGGGATTACTTGAAGCATAGGAGTTCCCTTTTCTACTACTCCCTCAAAATCCTTCTTAACCCAGACTGGTGGGATTATTTCTATGCTTGGACTGTCAGAGTCCAAAACTGCTGGAATTGCATGAAAAGGACTATCTTTATACCCAAAAGGCTGAGTAAACAAAACCGAGTAACCTTTAGGAGTTCTAGGAATCCAAGGATTGATGTATTTAAAAACTGAGTTGTTATAACCTGCTGGAGCTTCAACAAATCTAGAACTAGATCCATGAGCCTCAAAAACTGGATAAGAAACACGCCATGTTATTTCTGGAAGACCGTTTACCTGTCTAACCAAAACATCTGACCACAAAGGTATGATATATCCAGAGGTAAGGGCATCAAGCATGGGAGTGCACTTTTTAAATGTGGCATTCGAGTTATGGTTTCTTATGATGAGCTTTTTACCTTCTGGATTATCATAGTCAACATCATAGGGAGTCATACTTCTCCACCACTCTGGCAAAGCTTGAGCAGCAGGGAAAGGTCTAGGAGCAACTTCAAATAAATGCTCGGACTGAGCACTAAAGGTTATCTTGTTTGTCATTTCATCACTCCTACGCTCGATTTAGATAACTATATCGTAATAACTTAGACTTAAGTATGTACGCATTTTAGGGGTATGTCAAGGACATTTATAAGCTTCATATTGAACGATTTTGATTAATTTGACCGTACAACCTACCCACCAATCCTTTTTAAGCAATCTGGATTGCATTTACCACAAGGGCAGGTTCTAGGCTCATCTGTAGTAAGCCATATAAATAAAGATTTAAGTAGGTTCTTCATTCTGGACACTCGCAAGGTCCGTAAGGGTCAAAAGCACAGAACTGACATTCCATAGGTTCTTGATGGGCTTTGCAGTAGTAGCGAAACTGGTGCTCGTCACAGCAAACGAAAAGCTCGTCAACAATGTTGTAGTGAGGTGTTCTATCAATAACTCTACTCATAGTTATCGCACCACCACGCTATATCCGACCCAAAGCCCGATGATGCCAGCGACGCCAGCAAATACTGGGGGAGCAGGTACTGGAAGCTTGAATAAAGCAAAGACTACTCCGCAGAGTGCGCCAGTTACAGTAGATAAAAGTATCTCTTTCATATTATTCCCATCCTGGAGGTGGAGGGACAGGTTCTTCACAACCGCAGTTGTCGCAGAAAAAGTCCCATGTATTTTTATCTTTGACAAAAATATGTCCAAAGAAGTAGCAAGTAATTTTATTAATCAGCGTTTTCATCATCCCAGCAATCTTGACATAGCCATCCTTTTAGGGCTGGCTCATAAAGATGAGTTACCCTTTTAGATATCTTGTTTCCACACATCTTGCAGAAAGACTCCCTCTCTGCTTTCTTTAAATATTCTGGCATGTCTTTAGGTGATTATTTAGGGTGAAGTGAGCAAAACTAGATCTAACCTCTACCTCTGATTTACAGTTGGGGCAGATGACTGCCCTATTGATAGTTTTTGTTGGCATGGTTTTCCCTTGCTTCTTTGAGGAGTTGTTCGAGACTTCTGGAGTCTTGGCCATCACCTCTCCAATCTTCGTAATCTGTCATTTCTATTTCTGCTGGTTGTTGATTTTGGTTTTTCTGCACTCTTTTTCCAATAAAGTATGCAACCACTAATCCCAGCATTCTGTCCTTTCGTCTCTTTGAGAGGGTGCCCCCTAGTAAGCACCACTCTAACTATTCTTGGGTGTTAACGCCAAGCTTTCTTGCTTCTTGCAAGTACATCTCACGATACTCGTCCCAGTACTTCTTTACAAGCTTCGTCTTAGCACGAGCCTGTGCTGCAGAAGCCCTCTGAGCAGGGGTTAGATCGTTCTTTTTCTTTGTCGTAGCTCTAGGCACTACTTCTCCTTTCGTCTCGGTTATATGCTAACAGTTCTATCCTAGATGTCAAGTCTTGATTTTCCGGGCGCCCTTTCCGTCTAGAGAGGCGGAGGGAGGGGGGAGAGGGTTGTGGGTTTTGGGTTTTTTGCGTAGACAGAGCTTGCATAGAGCATAGGGAGGTGCTCCTTTTTTCTGTCTAAAGACTGTGTTTTCTGGAGTTCTTTCATGTCCATGTCTGCATTCTTTATTTAGAATAGGGAATCCCACTATGGTTTCAATAGAAGGTGTTAGACCTCTTTTTAAAGAATCTCTATTATTTTCAGCTATAGTTCCTAAACTTAAATGATTTGGGTTTACGCAGATTTTATTATCACAGGAGTGCATGACAACATACTTAGATTGTGGTAGTTTTCCTTTAGAATAATGTAAAGCCCAAGCAACTCTATGTGCAGTTACACATTGTTTAGGTTTGTACGCAAAAGCTCCATAACCACTACTTTGTTTCGATGCAGTCCATTCCCAACAATCTTCTGGTCCAGCAATAATTACTTTTTCCCAAAAGCGATTAGAAAGAATTTCTAATTTAGTCACTGGCAAAGAATACAACTGGTAAACTATGAACATGAGCAAACCAACATATGTCGCTAAAAAACTTATGATTCTTAAGATAGCCAGAGAACTGAGCGTGGATTTTTCTTCTATTATTGCTAAATATGAGGATCAATACTTTAAAGACTCTAGTATTCATAAATATGACTTTTTTAAAGAGCTTTTAGAGGACCAGCTTACTGGCGCTTCTGAGACATTTATAAACAGCAGATGTAACCTAACTAGGTTGCGAGATAACAGAACCCCGCTGGAATATGGCAAAGAACTTGCTATCGGCTGGCTTATGGAGGATGTTATATTAGAAGCTATAAGTAGAACTGGTATAAATATAGAATTGCAAGGCTTTGATCAGAGAAGAGAGTTTTTAGATCAAGAACAAATAAGCGCTAGGTCTGACTACTGGATTAAGCTGGGCGAAGAGCTAGTCTCTCTAGAACTTGTTACTTCTTGGACAAGCTACTGGCAGTCATCAGATAAGCTAGATCTCAGAGCGTCTAAGTTTAAATCAATGGTGACTAAAGCTGAAAGAACTCTCTGCCTAGGAGTAGAAGCTCCATCTCTTAATGGATTTTGTATAGATATGCAGAAAGACCAAGAACTATTTGAAAGCAAGCCAAACCCTGCTTGGGGATTCAAACCTTCTCATACGCTAGAAGGTATATCCTCTAAATTAGTTTCTTTAAAAGATGCTGTTGAATTAATCAGAACTGTCTAGTGCGCTGTGTAGGACTTGAACCTACGACGACCCGATTATGAGTCGGGGGCTCTAACCAACTGAGCTAACAGCGCCAAGCGCCCTCGGCAGGAATCGAACCTGCGACGCAGACCTTAGAAGAGTCTCGCTCTATCCTCTGAGCTACGAAGGCTTATTTGTGTCAGACCATAACATAAAAAGTCAAAAATCCCGGCGCCCTTTCCGTTTATAGAAGAGGGCGAAAATCCGGGGGGTGTTGTGTGTTTGGTGTGTGTTTTGGGGTGTAGGCTTTGGCTATGACGACAATAATCGGGATACAGTACGAGAACTATTGCCTTCTCGCAGCTGATTCTAGAACTACAAACGAGATTGGTCGTCCGTATCATCATGAAAAAGTAGAAAAGATAACTGAGCGTGGATCATGGCTTATTGCTGGAGCTGGAGATCCTCAAGCTTGCGACCTAGTTCAGCATGGTTGGAATCCGCCAAAGCAGGAAGTAAAAGACGATTATAAATATGTTGTAACTAAAGTTTGTCCAAGTATTCGTGAATATCTAAAGAAAAATGGCTATGAAAAAGATAAGTCTGATAAAGATGGTGGTTTTATATTTCTTTTAGCCTACAAAGGAGTCATCTATGAGATAGATGAAACCTTTACTGTCTATATGAGAGATGATGGCTTGTATGGAATTGGTAGTGGCTCAAGGTGGGCTTTGGGAGCTTTACAAGGTGGAGCTGATTGGCAAAAAGCTTTAGAAGTAGCAGAGAAAAACGATATTTATACAGGTGGACCTTTTAAGAGTCTAACCCAAGCTCCTTAAGAAAAATACCTTTTGGTCTAGCTCCAACTATTCTATTACGCTCTTTTCCATCTTCAAAAAGGATAAATGTTGGAATTGAGCGAAGTCCATACTCGGCTGTTAGTCCAGAATTAAAATCTGCATTTATCTTTATAACATCTATTATTTTAGATACTTCTTCTACAATTGGGTTCATTGCTTTACAAGGACCGCACCAGTCTGCCCAAAAGTCAACAAGAACTTTTCCCTTAGAGAGAAGAACATCTTGAGCAAACTCAGCTGAGCTTGACTCTTTAATCATTTGACTCTCTTAGCTAGTAATGCATCAAAGTCTTTTAGCTTTGTTCCGCCACCATACTCCCAAGCATAGCCAGAAGCTATGAGAGAGTGGTTTACAGATTGCTCTGCTCCATCTACATAAAGCCAACCAAGAATTCGACCATACTTTTCAGTCGAGTCTGGCTTTTCTGTTTTAATAACTATAGTTGTAGCAGAGTCGAGGATTTCTTTAAGCTTTTTCTTTACTTCAAGACCAAGCGCTTTTTCTCGCTTATCTAGAGTTCTTGACTCTGGAGTATCAATTCCAGCCAAGCGTACACGCTGAAAGAAAGAGACATTAAAACCAAGATCGATATCAACATCGATTGTGTCTCCGTCTACGACAGCGTGTACTTTCTTGACTCGATAAATGTACAATTAGTAGACCTACTTAATTGTTTGACCACAGGAAGAACAGACTTTTGCCTTCTCTTCTTTTGCAGCTGGTGCTGCAGCTGGTGCTGAACCTGCTCCTTTGAACTTAGGGCGACCAAAGCCAACAATAGAAATTTGTACTTTCTTTGGGTTCTTCTTGTAAGCACGAAGCTTTTTGCATGCTTCGCCACCATTTCGTTGGCTACCTTTTTTGCCATCTCCAGTAGTGTTGCCTTCTATACACCAAACAGTTCCATCTCCATTGTCTTCAACAACAATACCAACATGACTGATTCTATCGACACCATCTGCCGGGAAATCAAAATAGGCAATATCGCCTGGATCTGGATCTGCAAGATCTCCATCAATCCATGCGCCTTTGTCCTTAAATGCCTTTGCTCCTGATGGAGTGTAGACAGTATTAGGAACTTTTACACCTGCTTGATCGGCGCACCACATAACAAACGAACCGCACCATGGCTGGAAGTTTGCTTTTGTAAAAGCACCATATTTGGTTTCGTTGTCTTTAGGACCTTCGATGTAACCAACCTGTGACTTAGCAACTTGACATAGTCGAGCAGCGCTTCCTTGTGGTTTTGAGTCCGAAGGAGCGGGTACTGGAAAATCGTCAGCCATGATTAGTCCTTATCCCAGTCTGTGTCAACTGGCTTCTCTTCTGGCATTGCGCCATCTGGTTTATTTGCAAGTCGTGCACGAACTGCATCAGCTTCAACATCTGCTTTAAGTTCTGCAATCTCTAACTCTGATTCAAGCTTCTTATCTGCCTGAGTGTTCTTTGCATCCATTTCTTTATTATCAAGCTGTGCTTTCATAATATCCTTAGCACCAGATTGACCAATCAAGATACCTGCAAGTGTTCCTGTAATAAATGTTGCAATGCTACCCAACACATTGAAAAACATTTTATCGTTTTCAGACTGTGCGCCAACTGGTTGTGTTACGAACAAAAGTCCGTACAAAATTCCAATTGCTGTAAAAAGTAGAATTAACCCTAGAATAATTCCTAGAGTAAATTTTAAGCGTGAATCTAGTTCCGCTGGTGAATATCGTTCTCTAGCCATTGTTTGTTCCTTCTCCTGTAACGGTCTCTCCGTCACTTGAAGTTCCGTTAAAGACATCTTCTCCGACCAAGTCTACTGGACAATAGCCATTGACTTCGCAAACGGGAGGCTTGCATTCTGCTGTTTCCCAATTAGCTGGGTCTTGGCAAGGATAGCGATAACGCCCATCTCCTAGGCTGCATCCTGTCAAAACCAAAGCAAGCATAGAAGCTACAAAAATGCTTCCAACTTTCTTTACCATGTGTCCTCTTCCTTCTTAAAGGGGACAACACCAAACACAAGGCAATTAAGCCAGACGGGTTTTGATGCTGTCCCCTACAATTTTAAGAGAGGATATAAACTTCTTAAAGTATTATTGCTGTACAGGAAAGTTCTCTGCGTCGTCTTTCCAAAGATCGTCGTAGAGAGTTGCTGGGACTCTGTGACCTGCCTCTTCATGAAGCTTGAGGTGGTCAACCATATCTTGAGTCTTAAAGGCGCAAAAGCCTGTCTGCTCCATGCGTTCATCTAGCCAGCAAGCGCAGCAATAGAGGTAGTTGTTGACATGCATGAATACATAAACATCTGCATCTAGAAAGCGTGAGTAAGCCATAAATTGATTCTACTCCTTATGTCCAAGAATTGATAGTACCTGAAAGATCTCTTGGAGGGAAAGATTGTTGAGAATTTCTTGGCGTTTTTCTGGATTTCTTTCTCGAATTATCTGCTCTGCTATTTCGGAGATGGAGAGTTCCATATCTTTATTGTATTTCAATTTTCCGGGCTCTCTTTCCGATAGAGGAGGGAGAGTCGGATCTGGGTGGGGGTTTGTGTGTTTTGTGGGGTCGTGTGTTTGGAAAGGGGATAAAGTAGAGGGTATGAGCGAAGAAGAAAACTCTAACGACGAGAATAGCCTTGAGCACTTAGAGTTTGACAGTGCCACTCCTTTGGAACAGGACGCAGCTCAAATGCATGAGATGTTTCAAGCTTTGTGCAAAGTAGGGTTTACTGAGCGTCAGTCTCTACAATTGGTAGCTTTTTTGATGACTGAAGCTAGTGAAGATGGCGCAGTCAATTTATTCTTTGACGAAACCTTCTTGAAAAGAATGCACGATGGTTTTCCAGATGAGGAAGAGGATGACGGACAGAACTCCTGAAGAGGAAGCTTTTGTAGGAATGCTCTTGGATTTTGGAGCACTATACATAGGTGGAGTCGATGAAGATGGCAATGAGCTTTACTTCATGGATGCAAAAATAATGAAAGAAGTTTGTCGTCCGTTTTACGATATGTGGATGGCAGATATAGATAAGGGATTGTTGGAGCTTTACGAACTTGGTTTGTTAGATGTTACCTACAACGAACAGTTGCAACCAAGATTTAGCGTTAGAACTGAGCCTAGAGAAGATTTTTAGAGTACTTTAATTTACTCGTTTTCTTTTGGAACAAGCTTATCTAGTTCTTCCCAGAGGTTTTTGATATCTAGTTGATCTAAGTGGTCTTTGTAGTTCTGTGCTTCTTCTATAACTTTAGGATCTAATCTTTTATCTTTACTCATCTATTTTTAGAGGAGATCAAACCAAGAAATAGCACCGACAACAGATCCTGTTGAAGCAAGTGTTTTAACTGCTACAACATAGACATCACTTACTGGGCCACCTACTGCAGAGGGATTAGTTCTTCCTAGCTGAAGAGCAAAGTTTGCAATACCACTTACATCAAGCCCTACAGCCGAGCTTTTTCCAGAGTTACCTGGTCCAGAGCCGCCAGCCATGTAGTACTCGCCTACTACAGTTCCACCATCCATTGCAGTAGCTGAATTATTGTACTCAACATTTTGGTTAGAGTGAGTAGACCAAGTCCCTCCTGTAACTGAGGTTGGGTTTTTTATAAGGGCAACAACAAAGTTTTGATCTGTTGTTGGAAGTGCAGCAAAGTTAGCTGGGACAATCACAGAGTCTTCTCGACCAGAAGCCATTCTTATGGCAACAATTGGGTAAAAAGTTGTTCCAACAGATACAGCTGTATCACGGGCTGCTGTCCATGAGGTTGATTGTTTTTGGTATCCGCCATTAGATATAACTGAAATACAGATTTGCTTAAGAGTGCTAGCTGAGGCAGTTACTCCAATGTTTTCTATTTCGTATCTACATGGTAGGGATGCAGTAGTCATATAAACACGATCAATATGATTTGCGTGGTTGAACTGATGAACTGGGATAAAATACCCATCAATAGCAAAACCCATACGAACAGCGCCAACGCCAAGCCACTCTATTTCTGTAAAAAGAATTTGAGCTTTGCTTAGGTCTAAAGTCATATCGCTTGGACCGTTTCCATCAAGGGTGTCTATGTTCCATTGAGACTGAGGGATTCGTGTTTCAACGATCTGACCTGTGGTGAAATCCCTTTTTACTAGATTGACAACTGTTCCATCAAGCTCTAAGTAAAATCCATTTTGTATAGAAAAATATCCTGCTCTTTGTCGTAGGTTTGCTTTTGCTGGAGCAAATACAAAAGTTTGAAGGATCTGTAGAGATTTGCCTGGTTGATAAGAAAATACCTTTTTTGTCTCTCTATAAAGCTTATCTCCAGATGCTGTCCCAATTGTGAGAGCTGCAGTACTTTGCTCTTGTATGTGAGTCGCTGAAGCAGTACCAGAGGTTACATCGCTGAAGTCTCCGTTTTGGGAGTATCTGTGAGACGCATCAAAAAGAGTAAAACCTTCTGAGACCTTGATACGCCCAAAAACATCGGTGCGAAAGCTTGCGTAGCCGTGCTGGGCTACATTTGGAACTTTACCTTGAGCGTTGGTGTTTGCCATAATAAATCAATTCTACATTGATTTATGTTGGTGATTTACCCCCGATGGACTTTGATGGCCACATGAAACAACATAATTAGACACATACTTGAGTACTTGTGCAGGTGTCCATGTTGGATCAAAATGCATTTTTTCTATCTCTTGAGAGAGCTCTTTTACCCATGCTTCATGTCCCCAACCAAATTTGGTTTCTAAAGCTCTAGTAGCTGCCCCTCGAAAAGTACTATCTGCTATTCCCACTGGATTTTCCTTTCTGTATTGATTCAACATAACTTTAGCAAGTCTAGGACTTAACATCTGGATTCTCCAAATCTAGTGTTTGATGTTCGACATCATTATCCTCTGAAAATAGTTTATATGTTTTCCCGCCATTAGTTGAGTAAGCATCAAAGCTGCGAAGACTCTGCCAAACTCCCGGTTTAACTTCTTGCCACTCTTTAGGGTTGTTAGTAAGAGGATAAAGGTTTTCATATTTAAAAAGACGAGAGAGAACTTCAGCCGTATGAGCTGCGCTCTCTGGAGTATGGTTCATTGCAGAAAAAGCCTCTAGCACGGAGATATACCAAATAATGATCTTTGGATCTTCTCCTATGAGATTAAGCTCGCCAATACCATGAGCAGTAATTCCTGAGACCTTCTTTGGTAAAAGTCCTCCGCTAGCCTTTTTAGGGTTAACTTTCTGTTTTTGTTTTCCCGATGTACTCATGCGAGTAACTCCACCTTTCTCTATTTAATTCCCAACGGGTTGCAGTGTTGGCACCATCTGTTCTTCGCATATGGTTTTTGGATGTTGGTTTCCAAAGTTGAGAGTTATCTCTGTACTCTCCGAGACGAGGGTGCGCTGTCTTTGAGAAGAAACGCTTTCCGTTGTCGATGTAATGTTGAGCGACAGCTTCTGAAAGTTTTGGACCAAAACCAAGTCCTTGGTAGTCAGGGTGTATGACCAACCTGTGTTCTCTAAAAGCATTTTTGACTGTACCTGATGGGTACGCCATGATTGATTCGAAACCAACTAATTCTCCTTCCCAGAGAGCCATGTAGCAGTGTGAGGCTTTGTTGAGTGATTCGGAGAGATAGTGATGGTTAGCGAAGATCCTCCATATGGAAGACTTGGCTGGGAGAACTGTGAGATGTAGTTCTGGTCGTTGAAGATACCTTCCCGAGTTCCACTCACCACGATCAGTATCAATTACCCAATCAGGTTCGAGAAACTCTAGTACATCTCTATGACAAGTTGCAATAGTGATGTTCTTTATATCGTTCTTGCGAATATATCGAGCCATAGCATTCGATGCTGCCTTAGCAACATTTCTATCAACTACAGAAGTAAATTCATCTATAACTGCATTGTTTTCAATACTACGAGCAAGGTTTGCTCTAAACTTTTGGCCATTTGAAAGGCAGTCAAAAGGTTTGACCCAGTCGGGGACAGACATTAACCCTGCAGCTGAAAGCAGCTCCACAGCTTCGTCAGGAGTAGAAAAGTGAGAAACGATTGCTTTTCTTGGGTGCCATCCAACTGTTTTTGCTTCACCAAATGATTTTAGTAAAGTTGATTTACCAGTTCCTGATGCTCCAACAATAACTCCAATGTTGTAATTAGTTGGAAGCTCGATTGGAAGCTCATAAGGGTAGAACTGAGAGGTTCCATCAGTTTTGTAGTCAAATGGACGGATCACTTCCC
>Ga0315903_10008349_pt1 | contig 12750 bp, 9 predicted proteins | sample LakEriMetagenome_7_FD_203524 | JGI IMG/M metagenome (GOLD analysis project Ga0315903, IMG submission 203524) | Freshwater fungal communities from buoy surface, Lake Erie, Ohio, United States - Buoy 2 MA119 | ecosystem: Environmental > Aquatic > Freshwater > Lake | place: USA: Lake Erie, Ohio...
ATGGTTTACCCCAAGAGCATTCGAAAGACTTTAACCTAAAGTTAATCGACAACCACTCGTTGTTATGATTAAAACTTTTCAGGAGACATGAGCATGAGATTTTTGAAGCCCCTGCTTGGCATTGTTTTTTCTTCGGTCATGGCCTTAAGCGCACACGCGCAGCAAGCCCCTATCACACTGCACGGTGCGTCCCAATTTGGCGACGACCACGCATTTACCAAAGCTATGGTCCGGTTTGAAGAATTGGTCAAAAAATATTATGGCAAACCCGTCAATTTTGTACTGCACAAAAACAGCGAGTTGGGTCTGGAAAAGGATTACTTCGCTTACATGAACCAAGGCAAAGCCGTTGATTACGCCATTGTTTCGCCGGCCCACATGTCTACGTTTTCTAAAGCAGCACCTTTTATCGATGCGCCCTTTTTGTTCAGTGACCTGGCTCACTGGAACAAAGTGCTTGACCAAGACTTGCTCAAGCCTATTGCCGATGAAGTTGAGCAAAAAGCCGAAGTTCGTTTGATTGGCTATGCGGGCGGCGGTGTTCGCAATATTTTCTCCAACAAAGCTGCCGGCAATTTGGCCGATCTCAAAAATCTAAAAGTACGCGTTCAAGGTGCGCCCATCTGGAGTCGCACCTTCTCCGCTGTGGGCATGGCGCCCACCGTCATTGCTTACAACGAGGTCTATAACGCCATTCAAAACGGCGTGATCAATGCCGGAGAAAATGAAGCGGCAGGTGTTGAAGCCATGAAGTTTTACGAAGTGGCACCTAGCATCTTGATGACACGCCATGCTATTACCATCCGCCCACTTTGCTTTTCAGTCAAGACTTTGAAGAAATTACCTGCAGATTTACAAGCTGCCATCATCAAGGCTGGTAAAGAAGCTGGTGCTTATGGTCGTCAAATTGAGTCCTCTGAAGATCAGGCCAAACTAGACAAATACGCCAAAGAAGGCAAATTAAAACAAGTGCCTTTTACACAGCGTGCTGAGATGCAAAAATTGGTTGACCCTGTCATGGCTGCCTACGCCAAAGAAGTGGGTGCCGATGCAATCTTCGCCAAAATCAACAGTTTGAAATAAAACTGAATGCGGCAGAACGGGCAACCGCGGGTTGCCCGTTGTTTTTAAATCTCTGGAATGCCAATGCAAAAAATTCTTTCTTTGATCGATAGACTGCTTCATTTTTTGCTTATCACGACCGTATTGCTTCTGATCATCCCGGTCAGCCTACAAATCTTTTCCCGATTCACCGAATTGATTCCACGCTACATGTGGACCGAAGAGATGAGTCGGTTCTTTTTTGTTTGGCTCATCATGCTCGGCGCCACATTGGGGGTACGCGAGCGTCTTCACTTTGATGTCGATTTTTTGCCAGAACTTTCACCCCGCGCAACGCATGTGCTTCTGCGTCTAAGCCAAACAGCCATGTTGGGTTTTTCTGCCGTCATTCTCTACTGGGGCATTGAGTTCACAAAGTTTGGCTGGAATCAAACTTCCGAATTGGCAGAGATGCCCATGTGGTGGATCTTCATTGCATGGCCCATTGCCGGTTTTTTGTGGATTGTATTTATGCTGGATCACATCTTTAATTCGAGTGATATCAGCGAAAGTTCTAACCAGGGGTCTGTGATTTGAGCGCTTCACTTTTATCGCCTTCAATGGCGGCACTTGTTCTATTTGGTGGTTTCTTTTTACTGTTGGCAATTCGAGTTCCTGTCGCCTTTGCACTCGGACTGGCCGCTTTGCCCATTCTCATTTTGGAGCCACGTTTGTCTCCCATGGTCTTGTTCAATGAAATGTTCAAGTCATACAACTCGTTCATTTTGTTGGCGGTACCCTTCTTTCTGCTTACCGCCAATTTGATGAACAGCGGCGGCATCACAGAACGATTAATGCGCTTATCGCGCGCGTTGGTGGGCCACTTTCCTGGTGGACTTGCACAGATCAATGTGATCTTGTCGGTTTTCTTTGCAGGCATCTCTGGGTCATCTACTGCAGATGCGGCCAGCCAGGGTAAGCTTTTCATTGAGGCACAGGTGAAGGAAGGTTACGACTTGTCTTTCTCAATTGCCATCACCGCAGTTTCTGCCGTGCTTGCCGTCATCATTCCGCCATCGATCTTGATGGTGGTCTGGGGTGGGGTTATTTCTACATCGATCGGCGCAATGTATTTGGCTGGCATTGTGCCTGGTTTGTTGATTGGACTGGCCCAAATGGCCACGGTGCATGCCTATGCCAAAAAACGCAACTATCCGGTCTATCCTCGCGCCAATTTAACTGAAATGTACAAGGCGGCCATTGTGTCCATCCCAGCCATGATGACACCCGTCATCATCGTCGGCGGCATCTTGGTAGGGCTTTTCACTGCCACAGAATCTGCAGCTGTAGCGGTCTTGTATGCGGCTGTTTTGTCCATGCTTTTTTACCGCGAAATGAATTGGAAAAGCTTCATTGCAGCCATTGTGGATACTGGCAAACTCAGCTCAGTCGCATTATTTTGCGTCGGCACTGCGTCAGTCTTTGGCTGGCTGTTGGCTTATTACCAGATTCCAAAAGCACTGCTGGCCAACGTCACAGAATGGGAGCTTGGCGTCATCGGTGTCGGCTTATTGATTGCTGGCGCGTTTTTGGTTGTGGGCTGCTTCTTAGATGCGATACCAGCCATCATTATTGTTGGAACCACTTTACAGCCATTGGCTGAATCCGTAGGCATGCACCCCGTGCACTTTGCCATTGTTGGCATCGTGTCTTTGGCCTTTGGCCTCATCACACCGCCGTATGGCATGTGCCTCATGATATCTTGTGCCGTTGCGAAAGTGCCTATCAGCTTTGCCATCAAAGACACCATGATCATGCTGATTCCCATGCTGGTGGTGCTGATGGCCATCATTGTGTTTCCAGACATCGTGCTGTTTTTACCGCGATTTTTCTCACCAGAACTGATTAAGTAATTCTGAATCATTGCATGGTTGTAACTTTGCAATCGGCTAATCGGCGCCCTTGGATTCTGCCCTTTTGGGCGTGTGCCAATAGCGCCGACGAACTTCTCGTTCGCAATGCAATTGCTCAGGCTTGTTACTTTGCCAATGGGCAGCACCACACTCTGAAGATATCGACAAGGGAACACCCAGAGATTCGTAGCGCTGAACAACACGAGGCGCAGGGTGGCCATATCGATTTCGGTAACCCGCCTGAACCACTGCCCATTGCGGCATCAGGGCTTCAATGAAGTCACTTGTTGAAGATGTTTGGCTGCCATGGTGCGGTACCAACAAAACACCAACGGGCTGCAAGGCCAAGCCCTGAAGCAAAGCCAACTCTTGAGGCGCCTCGATGTCCCCGACCAACAAGGCACTGCCCAAGTTGCGATCTTGCGACATTTTTGACTGAACCGTTTGACTGGCATCAACCCTTAAAACACAGCTCAATCCATTGGCGCCAGCCGACTTGCCGTAATCCGAAAGTAGTGGGTGTAGCATTTCAAATTGAACACCATCCCACGCCCATTTCTGCCCAGCAATGCAAGCATGCACAGGGCGAATGCTCGCCAATGGGTGGCCCACTTCAACTGAACTCCACAGATCTGCATTAGGGTGTGCGCGTAACACTGCGGGGGCACCACCTGAGTGATCTGCATCGCGGTGACTGAGGACGACCCTGTCCAGCTTCGTGCCCAAGCGATTCAGAAAAGGCACCAACACCCTCTGCCCTGCATCTGATGTCTCTGTGTAGATGGGCCCCGCGTCATAAAGCAAGGCATGGTTGGCCGTTCTAAGCAATACCGCATTGCCTTGTCCCACATCGGCAAACCACAGATCAAAATGACCAGGCTGTGGTTTGGGAACTTGCCAAAGGAAGATTGGCAACATGAACAACACACCCCAAGCGCGCAAGTGCCAAGGCCATGTTTGCAACAGCAACAAGCCACCCAGAATGGCCAGGACCGCCAAGACAAGCGGAGGCGTTGGCAACAGCCAAACACTGCCTTGTAAACTGGCCAAGAGCGTCAGCATGGCCATCAGGGGTTGAAGGGCCCAAGAAGCCACAAGCCAAAGCGGTGAGGCCAATACACCCAAAATAGAAAGTGGGGTGACCACCCAAGTGACCCACGGAATGGCCACCAAATTGGCCAACAGACCCACCCATGAAACCTGCCCAAAAAACAAAATAGCAAGCGGGGTTAAAGCCACTGTGACCACCCATTGCTCTCGCAGCAAGCCCTTCAATGAATGAAATACTTTGACCATCCAATGAAGGCCGATTGACTCAAACGTATTTTTTCGGACTGTTTCAAAGTCCTCATCTTCCAATATTTTTAGCTCAGAATGTTTCGATGGATCGCTGACCATCAAGACACCTACCGCCACAAAGCTCAACCAAAAACCGGCTTGAAGCAAAGCCCAAGGATCAAAAGCCACCACCACCCACAAAGCCAAACCAAGGCTCCAAAAAGTTGGCCAACGCGCACCCCGAAGTCGAAGCAAACTCAGCACCCAAAGCATGATGATGGTCCTTTGAGAGGGCAAGCCCCAGCCACTGAACAGCGCATACAGCGTGGCCAACAGGGCACCTGCCAAGACAGCAGCATGCGGCGCTGGCCAATGCAAACAAAGACGGCTTCCACGCGCAGCAGAGAAACGCCAAAGTCCTCGCATTGCCCCGGCCATCACCCACGCAAACAAGGTAATGTGCAAACCCGAAATACTCATCAAATGCGCGACACCCGTGGCCCTGAAAAGATCCCAATCCGCAGTTTGAATGGCGGCTTGGTCACCCATGACCAACGCCGCAATCACGCCAGCCATGGACTGACTATGTGCATCTCCCGACAACAGTTTTTGTTCAATTTCAGATCGAACGTATTGCCTGGCTTGTGCAACAGGATAAAGCCATGATGTCTTGATTTTTTGAGGCGCTTCAGCGCGTTTGCCTGTCAGCACAGAGCCTGTGGCCATGACCCCTTGTTCCCATCGCCACAAAGCCTCATCAAAGCCCCCCGGATTGAGCGTGCCATGGGGCGCTTTGAGGCGCACATTGAACTGCCATATGTCGCCTGCTTTGAGTCCATTCCAATGACGGCCTGTCATCCAATCAACTGACTCTCTGTCGTACCAAGCAAGATCAATCCACTCCGGCACCACAACATTGCGAGATGCACTGACCTCCAAAGCAGATTGAACTTGAAACCTGAATCTCACACCGCTTGCGCTCTGCTGAGGCAAGGACGCAATGATCCCCGAAAGCATGAGTTCTTTTCCCTCTATCAAAGGATCCAGTCTGTGTTGAGCCTGCCAAAGACAACGGGCATTGACAAGCGACAAAGCCAGCCCAAACGAAATCAAAGCCCCCAAGAGACAGTTTGTGAAGTGAGAGTTGTTGGCGCGCAGGAAGCACAAGAGCACGCCAACTGAGACGGTCAAACTGCCAACAGTCAGGACAACAGAAAGCGACCAAAGGTTGGCCTGTTGCAACTGAAGTGTCGTGCCCAAAACCCAAGCAGCCAAGCACCAAGGCAGTGTTCTCACCATGTCGAGCCTTTCTTTGTGCCCAGCATGGCGCAGCTTTTTCTAGTTTAGGAGGCACAAGCTGCTATTTCGATGCAAGCGCAGTTACGTTGACTTGCAGTGCACGTGAATCAGTGTCACAGTGAAACTGCTTTAAACTTAAATCTTTAACCCATTTTTTCAATATGTCCATCTACAAACGCCTAGAAGAATTGCAAATCACTTTGCCACCTGTTGCCACACCCGCTGCAGCCTATGTCCCCTTTGCTCAAACTGGCAATTTGGTTTTTTTGAGTGGCCATATTTCTAAAAAGAACGGCCAAGCTTGGACGGGGCAATTTGGTAAGAACATTCAAACCGAAGAAGGCAAAGCTGCAGCCAGAGCGGTTGCAATCGACTTGCTGGGCACCCTGCATGCGGCTGTCGGCGACCTCAACAAGGTCAAACGAATTGTCAAGGTGATGAGTCTGGTGAATTCAACATCTGAATTTACAGAGCAGCACTTGGTGACCAATGGCTGCAGTGAGTTGTTGGGCCAGGTATTTGGCGATGCCGGCGCGCACGCTCGAAGTGCTTTTGGCGTTGCTCAACTGCCCATGGGCGCCTGCGTAGAGATTGAATTGATTGCAGAATTAATCTAATTCAACAAAATTGCCACACTGCCTTTCTTTGCAAGTTCATGGCAAGGCAAAGCAACTATTGATAGTTTTGAGAGGGGGAATGGTCTTTTCTGATTAAATTGAATTAATTTTAACTATAAAATTATCAAAAATTCATTTAAAAGTTTTAACTAAAAGAATTATTATGAATTCTTAAGTAAACATTTAAATAGGAAAACCGCCATGAAACCACTCTGCGTCAGCTTCGTCGAACAAGACTCTAACTTGGCGGAACAGGTCCTTGCGCACCTGCATACTGCCGGCATTCAAGGCCATCACCACATGGACGCAGACGACTTGGCCGCACAAAACGCCCAGCAAATCAGTGATGTCGTGGTTTTAGATGCTCTCACATTGGGTGAACAAAGTCTGAGCTATGTAGCCAAGTTGGCCAAACACCCAGAAGTTCGTGTGGTCATGATTGCTCCGGCCACCCAACCCCAGGAGCGCATTGCCGCTATTTCTGCGGGTGCTGACGTCTGCATCAGCAAACCCTTCAATCCCAGTGAATTGATTGCCATCATTGAACGATTGGCAGCCAGGCTGCCCAGAACCCTCAAAACCGGATGGACCATCGATCCTGTACGGGCCTTGCTCACTGGCCCAGCCAACAACGCGATTGGGCTAACCGCCATGGAAACCGTGCTGCTCACACAATTGGCCATGGCCCCTGAACAAGCATTGCGCAGCGATGCCTTAGAAATGGCCATTTGGGGGCTCTCAGATTTTTACAACAACAAACGCCTGCAAGTTTGCGTCTCTAGACTTCGCAAGAAGTTAAACCACCGCCACGGCCCTGAGGAGCTTTTGGCCACCTGCTGGCGATCCACATACCAGTTCGTGCCACGCATGCATTTCGCACCCAAAAGATAAGCCTAGGCTTTATTCAACGCGAGAAATGTGGGTGGGCTTGAAGCCCAAATCTGCAGCCTTGCCTTTGCGCGCCCTAGCCGCTCGCGCATTGTTCAAACTGCGAATTTCAAGCGTTTCCTCGCGGTCTTTGCCGCCACGGCCTATGCCTGTCAATTTCACACTGCGGGTATAGGCGGCAGCCCCAGCCAAGGCATCTTTGGCTTCTAAATCAAGCAACATCAATCCACGTCCACCTTTTTCCATCAGCTTAAGTTCACTGATTTCGAATGTCAGTATGCGGCCGCCCGTGGAAGCACAGGCAACATGGGTTGCGGCAGGCATCGATGAAGCGCCAGGTTGCGGTGTCGCGTTTGACCCTGACACATAAGAGGGCGCGCACACCGATTCGCCCTCACCCACTGTAAGGAAAGCTTTGCCGCCTTTATGGCGCGAAGTCATGTTGTCTACCGTGGCCATGAAACCATAGCCGCCAGAGCTTGATAGCAACAGTGTGGCATTTAGAGGTCCTGCAAAGTAATGAGCAATTTGGGTGCCCACTTCCAATTCAATGAGCGTGGTGACAGGCTGCCCATCGCCCCTTGCACCGGGCAAAGACGACACAGGCACCGAGTACACACGACCACTGCCTTTTTGGGCTGTGCCAAAGGCCAGTAGCGTATCAACGGTACGGCATTCGTAGGTGCCATACAAACCATCACCGGCCTTGAATGCAAAGCTGCTGGCGTCATGACCATGACCTTGTCGCGCACGCACCCAACCCTTTTGCGACACCACCACGGTGACGGGCTCGTCCACAACCTTCACCTCAGCCACGGCCTTCTTTTCTTCTTGAATGAGCGTGCGACGCGGATCTGCAAAAGCTTTGGCATCTTGCTCAATCTCTTTCACCATCAAGCGCTTAAGCGCTGATGGATTAGCTAAAATTTCTTCAAGCTGAGTTTGCTCGGACCGCAACTCTTTTAACTCTTGTTCAATCTTGATGCCTTCCAAACGGGCCAATTGCCGCAGGCGGATGTCAAGAATGTCTTCAGCTTGTCGTTCGCTTAGCCTGAAGCGGGCGATCAAAGCCTGTTTAGGCTCATCGCTTTGACGAATGATGGCAATCACCTCGTCAATGTTGAGCAACACCAACTGACGACCTTCCAAAATATGGATGCGGTCCATCACCTTGCCTAGGCGATGCTCAGAGCGGCGAACAATGGTTCGCTGGCGGAAGCTGATCCACTCAAGCATCATTTGGCGCAATGACTTTTGCACCGGCTTGCCATCAATGCCCACGGAGGTCATGTTGATAGGGGACGATGTTTCTAAGCTGGTGTGTGCCAACAAAGCCGTGATCAATTCCTGTTGCTCAATACGGCTGGTTTTAGGCTCGAACACCAAACGCACTGCAGCGTCTTTGCTGGACTCGTCGCGCACCACATCGAGCAAAGACAAGATGCTGCCCTTGAGTTGCATTTGGTCTGCACTCAAGGCTTTTTTGCCAGCTTTGACTTTGGGGTTGGTCAGCTCTTCAATTTCTTCCAGCACTTTTTGCGAGCTTACGCCAATGGGCAATTCAATGACGACCAATTGCCATTGGCCGCGGGCCAATTCTTCAATTTTCCAACGCGCACGAACTTTCAATGAACCACGGCCCGTTCGGTAGGCATCTGCAATGTCAGAGGCTGGGCTGATGATTTGGCCACCACCTGGATAGTCGGGGCCAGGCACCAAAGTCAACAATTCTTCGTCGGTGAGTTTGGGTGACTTAATGAGTGCCACGCAAGCATCGGCCACTTCGCGCAAATTGTGACTTGGAATTTCAGTGGCCAAACCCACTGCAATGCCACTGGCACCATTCATCAAGACAAACGGCAACCGCGCTGGCAACTGACGAGGCTCTTCGGTAGAGCCATCGTAGTTGGGAATGAAATCGACGGTACCTTGGTCAATCTCTTCCAACAGCAAAGTGGTAATTTTGGAAAGACGTGCTTCGGTGTAACGCATGGCTGCAGCGCCATCGCCATCGCGACTGCCAAAGTTGCCCTGACCATCAATGAGGGGGTAACGCTGGCTAAAGTCTTGCGCCATGCGCACCAATGCATCGTAGGCAGCTTGGTCGCCATGGGGGTGGAAGCGGCCCAACACATCGCCCACCACGCGCGCACTTTTCACAGGCTTGGCACCTGTGGCACCTGAGAAGCCTAAACCCATTCGAGACATGGAATACAAAATGCGTCGCTGCACTGGTTTTTGGCCATCGCACACATCGGGCAAAGCACGGCCCTTGACCACACTCAAGGCATACTCAAGGTAGGCACGCTGCGCATACGTAGCCAAATTCAGAGAGTCATCAGACTCGCTATTTTGAAGGTCTAAGGTGGGTTGATCGTTCATGGTCTGTTCAATTTAAATTTGCACATCAGATGTCAACTTCAATGTCATCGCCGTGCAATTCCATCAGTTCGCGGCGCGCAGCTGCCTCGCCCTTGCCCATCAATTGGGTGATCAAACTTTCGGTTTGCGCAAAGTCAAGAGTACCTAGTTGCACAGGCAACAAACGACGTGTGTCTGGATTCAGGGTGGTTTCCCATAACTGCTCAGCATTCATCTCGCCTAAGCCTTTGAATCGGCTGATGCTCCATGCACCTTCACGCACGCCGTCTTTGCGCAACTTGTCTAAGATACTCTGCAATTCACCATCGTCTAGCGCATACATTTTGGCGGCTGGTTTTTTGCCGCGTGCAGGTGCATCGACACGGAACAAGGGTGGGCGTGCCACAAACACATTGCCCGTTTCAATGAGCTTTGGAAAGTGACGAAAAAACAGCGTTAAGAGGAGGACTTGAATGTGCGAGCCATCAACGTCGGCATCGCTCAAAATACAAATCTTGCCGTATCGCAAACCTGATAGATCGGGAGAGTCGTTGGGGCCATGCGGATCGACGCCAATGGCCACCGAGATGTCGTGAATTTCATTGTTGGCAAACAAACGATCGCGATCAACTTCCCAAGTGTTAAGAACCTTGCCGCGCAAAGGCAAAATGGCTTGGCACTCTTTGTCGCGACCCATCTTGGCGCTGCCGCCGGCCGAATCGCCCTCGACCAAAAACACTTCGTTGTGCGCTATGTCTTTACTCTCGCAATCCGTGAGCTTGCCGGGAAGCACCGCCACACCAGAGCTCTTGCGCTTTTCTACTTTTTGGCCTGCTTTTTGGCGATGTTGTGCCGCCTTGATGGCCAACTCCGCTAATTTCTTGCCGTATTCAACATGCTCGTTCAACCACAACTCAAGGCAAGGACGCACAAAGCTCGACACCAAACGAACAGCATCGCGCGAATTCAAACGCTCTTTGATTTGACCTTGGAATTGAGGGTCAAGCACCTTGGCGGACAACACAAAACTGGCTCGTGCAAACACATCTTCTGGCATGAGCTTCACACCTTTGGGCAACAAGCTGTGCAGCTCTATGAAACTCTTAACGGCTGTAAACAAACCATCTCGCAATCCGCTGTCATGGGTGCCGCCAGCGGTCGTGGGAATCAGGTTGACATAGCTTTCGCGAACAGGTTGGCCATCTTCTGTAAACGCAACCGCCCAACTGGCGCCTTCACCTTCCGCAAAACTGTCGTGGTTGTTGTCTGCAAAGCCTTCACCTTCGAACAATGGGATGACAGGATCGCCATGCAGGGTTTGCATCAGGTAATCGCGCAGACCTGCCTTGTATTGCCAAGTTTGAGTCTCTTTGGATTTTTCGTTGACGAGCGTCACGGAGACCCCCGGCATGAGCACAGCTTTGCTTCGCAGCAAATGCGTGAGCTCAGTCATGGGCAGAACACTCGATTCAAAATACTTGGCATCAGGCCACACCCGCACAGTGGTGCCTTGCTTGCGATCACCCTCGCCAGCTTTGCGCGTTACAAGTTGTTCAATGACATCACCCGCAGAAAACGCCAATGCAGCCACATGCCCTTCACGATAGCTGATGGCTTCCAAACGCTTGGCCAAGGCGTTGGTCACACTTACCCCCACCCCATGCAAGCCGCCCGAGAAACTGTAGGCGCCTCCGCTGCCTTTGTCGAACTTACCGCCCGCATGAAGTCGCGTGAACACCAATTCAATGACTGGCGCTTTTTCTTCGGGATGCAAACCAAATGGAATGCCGCGACCGTCGTCCTCAATGCTGACCGACCCATCGGTATGCAGGGTGACTTTGATTTTTTTACCGTGCCCTGCTAGCGCCTCGTCGGCCGCATTGTCTAGCACCTCTTGAATGACGTGCAAGGGGTTGTCGGTTCGGGTGTACATGCCCGGACGTTGCTTGACGGGCTCTAAGCCTTTCAGGACCCGAATCGAGCCTTCACCGTATTCAGGTGATGATTTTGCAGTGGTTGTTGTAGCCATGGGCGCAGATTGTAGTGTGAATTCAAGCAAAGTACTGGATAAATTTACAGCTACCTCAGTCAGAAGACTTCACAATCGTGCATCATGCGTGGCACACGGCTTTTCGGCGAATGAATTTCATCAGGAGTATTGAGACGATGCACGGCATAGAAGCCCCTTCCCTTTGGGTTGAGCGATGGTCGCATTTGGCCAAACCCCAAAGTCAGGTTTTGGATCTGGCTTGTGGCGCAGGCAGGCACATGAAGTTTTTTCATGGTCTGGGGCACCATTGCACAGGCGTCGACCGCTCGAGCGAGGCCTTGGCGCAAGCTTGCGCCTATGGTCAGGTGATCGAGTCCGACATAGAAGGTGGCCCCTGGCCATTAAGCGGACTGACCTTTGATGTGGTGGTGGTCACCAATTACTTGTGGCGCCCCTTGATGCCGCGCATTTTGGAATGCCTGGCACCCGAAGGTCTTCTCATTTACGAGACCTTTGCGCTAGGACACGAAAAAATTGGAAAACCTTCAAGGCCCGACTTTTTGCTCCAACCTGGCGAACTGCTCCAGACCTGCGCTTCTCTTCGCGTCATTGCATACCAAGATGGATTTTGGGATTCACCCGCCAAATTTGTTCAGAGAATTGTGGCCGTTCACCAAGTCAATGACTTGGCACGTCCGTTTTGGCTTAGCAGTCGTTAGAATGGTCATTTGTCGAACATTTCATTCGCTATGACGAAATCTTTTCAACCCATTACTGGCAGCATTCCCGCCTTGGTCACTCCCATGTTGGAGGACGGTTCTGTCGATTACGCCGGCTTGCGAAAACTGATCGATTGGCACATCGCAGAAGGCACCGATTGCATTGGCGTGGTGGGCACCACAGGTGAGTCGCCCACAGTCAATGTCGAAGAACATCGCGAAATCATTCGCGTATCCGTAGAACAAGCCAAAGGCCGAGTGCCTATCATGGCCGGTTGTGGCGCTAACTCTACCGCGGAGGCCATCGAATTGGCCAAGTTTGCCAAAAGTGTTGGGGCTGATTGCCAGTTGCAAGTTGTGCCTTACTACAACAAGCCAACGCAAGAAGGCTTGTACCAGCACTTCAAGGCCATTGCAGAATCGGTCCCCGATTTACCCGTCATTTTGTACAACGTACCTGGCCGATCTGTGGCCGATATGCTGCACGATACTGTTTTGCGTTTGGCACAAGTGCCCGGCATTGTAGGCATCAAAGAAGCCACCGGTAACATTGAACGCGCACAGTGGCTCATTCGCGATCTGCCCCAAAAGTTTGCAGTCTATTCTGGTGATGATCCAAGCGCCGTAGCTCTGATGCTCTGCGG
>Ga0315903_10008350_pt1 | contig 12750 bp, 10 predicted proteins | sample LakEriMetagenome_7_FD_203524 | JGI IMG/M metagenome (GOLD analysis project Ga0315903, IMG submission 203524) | Freshwater fungal communities from buoy surface, Lake Erie, Ohio, United States - Buoy 2 MA119 | ecosystem: Environmental > Aquatic > Freshwater > Lake | place: USA: Lake Erie, Ohio...
GCAGCGTTGGGCAGTCTCGCGTATCAACCGCCTAAGCGAACTAGGTAGCGCACCGCTTTATACCTTTGATGACCAAGGTAACCTACTGGCTAACCAAGTTGAGATTGACAGGCTTGCTAAGCAAGGACAGATCACTTTCGAGATGATGCGTGACGGGTTTGAGTACGTCGTGAATGTCCCCGAAGGCGGCAAGATGGTAGAGAAAACCGAGCGCTTTGCTGGCTACAAGGACATCACCCCACAAAGTATTGAGTGGACTGGGTATCTGTCTTTGCGTGAGTCGGTCAATGATGTGGAGTTGCAACTACTCCGGGCTAGATACTTGGGTGCATTTGCCGAGCGTGGCAACGCCTACCGTGAACTTGGCGAGTTGATGACCGATGGAAAGCAGATGTCTAAAGAGTCACAGGCTTTCCTTGACCGCATGATTACCAAGTACCGTGACATCTACACGGACAAGATTACCCTTGATGAGCGTGGCTATCCTAAGTTTGACCCAGAGTCCATGACGTTGGGTAACGAGTTTCTTGTTGCACTGAACAAAGCCATCATGTTGGCACAGCAGCGGGACATTGACGGATTCAAAGAGTTCTTCACAGGTAAAGAGGCTGATGATGCAGTGAAGTCTATCGAGGCGCTGCGGAAAGAGATCAGTGTTACACCTGAGAATAAGTTTGTGGTTCAGAACCGAGTCAAGCAAATCGTTCTGTCGGACATCTCTAACAAGGATGCTGACCTATTTACCAAACGCTCACTGGCTACCGGGTATACCCCTATCCTACGTGAAGGTCAGTACCAAGTTCGGGTACAAGTTACCGATCCTAAGACTGGTCGCCTCTTGCGCCCACGGGATGCTTACCGTGAGCAGTTCGTGTTCTCGCAGATGGAAACACCTAGCGAAGCCCGTGCTATGGCAGATAGCGTCAACGACTTGTTCGAGGACAAGGACTATGAGATTGAGGTTTATGACGAGGATACCCAAGGCTATGTGGTTAAGAAGGTCAGGCTACAAGCCATCCACGAAGCCGCCCTCGATGCTATTGCTGCACCGCCAGAACTAAACTATAACGACTTTATCCGTGGCTTGCGCCAGTTCGACATCGCTCTGAACCCCAAGAAGATGGAGCAGATTACGGTTGCCCTTACCCGTCAGAACAGTTCAGCACGTAACCGCTTGGAGCGTGCCTTTACCCCCGGCGATAAGCGTGACGGCATCATGGCAATCTCCCGGCATATCGAGTCCCGTGCATCTACCGTGGCTAAGATGATGATGCGCCCTCGTGTCAGCGAGTTGATGAACCTCAGCCTTGGCAGAACCCAACGCCTGTGGAACGGAGACAAAGCACTGCTCGACTCCTTGCGTGAAACCGCTGACCGTGTGGATGCTGACCCGAAAGCCTCAGTCGAAGCCAAGACGCTGGCACGCCGTGAGTATCAGCAGTACAAGTACATGTTCGAGACGACTAACCCGGCAAGCGGTCTGCGCCGTGGCAATGAGTTCTACAACGAAGCCGCTAAGACAATGGCGTTCTTGGATGGCAACCGTAACGTGGATGAGTCTGACTTTGGTTCGGGCAAACTGGTTTCTCAGATCCGTGCCTCAACCAGTCTGATCCAGTTGGGTGCGTCTATCGCCACGGGTGCGCTGAACTTCTTGTCGGTATACACCAACGGCATCCCATACCTATCCAGTTACAACGAGCGTACTGCCTTTGGTGGTGGCTTTGGATTTGGTCAGTCGATGGCTCAAGTACACATCGCTCTCAAACAAGTTGGTGTATTGGGGATGAACCCTGCGAGCGAGACTAGCCGTGATGCCAACCGTGCTGAGTTCTATGACAAGGTAGCCGCAGACCCCCAACTGCAAACGCAGTACGGCTTAAAGGCGCATGAGGCCGCGTTCATCGCAACAGAGATTCGTGAGGGGGCAATGATCCCTGCACAGTCTAACGCCATGATCGGTATGGCTCGTGGTCTTGCTACCTCTGGTCTGAAGCAGAAGTTTATTGATGGGTGGATGGCTCCGTTTAACCTGACCGAGCAAGCATCCCGCCGCAGTCTTGGACTTGCCGCTTACCGTATGCAATATGACCGTGTGAAAGCCGCAGGTCTAACTGATGTACAAGCACAGGAACAGGCCCGTGAGTTTGCGGTTAAGACACTACAACTTACATTGGGTGAGTATTCCGTACTGAACCGGCCACCGGCTTGGAGATCAGGTATCCAGTCGTTCATGTATATGTACAAGGTGTTCCCAACCACATCCGTGCAGATGCTTTCTAACCTGTCGCGTAACGGTAAGATCGGTATGCTTGCCGCCCTGTGGTTTGTATCGGGTCTACAAGGTCTGCCGTTTGGTGAGGACATCGAGGATTTGATTGATACCCTTGCTCAAAAACTAGGGTTCAAGGCAGGTAGTATCCGCTACGAAATCGCCAAGTTCGCCGACAGTATTGTTCCCGGTTCATCTGTCTACTTAATTGGTGGTGTTGTGAACCAGTGGATTCCTGCTGACGTAGCAGGTCGTGTATCACTTGGCAACATGTTGCCGGGTACTGGTGTGTTGTTGGCTGGTGCAGATGTGGCTCGTGAACTTGGCGAGATTGCTGGCCCAGCGCCTTCAGCAATACTAGGAACTGCCAACATGTTTGCAGATGCTATACGCGCACCGTTCTCCTCGACAATCTCTGCGCTTGATGTGGTGCGTGAGTCTCCTGTTACGGCGTTCCGCGCCCTTGGGGATGCCATCGCTTACAGTCAGTCAGGTGCAATCGTTGATAAGCGGGGTTATGTAGTCAGCACCGACATGCACTTAGGGACAATCGCTACCCGTATGCTTGGGTTCTATCCCTCAGCAGCGGCTGAATCCTATCAAGGTATCCGCATTGCCAACCGCATCACTGACTACCAAAAGGATGTAACCGCAGGGTTCCGTCAGGCGTACATCAAGGCACAGATTTCTAAAGACCCTGCCGCCGCACGAGCAGTCTTGGATGCAGTACGGGATTGGAACGCAGGTGCAAGGGGTACGGCTTTGGAGATTAGAAACTTTGAGGCCAACTCGCAGAAAGCCCTGCGTGAAGCAAGACTCCCTGCTAAAGAGCGAACCCTACGGGCATCATCCCGTGCCGCACGGGATGACTTGGACTACGCCTTTGACCTACTGAGCGACTCCGACTAACGCCAAGTTACCAAGGGTCGCACTGTCAGCCGCCTCGTCAGCGTCATCTAAGATCGCCTTGAGCCTAGGGTGGTTGAGGTTGACGCTGATTACATAGCACTGTGGAATCTTAATCGGGCTATCCTTACCAAGGCTAGACTTGTTGGACTTGGGCGTGACATTGATACTCTGCTCGTTGATCTCGTGCATAAACGCCTTGTAGTCATACCCTTGTTGGGACAACCACTTGCGATAAAAGGTACGGTCAAAGGTCACAGACCCGTGGTCGCAGGGGGTAGCCGAGTCTTTACGGAATAGATCAAAGCGGATACGCAGATCACTCCTTGGGATGCGGGACATATCAGGTGTAGGTTTGTTGCTACCTGTGTGCCATACGGTCAACGCTGTGCTTGCATGTTCGTTTAAGAACTCAGTCAGCATATCGAAGCCATCAACCTTTTGGTCAGCCACAACCTTGCGGATTGCGCCAATCTGAATCAACGCCCACTCGATACACTCCTTGGGTTTGTATAGGATCAGTCCCCACTCGTGGGCAAGGCGCAGGGCTAGGTCAGCCAAGACGATAGCCTGTTCCCAAAACCTTTCATCACCTGCAAACTTACAGTTGTATCTCTTGGCAAAGGTGGTAAACGACTCGTCGATCATAGCCTTGATTGCATCAGGGCCAAGTTCCAGTAGCCGTCTCATAAACTCCCGCCCTGCCATACCGTAGTGGCTAGTCACAAACTTATGGATCTCACGACCCGCAGAACTATTGCTAGTGAATAAAGGATGGGGGTGGGTTTCCAACTCAAGCAGTCGAGCCATTTGCGCGGCTGACTCCAGACCAGATGCCGAGAGTTTGGAACTCATAGACTTGTTGGTAGATAGTATGGAGGGTGCGGCCCACTCTCTTGCCTCTCGTTCTTCAGCATGGCGGTTGAGCCTTGCCTTGTCTCGACCCTGCGTGAACCAGTAGATCAGGTCACCTACATCCTTAACATCCACCATCGTGGTTTCATCCACGGTCAATGGCATATGGCAGTACAGTCCAAAGCGGGAGAACAGAGCGTTCTGTGTGTACTTGGCGGCGAAGTGCAACTTGATTGGGTCACCCCATACAGACTGCGCCCATAACTGAGCCAAGGTCTTGCCGCTACCTGTCTCACCGAACAGGGATATAACCGTGTTCTTTAGCCCTGTGAAGTCATAGAACGGGGAGGATAGGCTTACCCCTAAGACAAACTGTATGGGTATGAACTTGCCCTGCGGAAGCAGTTTCGTGAAGTCACGCCATTCTTCAAGCGTACCTTCTGCCCCGTACAAGTCGTTGCCTAATCGTTGGGATGACGATGACAGAATGATTTGTTCCTCTGACACCGTACCGTCTGTGTTGCGGCGCAGTATTGTGTCACCCATGACCCATTCGGTGTAGTTATTTTTCCACCCCATCGTGGAGTAGAGGTTGGTCATGGTGCGTTGTTGCCGCAGTTTATCCATGTATGAACGCAACATATGTTGAAAGTACTCCGTCTGTTTCTTGCTAGTTAGGACAATGCCTTGGTCTGCGATTGCTCCCGCAAACTCTCGGCTTCCATCGGTAAGGAACGCTTGCCGTAGGTTCAGTGGTTGCCATCCGACATGGGGTCGCTTCCAGTGATACCGTACTACTTCATAGCCAAGGGATTCATCTTTACCGTACCCAACTGGGTATAGGTCAAACGGGGATACATCAATGTCGGTGTCATCTATGGTGGCTTTGATCCCTTTGTCTGTTCGTTTGTATGGCTTGGGTAGTTCTATTTCGTAGGCGGTTGGGTCAAGAACATCTTGGCTAATCTCTACCTCTTGGAACTGCACACCTAGGCGTACAGGGCTACCGATCTTGTCCTTGAACTTACATCCTTTGCACCCGCCGGGGCGTACTTCCTCAAACTTCTCGCACAATGATGGGCCAGTTGCGCCCTCTTTCCAATGCTCCATCTTGTTGATGGTCGCTTGTGGGTCAAAGTCAGGATGCCCTTCGCTCCACTTGATTGCTACTTCCTCTGCGTTGTGGCAGTAAGCGGCAACACCAATCATCCGATACCACATCGGCTCGTTGACCTTGGTCTTGTCAGCCCTGTTGTCGTACATCCATTTAATCTGTTGGCACTTATTAAGGATTGCCTCTCCATTTGATAGCGGGAAGTCAGTCTTTACCGCCATATCTTGTAGCAACTTACTGGTAGTTGCTTGTCGGTTTACTGCCAGAACTGACACATGCTCAGGAATAAGCGACCTTAGATGGTCAGGGTCAACAGGTGCGGCATCCAGTAATAGTTTGACTGGTCGTGGGGTATCGCCCTTGTAGTTGTGTGTCGCGGTAGGGCGTAGGATTCGGGATATGTCGCCCGTCACCGTTGGGTCAATGGCAAGCCCGTTGTTCAGAGCCAAGGCTTTCATGCCATCAGCCAGTGGTTTCCATTCTTCCGGCCGGAGCGGTTCAGACAAACACCAGTAAACATGTAGCCCGTTGCCTGACAACACAATCATCGGCGCAGGGGTATTCACTTTGGTAGCAAATGCACCAAAGGCTTTGAGTCCTTCCTTCCAATCGGCGTACTGCTTTCCTTCGCCGCAGTCAATATCCATCGCAACCACTTGCGTTAAGTGGGCGTTATCGAATTTGCGACTGCCTTCTTCTTTGAAAGACGATATAGCGTAGTACGCATCTATCTCTTTCGCATCACCTTGTTGTACTGCGTTTGCAAGTTCTTCAACTGTTTGAAAGAATAACTGCCTAGTCGTTTTCCCACGAATTAGTACTGCGACATATATCCCTTCAGACGGCAGAACCCGCTTTAGAAAATCAAGCGTGTTCATATTGCTCCTGTTCTTCGCGGGGGATTGCTCCCCCGCTCACCCTTATTGATACTGCGTTAATAACTCGTCGAGTCGTTGCCTTCTCTGTGGTTGCTCCATCGCGATCACATCAGGCGTAGGCCATTGGTGGTCGGTCATTACTGCGAGTAACCGTTTAAGCATCAGCCTAACATATTCATCACTGCTTTTCCGTAGTGGCTTACCACGAACCCAACCGTAGTAAGTCATGCGGGATGTACCTAACAGTGATGCCATGTCAGTTGTTGTCATCAACATGTGCTTTCGCAACGCTTCGACCTTTGTAAAGTCGAGTGGTTGCTTAGGCATCATCAGAGTTTACCTCGCCGACAAGTGCCGCAATGCTATCTGCCAAAGCCGCCGCGCTTGTTGCAGTTGCGGCAGGGGCAGGGGCAGGGGCAGGTTTAGGGGTAGCCGCCTTTACAGGAGCCGCAGGTTTGGATGCACCAAAACCACGCTTTACAGGGGCAGGTTGTTCCGCAACAGGAGCAGGGGCGGGAGTGGGTTCTACCGCCTTTAGTGCGGGTTTCGGTGCAACTTGTTGTGGTGAGGCAATCTGCGGCACGGCTACTGCGGCGCGAGGATTCTCACCAGTAATTTCTTTGACGGGTGCTGAACCAAACAACGGATCAACTGCCGCCTGAACATCAGCCTCATTGAATCCACCAAAACCGAACTTCAGTTTGGGGAACGACGCATCAGTATCAAACGAGATACGGGTACGCACAATCTCAGGGGCAATGCCACGCATGGCAAGTTCTTTTTGATACTGGTTCAGACCTTTCAATGCGGCAGGTGTAACCTGCAACAAGTATGTAGGGCCAGTCGGATCATCGGCAGACACCACGGCAAGACGCTTCTGATCGGCACAGGCTTTGATCTGCTGACCTTGTGGAGTCACTTTGCTACCCCAAGCGTTCTGTGGGCAAGACGCACACAGGTCGTTTTGTGGTTGTGTGGCTGACGGATCAGGGCCGATACCATCCAACGAGAAGCAGTCAGGTGCTTGTGGCTCAGAGTCAGGAGTCCATGCCTTTGCGTACCAAGTCTTTGACAGACGGGGGTTTGCACCGACGATGACTACATCAATGGTTGTGGTATCCAATACAGTCTCGGTGTCACCCTCGACGATACGGAACCGCGCACCTTTGATGCTGATGCGGGGGATGGATTCACCGCCACTACCAAGGCCACCCGCCATTGACTGAGCGAGTAACGATGGTGTGCCGATGCGGCTTGCCAAGTGCGCGGGGACTTGGATATTTACGGGGACTAGATTGCTCATGGTTTTCTCCTTTAGTGAGCGGTTAATCTTCAACACGGGCTACGGGCTTACGGATATTTACCTCCAACTTCGTGCCGTAGTTCACGCCGGGGGGTACTGCTTTGGTTGCATCTATGTATCCACGAACTGCAACTTTGCTGATGCGCTTCTCAAGCATGTCGTATGCGTCATTCTCTCGAATGAATCCAAGTACGGCATCCCAGTCAGCAACATTGGCATAGTCGGTTGTGGTTAGGAACGCAGTCCCATGCTTGGTTTTGAAACTGGTAACGCCTTGGGCGTCAGCCTGTTCCTTGATCCATGCCTCGAACTGTTCCATCTTCTCCTTCAAAACCTTGACTTGATCCTTCATCTCGGCTTCGATGGCTTCCTTCTTGTTACGGAGTTTGAGATACGCCGCAACAACATCATCGACAGTTACACTCATAATCACCTCTCAGTTTCTTGTTGAATTAAATCAAGTAACAAACCCTGCAACTTCTGTTTGTTCTTGAGCCGTTGATAAATCTTATGCTCAAGATCGGTTGCTTCAATGTGGATCACATTGGATACATGCTTCTTACCAATGCGCTCTATCCGACCATTTGCTTGTGTGTATTGTTCATTGCTATTGATCGGGCCGTACCACACAATCGTTGATGCCGTTGTCAGCGTCAAGCCATGTGCCATTGTGCCGGGGTGGGCAATCAACACATGTGGATGTTTAGCGTGTTGGAAATCATGGAAGATTTGATTTCGTTTATGTGCGGATACTTCGCCATTCACTACACCAACTGTCCAATGCTTACCAAGTTCTTTCTCCAACATGTGCAGAGTACCTGTCAGCGGTACGAACACAATTACTTTCTCCCCTGCTTCTTCGATTACCTCCTTTACTAAGTTAACCCGTGGCGTAGCATCAACTTCGATATGCTGGCCGTCGTCGCCGTATGCCACACCGCAACAAATCTGTACGAGTTTCTGTATCTTGACTGCTTCGTTGACCGCAGTGATTGTTCCCTCTGCCGCCTCTGATACAAAGTGCTTGAGCATTTGGGTGTAGTGCTTCTTCTGCAATGGGGTCAGGTCTACCTGTCGTGTCTGCACTACCGTGTCGGGTAGGTCAAAACATTCATCACGGGTGTACCGTACCGCAGGTTGCAGTATGTTCTTCACAATGTCCACCGACTCAGGTCGTGGTACAAAATTCCACTGACCGATCTTCATCATCACCTGTTCACGGAATGATGTGAATGTCTTGGTGCAGTATGGACTGTTAACCAACTTAGCCAAAGCCCACGCATCGGTAGGATCGTTGGGTGTAGGTGTGCCAGTCATCAACCACAAACGTGTTGTTGGATTCGTGTCCATCCACTTACGAAATATCTTGAAGCGTTGTGTCGATGGGTTACGCAAGACTGCCGCTTCATCCACGATCACCAAGTCAAACATACCAAGTGCTTGGTCTGCGATGATGGGAAAGCCATCATGGTTGATGATGTAGAAGTCAGCATCTTCTCTGAGCAACTGCTTGCGTTTAGCGGCAGTGCCATGCAACACAAAGAACTTGCGGTGTGGGAATCCTGTAAATATACCGTCGCCCCATACACGCTCAAGGGTTGAGAGTGGTGAAAGGATCAGTACCTTTTCAATCTGCCCTGTCTGTATGAGATAGTCAGCCGCCCATAACGCCGACTGAGTTTTACCTGTACCGATTTCATTCAGCACAAGACCGCGTTGGTTCAACGTCAAGAACGCCGCAGTTTGTTTCTGATGCTCATACGGTGTGTACTGACCGGGCCAATCGTAGTAATACAGAATGGGGGATGGGGCTTGGATGCCAAGGTTTCGCAGTACCCGCACCTCATCAAGACGATGGGGTGTGACCACAAGGGGTACGCCTTGATACTCGAACGGCTTGGCAGTCGGTATGGTTTCAAGAACCCTGTTCGGGTTGTTGAGTTTTAATGCCAGTGCTTTGGCATCTTGGACTACTAACATTGTTTGTTCACCTGTAAAGTTTTTCTTTTATTATTTGTTCCATCAACGCAAGGGTCGGCTCGTCATACACCACCATCCACCAACCACCTGCGTTTTGAATCTCCTGACCACACTTCACTTGCAACATCGTGGGCTTCTTGGTCTTGTCTGCCTTGACCTCAACGCCCATAAACTGCCCTCTTACTATGGCAATCAGATCGGGTATCCCTGCCTTGCCAAACCCATTGTTGGCGGGAAAGAAATACCAAACACCATGCCTCTTGAATACCTCAACTACCTTCTTCTTTACCTTGCCTTCGGGTGTATTGTAAGACACTTTACGCTCTTGTCAAGTAAGGTTAAACCCTAGCACTCACGCAGTCGTGTCGAGCAGGGCAGAACCGACATAGACCCGATGGTTTCATAGGCCAGTTGTCATGCTCCAACGACTTGTAGATGCGTTGGATTCGCTTCATCACATCCGCCCACAGTTCATTTACCTGCGACCTGTAATAAGTCTCGGTGTCCATCTCCATTGTCTTGAGCCACACTAGGCTAGTCCTGACGGTCTGTATCTCAGGGAAGTTTTGGAATACCTGTGCCGCAAACAACTGCATCTGAAATTGGTCGGCGTTTCTCTTACCTGTTTTCCAATCCATCACATTAGCGATGGTATCGTTTATTACAAGTATGTCAAGTTTGCTACGCAACCAAGCGTCTGCCTCCCACCAACCTGTTGGTGTAAGGTTCTCGGTCAGCACCAGTTCATGTTCGATATGCAACTCACCCCCTGCCGACAAGCGTTCGACTGATTGGCAAAGCGGTTCGTAGTGGGCGATCTCTTGTGGCAACAAGTTGTTGGATTTAAGCCGATGCTCAAGGAACGCATGTATCCGTTCGCCATGCTTACTGGCTTCGCCCCCCTCATCCACCACATCCTTCAGCACACGCTGACGGAAGTAACGGTAGGGGCAGTTCTCGTACAGTTTGATTGAACTGTATGAATGACTCAGTTTCATATTGTCAGCGGTGGGACTTCCACCGCCCTTAACTTATTTGGAAAGGGAAATGTATCACGCATTTTGGAAGGTGTCAAGTGTCGCCGTAATTGTCTGCCATACCCGATTCACAAGCGACGGGTAGCCCTTGCGCCCAGATCGGAGGGGTTGACATTATCCTGACAAGATGTTGCTCTGCGTTAGACGCATCGGCTGCCGGTGCTGCAATGATGATCTCATCGTGGACTTGGAAAGCCACATGGTATTGCTGACCAATCGCCGCCATCTGTTCTGCCACGACGATACGAGCCAAGGCTTGAATCAAATTCTCTGTGACTTTCCCGCCATAGATTTTTGTCCAGTTGACTTCGCTCACTTCGCCTGTCATCACCCGCTTACTTACTGCCTTGCGGTACTCTCTTGCGTCTGAGATATAAAGGAATTGATTGCCATCTGTGCGTAAGGCAGGGTATCGTATACGCATCTTGTTGGGCAGTATGATGCCCTCGCTATCATATGGAATCCAATCGACAATCTGCCCTGCCTGTCCCGTTGCTATATGGTTGAGGGCGTTGCCACACTTCTGCCACAGTTGAACGATCTTCCAATTCTTCTGTCGGTACAGGCGAACGATACGGTCTGCTTCATTTAGGTCGATCCTAACTGAGATCCCCGCCTGTCCTATCTCTAGGGTGCGCCGAAACTTCTCAGCCCCCATGCCGTAGCCAAGTCCCAAGATACAGGTCTTGCCCACGAATCGCTCTACTTTATCTTGCTTGGTGATGGTTCGCCCATAGACTTCGGTCGCAAACTCTGAGTACACATCACGCCCTTCCGCAAACGCTTGGACTAACTCATCCTGTCCCGCAACATACGCAACCATGCGGGCCTCAATTTGTGAACTATCACATGCAATTAACTTGTGGTGTGTTGGTGCTTTGAGTGCGCGTCGTATAGAGTTGTTGCCACGGGCGGGTAGATTTTGTAGGTTGAGTTTGTCCCCGCCTGAGAATCTGCCTGTGTGTGCGCCGTAGTAGTTGAGCATGATGGGTAGCCGACCACGACCCGCCACTTCTATTAGTGCCTTCGTGCGGGTTTCTTCGATGGTCGATTTGATTCCGAGCCTAGCCGCCACCGCAGACTGCACCCTCTCGTCAGGATGTTCTAGTAAGTCGGTGAACGCTTTGTCGGTTTTGGAAAAGGCAAAGGCTTCCTTGCCTGTGCGTGGGCTTATCTTTGTAGGGGGTTCGATCCCAAGGTTGGTAAGGAACTTGGCAAAGATGTTGTTGCTCATCAACGCCTTGGTCAGAGTCTCGTCAGAGATACCATCGCCCAACCCCATGTCCATGAGCAAATCTTTTTTGCGTTGCAACACACTATCAAGATGTTGCTCTAAGGTTGGCACATCCAACTCGATGACTGGTTCGGTGTACATCCGTAGGGTTTGGTCAATGACCATGAGTTCAGATATGGGGAAGTCCTTGCTCAGTTTCTTGAACAATTGATAGGTCAAGTCCACATCGTTCTTGCAGTAGTCTGCGTATCGTGCGAGTTCGTCAGGCGCAAAGTCCCCCCTGCGTTTACCTGATGCGTTAAGAACTTCATCGCCCTTCGCACCGAGTTCGTAGTAAGTGGCGAGTGCTTTGAGACTGCCACCTACCGTCATGTTGTGGAATGGTCGTGCCATGCTGAGTGTGTCGAGCCACAACTTTGGCTTGATGCCAAAGTGCCATGACAGGATTGCTCCATCAAAGGCGGTGTGATGGCAAAGGATTGCCTTATCGGAGTAGTCTAACCCCGTCAGGAATCCCTTGACATTCGTACCGCTATACCAAATGGTAGGCTCTTTGTTTACCTTGACACCTACACCGATCACCTCAAAGCGAGGGTCACGGATGTAGGCTTCGGTGGTCATCTTTGAAAGCGAATACTCTTTGTCATAGTATGTTTCAAAGTCAATCGTGATTATGTCCATGTGCTTCCAACTTTTGTGTAATCCATAGGTCAAGCAGTCGCGTTTGGAAAAGAAGTTCTTTTGCCAATGGTGCGCTTGTCGAGTACTTACCTTCAATCAGTAGGTCATGGATCTCTCTGTTCAACTTATCCATTCGTAGCATGATTGATGCGTAGTCAAAGAAGTCGGTACTCATCTATCTTGCATCCATATAAATGCAAGTGTGACTAATGCACCTAGCGTGGTTACACAACCAAGCAAGAACATGACCCACTTAAATATCTCCCATAGGATTTCCATCATTTGCTCACCTCAATTAGTTTGGCGGTGTAGTGATGTGCTTTCTTCACATCTTCGAGGCCACCTTTGGCATTACACCTAGCAAGATATTTGATTGCGTTGCCCTTCAAGAATCCCTTGAACTCATCAGGTGTCATCCATGCTTGCATGGCTTCCCACGGTTGGATCGGCATCGACTTGTAGTGAGATCCACCAACTTGTTGTTGGTTGG
>Ga0315903_10008352_pt1 | contig 12750 bp, 11 predicted proteins | sample LakEriMetagenome_7_FD_203524 | JGI IMG/M metagenome (GOLD analysis project Ga0315903, IMG submission 203524) | Freshwater fungal communities from buoy surface, Lake Erie, Ohio, United States - Buoy 2 MA119 | ecosystem: Environmental > Aquatic > Freshwater > Lake | place: USA: Lake Erie, Ohio...
CCAGAAACTTCCGGGCGATCTGAACGAGGGGCCCGAGCCCCTGCGGCTCGATCAACCGGCGACCATCGCCGCACTGCTGCCCGAGGTCGAGGCCCTGCTGACTTCCCGTCTGTTGAACCAGGAGGCTTCCTGAAATGCAGTTCCTGGAAATCGAATTCCTGAAGTTTGGCTGCTTTACAAATACCCGGCTCGATTTCGGCCTGGCTGGACCACGTCTGCATGTGATCCACGGGCCGAATGAGGCGGGGAAAAGCACGGCGCTGCGCGGGCTGACCGACTTCCTCTATGGCATTCCCAACCGCTCGACCGACAACTTCCAACACAAAAACAACGAGCTGCGGATTGGGGCCCGGCTGGTGGATGACGGTGGGCGGATGCTGCGGTGGATCCGCCGCAAGGGAGCCAAAGACACCCTGCTGAACGCTGAGGGGAAATCTGTCGACGAGGGTCCACTGCAGGCCCTGCTGAAGGGGGTGACGCGCGACGTCTTCGAAAAGGAGTTTCGGCTGGACCATCCGCAGATGGTTGAGGGGGGCCAGGACTTGGGGGATGGTCAGGGAGATCTGGCCAGCAGCCTGTTTCAGGCGGGAGCGGGGGTTCTGGGAATCCGGCGGCTGTTGCAGAATTTGGAAGAGGAGGCCGAGCGGCTCTTCAAACCACGCGGCTCGAACCAGGAGCTGCACAAGGCGATCGAACTCTGGAAGGAGCGGCAGGGACGCAAGAAGGACGCAACCTTCCTGGCATCGCAATGGAAAGAGCTGCGGCAGCAGGTCGAACAGCAGGCCCGTGAGCGGCGGCAATTGACGACGGAGCATGCGGAACTGTCGACTGAGCGGCAGCGACTGGAACGTTACCAGCAGGCGCTGCGGCTGGTGGCGGGTTACCGCCAGAAGCAGGCTGCACTCGCCGCGCTGCCACAACGACGGCTCGTGCCTCCCGCTGCGCGCGAGGCCCGGGCCCGGGCCCTGCGCGATGTGGCTGATGCGCAACGGCAGATTGGCGAAGTCCGACTTCGAAAGGATCGGCGTGAACAAGAGTTGGAGAAGCTGCCCGAATCGGCCGCGGTGCTGGTGCACAAGGCCGACATCGAGGCGTTGCAGCGCCAACTCGGCAGCTACGACAACGCCGCTCGCGATCTGGGCCCGCTGCAGCAGGAATTGGTCGAACTTCAGGCCGACAATCGCAGCCGCCTGGAGCAACTGTCTCAGCCCCTGTCAGAGGAGGAGGCTGCCCGACACAAGCCCACTCGGGCACAACAGGAAAATCTGGATAAGCTGATCCGCGCGCGGACCCAGCTCGACACCCGTCTGGAGGGATTCGAGTCGCAGCGACGGCAACTGGAGTTGAAGGTGGGCCAACTCGAAGCCGAAGTCTCCGCTAGTACGGGGCTGACCGACCCGCTTCCGCTGCGCAGTCTGCTGAAGCGATTTGCCGCGGAGGGGAATCTTGCCGCCGAGCACGACCAGGTGGAACGGGAACTGGCGCAGCTCGAACGCCGTTTGCAGGGGGGATTGTCGCAACTGCAGCCCTGGACGGGGACACCGGCCGACCTGGAGTTTCTGCCGGCACCGGCGTCCGAGACTCTGGATGCTTTTGATGCAGAGTACCGCCAGCTTGCCGCGCAACGGCAGCAGCGCGAGAGCGAACTTCGCCAGCGACAGACCGAGCACGAAGAGGCCGAACAGCAACTGCGCCAACTGGCCGCCCAGGGAGTGGTACCCACCGAGGCCGATCTTTCGGCCATGCGAGACCGGCGCGACCAGCTCTGGTCGAGCCTGCGGCCACTGCTGACGGGCGAAACCGGGGCCGCGCCCGAACCCAGGGGAAACAGCCGTCAAATCAACGAGTACGAGTTGGCGGTCGACGAGGCGGATGAGTTGGCCGACAGGCTGCGGCGTGAAGCGGACCGGGTCGCCCGTCAGGCCACACTGCAGGCCATTCGCGATCGGTTGGCGCGGGAATTGGATCGGCTGCGGACCGAGCACGAATCGTCGCTTCGAGCCGAGCAGCAGTTGGCCGGGCGGTGGCGGGACTGTTGGGCGTCCTGTGGTTTCGCCCCCCGCTCTCCGGCCGAGATGCGCTCGTGGCTGGCCCATCTGCGGGGCCTGCAGCAGCTGACTCAGCAACAGGCCGAGGGGCGTGCGCAGCAAGCCGAACTCGCGATCCGCCTCGGCCAGCAGCGGCAGTTGCTCGAAGCCGAATTGCAGACTCTGCACGAAGTCGTTCCGCCCGGACGATCGGTCCCGCAATTGATTGAGTACGGAACCGGAGTGGCCGAACGGCTGGAGGCCTGGCATGTGGCGCGGGCCACCGCTCAGCAGCAACTGCGGCAGGCTTCAGCCGACCTGGCGAATCTCACTCAGGCGGAACATCAGGAGCGCCAGAAACAGCAAGAGTGGTTACGGGAATGGGGGGAATTCGTCCAAAACTTTCCTGTCTCGACCGAAGATCCCGAGGATCTGCGGACAATGTTCGCGACGTTGGAAGCGGTGGCCAACGGCGTGGCGAAGCAAGAGTCGCTGCGGCGACGGATCGACGACATTCGCGAGCACCTGCAGAAGGTGACCAGTGAAGCCCAGCGCCTGTCCCAGACCTTGGCTCCGGGCCTGGAGTCGGCCTCTCCGGCCCGGATCGCGCAGGAGCTGAACGAACGGGTTGCCCGGGCGGGACGTGCGGCCGGCCAACGCAGCCAGCTCGAGCAGGATCTGCAGGAAGACCGCGAGCAACTCGCGACGGCCGAAACCCGGCTGCAGCAGGCGAACGCCGAACTGGCGAACCTGGCCCGCCAGGCGGGCTGCGCGTCGCAAGAGGAGTTGACCGCGCTCGAAGCCGAAAGCGAACAGATCGAATCGCTGCGGCAGGACCTCGACAGGCTGCGGACCGAGCTGTCGCATAGTGCGGCCGGGCAGGATCTGGAGGAGTTCATCACCGAGGTTTCCAAGATTGATCCCGATCTGCTGCCCGTCCGTCTGGCGGAACTGCAACAGCGGCTGCAAACGCTGGACGAACAGCGGACGGCTCTCTCACAGGAGCTGGGGCGACTTGAGGGAGAGCTACAAAGGCACACCACCGGCAGCCCGGCCTCGGAGGCCGAACAGGAGGCCCGCGAAGCGTTGGCGGCCATTCGTCCTCTGGCGGAACAGTACGCCCGGCTGAAGCTGGCCCAGGGACTGTTACGCCGACATCTCGAGGCGTATCGTCAGAAGACACAGGATCCGGTGCTCGAGCGTGCCACCGCGCTGTTTGCACAACTAACCAATGGAGCCTTCCAGGGAATCAAATCCGACTTTGACGAGAAAGACCGCCCGATTCTGAAGGGGGTCCGCACGGGGGGCGAAGAGTTGGAGATTGCGGGGTTGAGCGCGGGAACGCGCGACCAACTCTTCCTCGCGCTGCGGCTGGCGAGTCTCGAACGGCAACTGGCCGCGGCCGCTCGAGTTCCCCTGATCGTCGACGACATCCTGATCAACTTTGACGATCAACGGTCAAAGGCCACGCTGGCGGTGCTGGCCGAATTCGCCCGGCAGACGCAGGTGCTGTTTTTCACCCATCATCCACGCCTGGTCGAGCTCGCCCGCGATGCCGTGCCGTCTGACCAATTGCAGGTGCTCGAGTTCCATCGCTGATGGGGAAGCCATCTGCAACCCCAGCGACAACCGCGGACCTGTCTCCTGGGGAGATCCACTGCCTGCTGTCTACAACCCCGCAGTGAACGCCGGGACCTGCGAGGCGGGAGACGGAGACGGGAGCGGGGGTAACCAGCGTGGCTCGTCGGCGGCGTTGGTCAGTGACCGGCGTGGCTCCCGCCGACCCAGGCGTCGGCCGTCCGACGGACTTCATCGTCATCGTTCGACTTGAGGGCCGCGAGCAGCACATCGTTGCGTCGGGCCGACTGGTTCAGGTAGAGCAGCCCCGCCTGCAGTTGTCGGGCGGCGTGACTGGCATCGGGACCGAAGTGGGAAACGAGGTGGAACAGCCGCGAATAGACACAGCTGGCGGCGAACAGTTCGGCGGCCACTCCGCCGAGGCGGGCGTTGGTCAATTGCCGGTCTCCAGAGCCCGAAACCGCACCTTGGGCGGCCGTACCAAACTGCTGGATCTGCCGCGCCAGCACCGAGACCGCCGGCTGCAAACGTGGATTTGCAACGGGAATCGCGGGCATCGCCCGAGTCTTGGCCAGTGCGAATCGCCAGGGAGCGGGACGGGAGCCGGCCGTCCCGCCCGCAAGTTCGCGCACTCCGGCGGCTCCCGCGGCCGACAGCAGCAGTTCATTCGCCCCCCAGTCACACTGCAGGAAACGGACATCGCGAGTGGCCCGTTCCAGCTTGCAACCGAGGAAGTTCCCACCTGACTGACTGAGCCCCAATGCGTGGGCAACCACCTGTTCAGCGGCCTGACTGCTGAAGACCTTCAGCAGCGTGGCTTCCAGAACGGGCAGTGCGCCACTGTGATCGAAGAGATGGGCCACATACTCGGTGGTGCTCTCAAGGGCGAACTGCAATGCAGCCGCGCTGGCCAACAGATTCCGCGTTACTCCCTGGCTGGCGAGGGGTTGGCCAAACTGCTCGCCATGCCGGACGCGTTCGGCAATCCAGTCGAGAATCTGGCGGGACAAACCAGTGGCTGTCGCTCCTGACAAAAGCCGTCCGAACGCCTCGACATCCTGAGCGACCCGCGCGCCCGTACCTATGGGGCCCACCACGGCGGCCCGCGTGATGGGAGCCTCGGCGAACTCCATTCGGGCAAAGGGAATGCCGCGGACTCCGGAGCTCGCCTGGCGAGGCTCGGTGACCTTGATTCCCGGTTGATCGGCGGCGAGCAGAAATGCCGTCAGCTGTCCCTCGGGCTGCGAGGCCGCTGGGGTGCGGGCGAGGATCAACAACGACTGGGCGGCCCCCCCCAACACCACATGGTCCTTGTCTCCATTGAGAAGATACCCCTGGCCATCTGACGCATTCCGGGCCCGGGTCGCCACGCTCGAGCCATCTCCCCCCGCTTCCGCCTCCCAAAACGCGGCGGCGAGCTGCTTTTCGCCCCGTGCGACAGCCGGCATCCAGGCGGCTTTCTGAGCCTCGTTGGCATGCCGGGCCAGGCCCTGCAGATTCGCCATACCATGGCCCAACGCCACGGCTGCGGCGGGAATATGGGCGGCCACTTCCGACAGTAGGGCCGCGAGGCTCCGCCACGGACGCCCCGTGCCCCCCTGGAACGATTCCACCGCCCCTCCGGGGAGCCCACGAATGGCCAAGCCGGTCATCAAGTCCGCGGGGAGTTCGGCCGCGGTGTCGATGGCGTGGGTATCGACCGATTCGGTCAGCCAAGTCTTCAAGCCAGCGCATTGCCGCGCAGTTTCAGTTTGTTCCGCCCCCTGGGGCTGCGGCCAGGGAAACACCAGCTCGTGGCGAAACTCGCCGGCGAACAAGCCCTGGGCCAACCCGGTGGAATTCACCGTGGGAACCAGCAGTTGCTCGGCCCGCTCCAGGGCCGTGGTGGCGGAAGACTGGGAAGAGCTGGCCACAGAGACGACTCCAAACAAAAACACGGGTGCAGTTTCGGGGTGGCCGACCCTTAGGCCGGCGATTCCGCAGTGTAACCGCACCGCCGGTCGCTGTCTTGCAATCGGGGGGGTTGACCGCCAGGGGATTTTGACCAGCAAACCCATCGGCGGCAGCCGGCTCGACTCAAACCAGCAGTTCACCCCGGCAGACGGTGCGGGCGTGTCCTCCCAAGATCACTCGGTCGCCGGCCAGCCGCAGCCGCAGGTGCCCTTGCCGGCGCGAGACCTGCCGGGCAATCAGCCCCGTCTTTTCCAACCGACTGGCCCAGAATGGTGCCAGGCAGCAATGGGCCGAACCACACACGGGATCTTCATCGACCCCCACCTGTGGGGCGAAAAACCGGCTGAGCAGGTCGACCCCGGGGAGATCGGACGGTGAGGTGACGATCACGCCCCGGGCGGCGATCGACTTCATCCGGAGAAAGTCGGGAGTCAATCCTCGCAAGACATGGGGATCGGGGTAGTGCACCAGCAGGTCGAACCGGCTTCGCCCCACCCAATCTCCAGCGGCCCCCAGCGAGTCGAACAATCCGTCGGGTGGTTGACAGGAGGTGGGAGGGGTGGCTGGAAAGTCGAGCTCGATCCAGCCATCCACGAGCCGGCAGGTCAACTCTCCGCTGTGGGTCTCGAAGATGAGTGGCCGATCGGAGGGAACCAGCCCTTCACTCCAGAGGGCGTGGGCCGTGGCCAACGTGGCATGTCCGCAGAGATCGACCTCCACCATCGGAGTGAACCACCGCAGGTTCAGGTGGCGTCTTCCCGGGGCCACGAACGCCGTCTCCGAGAGATTCATCTCCTGGGCGACTTGCTGCATCCAGGCGGGATCGACCGGCTGTTCGAGCCAGCAGACCGCGGCGGGATTTCCCCCAAACGGCTGCTCAGTGAAAGCGTCGACCTGAAAACAGGGAATCCGATTCATGACCGATCAGGCTTGTTTTTGGGGCAACCGACGTCTTGCCTTGAACAACAGGCGGGACTCGAGATCACTTGGCGACGGGATGGGCGGCCAACCAGTCGACGAGGATACGGGTCACCCGTTCGGGCTGATCGCGGTGCACGAAATGTCCCGCTTTGGGGACGGTCACCAGGCTGAATTCATTGTCGATCCACTGCCAGGTGTCGTTGAGCGCACCGGGCAGCAGGGCCTTGTCGTCGAGGCCATGGATCATCAGGACCGGACATTTCACCTGCGGCAAGTCGGCGGGAATGTCATAGGGTTCGCGGGGATAATTCGCCTGGTAATAGTTGAGCATCCCGGCGAGGGAGCTCTTCCGGAAGGCGGCCACATATTTGACACGGGCCTCGGGCTCGCGGACCCAACCGGCGATCGCCTCGGGCGTCAGGGCGGCCGCCGCTCCGGGAAGTTGGAAAGCCCGGGCATAGGCACTGTTTTTTTGCTGCTCGGGGTTGGTTTTCAATTCCCGCAGAAGGCCGCGGGGATGGGGCAGGTTGAGGATCACCAGCCGTTCGGTCAGCTCCGGATGCCGCATGGCAACATTCCAGGCAATCGCTCCTCCCCAATCATGACCCACGATGGTGGCCCGCTCGCGTTTCAGGTGCCGGACGACCGCCACCACGTCGCCCACCAGCTTGTCGAGCGAGTAGTTCTCGACCCCGGTGGGCTGGTCGCTGTCGTTGTAACCCCTCAGGTCGAGAGCGGCCACCTGGCAAGTCTTCGCCAGGGCCGGAATCTGGTCGCGCCAGGTGTAGTGAAAGTCGGGAAAGCCATGCAGCAGCACCACCAGCGGCCCTTCTCCCGCGGTGACGTAGTGAATCTTGACTCCCTGCGAGTCGGCCAAGCCCTCTTTCCAGCCCTCCTGGGCGGCCAGCCCTGACACGGCTCCCAAGAGCAGCCAGCAGCAGCAGGCCAAGCCAATACGACGGATGAGATTGGTCATTCAGGCAGGATCCATTCCGCCCCAGACCGACTGGCGGAGAGTCGTTCGGCCCCGCGTTGCACGCGGGTTCCTGAGAAGAGAATTGACGACGCCCACCTACTGAAAGCAGGTTGCCGCCAGGAAGACCAGCAGCACGACTCCCCAGACCCCTCCCAGCCCGTGCCAGAACCAGCCGCAGGCGGTAACACCCCAATACGACTCATGATCGTAACGATCATCCCAGGCCGAGATCAGCACCCACAGCAGCCACCACAGGGCCACCGTGAAGTGCATGGCATGCAGGGTGGAGATGACGGTCAAAAACGCGTTGGAGCCGGTTTGAGACTCGGACGGATCCTGATGGTCGAGCATCATCTTCAGGCCGCACCCCTGCAGACCCACGAAGAGCACACCCAAGACCAGAGCTTGCAGCAGTGCCTTGCGGAATTGCCGCTGTTTCTCCCACCGCACAAAACCAACCGCCCGATGGAGGGCGATGCTGCCCGCCAGCAGCACGGGGGTACTCAGCCAGAAGACCGCGGGAAAAATCGCCTCACGCTGGGAAACGATCCGCGGGATCCAGCGAAAACCCACCAGCGAAATCAATCCCGCAGCCACATACACCGCGAGAGACAGCCCGATGAACCGCAGGGCCCGGCGGGATTTGTTGAGGACCTGTTGTTCCGCGAGTGAGACGGCCATGGCTCAGGAGAGAATTGTCTGTTCCCGGTCAGGACCGATGGAGACCAGCCAGATGGGCAGGCCCAGGATCTCTGACAGCGTGTCGAGGTATGCCCGGGCCTCCTTGGGGAAGTCCGACAGGCGACGCAGGGTCGAAATGTCCCTCTTCCAGCCCGGCAGGGTACTGTAGACCGGTTGGGCCTTGGCCAGTTCCCTCACGTGGCTGGGGAAGACGGTCGTCCGCTCGCCGTCGATATCATAGGCGGTGCAAATCTTGACTTCATCCAGTTGACTGAGCACATCGAGCAGCATCACTGAGATACAGTCGACGCCACTGATCTGGGCGCCGTAACCCGCGGCGACGGCGTCGAACCACCCGCACCGCCGGGGCCGCCCTGTGACGGTTCCATACTCGCGTCCCACATCGCGGATGTGTTGGCCGGTGGCGTCGAGCAACTCGGTGGGGAATGGCCCCCCCCCCACGCGGGTGGTGTAGGCCTTCACCACGCCAATCATCTTGCTGATCTGCCGCTCGGGAACTCCGCTGCCCGAGTGGATTCCACACCCCGAACTGCTCGAGGACGTCACAAAAGGATAGGTGCCGTGATCGACATCGAGGAGACTTCCCTGGGCCCCCTCAAACAACAATCGCTTTCCCTGTTTGAGGGCGGCGTGCAGCCAGGCGGTGGCGTCGAGAATGTGGGGCCGCAGCCGTTCGGCATACCCAAGGTACTCTTCGGTGATCTGGCGGGCATCGAGCGCCGGAGCGTGGGGATCGAGGGCCTTGAGGACGGGGGTCTTCTGTTCCAGGACCTCGGCCACCCGGCTGGCGAGCAACTCGGGGTACTTCAGGTCTCCCATCCGGATGGCGTGGGTGCGTCCGGCCTTGTCGCGGTAGCAGGTCCCAATCCCTCGCATGGTGGTCCCGATGGCGTTTTCCTTGCGAGCTGCCTCAAACGCCGCCTCTTCGGCCATGTGCCAGGGAAAGATCACGTGGGCCCGGTCACTGATCAGCAGGTTCTCACCCAGCGGGACGTTACGTGCCCGGAGCTGATCGACCTCTCCCAGCAGGTGCTTGGGATTGATCACCACCCCCGTCGCGATCACCGAGGTGATCTCGGGACGCAGTACCCCCACTGGCAGCAGCGACAGTTTGTAGGTGTTGCCTCCGAATACCACCGTATGCCCCGCATTGTTCCCCCCCTGATACCGCACCACCACATCGTGCTGCTCGGTCAACAGGTCGACAATTTTCCCCTTGGCTTCGTCTCCCCATTGGAGCCCGATGACGGCAGTGGCGGACATTCTGTGCAGTGACTTCTTTGGAAGGTGAGGAACAAGCCGGCCACTTCACGGTCCCGCCGGGGGGCCCGTGATGACCCTCGAACAGTCTAACGGCTACCCGCCGGAAATCGAACTTCCAAGCAGCCGGGCGGCATATTCGCCGGGAGATTCTCCGGGGGGAAGGTTTGGGGGGACCGGCCCCCCGCCCAGGCCAAGCAGCAGGTACTCTGCCCGTTCATAGGGATGATTCCGGTTTAATTGCCGTACAAATGCCTGAAAATCGGCGGTTGTCGCAGCCATCTGAAAGCTGGAAAAGCGATGCAGCAGGTGGTGCGGGTTGTGCTGCAGAATCATCTCCCGACAGCGCTCGGCCAAAGTTGGCAGGCCGGCCTGCAGGGCGGCCATTCCCGTCAGCACCAGGAACCTGTCCCGGGGGGCCAATTGGCCGCGGGACTGGCAGACGGCTGCCAACTGAGCATACACCAGCAAGCGGGTGTCGTGATCGTGCACAGGACACGTCTTCCGTGAAGAGTGGTCACACCGTGTCGCCAGCTGGAAATTCCCGGTGACGATCAGGTCCGCCGCGATCGGGCCGACAGTTCCCCAAGGCGGCGGCCCGTGGGAACCATGGGCCGCGGTGTCCAGGCGACGGGCTGGGACAAAACTACTTCCCGGAGCGGGTCGAGGGGGTTGCCGGTTTGTGTGATTGGTGTCCGGGGTGAGGTGCTGAAGGTTCGGAATCGTCGAGACTGGTGACCAGGTTGGAGGGGCAGACCTCCTGCCGACCGCACTGTTCACAGACCACGTGGATGAGGTCCGAGGCACTCAGACGAATCTTCTGGTCGAGGCAGAGCTGATACAGTTGCCGGAGGTGATCACAGACCATGGGGAGACTCCCTTTTTCCAAGACCAATCCGCAGGGCACGACACCCTGGCCACCCAAATGAACGACGGCGACCGGGCCCCTGGGGCCGCGGCCGCCGTGCCTGGCGACGCACTCAATCCTCAGGTTCCGCGGTTGATCTTGCACATCGGCAGCGCCTGCTGGAGTTTCATGACGCCCGCATCGGTGACCTTGGTCATCCAGAGGTAGATCGCCTTGAGTTTCTTGAGAGTCTCGAGGTGGGCCAAACCGGCGTCGGTGATCTCGGTCCCGTAGAGATTCAGGTATTCGAGATTCTCCAGCCCCTTGATCAGCTCCAGGCCCTTGTCGGTGATCTTGGTCTTCTCGAGGTGCAGCTTGATCAGGGTCTTCTGCCCGGCGATGTGCGGCATCCCGTCGTCAGTGATCTCCTGGCCCCGCAGGTTCAGTTGAGCCAGCCGGGTGAGGTCCTTCAGGGGAGCCAGATTGTCGTTGCCAATCTTGGTCTGGGCGGTGATGTAACTGACATCCAGCCGGTTGTCGTTCTGGGCAATTTCCAGCACCAGTACACCCCATTCCTTCAGCTTGGCGATCGCCTTCTTCTCGGCTTCGGGATCTCCCGCCTGACCAAGTCCCAAGCGTCCCAGCATCAGGGCGGTCGAGCGCAGGTTCGCAACACTCATGGTGGAAATCTCCAGAAAAAGTGGGGGGGGAAGTTCGGGGGGCGATCCAGATCGCCCGGAAGGATGCAGCGATTTTAAGCAGTGCGGGACCCGCCCGCCAGAATCCCGAGCCTGCCGGTTCAATCAACCGGAATTGGCGTATCCCCGGCGACTTCGCGATAGGTCACCTCATGCCCGTCGACCCACACGTCGTTCACCTTGCGGCGTGACTTCACGTGAAATTTGCCATCCTTCAATTCGCTGACGGCGCTCACCTCGGTCACCCCCCCGGGCAGGCCATGAACCATCTCGGTCGAGTGGAACTTGCCTTCCTTGATCTCGAAGGCAGCCTCGGTCCGAAATCCGGCCGTCGTGAAGTAAAACGACACGATCTGTTTTTTGGCCGGATCCCAGAGAATGAGGGTCTCGCCGCCGTAGACGCCGTCGTTCAGGGCATGGCGGGTGCGAATCGCCTTGCCTTTCAGGGCCATCTCCCACCGCATCGTGTCGAACAGCGGTTTCTCGGGTGTCGAGTTTTTGAACTCACCGCGCCAGGTCTTCCCCACCAGAGGGGCGAAGGGGCGCAGATGTTCGTCCAACACGGGCTCGGCCCCCGACGCCAGCGAGGCCCACAATCCCAACACCAGGCAACAGAACCAGACGCGCATCGATGCACCTCTCCAAAGCACGGGGACACAGGGCGTTCCTCCCCCCTTCCCAGCATCGGGAAGGGGGGAGGGGGAGCTCAAGTTCTCGGGAACCGCGTTCCTCACTTCTTGGCCAATTCAGTCCGCACTTTCTCGAGCAGCTTCTTGGTGGCCAGAATTCCTTCGGCCTCACCAATCTTGCCTCCCTCGTACTCGATCCCCACGTGGCCGTGGTACCCGTGGTCGAGCACGATCTTCATCATCTTGCGGTAGTCGGTGTGAATCTCATCGCCGGCTTCGTTGAAGTCGTGCGACTTGGCGCTGACCGCCTTGGCGAAGGGCATCAATTCGGTGACTCCCTTGTAGCGGTCGTACTGCTTGCCGTCACCCAGGTTGAAGTTGCCAAAATCGGGCAGGGTCCCGCAACGCTTGTGGTCCACCTTCTTGATGACCGAGGCCAGCCACTCGCCATTCGAACTGAGTCCACCGTGGTTTTCGACAATCACGTTGATCTCGTGCGGGGCGGCGAACTCGGTGAGGGCCCGCAGACCGTCGGCGGCACGGTGCACCTGATCCTCATACGAGCCCCCCGAGGCGGCGTTGACCCGAATGGAATGGCATCCCAGAGCCTTGGCCGCCTCGACCCACTTGAAATGGTTCTCGACCGCCTGGTTCCGCTTCGCCAGGCTGGCGTCTCCCAGAGCCCCCTCTCCGTCGATCATAATCAGCAGCAGCTTGACTCCAAGGTCTCCCGCCCGCTTCTTCAAGTCGGCCAGGTACTCGGCGTTCTTCGCCTTGTCCTTGAAGAACTGGTTGACGAACTCGACGGCATGGATGCCGAACTGTTCCTTGGCGGTCTTGGCGAAGTCGAGATTGTCGAGCTTGCCGCCAAACAAGGTCTTATGCAGCGACCACTCGGCCAGCGAGATGTCGAAGAGGGGCTTCTCTTCGGCGGCGAACGTCACGGGAGCCAGAGCCGCACCGGCGGCGAGCAGGGCCGACTGGGTGAGAAACTGACGACGGGGAAGCAGGGTCGACATGGAAACAACAACCTCGCAGGAGGGCGGGAGAAACACGTGCGGCCGGCCCGGCCAAACCGGTCGGCAGGACTCACCCGAGTATAACAGCGCCAATTCGCTTGTTCCCAGTCGTCGTCCCGGGGTAGTTCGACACCTGGGGC
>Ga0315903_10008353_pt1 | contig 12749 bp, 18 predicted proteins | sample LakEriMetagenome_7_FD_203524 | JGI IMG/M metagenome (GOLD analysis project Ga0315903, IMG submission 203524) | Freshwater fungal communities from buoy surface, Lake Erie, Ohio, United States - Buoy 2 MA119 | ecosystem: Environmental > Aquatic > Freshwater > Lake | place: USA: Lake Erie, Ohio...
CTCCACCGCCAGCGCTATCGCCACCGAAGGCTATCTGCGAGGGGTCATACTGATTTTGCAACAACCATTCATACACCTTTGCCGCATCTTCGATGGGGGCCGGATATTTATGTTCGGGGGCTAAGCGATAATCAATCACCAGCGCCTTGGTGCCGGATGATTTTACAATTTGCGACACCAATGAACGATGAGTAAGGTGCGAGCCCGTGGCATAGCCGCCCCCGTGAAAGTAGAGCAACACTTGCTTGTCGTTAGCGCCATCGGGCGTTATCCATTCACCGCTGATGCCTGAGGCTTCAAAAGGCGCGTAAGTAAAACCTTTGAGCGGTTGGTTGAATCTGGCCACATAACGCTCGAAGCCTTTCCTGGCTCGTGGTATGTTTTTATAATCCGCGTTGTCTTTAACGCGCCTAAGCATTTTTTTAATAAAAAATAAACGTAGTCCTAGCATTTTTTGTGGTTATTGTCTTTGGTGAATAGACATCCAATATAGTTAATCATTTTTTGAATGGAAGTATTTGTGACTAGGGAATATGCAGCCTGCTTAAATTTATAAGTATGGTGTAACTAACATTTTCTAAATTTACAGTATCGAAACACTTGTATTACAAACTATTGTGTTGGTGACAACACCAACACACAGGTAAAAATATTATTATTAATTTTAATTTGTATACATTTCAAACATACAACTGCTGTTATTGTATTGAACAATTATATGGTGGAGGCAAAAATTGTGAACCAAAACCTTCATATCTTGAACATATTTTTTGGGCTTCTAATTCTTTTACATTTTCTATATTGATGTTGATGGTGTCTATAGAAACACTATTAACTGATATGCAACTACACACGTAATCTTTTTTGCAAGAGGTATAAGAGGCAAGAAGCACAAATAGTAAAAGGTAAATCGCACCGTATTTCATAGTATTTATTTTTTGATGAGTTGTCATTAAAACTTCTGCTCAGAAAAGTAATCACTTGAAAAAGAAAATTAGCCATTGCTATTGTTTTCACCTGCAACCAACACAGGCGCAAAGCCAAAATGTTAGTCTATCATCAACAACTTCAAGCCCAACTCTAAACTTCCTCTTTCTATCTCTACCTTGGCGCGTTGGTGTATGGCTTTGGTCAAGGATGAAGTATCGTTTTTATGTTCTTCAAAAAGTTCTTGTACAAAATCTGCGGCTTTGATTTCTTCGATGGCTTCAGCATTGGGCAAGCCGGGTAAAGAGGCGAGCAAAGCTACATCGTTGGCGGATAGATAAGGAGAGTGTATGATGTGTTCGGGCAGGGCATTCCAGCCCATGCCGAGTTCGTTCGCCATCTTAAAGCCGGGAACGGTAATGATGTTTTCTTCGCCAATTCTGCACCAAAGCTGTTTGCCCAATCGAGCGATGTAGTTCATCTTGATGGGGTCGATGCTGCCTTCTTCGTTTAGCACTTTTTCGTTGATGTGTATCATCTTCACTTCGCAGATAATCAGATTGCCGGCTCCGCCACCTGTGCCGGTTTCTATCACTTGTTTTACTTCACACTCAAACTGCACATAACATTCTTTGACGCGAGGTGGTTTGACGAGCAAAGACGGCTCGGGCGTTAACCCCGACTTTTCAAATTCGTCCACTCCTTTTTCATACATCCCTGCGGCTAGGTTCATTTGGTGGAGCATATCGTAGTGCGCTATGTTGATGACACATTCTTTGATTGATAACACATTGTCGTGCGTGTTTTTTGTGGCGCCTGTTCTGCCGCTTCGAGCCGGAGAAAAAATAAGCGTTGGCGGATTGGAGCCAAACACATTGAAGAAACTAAAGGGCGCTAAGTTGGCGACACCTGTTTCATCAATAGTAGAGACAAAGGCAATAGGGCGTGGCGCAATGGCACTCAGTAAATACTCATGCACTTTGGGCATGGGAATGTCGGCAGGGTTGATGCTCAAGGTGTTCATGTGGTCGAAAGTTTATAGAGGATGGGGGCTAACACACCGATGGTCAGCAAAACAATGAATAGGTTTCTATACGCTATTTCTTTATGCCGAATAAGAATGACATCGGCTATCATCATCACAACAAACCAAACAGTGAGCAGCATGAGTTGTTGTGTATCGTTTTGCGGAGCAAAGCCATGTTCGCGCCCGGCACCGTGATACGCAATCTCGAACATGGTGCGCGCCCCTGCTCCCATAATGATAAAAAGCAAAAGGATTAAAAAGTATTTCATTTTGCGGTAAGTATTTTGCCCGAGCATTCACCAAAGCCGATGCGTGTAGTGCCATTTTGGGCGTAGCCTTTCAGCACCACGGTGTCATTGTCTTGTATAAATCTGCGCTCTGTGCCATCTGGCATGGTCACCGGTTTTTTGCCTTGCCAGCTTATCTCTAGCATAGAGCCGTAGCTATCGGGTGTTGGGCCGCTGATGGTGCCGCTGGCATAAAGGTCGCCCACTTCGATGTTGCAACCGTTTACCGTGTGGTGCGCGAGTTGCTGCGCCATGTTCCAGTACATATACTTGAAGTTGCTTTTCGAAACCGTTAGGCCTTTGCCATTCTCCGGCACGATTTCTACTTCTAGATGGATGTCAATGTTTTTTTTGCCTTCAAACTTTAAGTAAGGCAACACTTCGGGTTCTTGGATGGGTGTGTCGGTGCGGAAAGGTTCGAGTGCTTCGAGTGTTACGATCCAAGGGGAAAGCGTAGAGCCAAAGTTTTTGGCGAGAAATGGCCCGAGCGGCACGTATTCCCATTTCTGCAAATCGCGCGCACTCCAATCGTTGAAGAGCGCTAACCCGAAAATATGTTCTTCAGCTTTTGCTGTCGAAACACTGTCGCCTAAATTGGTTGGCTTGCCTACGATGAAGGCCACTTCTAATTCAAAATCTACTAAACGCGATGGGCCAAAAGTAGGCGCATCGGCATCATCAGCTTTGGTTTGTCCTTTCGGGCGATGGATGGGCGTGCCGCTCACGACAATAGAAGACGCACGACCATGATAGCCCACGGGAAGATGTTTCCAATTGGGCAGCAAAGCATTGGCCGGGTCGCGAAACATGATGCCTACGTTGGTGGCGTGTTCTTTGCTCGAGTAGAAATCAGTATAGTTCGGCACATGAACCGGCAATAGCATCTCGGCTTCGCTTTGTAGCACGAGGGCATTTTTTCTTAGGGTTTCATTATCGCGCAACTCGGTATTTTCTTCTTGCAGTAAATGCGAAATTCTTTCGCGCACAGCGTTGGTGATAGGCTTGCCTAAAGCAATGAAACGATTTAGCGTAGAGTCGGAAAATTCTTGCTTAAACGGCCAAGGGATGCTATCGAATAGTTTTACTTCGGCAAGAACGCTGAGGTCGAGAATGTGTTCTCCAATCGCCACGCCCACACGATGGGTTTTATCTTTGGTTTTAAAAATGCCGAAGGGTAAGTTTTGAATAGGAAAATCGCTTTCCGGCTTCACGGCTATCCACGATTTTAGATTAGGGTTGTTGGCGTTGCTCATGCTTTTGTAATTTACTCTACAAGATTAAACAATTCGACTTAACTTGGTTACTTTAGCTAAGCTAAACTTATCCGCTAGTGTTTGATCAAATTCATCAATATTACAAGAACCTTTTGCCGGAGTTGACTGATGAGGCTTGGGCTTATTGCACCGAGCGGTTTACCGTAAGGAGTGTAAAGAAAGGGGAGTTTTTGTTGAGGGAGGGCGAAATCTGTCGTTATGTTTCATTTATTAATTCCGGTACGCTTTACGGCTATCGACTCGAAGAGGGTAAAGAGACCGTGGTCGGCATTTTTTTAGAGAATAGCTACGTGTCGGAGTATGCCAGCTTTTTGCAGCGCAAGCCATCTACGTTTAGTATTGTCGCCCTTGAAGATGCAGAAATAGTTGATTTTAGTTATGACGATATACAAAATGGCTACAATCAATTTAAAGTGATGGAGCGCTTTGGTCGCTACATAGCCGAGTATCTATTTATGTCATTTGATGAGCGGATATATTCGCTTCACTCCCTCTCTGCAGAGCAACGCTATCAAAATTTGGTCAATACTAATCCTACCATCTTTCAGCGGGTGCCACAATATTTGATAGCCTCTTATTTAGGGATTTCGCCAGAGGCTTTATCGCGCATTCGCAAGCGTCTGTCTAGTTGAGTATTTACTGATTGAGATCAATTTTTAAACTTATTCATTTGTATAACTTGCACTAAACAAAACTAACTATGGAACCTGCATTACTTTTCAAAATTGCCAATTCAATGGCGCTGCTTGGCTGGATAATTATTGTTGCCTTGCATGACCGCCCGCTTACTTATCGTCTTGTTTTCAATGGGATTATTTTGCTGCTCAGTGTGTTTTATGCATCGGCTATTACTTGGTCGTTTAGCGACCCACAAGGCGATGGCAACTTTTCGTCTTTAGAAGGAGTGATGGCACTATTTACCAGCCCCAAAGCTGTGCTTGCCGGATGGATACATTATTTGGCTTTTGATATGACCGTTGGATTAATCATCGTTCACTACGGTGCGAAGCATGGAATCAACCGTTTTGTTTTGTTGCCTTGTTTATTCTTCACGTTTATGTTTGGTCCTGTTGGATTGCTGTTGTTTTACTTGTTATTGTGCTATACACAAAAAACAGTCTTGCCTACAGTCTTTAGTCCAGTTTCGTGAAATTCTTTTTCGTGAAAGTGTTTTCTTGATCTAAATCAATGAATCCCACCGCTAAGTGGGATTTTTTTGTGCCATAAAATTTAGACGATGAAAACACTTAGAAACATTTTTGCTAAACACAGCGCTATGGTCTGGTTTGGCTCTATCCAATTTCTGGCAGCGATTGTATTACTACTGGTGACACAAGTAGATGAGCGGTTGCTCAACGGAGTAAATGTTTGGATAAAACCTATCAAGTTTCATTTGACCGCAGGAGTTTTTATTTGGACAATGGCTGTCCTGCTTGATTTTTTGCCCGATAGGAAGAAAGTAGCGCGTATTTCTTTTTACCTTATGCTATGCATGGCGGTAGAAACATTTTTTATTGACTTGCAAGCTGCTCGCGGTGTAGCCTCTCACTTTAATCACACCTCTATTTTTAATGAAATAGTGTATGCCGTAATGGGAGTGTTTATCTTATTCAACACGGGAGTAGTTTCCTACACTGCCTATCAATTTTTTAAACAGTCCACCGAGCTTAGTCAGGCCATGCTTTGGGCTGTCAGGTTGGGATTAATTTTATTTGTGATTGGTAGCTTAGAAGGTGGGGTGATGTCGGGATTAGATAAACACAGTGTGGGCGCTCCGGATGATGTGGTTGGTTTGTTTTTTCTGAATTGGAACACGCAAGGTGGTGATTTGCGTATCGCTCATTTTATGGGTATTCATGCATTGCAAGTCATTCCACTTTTTGCTTACCTCGTTGAGCGTTACTTTAAGCTTAGTTCGGTTAGTTTAGTGATGGCATTTGCCCTGCTCTATTTTCTAGCTTTCAACTTGCTGTTTGTACAAGCATTGAAAGGCCTGTCGTTATTGGGTTGATTGTAGTTACACATCAAAACTCCAATCGGAGTCAGCAGCGCCAAACTTTTTTCTGCTCTCTGCTTTCTCTAGTTGTCGAGCAATAATCATGTCAGCCATTACGGTTGCTGCATCTAGATCTGATGTTTTGAGGGTTTGCGTTAGCTTTTGTTCGCTGATGTCTATGCGGTATAAAATCCATTTTAGCTTTTCAAAATCGTGGCGAATGAGTTCATCAATTCGTTGAATGAGTACTTCACGAACCTTTGCCATTTGGTTGGTATCTTCTTTCGCCACTAAACGTTGCGGGTCAAGTTCAAAGGTTTCGATTATAGTGTCTTCAACAGTCATGGTTGGCTAATGTACGTTCATTTTATCCAATATGCTAATCCCAAATAAGGGTTTCAGCTCAATATTTAATGAGTCAAGATTATTTGTTATAATTTAGTGACAAAAATGGTCGACCTAAGCTACAAATCCCTCCGATTATATACAATTCTCCCATGAGGCCAGGAAAGTGCACTTATAGCTCGAAATATGTTTTTTAGCAATAGATTCTCAGTTTTGAGTTAAAAGTGTCTTGAAACGATTCCCGGAGAGTTTTATTTGATTTTAGTTTTTCAAGAAAAAATATGGAGTTAAATCCTAGTGGGATATTAAATGTGAGAAGCAATTTCCGTAAGGGCTGGCTTTTTTAACATAAGCATTTATTAACGGGGAAATAGACAATAAGAGCACTAAAACAACTTCTTGAAAAAGTATTTCTGGCTAAATCAATTCTATACGAGGATGTTTTTTCATCATTTTTTCCCCAAAGCCACCACTCCAATCCATCAAAACTATGGGATACCATGCATCGGGAAGCTTGTCCAAAACAGCTTCTACCATTTTGCTGCCATTACCTCTGGTTGGTGAGTTAATTTCTGAGAAATCTATGGTTTTGTATCGTTTGCTATAAAGCAACTCTATTCCAATAGCAGTGGGGTGGTGCATTCGAGTTACAGGAACCTTGGGGCGGTTGGGATAATTCTCGCTGGATGCAGTGATGCTCTCATCGCATATTCTTATGTAACGAATGAAATCTAGGCTTGCAAGGTTTGTGGCAATCTGAACAATTTCTTGCGGCAAATCTTTCACTTTTGTTACTACCCAGATTTGCTTGCCTGATTGATTAAAAGGAAGAAATAGCTTATCAAATTGTTTACGTTGCATTTTGGTGATGTTTTATAAGTTGTGATTTAATGCAGCAGCCTATTCACTTGAAATTTAATCTCGTCTCATGGCACGGTTTCTAAACATAAAAAGTTTAGATTTCATTTCATAATGCAAGAAGCTTTTTTCGTTTAAAATCTTCTTCTTCTTTGTATTAACTACACATTTCCCTTGTGCTTGTTGTACAGCATTTGGCATACTTTATCCATTGCTTTAAAAATGGCGGCATCAAAATCAGAAGCCTGAGTGATGCTGGTTAAAGTTGCAACTGCATTGTAAAGCATTTCATTATCGTTTCTCCCAATACGCTCTATAAAGTTTACTTCAATGCTTCCTTTTGGAGATTCTGAAACAATTACCTCTTCTGTATTTGTATCTATGGTAAATAATAAATTCTTATTCATTTTCTAGCTTTTTTAATGATTAATGTAAACCTAAGTTCAACTGATAAGTGCAACAGGTTAAAACTGAACTAACTTATACAAATGACAACTGGGATTATTATGAAGAATAATTCTGCCCAAAGAAAAATTTTACGATATGATTTTGGTGGCACACATGCATCAGTATCGTTACGATTTTGAGGGATAGATTTTTTTATAATTAATAATTAGGATTAGGTTTTATTGAGAAGCCATTGTTATCCAAAATGATTGCCGCCAGGACATCTCCCAAACGCATCATAAAAAAAACTCGTTAGGACTGAAAGCACCGAGAGGATATGGTTGGTTAACGAATCCAAAGAAGGCAGCTTACAATCGAGTGTACAATAGAACGAGCTTTAGTATATTTGGTTTGCTGAAGAAATTATTTCGCAACTATAAAGTATAGAAGAGATGAATGACATCATTCAATTAAAAATTACACTTGATGAAACAAAGCCAGCTATTTGGCGTAGAGTTCAGGTCGAAAAACAAACAACTTTCTTCGAGCTACATCATATCATACAGATTGCATTTGGCTGGAAGAATTATCACTTGTATGAATTTACTGTAGACGGTCACAAACTTGGAGCACCAGAAGATTACATGACTAATGTTCCTCTACTGGAGGAAGGAGTGATTGATGCTAGAGAAATAACACTTGATTCCCTTGTCGTTCAGTTAAGTGAAAGTTTCAAATATCAATACGACTTCGGAGATAACTGGAAGCATGAAATTGTGGTGGAGAAATTCCTGCCAAAAAGCAATAGGATAAAATATCCAAAATGCACAGCGGGAAAACTTAATTGTCCTCCTGAAGATTGTGGCGGAATTCCTGGATTTTATAATTTACTCAATATTATTTCCAATAGAAAACATCCAGAGCATAGGGAAACCTTTATATGGTTGGGAGGAAAGTATAAGCCAGAACTATTTGAAAAGGAACTGGTGAACAAAGAATTAGCTTCACTGGACGAATGCATCAATAATTGGCTCAATGGATAGTTATCGGACAGAAAATATTTAAATGAGCATTTAAAAAATAATTCATAATAAAATTCTGATTCCGCAAACCATCTTTAAGCAAAATGATTGTAATTGGAACTTCATAAAAAATTTGATTTAATAACCAGCATCTTAGATTAATATAAATTCAGATATAATATGCCCATCTACATAGACTTAGCCAACCTTATTATCCCCAAGAAAGTCATCGAGCAAAAATACCTTGGAGGACTGGCTGCGTTCCGTAATTATTTTACCGACTGCGAGATACAGGAAGACGATGAGCTATTATCAATCGCTAAGATGAATGAAGATGAATTTGATATTGAACATCTGGTTTCTAATCTTATATTCTATGATGAAGCTCAAAATAGCTCTAAGGATTTTGTTATTGTTTTAAGGTATGGCGGTGTTTTATGGGAGGTCGATTGGCTCATAGAAAATAAAATATTCGCATGGCATAAGACCTGTAGTCAGGAAGTAGTAGATAGAGCGTTAGGGGTTAGTGCTATGAACTTTGAGGAAATATCAGTTAAAATTAAACGGGGTGAAAATCCATTGAAAGCAATTAGTGCATCAAATTTCTAAGACATGAAATTCGGATTTAGAAAACCCTCTCTAAAGAAAATGATTGCTGCCAGGACATCTCCGAAGCGCATCATAAAAAATGCTCTGGGTCTGAGAGCACCGAGAGGGTGGGGTTGGTTGACCAATCCAAAGAAGGCAGCTTACAATCGAGTATACAATAGAACCAGTTTTAGTTTGGTTGGATTGATAAAGAGGTTGTTCTCTTAAAATTTTTCAAAAACCCCCAGACCGAACAAAGCAAAGTCATATTTTACAGGGTCTATATGGTCAAGCCTTCGTAAAGACAAATCTAATTCAGCTAAAGCCTTTGCATCGTTCTGATTTCGTTTTAATAGCCCAAGCTTTCTAGCTACGTTTCCAGAATGTACATCCAAGGGACAAGATAGTTGCGAGGGGGAGATAGATTTCCAAAGTCCGAAGTCAACTCCAGTTTTATCTTTGCGCACCATCCACCTAAGCCACATATTAATCTTTTTTGCCGCAGAGTTTTTATAAGGGTCAGAAACATGTTTTTCTGTTCTATCATCATGTGTAATGGTAAAAAATATCTTTTTGAATTCATGTATAGCTGGTTGTAGACTATCTGGCCTAGCACATTTTGCAAATACATTTTCAAAGCCACCATGTTTTTTATAAAGATTCCTAATTGCTTTTATGAAGGTAGCAAAATCAGCTCCATTAAAAGTCCTGTGAACAAAACCTTCAAGTCTTTTAATCTGCTTAGGACTTGCGGTCATAACGAAGTCATATGGAGATTCCCCCATCAGCTCAATCATTTCCCCCCCACTCTTTATAATACTCTTTCGATTTCCCCAGGCTATAGTGGAAACCAAGAAGCCAGATATTTCTATATCTTCTTTTAGCCTAAACTGATGGGGGATTCGTATGGGGTCATCAGTGATAAATGCTTTGGTGTTATATTGGTTAACCTTAAAATCAAGAAATTCTTTGAGTTCGTTTTGTTTTAATTTCATGTCTTATTAAGATGATTGGTTAATCAAATTTACAAAAGTATATTTCAGCAATTTTGTACTGTTTTTAAAGACTTTTCAAAAATGGCAGAACGGCTCACTGCTTCGGAACTGGTGACAATAATTAATCGTTATGGAGTGTTTCTTGATTTTTACATTTTTGAGACGCAGTAAAATACTTGTAAGGCGTTGCGTTTTGCCATTTAAAGTGAATTCATCAAAGTTTAATTGTTTGTTTTTTTCATAAGGCAAATGCCTAACTGCCAATATATCAGTAAGTCTTTTTTATATATTTGCAAATTAACAATTAATGAATAATTTGTTACCCATGTGTACCGCAACTGTTACCTTAATTTTAAAACTACTTGCGGCATAAAATAAATCTCCATGTCAAACGAAGCAAAAGACAGAATTAGGAATGGTCGTAAGCGAACAAACATTTTGCATAAACCCGAATTTGCCGTTATTGAATTTTTATGTAAAGTTATGCCAAAATGGATCACTCCTGATTTTCTTTCTTTTATTGGTTTTTTGGGAAGTATTATGGCCGCTGGGGCAGTTTTTTTTGCTAGCTATGACCGTAGAGCGCTATTCTTTATAATTCCCGGTATGGCCATCCAATGGTTTGGCGACTCGCTCGATGGACGAATTGCTTACTACCGCAATCAACCTCGCAAGTGGTATGGTTGGGTTTTAGACATCAGTATTGATTGGGTTTCTACTATACTTACTTGTGTTAGTTATTTATTTTACTTAAAAGACTTTCCTTTGTTTGCTATGCTGTACTTGGGTTTTTTAGCACAGATGTACATCTTGGCCATTATACGCTATAAAGTTACAGATCAATATTTGATTGATGCAGGCAGTCCGCTTGGACCAACAGAGATGCGCATCATGATAACTACGGCTACGATTATAGAATATTTCTACCCCGGATTTTTACTTTGGTTTGGTGTAGTTGGTTTGTTGATTATCATCACGCTCAACGCGGTTGATTTCCTTAAATTGATTAAAGTAGCTAATGAGCGCGATGCGATTGAAAATGCGCAGAAAGGAAAATAACCGAACAGTATGAGAACTTTTCTTAAAGCACAGTTTTCAGCATTTGCGGGCGGTTTGATAGATTATTTGTTCATGCTTTTTTTTACGGAGATATGTGGGGTGTTTTACCCTGTTTCCATTGTGTTGAGTGGGTTCATTGGCGCGGTGGTAAATTTTACGGTAAACAAATATTGGACATTTAATGCCAAAGCTGAACCCACCGATAAACAGTTACAACGTTTTGTTTTTATGGTTATTGGAAGTGTAGCGTTAAAATCAGGTGGCACGTATTTACTCACTCAGTTCATAGGCTTTGATTATAAGTGGAGCCGTTTGATGATCGACTTGATGGTATCGCTGGGATTTAATTTTCCATTACAGAAATATTGGGTGTTTAATCGTCCGAAGTATTTAGGGGAATAGCCTGTTTTCAAAAAAATACTGAGCAAAATCGTTCCTTCTGCAATTTGAAAGGGAGATATTTTGACTTTTTTTAGATTTCTACGAAAAAATATTTCGTTGATTTAAACTTGTTGTTAATTTTATACGAAACTTAGTTCAAAAACTTATACCCATGAATACAACAACCTTTAAAAAATTACTCACAGTAATCTGTTGTGTAATAATGATTTCACTTCAAGTGAATGCGCAAAATAAAGACGTAGACAAAGGAAATGAAGCCCTCAAAAAAGCCATGGAGCAGTCCGATGCGGCCAAACGTCAAGAGTTTATTAATAAAGCTATCGAAAGCTGGACCAAAGGAGGATTGAAACGCGAAATGTACGCGTTGATTGGCGATGCGTTCTTAGAAAAGAAAGACTACGTAAACGCAGCTAGCAACTATTCTCGCTGCGACAAAGAGTTGAAAAAAGAGGGTTTGAAAAAAGTGGCTGAGGGTTATGTGGAGGATGCATTTGCCGCAGATGCCAAACAAGAGCCAAAGTTGCTAAAAAAAGCTATGGATTTTTATGCCAAGTCTGAAGCCACCAAAGAAGGTGCTCGTGCTATTGGCGATAAATATTACGAAAGAGGATTTGACAGCTACATGAAAGCCTTAGACTTTTATCTGATAGGCGATGCAGCTGTGAAAATTGAGCAGATTGCTAAAGAATATTTCGACAAAGGCGGAGAGAACCAAGCTAAAGCTGCTGAGATTTATTTGAAAATGAAGAATGCAGATGGTTACCGCAAAGGAGGTGACATCTATTATAACCGTGGTGACTACGGCAAAGCCATAGAGGCTTATGTGTTGGGTGCTTACGAACCGGGTATTCAGAAATATGCCGAGTTGCTTTATACCGAGCACCGCGACAGCGAAGCGGACGATTTGATTATGCGTTTGGGTGATGCTTATGCCGAGAAAAAGAATGAAGATGCTATCGAAAAATTAGCAGCACAAACTATGAGCAAAGGTAGCTATATGTTATCCTCTAAACTATATGACAAGGCAGGTAATGTAACTCTTGGCGACAAGTGCAGAGCTTATGATGCTATTGTTCGTTTGAGCATGGACGAAGCCAAAAGCCTATTTGGCAACATCGGTGACAAAGCCGCTATTGATGCCATTGTTAAAGATGAAAAGTATCTTTGGTTGATTAAAGACCAAGGCGATGTGATGGATGAGTTGATGCGCAATGCACCTCCCGTTAATTTGATTATTGACAGCGCCAGCGGAAAAAGCTACCCATCGGCAGAAGACCAAAAAACACAAGAAGAGTATTACAAGTCTATCCGTGAGCAGATTATCAAAAACTGCTACGATGTTTCGGCTAATTATGCAAAATTGGTTGGTCCTGAAATCAAGAAGTTGGTGCGTCAACGTTTCTTGCGTTACGGTGCGGTGAGAAACATCTTGGATAAAGAAACTTTAGCCATCAAAAAACAAAAGCAAGACATAAAAGTGAAAGACGTTATTCTATAACACATTTTTTTAGTGCATAAAAAAACCCCTGGCTTTGTGGTCAGGGGTTTTTGTTTTTTAATAGGAATGCTGTTTTACTTAGAG
>Ga0315903_10008360_pt1 | contig 12743 bp, 8 predicted proteins | sample LakEriMetagenome_7_FD_203524 | JGI IMG/M metagenome (GOLD analysis project Ga0315903, IMG submission 203524) | Freshwater fungal communities from buoy surface, Lake Erie, Ohio, United States - Buoy 2 MA119 | ecosystem: Environmental > Aquatic > Freshwater > Lake | place: USA: Lake Erie, Ohio...
ACAACCGGCACCACTCGAGTTGTTGGAAGTAGACCACGATCCGGCCGTTACCGGAAAGTTCGGACGGGGAACCGTACCCACACTGCAGTTTCCACACATCGCCTGATAGATAGTCCCGCGACTATCAAATCGGCTAGTGCCTCCATCTACATGGTCATTACCGCCATTTTGGGTATTATCCTCTCCAAAAAAACTACCGAATAAAATACCAGCTGCGTCTTTTCGCAGTACTATAAAATAAAAATCTTTACCATCGGTCACCGATTTAAAGGCATCGGGGGTTAACGGAAGGCCAGCCGTGCCCGCACTAGTAAAACCAGAGCCAAATCCCGTACCACCCCAACCCGACATGTACACATTTTCGCAACGATCTACCAGAAAAGCGATGGGCGATATATTGGGCACCGAAGCCCCCGAACCAAATGCGGTGGAGTAGATGTAAGCCGAAAGATCAGGTTGCAGTTTTGCTATGAACTGCTTGCCAGCCGGATTATTAAAAACAGCATTTGTAATTGGCCAGTTACCGGTAGTTTGACCCATTACATACGGAAAGCCGTTTACATCGAATTGCACACCAAACACCTGATCGATACCGCTAGTTCCAATATAACTGGTGCGAATTCGCTGCGTTCCGTCGGGGCTTATGATAGCCACGTACCCATCGATGGTTCCACCCAAGGAAGGGCCCACCACGGTACCCGTTTGCGCGGCAGGAATCAGATTGACACTTTCCGTACCGCCGGCCACATAAATATTTCCGTTCCCCGGATGAACTGCAAGTACATAGCCTGCATCGTTACCAGTACCCCCCAGAAAACTGGCAAAGGTCAAATTGCTTAAATCAGAAGTCAATTTTAGCAAGACCGCATCTTGAGTACCTCCTCCAAAATTAGTTTGAAAAGCACCGCTTGTGGTTGGAAAACGACCGGTACCCGTAGCTGCAGACTGTGTATGTGACGTAACCAGTACGTTGCCTTGCGGATCTAGAATAATTTCTCCTCTGCCATCATCCCCATAATTACGTTGTAGTGAGTTGAGCGCACGAGACGTAGCAATGTTGACCGCATCGGGTCCACTGCCCCCAATTTTGCGTGATCCTAGTAACACTGTACCTGTAGCATTTATTTTTGATACCACTATATCAAATCCATCGCCTGCCAATGTACCATTACTAATCACTGGATATCCATTGACCCCATTGGGAGAATTGGTACGTCCTGTTACATACAGATTCTGCTGCGCATCTACCACCAAACTGTGTGGTTGCTCATCGCCGGCTCCGCCCAGATAGGTTGCCCAGACCCGTCTAATGCCATCAGCACTTAGTCGTATCAATCCCATGTCCATTGTGCCGCCTCTAAAACCCGATTGAAAAGCACCCGGACTAGATGGAAAACTACCGCCTTCGTTAAACACAATACCACCCGCATACATACTGCCATCAGGTCCATAGGTAGCCGTAAATCCCCAGTTGTCTGCCGTACTTCCCGAGAAAGAGCAAAACACAAAAGAAGGATCGATAACCAGCGTACTGGCAGGATCATAAGGTCCCAAATCGAAGCGAAGCAAATTATCTTTTAATTGATACCGACAGCTCACCTCTTTTCTACCCTGCTGTGCCGGTTGATAGGTGTAAGGCGATGATTCCCGAAATGATCCCACCGAGGTTGCCACCACCAACTCACGATTTCTTATTGAAAGTCCATCAACACCCTCGTAACGCAATGCAATATTCGCAGGATCTCCCCCGGGACGTACAATCAAATCATACTTAAGTGCACCGCCATCACTGTAGTACCTAAGATCGATGTTGGGATAAATATCCTTTACAGTAATAACCTGATAAACCGAACAAGCCGGAGCCCACTTAGCAGGATCGTTACCTAAAAAATAATTCTCGTAGGTGGGTAGGGGACTTTCGCCCGCTAGTACAGGAACCGAGGTCACCAGTTGTTTTTTGCCATCGGTAAAATCTACATTCCAGGCGTGTGAACGAATATAGAATCCGGTGGTATCACCATGTTTGACCTTTTGCATTCTTGCCACATCTTCGGGATGCTGCTGCAAAATGGTAAAACCCTTTTCACGAATAAAGAAATAGCCGTTGTTAACCTGACCGCGGTATTTGACCTGTTTATCCCACTGCCCCTTGTTTTGCACAAATTCAATAGCCCCCTGTGCCGTAAGACGCAAAGCGGTGCTGATCAACCCCACCAAAATGATAATTTTTCTCAACCGGCCAATTTCTTTTAAGGTAACAAAATTCTCTTTCGAGGAGTTCGAAAAAACTGTTAAGACTGGGCAGAAGACCCCAATTTGACAAGGGACTGACAATTGGGTTTAATATATAACGCTTTTGCGCTCAAGATATTTTGCTCCAAGAGAGGGTTCCCTTTCGAATTTTCATGAATTCCCGAAGGGGTCTGTGGCTGGGATGCTCCAAACCTGGATCGGATTCGAGCAAAACGGCCGCTTTTTCGCGGGCAACGTCTAGTAAGGAGCGATCTGTAATCAACGAAGCCAGCTTAAAAGCCAGGGCCCCGCTTTGTCGGGTTCCCTCAATCTCGCCCGGCCCACGCAAACTCAGATCCTTTTCGGCAATCTCAAAACCATTGCCCGTCTGTGCCATAATGCGCATTCGCTCGCGGGCATCATTCCCCAACTTTGGCCCAGTCATCAAGACACAATAACTTTTTTCGGTACCCCTTCCTACCCTCCCTCTTAACTGGTGTAATTGAGAAAGCCCAAATTTCTCTGCACTCTCAATAACCATCACAGAGGCATTCGGCACATTGACCCCCACTTCAATGACAGTAGTAGCGACCATTATTTGGGTATCGCCCTCCACAAATCGCTTCATATTGATCTCTTTTTGATCGGAGGGTTGTCGGCCATGCACCATACTGATCCAGTAACGAGGCTCTGGGAAAAATGCCTTTACTTCCTCATAGCCCTTCATGAGATTTTCGTAATCTAGCTTGGCGCTCTCTTCTATTAACGGGTAAATAATATAGATCTGACGGCCGAGTTCAATTTCTTGTTTGATAAAGTCCATCACCTTGGCCCGATCTTTTTCGAAACGATGAACCGTTTTGATGGGCTGTCTACCGGGAGGCAATTCATCGATAATACTGTAGTCGAGATCACCATAAGCAGTCATGGCCAGCGTACGCGGAATCGGCGTGGCCGTCATGACCAGCATATGCGGAGGTGGCGACGATTTTTTCCATAGCTGCGCCCGTTGTGCTACGCCAAAACGATGTTGCTCGTCGATAATCACAAGTCCTAATTTTTTGAATGCTACTGTTTCTTCAATTAGGGCATGGGTTCCTATTACCAGCGAAAGGGTGCCTTCGGCCAGTTGTGCAAGTAACTGTTTTCGCTCCTTGGCTTTTGTCGACCCGGTCAATAGCCCCACCGATAGTCCAATCTTTTCTAACAGCGCGCGCACAGAGGCATAATGCTGCTGGCATAAGATCTCGGTTGGCGCCATCAAACAGGCTTGGTATCCGTTATCAATGGCCAGCAACATCGTGAGTACCGCTACGATCGTTTTTCCGCTACCGACATCTCCTTGCAACAACCTATTCATTTGTTTTCCTTTGGCGGTATCGGCTCTAATTTCTTTAATGACCCTTTTTTGGGCACCGGTCAACTCAAATGGAAGATGATGCTTGTATAATTCATTGAAATAATCCCCCACTTTTTCGAAGAGTACACCTTCGGAGAAACGATGTCGCTGCCATCGTACCAATTGCATGCGAAGCTGCGACACAAAAAGCTCTTCGAACTTTAAACGCTGTAATGCCTGCTGATAGGCCTGTGTACTTTCCGGAAAATGAATTTGACGAAGCGCACGGCATCGCTCCATTAATGGCAATGGCTTTATCGCATCGAGCGGCAACGGTTCCGGCAGATCGCTATCATGTAGCTGACTCAACAAGGTTTGCGTAAGACGACCCAATGCCCTTCCACCCAACCCCTTCGACTTTAGTTTCTCGGTAGTGGAATAAACGGGTTCGAGAAATTTTTTTTCGAGTGATTGCTCAGGTTCGATCTTCTCAATCTCGGGATGTACCAGTTGCGGACGCCCGTTAAAAAAACTGAGTCGACCATACACCAGATAAGAATACCCTGGTTGCAGCAATTTCTGCACCCAGTTGATGCCCTGAAACCACGCCAGCTCAATGGTGCCCGTACGATCCTTGAATGTAGCAAGTAATCGTTTGCCGGCCCGCTGCCCCACTACCTCGCTATTTAATAGAATACCAGCCAGCTGCACAAATTCCATTTCGGGCAATAATGAATCGATGGTGTTGATACGAGTACGATCGATATGACGGTACGGATAATACTCCAGCAGATCGCCAAATGTAAAAATGCCCAGCTCCTTTTTTAACAGCTCGGCACGAAGGGGCCCTACTCCCTTAAGGAATTCGATAGGCTGCTGAAGCTTTTGTTCACCGGGCAGAGGCATAATGCATTCCTGTTTAGGTAGATGAACGGGCCATATCTTCTCTCGACGCAGAGAGTATGAGCGCCGCTTCGAAAGCCAACAACAATCGCAGCAATAATCTTTTACCGGTAAAGCGCTGCCAGCAAAAATAAAAAATTAGTCGTTGCTCTTGCATCGAGTCAATAAGCCGTAGGGTAATGCTTTGCTGGATCTTTGCTGACAACAGCCGAGTGAGCCATCGCAGCAAGAGCGGCGTTAAAAAATACACAGCCAGACTAAAAATAAGAACGCGTACCAGCGTGGCCATCAACAACGAATAAGGCAAGACATAAAGACTGACAATAAAAGCAACCAGAAGAAGAAAAAGCCAATATCTATAGCGATGACGTTTAGGAGTTGATCTTACTGCCAGCGTATTATCCATCTCTTGCCGATAAGCCAATACAAGTGAGTCCTTCTTATTTTTTATTCGATCGGGCCAAAATCCAAACCAATAACCGATCGCCAATCCGACCAGAAAATAAAGTAACAGATAGCCCCATACGATACCTCGAAGTCCTAAGGGCAAAAATCCAAACTGAACGTGCAGATCATTGACCCAATCAGATACGGTGGTCCAAAAATCAGCTCCAAAAAATAAATAAAGTACCAGCACCTTTTGCAGGGCAGTCTCGACCAATGCTAACACAGAAAATACGATCGCAGCTAAGCGAAAAGATGGTATCCACCCAAATAGCAGATAGGCAACAGCTCCCTGAAAAAGCATGGCCACATAAGCAGTGAGTGGCGACTGTGGGCTCAAGATCAGCTTAACGGCCATTACAGCCAAGGTAGCATTGAGCAGATCGATCGAAAAAGTGCGGATCGGTTTTTTGTCAAGATATCCTCTTGTTACAGCTGCAATCGTAGTTAGACAAGCTGTTGCCGCACCAGCAAGAACAATACCGCGAAGAGGTACTTGTAAGGCATGAAGTATGCCTCCTAGAAAAGATTCTACAAAAGCCCAAAACGCCACTAACCCCCAGATGGCGGGGTTGAGCTGTGACACATATTTTTTTTCTACTGCAGGGTTCACTACTTACCAATACAAAACTTACTAAAAATAAAATCGAGCTGGTCTTCATTGGTAATCTCTCCAGTAATTTCTCCCAGATAATGAAGACATCGACGCACCTCGAGCGCCAGCAGGTCGCCCGGAAGAGACTGAACCAATCCTCGCTGTGCATCGAGCAGCGCCTTATGTACTTCTTGCAAGGCCTGAAAATGACGAGCATTGGTAACGATGGTGTGCTCAGCATCAAGAGCGCCGGTCAATACATGGGCCACCATGGTCTCTGTTAAGCGATGCAATTCTTGGCGGGTTTTAGCCGCAATGAGCACAGCCTTCTCCAAACCGGAATGTTGCAAAAAAGTAGATGACGAATGAGCAAGATCGCTCTTGTTAGCCACCAATATAAAATTCAATCCATCGGCAATGGCTTGCTTTTGCCAAGTGATAACGTCTTCTAGAGGTTCTGTACTATCAAACACATAGAGTACCAGATCGGCCGAGCGCATTTTTTCGAGACTACGCTCCATTCCTGCCGATTCGATCCGATCGGTAGTATGATCGCGCAGCCCTGCCGTATCGATAAGCCGAAATAAAATACCGTCGATATTGAGCACCTCTTCTATAGTATCGCGAGTAGTACCGGGAATATCGCTTACCAAGGCTCGGTTCTCGTTGAGCAAGCTATTGAGTAAGGTAGATTTTCCGGCATTGGGCTTGCCAATAATGGCGACCGATACCCCATTGCGAATGGCATTTCCTAATTGGAACGATTGTAACAGCGTGGCGGTCGATCGCTCCAGTTGCCCCAGTAACGTAGTTAGCTTTTCGCGGTCAGCAAACTCCACATCCTCTTGCGAAAAATCAAGCTCAAGTTCGAGCAATGCAGAAAATTGTAAGAGCTGTTCGCGCAAGTGCGAAAGCTCGGCCGAAAAACCACCTTTGAGACCTTGCAAGGCGGTGCGCTGGGCAGCACGTGTACCGGCAGCAATCAGATCGGCTACTGCTTCTGCCTGCGTCAAGTCGAGTTTTCCTTTTAAAAAAGCGCGCTGTGTAAACTCACCTGGACGAGCCAAACGGGCTCCCTCTGCTAGACAAGCCGCGATGATTTCTTGCAGCACATAGGGAGATCCGTGACAGCTAAACTCTATCACATCCTCACCCGTATATGAACGTGGATTTTTATAAAGAGATACTACTACTTCGTCCAACGCGCGCCCCTGATGCGTTAGTACTCCCACCTGTAAGGTATGAGAAGGTTGCTCCGATAGTTTTTTAGACAGAAATAAGCGATCGCCGATCGCCAGTGCTGCGGGCCCGCTCAATCGTATCACACCAATAGCTCCTACCCCTGGCGGCGTGGCCAATGCCACGATGGTATCATCCCAGCCCTGCAATTTGTTCATAGTGGCAAAAGTAACTTAAAAAAAAAGTCCCCTGTAAAAAGGGGACTTAGTAAGATGATGGGGTACCAACTTATTCACCCTCCACACGGAACGTGATAGGCTGTTTACGGTAGGCCTTTACCTGACGACCATTTTGAACGGCAGGATTCCACTTAGGACCGCGCTTGATAACACGCATGGCCTCTTCTTCCATGCCATACCCGTGATTGGTAAGAGCACGAACATCACTGATGTTCCCTTCTTTATCTACCACAAACTGCACGACAGTTGTATAGGTTCCCTCGGGAGCACCATTGTCAGTAGCTACTTGTCCATTCGCATTACGCTCGAGGTACTGGCGCCATTTGCTGTCACCACCTGGAAAACTGGCCTCGATCTCTACTTTATCGAAGATCTTGTTATCGTCGAATTTCTCTTCGACGATCTGCTTACCCTGATCGATGTCGACAGGTGCAGCCAACCCTTCGTCTTTAATACCTTCTACGTTCACCACATCGATCTTGGCTTCTTTCAATTCCTCTTGTGGTGGTGGTGGCTTCTCTACCTCTTCGTCTTTTTTAATAACAGGAGGTGTAAACTGCTTCATCTCTACCTTGGGAGGCTCCTGCTTGGGTGGAGGTGGGGGCGGAGGTGGAGGCGGTTCTTTTTCTTCTTGCTTAACATCTTGCAAGGTCATTTCATTGATCTTGACCTTGGCATTATCGTTATCGCTGAGAGTTTTGTTCAAAAAGGAGATCAATAAGATCAAAGCAGCGGTAGAGGCCGTTATAATCAGGGCGCGCTTTACCCGCTCGTTGTAGGTCTTACGCAGGTCATAGGCCCCGTACTCCTTGTTTCTTCCCTCAAAGACAATATCGAGAATGTCTGCGGTTAATATTTTATTTAATTCCATGCTCTTTGTTTTCGGTTACTACTTGATACCGTTGGATTCTTCTGTCTTTTTGATCAGCTCATACTCCACTTCGGCGATCTTGACCATGGCATAGGTGCGAACCTGGTTGATGGTCATCTCATCGAGTATGTCTACCGTATTCTTGTAGGTCGCATCGTCGCTAGGCTTGATGATGACCACAAAATCTTTATCGGCACAATTGCTGACAGGCTTTCCCTTTGCTTTGGCCTCGGCCTCGCAAGCAGGATCGGGACGCTGGTAATAACGGTCCATCACCTCTTTCTTCTTATTGACGATGATGTCACGAATTCCCTTAAAGGTGGTCTGCTTAAAGTTATTGCCGGTGGCATCTACCACCAGTTTTCCTTCGTAGTAGTACACCTGATCGCCTTTGCCCAGCATAATGGTCAAAACCGATGATTCCTTTACCTCGGTTTGCTCATCTTGCTTCTTGATATCCTTTGGCATATTAAGGTCGAGCGTGGTGGGAGAACTCATGGTTGCCGTAAACACGAAGAACGTGATCAGCAGAAACCCAAGGTCCACCATGGGGGTCATATCGACACGGGTAGAAAGTTTTTTGGCTTTCTTTACGCCCGGGCCTTTTTTACCGCCCTGCTCTGCACCACTATCTATACTAGCCATAGTGTAATGTAATTGGGGTTAATTAATTTATTTTTTCTCTTGCTCTTGCTCTGACTTATAAAGAGCCGTTCCAACAGGCACATCATCGAGTTGTGTAACCAGGTTGTACTTGAACTCCTCATTTTTCTTGAGCGCCTGCACTATCGCATTAAAGGTTGGATACTTGGAAAGCCCGTCTCCTTTAATAAGATAATTCAACTTTTCGCCTGCAAAAGCGGTCTTGGCCTCTTTGATCCACCAGACCAGCTGGTTATTGAGCGTATCAAGCACGGGGATGCCCGGCTGGCTCAACTTGGTCTGGTCCTTGAAATCGGTAGCCAACAGCTGCTTAAGGCCGCCGAAGGGAACACCGACCAAATAGGTCTTGCGAAAATTGGCCATCTCCTCAGGGGTCAGTCCCAGGTTTTGGCTGGCATTGATACCGCGAATAATAGCATCGTATTTCGAAGGGTCACGATCGGACAATACAGTAAAGTAGACCCTGTTGGCCGAATCGATGGAAATCATAACGGCATTGTTCTCGGGTAATTTTTGCGACAGCACCGAGCCGGGTGTCGTGATCTCGACAGGCTCAGGTGGTTTGAATTTTGTCGCCATAATAAAAAAGGAGAGAATCAGAAACGCTATGTCCACAAAGGGGGTCATATCCGTATCCGTACTCCTTTTTGGTATCTTGGCACTTGGCATGGGTACAAAATTTTAAATAGATGAATGGATAGTACGTTGCAAAAAATGCGTCTTGTATTACTTATACAAAGAAGCAAAGCTTTGCGTGAGCGTAAATCCAGACTCATCGATACCATGGGTGATAGAATCGATACGAGTAGTGAACATGTTGTACAGGATCAATGCGATCGCTGACGTACCGATACCGAGGGCTGTGTTATAAAGAGCCTCAGAGATACCCACCGCCAGATCGGCCGCAGCACCACCACCACCTTCTTCACCAAGGGCAGCGAATGAACGGATCATACCCAATACGGTTCCCAGAAGGGCGATCAGCGTACCCACCGATGTAATAGTAGAAAGGAACACCAGGTTCTTTTGCAACATAGGCAGCTCCAGCGCAGTAGCTTCTTCTACTTCTTTTTGAATAGCGATCACTTTTTGATCGGTAGACATACCCGACTCGTTGATCATTTCTTTGTAACGACGCAGACCTGCCTTCATTACATTACCAACGGATCCTTTTTGCTTATCGCACTCGGCCAGTGCAGCGTCTACATTGCGGCTAGCCAATTGAAACTGAATCTTGCGAACGAAATCGTCGATAGGCCCGTTACCAAGAGCACGACGTATGGTCAGGTAGCGCTCGATAGAGAATACCACTACCATTAAAAACATACCGATCAGCAAAGGCACGATAATTCCTCCTTCGTAGATACGGTGAAAGGCATCCTTAGGTCCCATGTGATGAGGCCAGAATCCACCGGAGGGATCGGGTTCATTGAATCCGGAGGCATCTCCCATCATAAAACGCCAGATAGAATAGCCGGCGAGCACACACACAAGAGGAGCAATCCATGAAATGGAATTTCCACCATGTTTTGCAGGGGCCGAAGATGATTTTGATGCAGCTGTTGCAGTTGGTTTAGTCTCTGCCATGATCGTTGTTTTTAGTGTTGAGTTATTAGGTTTTAAAAGTTTGTAAAAACACCCCTTCCGGTTACAGAAGGAGGGTCAAGTTAAGGATTTTTTGAACTGCGCAAACCCTAACCTATTAATTTGATATTAAATTGACTCCGCCTGCCAAAAACAGCAAAAAATAGGGTAAAAATTGTGGAAAATCAGCCGCTACTCGTAACGAAGTGCCTCTATAGGGTTCAGTTTACCGGCTTTGCGTGCTGGATAGAGTCCGGCCAGCAGCCCCACCAGGGTACAAATAAAAATACCGTAGAACACCCAGTTCCAAGGAATCACGAAGCCGGTGCCCAGCACCAGCGCAAAAAGATTACCAACGCCCACGCCGAGCAAAATTCCGAACAAAGCGCCGAGCACACTAATGATAATAGCCTCTAATAAAAACTGACGGCTGACCATTTTCCGTTTACCCCCGATCGCTTTAATAAGCCCCACTTCGCGAGTGCGCTCCGATACGGAGACCAGCATAATGTTCATCAATCCAATAGCGGCGCCAATTAGCGTAATCAAACCAATCACCGTGGCAGAGATGGTCAAAAACCCAAGACTGTTCATCGCTTTTTCAGCGATACTGTCGCTGCGATCGATCACAAAATTATTCTCTTCGGTGGTATGCAACCGACGTACAGAGCGAAACAACGACTCAGCCTCTCCCATAGCAGCGGGCACCCACTGTATCTGCGAAGCCTGAATGGCAATATTAAAGGAGGAGGCACTCCCAAAATTGCGATATACATTATTGTACGAAGTGATAATCATATTATCGCGACTAAACCCGAACGAAGAGCCTTTGCTCTCTAAAACGCCCAGCACGCGATAGGGAATAGAATTGATACGCACGACCTTGCCCACTGCCGAGCGGTATCCCTGCTTGAATAATTTATTGGCCACATCATAGCCCAACATACAAACATTGCGACCCGATGTTACATCGGTGCGGTTTAGATTGCGTCCGGTTTCTAACGAAAATCCGTTTAGAGCTAAAAAATTCTCATCACCCCCTTGCACCATTACATTCGGACTGGTCTTACGTGTCTCGTACGAGACAATTGAATTACGCCCGCCAAAGAGACTGATACTTTTTATCGCCGGAAAGTCAAAACTAGAAACAAAAAGTTCGGCTTGGTCGCGGGTAATTTTTTTATCGAGGTTAGAGGTGCGCGCCTTTTTCTTTCCTTTTTGAGAAAGCTTCATGTCATTGCCCTGATTACCTCCACCAAAACGAATATTGCGTTCCTTGTAACGCAGGGTAAAGCCACTAGCGCCCATGCTTGAAAAACTCTCGTTAAACTTCTGATTCATGGCCTCGATAGCGGTAATGATTCCCACGAGTGCCATAATCCCAAAGGCAATGATAGCCACGGTCAGACCGGTTCGTAGTCGGTTGCCGCGAATAGTGCGAAATGCCAACGAGAATATATCGGTAAACTTCATCATCGAAAGGTGAAGGTACCAACGCTTGGCGCGATGGCAAAGAAAAGCTTGATGAGCGGTAAAATGAGATTAGAAATAGAGACAACCGATCAGCCACTCCGGAAATACCCCCAAAACGATCACAAGTACCGCTACACCCAGAAGCATACCGGTAAAACCGCGATCGAAAGAAATAGGGTCCGACTGGGCCATCGGCTTAAAATACATAGCCTGGATGACCTTAAAGTAATAATAGATGCTTACGGCAGCCATCAACAAAGCAAAGAGTGCCAACCAAAGACTTTGCCCAAGAGCCGCTTTGATCATATAGAATTTTGCCATAAAGCCGCCGGTCAGCGGAATACCTGCCAGCGACAAAAAGAAGATAGCGAGCGCGGCCGCAACCCAGGGATAGCGACTGGCCATTCCATTGAAAGCCTCGAATGAATAATCTTTCATGCGCGACAGCACCGCAAATATGCCAATGGTGGCCAAGGAATAAGAGGCGGCGTATAATAACAAGCCTTCTTTGGCCATCGTATTCATGGCAAAAACGGCCAATAACATAAAACCGGCTTGCGCAATACTGGAGTAAGAGAGCATCCGCTTAACACTTTGTTGAAACACCGCTGTGATATTACCGACAAAAAGGGTCAGTGCCGCCAATACGGCCACCCACCATTGCCAGGCATTAAACTGCAAGGCAAAGCTGCGATCGAACAATCGTATAAAAGCGGCGAACACTGCCACTTTTACCACCGTAGCCATAAAGGAGGTAAACACCGTTGGAGCACCATCGTATACATCGGGTGTCCAAAAATGAAACGGAGCTGCCGAAACTTTAAAGGCCATAGCGATCATCAGCAGCAACATGCCGGCCACCATCAAAGAGCTCGACACGCGGATCGTATCGGCTACTCCCGAAAGGGCAAAGCTTCCTCTGGCGCCGTACACCAGCGTAATACCCATCAATAAGATACCCGAAGAAAAGGCACCCAATAAAAAATACTTGAGCGAAGCCTCGTTACTTTTAAGATTCTTTTTGTCGCTTCCGGTCAATATGTAAAGAGGGATGGTGATGATCTCTATTCCCAAGAATAAGATAAGTAACGATTCAAAAGCGGTGACCATCATCATACCAGCCCCAATAAAAAACAACAGGGCCAGATAATCCGATAAGTTATTTCCGATTCGTTCCATGGCAGAGCCACTCAATAAAAGATAAACGAGCAAAGACGCAAG
>Ga0315903_10008361_pt1 | contig 12743 bp, 14 predicted proteins | sample LakEriMetagenome_7_FD_203524 | JGI IMG/M metagenome (GOLD analysis project Ga0315903, IMG submission 203524) | Freshwater fungal communities from buoy surface, Lake Erie, Ohio, United States - Buoy 2 MA119 | ecosystem: Environmental > Aquatic > Freshwater > Lake | place: USA: Lake Erie, Ohio...
ATCTTAAGCACTTCAACTTCGGCTAGTTGTTTGTCTCTGATTGGTGCGTCAATATTGTCTAATTCAGCAAAAAGACGATCTTGAGATTCATTACCTAAATCTGATACTTCAGGCAGGGCTGCTTTCATTTCGTCATGAAGCGATCGCCCTTCCACAAATTCTTGCACCAAAAAAAACTGCTTGTCTTCCTCAAAATAGGCAAGCAATTGTGGAATTTGATCATGGCTGCCAAGTTTTTCTAGGGTTTCTGCTTCCGTGTTAAATAGTCGCCTTGCCTCACGAATAAAATTTGGATCATCACTAGCGGGCTTAAGTTGCTTAACTACACAAGGTGGGGAGCCAGGGCGGCGCATATCCCTAGCAATAAATGTATGCCCAAATCCACCAGCTCCAATCTGTTTAATCAGTTTGTAGCGTCCATCTATTACTTTGGCTGGCATGGCGAACCCCTCTAGTTATAGGCTATGTAGCTAGGCACAAAACCCCAAAATCTGTACCGCCCGCTACGCGGGCGGTACAGATTTTGGTTCTGTTTTTTTAATTATGCCGAGGTACTTATGTCTCATTGTATAGGATTAGTTGGTTCTGCAAAACTTGAGCGCGGTAAGTCGTATCATAAGATTAATAATTAATAATTAATATTCTCTTGCCTCAAAGTTAATGAATTTGACTGCTGAAACGAACTCACTTACACAACAACTCCATGTCATTGACGCTCAATTATCTAAACGATCGCTAGCTCTTGATCCCAGTGGTTACTTTATTATTTATGTTGATCGCCAACAAAATTTAATTTGTGCTAAACACTACAGCAACATTATTAATGACCAAGGCTTAGCAGTTGATCCTGAAACTGGTAAACCCATTCCTGCTAGAGGTAAAGTTGATCGCCAAGCAACGCATTTATTTACAGGGCGAACTGCTAAGGAACTCTGCGTAGAAATATTTGAAAAAACCCAACCTTGTCCTGTTACACTGTTTGACCATGCTGCCTATCTAGGACGCGAAGCACAGCGAGCAGAATTAGCGCTATTGCAACAACAGGAATATATCCAAGACTAGAAATTGTTGCGATATTCAGCGCTTTGCGCGATCATACTATCCCAAAATATAATTATTCATCTCATAGTCATAAGCGCCAGATGTCACTTTCGCTGATCGCACCAAACAACAGTTGGTGGGAAATCCAAGTTATAGCCGAGCAGTCTCTAGAAGAGCAGATTTTTTGGCGGTTACAAAATTTTGGCTGTCAAGGAATGGCAAGCCAGAAAAAAGATGGGCATATAAGTGTTAGTAGTTATTTACCAGTTGAGAAGGGCAATGTTTTGGATCTGGCGGCGCTTGCTTTATGGCTAAAGCAGGATGCGATCTCGTTAGATTACGAAGCACCAGCTACTCAATGGACGGTAATTAACGATGAGGACTGGTCATCAAGCTGGAAACAACATTGGAGTCCACAAGAAATTGGCGATATGTTGGTGATTTATCCTGCTTGGATTGATCCGCCGACTGATAGCGATCGCAAAATCTTGCGTCTCGATCCTGGTAGCGCCTTTGGTACGGGCGCTCATGCCACCACTCAACTTTGTTTAGAAGCCTTAGAAATGCGCTTATGGGGTGTAAAGCCCGAAGACAATATCGTGGTTGCTGACGTTGGTTGTGGTTCAGGTATTCTCAGTATCGGGGCATTACTGATTGGAGCGAGTCAGACCTATGCGATCGATAACGATATTTTGGCGATCAAGGCAACTAACCATAATCGCCAACTTAATGATATTCCTGAAGGTAAAATCTGGGTACAAGTGGGCAGTATTCAAGATTTGATTGCGAATATGCCTGCACCTGCGAATGGGTTTACTTGCAACATCCTTGTTGACATCATTGTTGATATGGTTCCCTATTTCGATCAGCTCGTTGACGAAAATGGCTGGGGAATTTTAAGCGGAATTTTAGTTGAGCAAGTACAGAAAGTTGCCGAGGCTCTTGATGCTCATAAATGGACGATCGCTACATTCTGGAAGCGTCAAGAATGGGCATGTTTAACGATTAGGCGGTCAGAATATTAACAAAATCTATCAATGTAAGTTTAGCTTAAGACGTAAAGCCCAAAAGATGAGTGGCGGCGCGAATCGCCGCCACTCATCTTTTGGGCTTTACGTTGCAATTGGTTAATTGACGGGACGCGCTACCATAATTCCGATCGCATGATCAACGCCTTCAACGTAACGTTGTAAATCGGGAGAGACTTTGACTTTGCCTGATGGTGACGCATGGATGAACCCTATTCCATTGGCAGTAGGATAGACAAAGCCTGTATGTGTAGCATCCAGCCCTTTCAGATCCGTAGTCACAGCAATAATGTCGCCAGCTTTGAGTAATGAATAAATAGAACGTATCTTATGAGATGGGATATATCGTAATGGTTGCGATCGCGTCTCTTGCTCCATCTTCTGCTCCATTGCTAAAATACACTGGTGATTAGCTTCATTATTTTTTAGGCGTGGATATTTCTGCCAGTTGCTACTCATAAAGTTTAATTTCTTGTTGAAAGGTATTTCTCCTAATTCAGATGTAAGGTCACGCACAATATTACGTTTCTGATTGTTGCGTATCCATTCTGAAAAATAATGTAAACGACTGCAATAGCCATCTAGCTTGCCATCTGCATAACGAACTTCTTGGACTTTCTCTACAAAGTTTTCGTAGCTGGGACTTGACGATAGCAAGTTGCGAGAGAATGCTAAAACTGTCTCCACAAATAGCACACAGTCAAATTCTGTAAGTGATACGAATAGCTTTTCAGTTGTATCTTGATCTAATAAACCTTCGCGGTAGGTTGCACCAAGAAATTTAGTAGAAACAGTTTGCAGAACTTCTTCTATAGAGAGTATGATAATTTTACGATCGCTTAATGTCTGCATCAATCGTTGATATTCGCCTTTAGTTGCAGAAGTATCTAAACTCGATAGATTCTCAGAATTAGTTTGAGATGAATTTTGATGGATTGATGGGTTACTTTTAGCAGTTACAAGAACTGAATCTTTGTGGTCAATATCTTTAATATTAGGGAGGAAGTAATCGCTAAAGGATATTCCTAGTAAGGTACATAGTAATAATGGTTTGATAATTTGAGACATGAATTCCTAATTTATGACTTCTTCAAAACTCTTTGACAAGAAATAGAAAAGCAGTAAAAAATACTACATCTCTATTTCATATCCCTGAAATCAAGTGGGAACAAGTTCCCCAGGGCGTAATTTTATCCATTTCCCCATCTCTGCGGAGAAACTCTCACAACCAACAACATCCCATTCCATTTGAATATCGCTAGATGTCGTTTTAATATTGACATTAACAGTTGGTGAGTTTGCCTCAAAGTCTGGATACTCAGTCAGATGCGGTTGCAAATGTTGTGCTTCAACAGCGTGATAGGTGATGCAGCGATCGACATAGGTGCAGTTGATGCAGATGCACATGGCAGTTATACCTAATTCATGGGGCTATGTTAACAAAAAATACTTGGGTCGATTTTGTTTTTACTGATTTAGGCGCTGAGAACAACATATCGGTTTGCTATACAATACCTACTAGTAGTTTTAAATCCTTAATAATTTGTTGCATTAAACACTATGGCACTAAAAAAAGGCACACTTGTTCGCGCTATTCGCGAAAAATTAGAAAATAGCCCAGAAGCAACCGCTAATGATATTCGCTGGTCGTCATACCTGTTTGAGACTTGGGGTGAAGTGTTAGAGTTTCGTGGTGATTATGTCCAGATTAAATTTGGTAAAGTATCGACCCCTGTAATTTGGCTGCATAAGGATCAATTAGAAGAACAGGCAGCTTAAACAGCAATAAACTTCAAAAGCCTTGCATTGCAAGGCTTTTGAAGTTTATTGCTGTTTAAAAGGGAAGGGAGTATGACAATTATTTTGACCAATGATGATGGTATTGATGCTGAGGGCATTTGGTCTTTGCAAAAAGCTACTGAATTAGTATTTGGGTTTAAAGGCGCGATCGCAGCCCCATCTCGCCAATATTCAGGCTGTGGACATCAAGTAACCACCAATGAGCCGATCTCAATTGCTAAACGCAACGAACATGTCTATGCGATCGCTGGTTCACCTGCTGACTGTGTAAGGGTGGCGATCGCGCATTTGTATAGTGATGTGAAATTGGTACTGTCAGGCATTAATCATGGTGGCAACATGGGCGTGGATGTCTATATGTCGGGGACAGTAGCAGCAGTGCGCGAAGCAGCTTTTCACAACATTCCTGCGATCGCTATTTCCCATTATCAAGATCGTCGCAAAGCTTTTGATTGGGATTGGGCAGCATATACAACGGCTGTCGTCATTAAGCAACTTTTAGAAATTAAACTCCCACCTCAGTCATATTGGAATGTGAATTTGCCCCATATTGATCCAACTGAGAGCAAAGAAATTCCAGAGATTATATTTTGCGAAAAATCGAGTCAACCATTGCCTCTAGAGTTTAAATCCGATGGCGATGGTGTTACTTATACAGGTCGTTATAACCTTCGCGATCGCTCTCCTAATACTGATGTTGACGTTTGCTTTTCTGGCAAAATAGCTGTCACACAAATGAACATTTGATTCTAAAGTACCAAATGGTGAAGAAACCCGAAGAAGCGGAGAGCGGCACAAAGCGCCGCTCTCCGCTTCTTCGGGTTTTATGTCTGAACATGCTTGTCCTCTGGCAAAACCAGATAATATTTTAAAAGCTTTGTTTCACAAGTCTTTTAAGATATTATTTTTGTAAATATTATTTTTGTAAATATTATTTTTGTAAATATTATGAATGTAACATCGCAACTAACTCAGCAATTAGAAGAAGAAGTTATTTTAGTAGATACCAGCGATCGCCAAATAGGGATTGCTGAAAAATTACAAGCACATCGCAAAGGGCTACTGCATCGAGCTTTTTCAATTTTTGTGCTCAACTCACAAAATCAACTATTACTACAAAAACGAGCTAAACATAAATATCATTCGGGTGGACTCTGGACAAATACCTGTTGTAGTCATCCGCGCCATGAAGAGACAACCTTACTAGCCGCCCATCGCCGACTTCAAGAAGAAATGGGCTTTGATTGTGAGTTGCGTGAACTTTTTAGTTTTATATATCAAGCCAAATTAGATAATGAGTTAACTGAGTATGAATTTGATCATGTATTTGTAGGCTATAGCGATCGTGAGCCTGTTCTCAATCCTGAAGAAGCCGAAGATTGGAAATGGATAGATTTAAAAGTTTTGCAAACAGATATACAAGAAAATCCACAATCTTATACCTATTGGCTGCGCGATTGCTGCGATCGCTTTATTGCTGAGCTAGTGTGAATAAAACAACCCGAAGGGTTGTTTTATTTTGAACTCGACTTGTATAAATATAAATGCATAACACCAAACGAGAGTTGCGGCGCTTTGCGCCGCAACTCTTTAAAATTGATAGCTATACTTGAATTGATCTTTATGGAGGAAAATATGGAAACTTATTCAGAAGAACAAGTCGATCAGATTCTCCGCTATGCACTTGCCAAGAGAACTAACGGTCAAAACCTGACCAAACAGCAAATATATGAGATTGCCTCAGACATGGGAGTTAGTGAAGCTGATTTCTTAGCATCCGTGCAAGAATGGCAATCTACGCAAGCTGTTCGCAAAGAACAGTTAGAGTTTGACAAATATAAAAAGAAGTCTTTGCAAGCAAATGTATTGAAATATGCGATCGTTAATTCTTTTTTAGTAGCACTGAACCTTTTTACATCTGGCCGAATCGGTTGGGCAATCTATCCTCTATTGTTTTGGGGATTGGGCATTGCACTAGATTCATGGGTTATTTACCAATCAGAAAGCGAAGAGTACGACAAACAATTTCAAAAATGGCTACGTAAACAAAAGCGCGATCAGCTTACTGCTCAAATCACAGGTAAATTAACCACTAGCCTCGAAGAATGGCTTAAATAAAATAGAAGCCCTAAACCCATAAGAAACTTTAAAAGCGTTGCTTAGCAACGCTTTTAAAGTTTCTTATGGGTTTGAGCGCAAAGCGCTATATATGCGGATGGAGAGACTCGAACTCTCACATCAAAGATACTAGAACCTAAATCTAGCGCGTCTACCAATTCCGCCACATCCGCTTGTGTAAGGTGTTTTTTGCACCGAATCAAATAATACATCAATATGGGTGAATTGGGACACAAATTTTTTAAGTAAGAGATAAGAAAGATCTAAAACGCTGCCTTTACCTTCTTGGTTTTAGTAATATACAATCATTCTGATTTAGTGCTCGATCTATATTTCTGCCATTAGCCTACCTTTAGCAACCTTGTTGAGTATGTCTATCTAGTGCATATCCATAAGCCTCAAAAAATTGATCTAGAACAAATTTACCCTTGTCCTTGTCCCCGCAAGCGTGGAAAGCTGAAGCCGATCGCACTGACTGATGCTTTTGGTTGCGATCGCTGCTCTTTGCTCTTTCAAATAGAAAATGATGGCTATAGTCTATTGCAATTAGGCGGTATTGAATCTCAACAACATACATGGCAATGGACGGGCAAATGGCAATCTATTCGGGGAAATGATCAGAAGACTCGATTAGAAACAATTTTGATGTACACGGTTTCGCTATTATTTTTTGCGCTAATCATTGTCTGGGTACTAAATCTAAAGTCAACTTTAGGTATTCCTTTAGCTATTTTGTTGTTTACCCTTTTGGGTTTGCTAATATGGCGATTGCTCGTGATTCGTCAGCGCGATATTTAACAATTATTTATTACAGAGTATGTCACCAGAAGACCTTACAGGCTTCATTTATAAATCCCATGCGGCGGCGCTGCAACTCATGCAAGTTTCCACCAGAGAACGGGATGGTTTGTTGATAGAAATTGCCAATGGCGTTAAAAAGCATAAAAATGCGATTTTAGAAGCTAATACGCTGGATTTAGAAGCAAGTCGAGATATGGCAGTACCCGAATTAGTACTTGAGTGGCTAAAACTAACTCCCGAACGGCTTAACAATGCGATCGAATGTCTGCTCCAACTTGCCAATCTGCCCGATCCGCTAACACTACATGTCGGCATTAATGGCTATCAACGTGTACCTCTTGGAGTGGTAGCTTTTGTCTATGAGGGTTTTCCGCAACTCAGCTTAATTGCAGCAGGCATGTGTCTTAAAGTTGGTAATACGATTATTCTTAAGGGAGGCAATGAAAGTACAAACACCCAAGAAGCGATCGCCGCGATCTCCAAAGATATCCTCATTGCCAGAGGTTTTCCTGAGGCATGTATAACCTGTGTGCCCAAAGGGGTGACGCTCAAAGAATTAATTGTTCAAGAAAAATATTTACGCTTAGTTATTCCTTATGGTCGTCCTAGCTTTGTCCAGCAGGTGAGCAAGCAGGCCACAGTTTCCGCTTTACCAATTTCAATGGGCAATTGCTACTTATATTTATCGAATTCGGGTAAGTTGGACTTTGCCAAAGAAATTATTCTCAATAGTCGTAGGGGTGATCCTGATGCGGTTAATGCGATCGAAAAGGTCGTTGTACATCGGTCATGGCTTGATCGTGCTTTAATCGATCATGGATTAGGTGAGTGGATCAGCAGTCTCAAAAAGCAAGGTTTGGTAGTGCGTGGCTGTGCGGAGACAACTGCTTATTTTCGGCAATTTCTAGAAGAATCCCATAGTGAGGAAACCGACAAACCAAGTCAAGTCCTCATTGACCAATCGATCGAGTCCGAGGATATCTGGGGACATGCGTATTTAGATGAGACGATCGCGATCAAAATTGTCAATGATACGGAAGAGGCGATCGCTTGGATCAATCAATACAGCAGTGGTCATGCCGATGTATTGCTGACTGATTCCCTATCCGAGCGCGATCGCTTTGTTAGTCGTATTAATAGCAGCACGATTTTTGTCAATGCCCATAGTCGCTTTAGTCGTTGTTTTAAGCTTGGTGATAGTGGCAATGCCAAGATTGCTTTGGGGATGTCCAGTTTAAAAACTCGCGGTGCATCCAGATATCCTGGATTGATTGATATCTATGCGCTGACGACGACTAAGCAAGTACTGACAAATTCATGGATGCAATAAATTTAGCAATAGCGCTGAAGTAATGCTTCTAATTTCTCTACAGGAGATCGCGGCGGAAATCTTGGTAATTCTTGTTCTTGTTGGCGATCATTTAGCAGGCAAAGTACAGGTATTTCGTATTGATAGCGATCGAACCAGCTTGGGTTACTAGTGATATCCCTAATTTCTAGCTCGAAGGCAACTTGTTTAACCTGTTGTAATTTTGTTAGCAATCCTTCACACAGACAGCAATCTTGCTTATTATACAAAATTAATTTCATAGATTTTTGTTAAATATAAACGTGATGTGCAACTAAGAAAGTGCAAAAAAACTCACAGCCCAAAGTGTTAGAAAATAGTACTAACGCCATTAGCGGTGAGCATCATGTTTTCTATAGAATATTTTATCATTGCAGTATTTTGCAAAATTGATGAACTACTCAAAGAAATATAGCCTTAGCCACTTTTATCAAGACAAATCAAAACCCAAATAGTGAGAGGCGGTGCTTCGCGCCGCCTCTCACTATTTGGGTTTTATGTCCTAACAAGAATGGCGACAGCTATAACGGTAGAGCCTTGAGTCAGATCAAAAGAATTTGCCCCAGCCCCATCGCAATTCACTCAAAAGAATTACAGCGCTTTGTGAACATGGTTAAACTAGGTTAGATTGACAAGTTGCTAAGGCGGTAATATTAACTAATGTTAAGGAAATCCGCAAAATTCGCTTAGAACAAGTTAAGCGGTTTAAAAATGATTTATAGGCTATTTCGCAAAACTTAAAAAGTAAACTAATGGGAAAACCGACAGGATTTATTGAGTACCTCCGCGAAGCTCCGACGGAAATACCACCAAGCGATCGCATCAAAAATTGGGATGAATTTCATGTCCACATGCCCGATGAAAATCTCCGTACACAGGGCGCTCGATGCATGGACTGTGGCACGCCCTTTTGTCATACAGGTAACCTAATCAGTGGCATGGCAAGCGGCTGCCCAGTCAATAACCTAATTCCTGAATGGAATGACTTGGTATATCGCGGACTTTGGCGCGAAGCCCTTGATCGTCTGCATAAAACCAACAATTTTCCAGAATTTACTGGTCGCGTTTGTCCAGCACCATGTGAAGGCTCCTGTGTACTGGGGATCACGAATCCACCTGTAACAATTAAGAATATCGAATATTCGATCATCGACAAGGGCTGGGAAGAGGGCTGGATCGTTCCCGAACCTCCCGCCAAACGTACTGGCAAAAAAGTTGCAGTCATTGGTTCTGGTCCTGCTGGATTGAGCGCCGCTGCCCAGCTAAATAAGGCAGGGCATTGGGTAACAGTCTATGAACGAGCCGATCGCCCAGGCGGACTATTAATGTATGGCATTCCCAATATGAAGTTGGACAAGCAGAAAGTAGTATTGCGCCGCTTGAATATCCTTGAGAAAGAAGGTGTGAAATTTGTTTGTAATACCGAAATTGGCAAAGATATGTCTGCGGAAAACTTACTCAAAGAATTTGATGCTGTTGTAATTTGTACTGGCGCAACCAAGCCCCGTGATTTAAGTATCGAAGGACGAGAATTCAAAGGGATTCATTTTGCAATGGAATTCTTGACAGCAAATACTAAGGCAGTAATAAATGGTAAGTCAGGAGATGACTTCATTTCTGCACAGGGTAAGGATGTCGTAATCATCGGCGGCGGTGACACAGGAACCGACTGCGTTGGCACATCAATCCGCCATGGATGCAATAGTGTCGTTCAGTTGGAAATCATGCCCAAGCCACCAGAAACCCGCGCAAAAGATAATCCTTGGCCAGAATGGCCGAAAGTCTACAAAATGGACTACGGACAAGAGGAAGCAAGTGCAAAGTTTGGTGACGATCCCAGAGCTTACATCACTACAGCAACTAAGATCGAGGGAGACGAAAACGGACAGGTTAAAGCTGTCCACACTGTACAAGTGCAATGGGAGAGAAATGACAAAGGTCAGTTCATTCCTAAGCAAGTGGCTGGTACTGAAAAGGTAATTCCTGCTCAGATTATCCTATTAGCAATGGGTTTCCTTGGTCCAGAGCAACTACTCCTTGATTCTTTGGGTGTGGAGCGCGATCCTCGTAGTAACGTCAAAGCTAATCATGGTCAATTCACTACCAGTCTTCCCAGTGTTTTTGCTGCGGGAGACTGTCGCCGTGGTCAAAGTCTAATCGTCTGGGCGATTAACGAAGGTCGTGGTGCTGCGCGTGAATGTGATCGTTATCTCATGGGTGACACAGATTTACCCTAGTAACAAGTTGCCGAAAGCTCTTTGTGCTCAAACACAAACCAATAAATTTTTTAAAAGTGTTGCAAAGCAAATCTTTTAAAAAATTTATCATGGTTCTTATAAATCAAGGGATAATTTATGAAAAGTAATGTGTTAGTCTCCCCAGAGACTGTATATGCGAATCTCAATCAACTTGATCAAGTTGACCTCACCACCAGTGCTGAATATCGTGAAATGGCGCAGGAAGTTCTGGCTGACTCTGGAGTTGCCTGCGATGTTCGAGAAGCGATCGCAGATCGCCTCAATCAAGCCAATCAGCAACTAATTAATACTACAGTTAGTAAAACCGATAGTTATTAATCGCAAAAAAAGAAAGAGCGCAAAGCGCTCTTTCTTTTTTTGCGACAATAAATTATAACAATTCACAAAAGTGTGGCAACACTTCCGCGAATTAAAAAACAAACCCTGTAATGTAAGGCTATAAAAACACAAAATGGCTATGCCATTTTTATTGGTTCGGATTTGATCGCAAAGCGCTGTATGTTCCCATACGTCTTAACCAACGATAGTGAGATAGAAATCCCGCCCAGACAGAACTATGCTGATTATATTTCACCCCAAATTCTTTACAAGTCTGCTCAACCACTTTAGAAACTGCTGGGTAATTAACATGGCAAATGTTAGGGAATAGATGATGCTCAATTTGGAAATTGAGCCCACCCAGTAGCCATGTCACATAAGCATTATTGCGCGAAAAGTTTACCGTAGTTTCGATCTGATGAATTGCCCAATCAGTCTCAATAACGCTAGATTCTGCAACTGGTGTCGGAAAATTTGCCTCTTCTACAACATGCGCTAGTTGGAATACTACACTAAGCACGATTCCTAAAGTTACTGCAACTATTCCATAACTAGCCAAAACTAGCCATAGTGAATGGAATAGCAAAGGAACTACAAAGGCAATCGTAAAAAAGACTAGCTTTCCAATAAAAAATATGGCGAGATTAACTTGTTTTGGGCGAGGATAACTGCGATCGCCAATTTTGCCAGTAATCAGGCAATAAAAATCATCATAAAAATGCCATTTGATCGCCAACAAACCATACAACAGCCACAGATAATATTGTTGCCAACGATGAAATGGAAGTCTGGCATGAGAGGGAGAAAGTCGCCCAAAAATTCCCACTTCTAAATCCATATCGTACCCAGCAATATTCACATAGGTATGATGTAGCACATCATGTTTCCAATGCCAAACATAAGAACTGCCACCAATCAAATCTAAACTCATTGACATAAGTTTATTTACCCATGCATAACTGGAATAAGCATGGTGTGCACCATCGTGCTGAATACTAAATCCGATTCCTGCGGTGATAATACCTAGCACAATACAAAGAGGAATTACTTGCCACCATGACTTAGCTGCGAAGACCAATCCAGCATATATTCCAAAAAAGCTCAGCAACAAGACTATTGTCTTGATATACATTTGTGGGCAATCACGTTCTCTAAGATCACTACTTTGGAAAAGTTCGTCAACACGTCGTCTTAGTTCAGCCTGAAAGCCACTGTTCTTAGCAAATTTTAGTTTTTTTGCTGGTTCTTTCTCTTGACTAATCACAAATTGCTGAGATTCATTTCGCTCTTGCATCTTTTACCATTTCTAATCAATATCGTATTTATAATTTTTTACTTATACTAATTACCTAAAGTCTCACAAAACCTTAGGTAATTAAAACTTAAACTCAAATTTGTGTTTTATTCGGCAAAAAATTGTTTTTTTCTATAGTCCAAATGCTTTTGGTGAGCGATCGCACTATATTCCTGATGTTACATGATTCGATTGAATATTCCCTAGTAACCGTCCAAGGAGTTAACGAAAATTAAGGATTAGAGGGCACAAGATTAGGTAAGGTCGAAAACATGAGCGAAGAAACGTTAATGTCATAAGAGGTCAAACATGATATAGGCTCAATGCTTTTAATGACGGGCGTTTTAGACACCTAAACTTCCGAGGCTAAAACTATATTTCTGAATTGCTCTTTAGTCAAGGATTTTAAGATCAGCTATATTAACAATACTCCCTTCCCAGAGAATAATTAGGCGTGTGCGGCAAAGCCGCACACGCCTAATTATTCTTGAGAATGTGCAACGGTAGAATATAGCTTATAGGGTTAGGAACATTGGTATTTACGCTGGAATAATTAAAGATAACGGGAAAAGTAAGATCTACCTAATATCAGTATTTACAGCGGCATAATTTTCGGTAGTCCTAAAAAGGAAAGGATGTAGGAAAATGTTTTAGATAGTTATTAAGAAGCAAAGTAATGACCGAAATAAGACCATCTTGTCCAACCTGCCAATCTATATCAGTAGTTAAGAACAGCA
>Ga0315903_10008371_pt1 | contig 12727 bp, 11 predicted proteins | sample LakEriMetagenome_7_FD_203524 | JGI IMG/M metagenome (GOLD analysis project Ga0315903, IMG submission 203524) | Freshwater fungal communities from buoy surface, Lake Erie, Ohio, United States - Buoy 2 MA119 | ecosystem: Environmental > Aquatic > Freshwater > Lake | place: USA: Lake Erie, Ohio...
TTGAAGACCACCTGGGTCACGCCTTCGCGGTCGCGGAGGTCGATGAAGGTCACGCCGCCGAGGTCGCGCTTGGTGTCGACCCAACCCACGAGGGTCACGGTCTGGCCGGCGTCGGCGGGGCGGAGGGCGTTGCAGGTGTGGGTGCGGTTCATGGCGGGGTCGGGTCGACGGAGTCGAGGGGTATGGTTAACCCCCGGAGGGGCCCTGAAACAAGGACAAACGAGGGGGCGGAGGGGGTGGGGCGGGGGGTAGGCAAGCGGTCGGCACTTTCGGTTAGCAGGTTTGGGCGGGTTCGCTAGACCTAGGCCATGCGTACCCCTCGCTGGCTTCTTCCCCTCCTGCTCGCTGCGGCGATCCTGCCCGCCGCCGAGCCCGGCAAGGCCGAGATGGCCGGCTACATGCTGGTGCCCGTCGATCGCGTCCCGGCGAAGTACAACGCCGGCTTCTCGGTCTACGCCGCGGCCTGGCCGCTGCTCCCGACCTACCCCGGCCACCGCTTCCAGACGGGGCTCTTCGGGACATGGATGTTCGCGCAGTACGACGGCGAGAAACCGAGGGACCTCTATTCCGACATCGAGGGCGGCCTGGGCTGGTGGCGCGACACGCGTTTCCCGACCGAGACGCCGAAGTTCATCATGGGCGGGGTGGGCGCCAACTTCAAGGACATCGCCAACGGCCCGGCGCATGGCCGCGGCAGTTGGGAGAAGCCGCAGGGTCTCTACGGCGTGGCCCAGCTGAGCCCTTGGCTCCTCTTCCCGATCGACGGCCTCAACGTGAAGCAGGGCACGCACGGCGGTCTTTTCGGCTACGGTTACCTGCCGCTGCCGTTCGCGCAGGCGAAGACGACGACGGCGGCGAAGGTGCCGATGGGCGACAACTGCTGGACGCTTTTCCTCAACACCGGCAACTTCAAGGGACCGGTCTGCTTCTTCACGCCGTATTTCTGGGCCCATTCGGCGGAGGTGAATCCCGCCTACGCGGGGCAGCTGCTCGACACGCGTCCGTCGGACCCCAACAAGGCGTTCCAGATGGAGACGCAGTACGTCCCGGCCGCGGTCGCCACGGATGCGCAGGGCCGCACCTTCGCCCGCGTCGCGCCGACGGTCTTCCCGGTCGGCCCCGAAGGCTACTCGGTGACGATGCATCGCCTGACCTGCTACGACCGCTCGGCCCTCTACGACGGCGTGAAGGCCTGGTTCGACGGCGGCGCGCCCGTCAGCGGCGCGGTCAATCCGGCCGGGGCCTTCGTGCAGTCGTTCAAGAATGGCGGGGGCTCGACCTGGCGCATCTATCCCGAGGGGACGCCGAAGGAGAAGAAGACGCCGCTCGACTGGAAGTCCTTCGGTACGCCGTTCTCGCCCGAACCGACGACCTACGGCTATAAGTGGAACGAGGCGTTCGTGACGCGCTCGACGACCGTGCAGGGGGCGCAGGTGACCTTGCCTGAGTATTTCCGCCTGAACGCGGATCCCAAGCGGACGCAGTGGCTGCCGGTGAAGGCCGCGGAGGTCCCGGCGGAGACGCAGCTGCAGGCCAAGACCTTCCCGCGGCCGCAGGAACGCCCGCAGAAGCCCTACGATACCCCCGAGGGTGCGCAGACGACCTGGAAGACGCCGGGGCCCAAGGCCGGCCCGTTCAAGGCCTTCCTGGGCGATGGCAGCGTCGTCACCTATTATTGGTACCGCTTCGCCGATCAGCCGGCGCTCCTGAACGCCGACCTGACGAAGGCCGAGCGCGAGGCCATGCAGGTCAAGGTCGAGAAGCTCCACCGCGCCTGGACGAAGGATCGCGACTACCTCGCGCCTCCGACGGTCGGCAAACTGGCGGACCTCGATCCGGCCCAGGTGGTGACGCCTCCGAAGGGCCTTGAGGTCGGTTATGTGCCCATCGCGACGCGCCAAGAGCTGGCGACGCCGCCGGGGGCCAAGTAGGCCCAGTTCAGCGCTTGTCCAGGTCGGCCGTCTCGATCGGCTCGATGTGGGCGAGGTGTTCCGGCGGCTTGGTGCCGGCGAGGACCTTCCACAGGCACCAGACGAACAAGGTCGTCACGGCGCCCACGGAGATGAGCATGAACAGGAGTCCGGCGGTAGTCATGGTCGGTGCAGCGTAAGATCAGCGGGCGTCCCAGCGTTGGCCCGCGCGGCGGATGAGCAGCGCCGAGAAGCCGGCGAAGACGAGTAGGCCGAGCGCGGTCAGGCGGGCGACGCCGCTCGCGGGGTGGCCGGGGCCGCCGATGAGGTCGAGGATCGGTTCCGTCGGGGTGAAACGGGCGTCCGCGAAGGAAAGGTTCCAGCCCGCGACGTTCTTGAGCACGAAGAGGGCGAAGATGGTCGTCAGGAACGCCGGCGAGACCCAGCGGATGATGGGCTTGAAGAAGCGGGGGATCCGGAGGTCGGCCCCGTGGTGGGCCTCCTGCCAGCCCCGTTCCGTCCCGAAGGAGAGGTTGAAGATGTAGATGAGCAGGGTGCCCTGCAGGAAGATGCCGATGTCGCCGATCCAGAAGTCGACGGTCGACAGGGCCTTGAGGCCCTCGCTGAACCAGACGACCAGCGTGCAGCCCACCGCGGTGATCAGGCCGAGCAGGGCCACCGAGCCCCGGCGGTCGAGGCCGAGCCCTTCCTCGAGGAACGCGATGCCGGGCTGGAGCATCGAGAGGGAGGAGGTGATCGCGGCGATGAAAAGCAGCACGAAGAACAGTCCGCCGAAGAGGTGGCCGTAGGGCATGCCCGCGAAGACCTGCGGCAGGACGTTGAAGCCAAGGGCGAAGGTCCCGCCGGCGACCGCGGACGCGCCGAGGAAGGCGAAGGCCGCCGGGACGGTGATCAGGCCGCCGAGGCCGACCTCGCAAAACTCGTTGGCCGCGGTGGCGGTGAGGCCGCTGAGCACCACGTCGTCCTTCTTCTTCAGGTAGCTCGCGTAGGTGATGATGACGCCGAAGCCGACCGAGAGCGTGAAGAAGATCTGCGAGGCGGCCTTGAGCCAGACCGCCGGGTTCGCCAGGCCGCGGGCGATGTCGCGCGGGTTCCACATGTAACCGAGGCCGTTCCACACGCTGAGCTCGGGTTTGGCGGGATCCGGCGTGCCCAGCGTCATGACGCGCACGAGGAGCACCAGGGCGATGACGATGAGCAGGGGCATGCCCCAGTTGCAGATGAACTCGATGCCCTTGGAGAGCCCGCGGTAGATGATGACGAAGTTCAGGATGAAGACGCCGACGAAGAACAGGAAGGGACCTCCGCCGAGCACGGCGCCGTCGGCCTTGAGGCCGGTGAAGGCCGCGAAGTGCGCGGAATAGGCGGCGGGATCCTTGCCGAGGTCGAGCGCCCCGGTGAAACTGGACCAGGCGTAGCCCAAGCACCACGATTCGATCACGACGTAGTAGAAGTAGACACCGACGGGGATGATGAAGCCAAGCAGGCCGATGTACTTGCCCCAAGGCTTGCGGATGATGGCGTGGAAGATGCCGGGCGAGGAGTTGTACCCTTGGGTGCCGCCGAATCGCCCCAGCGTCCATTCGACCCAGCAGATGGGGAGGCCGACCACGAGCAGCGAGACGAAGTAGGCGATCAGGAAGGCTCCGCCGCCGGTCTCCGGGTCGGCCACGAGGCCGGGGAAACGGAGGAAGTTGCCGAGGCCGACGGCGCTGCCGGCGACGGCCATGATGACGCCCAGTTTGGAACTCCAGGCTTCGGTTTTCTTCGGCGACATGGGGGTGCGGGTGTCGATTTATGGGACAGGGTAGGGTGGAGTGCAATCGTTGAGGCGGTGCCTGCCTCGGTGGTGGCGGTGGGCGGTCAGCGGTGGGTGGACGCCTCCACGCTCACCGAAGGCCGCATTCCATGTCCGTTTGTCGCTGTTCATCGGGCTAACCGCCCACCGCTAACCGCCAACCCGTGATGCTTATCTTCCCCTATTAATCTCGCCCTTTTCATTTCACCTACTCACCTTGAAGCGATGTCTTTTGAATCTCTCGGCCTTGATGCCGCCATCCTGAAGGCCGTGGCCGACCAGGGTTACACGGAGCCGACGCCCATCCAGAAGGCGACCATCCCCGTCATCCTGGAGGGGGCCGACGTCATCGGGATCGCCCAGACCGGCACCGGCAAGACCGCCGCCTTCACCCTCCCGCTGATCACCAAGCTGCTGCGCACCAAGTCCGGCGCCCACCGCGGCCTGGTCCGCTGCCTGATCCTCGCCCCGACCCGCGAACTCGTCGTCCAGATCGCCGAGAACGTGAACGCCTATTCCCGTTACGCCGGCCTGTCCGTCGCCACCTGCTACGGCGGCGTCGGCGAGCGTCCCCAGATCGCCGCCCTCCGCGCCGGCTGCGACGTCCTCGTGGCCACCCCGGGCCGCCTGCTCGACCTCGGTCGCCAGGGCCACGGCAACTTCGGCGCCCTCGAGTACCTCGTGCTCGACGAGGCTGACCGCATGCTCGACATGGGCTTCCTGCCCGCGATCAACACCATCGTCCGCGCCCTTCCGAAGGAGCGCCAGACGCTGCTCTTCTCCGCCACGCTCTCCCGCGAGATCGAGTCCCTGACGTCCCAGTTCCAGCGCTCGCCCAAGATCCTCGAGATCGGCCGCCGCTCGAACCCCGCCGAGACCGTCACCCAGCTGCTCTTCGAGTGCCCGGGTGCGCTTAAGCAGGTCATGCTGCACCACCTCCTCGCCAACCCGGAGCTGAAGATGGAGACGGTGCTCGTCTTCGCCCGCACCAAGCACGGGGCGGACCGCATCTGCCGCAAGCTCGCCGGCGCGGATATCCCGTGCGCCGCCATCCACGCCAACCGCTCGCAGAGCCAGCGCCAGCGCGCCCTGCAGGCCTTCAAGAACGGCGAGATCCGCGTGCTGGTCGCCACCGACATCGCCTCCCGCGGCATCGACGTCGACGGCATCTCGCACGTGGTGAACTTCGACTTCCCCGACGCGCTCGAGGACTACGTCCACCGCATCGGCCGCACGGGCCGCGCGCTCGCCACCGGCACCGCCATCACCTTCATCACGCGCGAGGACTACTCCGAACTGCGCCGCCTCGAGCGGATCGTCGGCAAGCACCTCCATTGCGGCAAGCTCCCGGGCTTCGACTACACGCAGCAGGCCCCGGCCCGCACGCCGGAGGATTTCCAGCGTCACGAAGATCCCCGCGCCCGCGGCGGTCGTCCCCAGCATTCCCAGGAAGGCCATCAGCACCCGCAGGGCGGCCGCTTCGGCGGCCAGCAGGCGGCGCAAGGTCGCTACCGTCCCTTCGGTCGCCCCGGCACCCGCCGTCAAGGCGGACCGAGGTAAGAAGTGAAGTAAGGGACAGGGACAGGGACAGGAAAAGAGTACAGAGTACAGAGTACAGAGTACAGGGGTGCGATGTGCTCTTTGATGGTGTCGGGCTATTTCCTGAACTCCGTACTCTGAACTCCGTACTCTTAACTTTATTCTCTCTTCTTTCCATCGGGCTGTTTTCGTCCTAAGCAAAGGGACCTCCCATGCGTTCCCTGCTCCCCCTGCTCCTGGTCGCCGGTCTCTGCGCCGCCGACGCCCCCAAGGCCGCTCCGGCCGCCTCGAAGCTGCCTACCATCCCGGCCGCGCCGATCGCCAAGAAGAAGGAACTCCTCTTCGAGGATAACTTCGAGGGTGCCGAGGCCGATAAGCGCTGGGTCAAGGTCGTTCCGACCTTCGCCGTCGCCCAAGGCGTGCTGAAGGGCACCCAGACCCGCGACAAGACGATCCCGGCGGCCGACGGTAAGCCCGAGATCCGCGCCCATGCCGCGGTGCACGGCCTCGAGGTGCCGACCAAGGACAGCATCGTCGAATGCAAGGTCCGCTTCGACGGCGCCACCATGATCGACGTCGAGTTCGACGACCGCAAATTCACCGGTTGCCACTACGGCCACATCTGCCGCGCCCAGCTGCGCTTTAATCCGAAGGACAAGACCTTCGCCGCGGTCATCATCGACGAGAAGGACGGCAACATGCGCAACGACATCCATGCGATGAAGAACGACCCGGCGAAGAAGGCCGAGGTCGCCAAGCTGCTCGTCGGTCGTCAGGCCACCTTCCCGGTGAAGGCCGACCTCGCCGAGGGCAAGTGGATCGCCGTGGTCGTCGAGACCGTCGGCGACGAGATGCGCCTGTCCGTCGATGGCCAGCCGGTCGCCTACCTCAAGTCCTCCGGCATCGCCCACGCCACCAAGTCGCGGATCGAGTTCGGCGTCGCGGGCAAGGATGGCTGCCTCGACGACCTCAAGGTCTGGAACGCCGAGCCCGCCAAGTAAGGCGGCGCCCCCGGTGGGAGCGGCCTCCGGCATGCGCCGGGGGCCTTTTTATGCCCGCTTGGGCAGACCGGCCAGGAGCTGCTCCAGTTCCCGCCCGTAGCGGACGTAGGAGCGGAAGCGTTCCTCGGGGCTGGCCTGGGGTGCGTCGGCCCCGAGGTGCACGATCTTGGCGACGTGCGGCTCGATGGTGAGGCCGGCGGCGTAGCCCGTGGCGAGCAGGTCGGCCAGCACCTCGCGCACGTGCGCGTCCCCTTGGCCCGGGTAGGTGAAGGCGTCGCTCTTGCCGCCCCCGGGCGCGCGGCAGCAGTCCTTCACGTGCACGTAGGCGATGAACGGCCGCACTGCCCGGTAGAACGCCAGCGTGTCCTGGCCATAGGAGGCCGTGTTGCCGATGTCGAAGAGGTAGCGGACGTGCGGGTGGTTGAGCTCCTCGAGGAACGCGCGCGCATTCTCCGGAGTGGCGCCCGCCCACCCTTCGCAGTTCTCGAAGAGCAGGACGATGTCGCCGTCGGCGGCCAGCTTCGCCATCTCGCGGTAGCGGCGCAGGCCCTCGTCGCGCCACTCGCGGTCGTCCGCGCCCGCCTGCATCCAACCCATCGTGCGCACGAGCCGCGTGCCCGCGCGGCGCAGCCGCGGGATCAGCACGCGCAGGTCGGCCAAGTCGGTCGCGAAATCGCCGGTGATCGGGCGGCTCCAGTTGCCGATCGCGGAGCCGAAGCTGCTGACGCGCAGGCCGGCGGATTCGATCGTGTCCATCGCCCGCGCGAACGCTTCATCCGTCACCGCCGCCGAGCAGACCTGCCGCCCGTCGAGCAGCCGCAGCTCGATCGCCGGCCAGCCTAGGGCGCGTTGCGCGGCGACCTGCCCGGCGATGTCGTCGGCCGCTTCATCGGCCAGGCCGGAGAGGGGGAAGGGGGACATGACCGGAGATTGGCGGGGTGGACGGAGGGAGGGAAGGGGGAAAGCGGCGGAGGCCGCGGGCTTGCAACTTCCCGGCCCCCGCGTTGTTTTATGGGTATTATGAACCACCCCGTTCTGCTGGCCTCCCTGCTCGCCGCCGCCACCGTCGTCGCCGCCGACCAACCCGCGGGTCCCCGTCCCGAGCGTGGCCCGGAACCGCGCGGGGAGCGTCGCCCCGAGGGGCAGCCCCAGGGCGGTCAGCCGGTGGTCATCCCCCTGCCGCACGGCCTGCCGCCCGGCGCCTACATGCTGGTGCCGCTGCCGCAGGCTCCGGGCCAGCCTCAGCCCGGCCGCGGGCCGAACCTCGAGCGCCCGAACGTCGAACGCCCGAACCTGGAGCGTCCGAACGTCGTCCGACCCAACGTCGAGCGGGCGAATGGCGAACGCGCCAATCCCGAACGCCCGAACGCGGATCGTCCGAACCCGCAGGCCCGCGAAGGTCAGGGTAATGGTCAGCGCGTTGGTTTCGCCGCCCTGACGCCGGACGAGCAGGCCAAGCTCCGGGCCGCTATGGAGAAGGCCGGTCAGGAGGCCGCCGTGAAGGAAGCCCGCGAGGTCGCGCAGAAGGCGCAGCAGGCGCTCGAGGAGGCCCGCCTCAACGAACGCAAGGCCGCCGAGGCCGCCGCCCTGAAGGCCGACCCCTCGTTGGAGCCGGTCCTCGACAAGCTCCGCAAGGCCCAGGCCAACCCGCGCCCGAACGCCCGCGGCAACGAAGGCGGCGACCAGCCGCGCGCCCCGCGCGGCGAACAGCCCGCCCGCTGAGCCCCGGCCGCATGGGCCGCTTCCTGACCCTTTGCCTGGCACTCGGCGTCGGGCTCCTCGCGTCCGCCGCCGAGGCGCCGAAGCGGATCCTGTTCATCGGGAACAGCTACACCGGCGTGAACCAGCTGCCGACCGTCTTCGGCGAAGTCCTGAAGTCCGCGGGTGCCGGTACGCCCGTCATCAAGTCGTGCACTCCGGGTGGCCAGACCCTGCTGCAGCACTGCACCGTCCAGCCGAAGTCCCTCGCCGCGATCGACGAAGGTTCCTGGGATGTCGTCGTCCTGCAGGGTCAGAGCCAGGAGGCCGCGGTCGCGGAGGTGAACCCGAAGGTCCGGGCCGACTTCCTCGCCGGTGCCCAGCAGCTCTGCGCCCGCGTCCGCGCGAAGAGCCCGCAGGCCCGCATCTATTTCTACGAGACCTGGGCGCGGCATCCCGATTACTGGACGGCCAAGGACTTCAATCCGGCGGTGGGCAAGGACCCCGCCGAGATGCAGGCGCGTCTCCGCAAGTGGTACGGCGAGGCCGCGGCGCTTTGCCGGGCGACCGGCGTGGTCCCGGCCGGCGACGCCTGGGAACTCAACGACCGGCAGGCGCCCCCGTTGCGCCTGCACCAGAAGGACAACTCCCACCCCGAGTTCGTCGGCACCTACCTCAACGCCCTGGTCTTCTATCGCGTCCTCTATCAGCCCAAGGACCTGAAGGTCGAGTACCGCGGCAAGGCCACCGCCGCCGAGGCCGCCCGCCTGCAGGACCTCGCCGCGCGCGTGCCGGTCGCGGTCCGATGAAGTCGCCCGGCCTGCTGGCTCTCGCCCTGCTGCTGGTCGGTTGCGCGCCGTCCCGCCTGGTCGAGTTGCGTCGCCTGCCCGCGGCGGAAGCGAATCAAGGCGTCGCCGTCGACGCGGAACACTACTACGCGATCGCGGATGCGGCCATCGGCAAGTACCGGAAGACGGACGGCGCCTTGGTCGCGCGCTGGACGGCGCCCGCGGGGTCGGGGATCCGCCACCTGAACGCCGGCGTCGTCGTCGAGGGGCGGCTTTACTGCGCCCACTCCAATTTCCCGCTGAAGCCGGACCAAGGTTCGGTGGAGGTGTTCGACGTCGCCACGCTGGCGCCCGTCGACCGGCACGCCTTCGTCGAACCGCCCGGCTCGCTCACGTGGGCGATTCCCTATGAAGGGGGCTGGCTCGCCTGCTTCGCCCATTATGCGCTCACCAGCCAGGTGGCCCGCAGTCGGCTCATCGCGTACGACCGCGATTGGCGTCCCCGCCGCGAGTGGTCGTTCGCGCCCGAGGTCCTGGCCAAGTTCGGCCGCATGAGCTGCTCCGGCGGCGGCGTCGCCCCGGACGGCAGGGTGGGCGTCACCGGGCACGATGCCCGCGAACTGTACCTCCTCGACCTCCCGTCCCGCGGCGGCGTGGCGACCTTGGCGGCGGTGCGTCCGTTTCCCGGGGAAGGACAGGCCTTCGCGTGGGATCCGTCGCGCCCCGGGGAGATGGTGGCCATCAGCCGCAAGGGTCGGGCGATCGTCGTCGCACGTTACGATTAGGCGCGGGGGTTGACGGCCTCGGTGGGCGCGGTCAGGGTCGTCCGCGTCCGCCGGTTCATTCCGGCGGTTGCCGCCCCCGCCGCATGAGAACATCCCTCGCGCTCGTCTTCTGCGCCCTTGGCCCGCTCGCCGCCGCCGAGCCCGCGCCGCTCATCATCGCCCACCGCGGCGCCAGCGGCTACCTGCCGGAACACACGCTGGCCGCCAAGGCCTTGGCCTACGCCCAAGGCGCCGACTACCTCGAACAGGATGTCGTGCTTTCGAAGGACGGCGTGCCGATCGTGCAGCATGACGTGACGCTCGACAGCACCACCGACGTGGCGACGCGCTTTCCCGGACGGCAGCGCGCCAACGGCAATTTCTACGCGATCGACTTCACTTGGGCGGAACTGCGCCAGTTGCGGGTGGTCGAGCGGTTCAGCCCCAAGACGGGCAAGCCCGTCTACCCGGGCCGCTTTCCCGGCGGGGTGGGGGAGTTCCGGATCAATACCTTCGAGGAGGAACTGCAGTTCATCCAAGGGCTGAACCGGAGCACCGGCCGGAAGGTCGGCATCTATCCTGAAGTGAAGCTCGCCGCCTGGCATCGCCAGGAAGGCCACGACGTCTCTCGGGCGATCCTGACGTTGTTGGCGAAGTATGGTTACGCCTCCAAGGACGACCCTTGCTTCATCCAGAGTTTCGAACTCGCGGAACTGCGGCGGCTCCGCGGCGAGCTCGGATGGAAAGGCCGACTGGTCTTCCTGACGGGCGGGAAGACGCCTTGGACGGATACCCCCGAGGGCCTGCGTGAACTCGCGCAGCTCGTCGATGGCATCGGCCCGCCGCTCTCCGCGGTGGCGACGGAGCGCGACCTGACCGGTCTAGTCGCCCGCGCCCAGGCCGCCGGCCTCCGGGTCCATCCCTACACCTTGCGCAATGACGCCCTGCCGAAGGGCTTCGCCTCCGGGCGGGACTATTTCGGCTTCCTGGCGCGGGAGGCCAAGGTGGACGGAGTTTTCACCGATTTTCCCGACGTGGGGCGCTGATTCCCGCATTTTCGGCTCGGAACCGAGGCGGGTCGGCCTTGTCTCCAAGGCATGCTGCGCCTTACCCCGCTCCTGCTCCTCCTCACGTCGCTCGTCCAGGCCGGCGACCTCAAGCTCTCCACCGTCTTCTCGGACCACGCGGTCCTGCAGGCGGGTGAGGCCAACGTCTACGGCAAGGCCAAGCCCGGCGCGACCGTCGAGGTCGCCTTCGGCTCCGCCAAGGCCACCGCCACCGCGGGCGCGGACGGCGTCTTCAAGACGACGCTGACCGGGCTGCAGGCCACCGAGGAAGGCAAGGACCTCGTCATCAAGTCCGGCGCCGAGTCCCATGTCGCCAAGGACGTGATCGTCGGCGAAGTCTGGGTCGGCTCCGGTCAGTCCAACATGGAGTGGATCGTGCGCAACACGAGCGCCGCCGCCGCCGCGCGCGCCCGTCCCGCCGACGCCGGCATCCGCGTCTTCACCGTCGCCCGTACCCCGAAGGCCGCGCCGGCCGAGGACGTGCAGGGCTCCTGGAAGCTCGCCTCACCCGCCACCGTGGACGGCTTCACCGCCGCCGGTTACTTCTTTGCCCACGCGCTCCGCGCCGAGATCAAGCAGCCCGTCGGCATCATCCACACCTCGATCGGCGGCACCCGCGCCGAGGCCTGGGGCCCGCGCGGCATGTACGACGCGCAGCCCGAAGCCAAGGGCTGGCAGGAGAAGGAAGACAAGGGCGTCGCCGACCGCGTCGCCAAGGCCAAGACCGACCCCAAGACCCAGACGGTCTGGTCCAACGGCCCGCACATGAACTGGAACGGCATGGTCGCCCCGCTCGTCGGCTACAGCTTCAAGGGCGCCCTCTGGTACCAGGGCGAATCCAACGCCGGCCAAGCCGCCGCCTACAAGTGGATCCTGGGCGACATGATCAAGGCTTGGCACAAGGCCTGGGGCCGCGAATTCCCCTTCATCATCGTCCAGCTCCCGCGCTTCATGGCCAAGAAGCCCGTCGCGGTCGAGGACGGCGGCTGGCCCGTCATCCGCGAATCCATGGAGTGGATCGCCGACCACGTGCCGGGCGCGATGATGAGCGTGAACATCGACCTCGGCGAAGAGAAGGACATCCATCCTAAGGATAAGCTGCCGGTCGGCGAGCGCCTCGCCGCCGTGGCGCTCCAGCGCGTCTACAAGACCCGCGCCGTCGGGGAGGCTCCCCGCGTGAAGCAGGCCGAGCTTAAGGGCGACGCCTGGGTCCTCACCTACGACCGCCCCGTCGTCCTCCAAGGCGAAGGCAAGGGTTTCGCCGTCCAGCAGGCCGACGGCAAGTGGGCCTACGCCACGGCCAAGGCCGAAGGCGCGCAGGTCACCGTCGCCGCCGCCGAAGTCAAGGCACCCAAGGCCGCCCGCTACGCCTGGGCCAACTTCCCCGAGGTCTCCGTCTTCTCCGCCGGCCAGGATGGCCTTCCGGCTGGTCCGTGGCGCAGCGATAAGTAAGCCCGACGCGCCGTGCGCCTGCTCCGTCACCTCCTCGTCGCGCTCGCCTGCCTGGCCGTCCGCGCCGAGGCGGTCGAGCCGCCGCCGGCCGGCCTCAAGGTGCTGACGGCCGGGCATAGTTTCCACGTGTGGATGCCGCCCTTGGTCGCCGAGATGGCCAAGGCCGCGGGCATCGCGGGCCACGAGCAGCTGGCCATCTCCTCGATCGGCGGCTCCAAGGTGATCCAGCACTGGGACCTGCCGCCCGAGCGCAACAAGGCGAAGCCGGTACTCCTCGCCGGTCGCGCCGACCTCTTCACGATGGCGCCGACGTTCCTGCCGGATCCGGGCATCGAGAACTTCGTCCGCCTCGGCTTGGAGCATAACCCGCGCCTGCGGTTCACGCTGCAGCAGAATTGGGTGCCCTACGAGGATCCGCTGCTCTGGCTGCAGCCGGTGAAGCCGAAGGCGATCGACCGCGACGCGCTGACCTTGCCCCAGCTGCGCGCCAAGCACGACCCCTACTTCAAGCTGATCGAGGACCATGTCCGGGAGCTCAACCGTCTCATCCCCGCGGCCAAGATCGCCGTGGTGCCGTGCGGCGAGGCGGTCCTCGCGCTGCGGGCCAAGGTGATCGAAGGGGCGGCCCCCGGGGTCCGCTCCCAGAATGAGCTCTTCATCGACGTCTTGGGCCATCCGGGCCCGCAGAT
>Ga0315903_10008373_pt1 | contig 12724 bp, 17 predicted proteins | sample LakEriMetagenome_7_FD_203524 | JGI IMG/M metagenome (GOLD analysis project Ga0315903, IMG submission 203524) | Freshwater fungal communities from buoy surface, Lake Erie, Ohio, United States - Buoy 2 MA119 | ecosystem: Environmental > Aquatic > Freshwater > Lake | place: USA: Lake Erie, Ohio...
GTTCTGTGCCAGGACCAAACGCACCATCTGCTGTTAATCCCAGTGCTCGTTGCACTGCTTTAACTGTGTCGTTATTGCTGCCCAATCTCACTGTTACGTATTCTGTAGTGGTTGGCGCACTATGTGATTCTTCCACATGATCACCACCTAATACATGTTTAGCATGTTCGTAGTGTTTCTTGCGATCTTCTAAGCCAATAGTACCACCGTTGATACGTTTAGTCATTAGAACGATGTCGTCTTTGTCACAGATAGCATTCAAGCCATTCTTCTTCCAGAACCAGCAGGCTGATTCGATAGCACCATCTAATGTTTCTAAATCTGCTACTGCTTCATCCAGAGTTAAGCCAACTGCCTTGGCAAATTGTGTATAGTTGTCGCGACCAGTTAACTGGATAGCACCACGACCACGGAACTTGTAGCCATCACCACTAGACTCTGGGCCATTGCCCATACGTCCACCATAGACCTTGTTAGCGATCTTTTCTGGGTTACGAGCATATGGTGTTGCGTCTGCTACTGTGGGGAAGTATTTCTTAAAGATTTTGTTTAAGCCGTCTGCTGAGTAGTTTAAGTTTTCTTGTAAAATAGTAAATCCTGCTGACTCATGTCCGCACTGTGCTAAGAAACCTGCCGCACGATTGACAGTATTGATATCATACTTGTCAAAAGATTCTGTTAAGGCTTCTGCTAGATCTTCTGGATATTTGTATTTGGGAAATATTGATTTGATATGTCCTGCTGTGATTTGCATTGTTGATTCCTTTCAAAAAATTATTTTAATCCGGCGGCTACTCTTAGGCTCTCCGTAAAATCGTTAACAGGCGCTTTAGTATCAATAGGAACACCCGCAACTGCTTTCATAGCATCTAGATCTTTAGTTATATCAGCTTCTGTATCGACGAGTTCTTCATCTTTACCATATTTTGCATCATACTCTTCTGGAGACAATGGGATAATATTAGCTAAAGATTCTTTGGTAAGTTCGTTATCGACAGTAGATTTATAATAACGTACACGCCAATCTTCTAAATTTTGTTCTGTCAGATTCATGATGTCATCCATGATCTCGACGATCTGTTCTGGTAATTTATCTGTACGCTCTAGTTCAACAAACACTAGATAATCACCACCTTCTTTTTCTCCTGAACTAACATCAGCATCCAGCACAAAATCGTAACCTTTTTCTATGAAACTGACCAAGTCTGTTGATGGTTCTTTACCTGAGACTTTAAAACTGATCACACAGACATCAGCATCTGTGCCCATCTTTGACTTGTATTCGTCAATGTGCAGTTCGTTGTGGACTAGGCGTTTTAGATCACCCGCTTCTAGATTTTCTCTAAGCAGTTTGTGGTTGTTGTTCTGCATTTGTTTGCTCTTGTTCTTGATCAGTCATAGCTTGATCCTCACCTTCTTCATAGGCTTTTTCGATATCTTCTAGATCTAAGGTAGCACCTTCTAATTCTAAACTACCTTGTTGTATTTCTTGCATGAGTTTTTTAGGCATTACAATAGTAACTAACCATACAGGTTTTTTAGCCATCTTAGGCATCTTAGTGCCTGGTTCAAAATCATCTGGGGTTTCTACTTTAATGGGGTATTCTAACATGTCCTTGGCGTAATAGACTTCACAATCATAATCTAGTAAACGTTCGCCGCCACGAGGATCTGGCATCATTTTATAAGGCCACATGAAAGTACAGGTTACAAAATATTTTTCGTAGATAGGACCTTCTACTAATTCACCCTCTTTCCAGTGTGCGAATACGTAAAGATCTAATTCATCTAACACACGTTCAAAATCTAACAAAGTGGTAAGACTTGAATCGGTCATGAATATGTCTTTAGTATTTTCAATTACGTCTGAGATTGGTTTTGCCATAGTTTAATACTCTTTTTATTATTTATCTAATCCGCGAGTACTCTTGGGTTGAATGCCCTGCCATACTTGTTCATCGAGCCAATATTCATCTACGTGTTTTACATATTTGCGATTAGGGTCTTCTGTGATAAACTTAAAAATATCAGGATTATTATAATCTACAGGAAATTTAAGCAGTTTACTGACCCAACGTAAGTAGTATTCTCGATGTAGGAAAAATGCTTCATTATCTAAGAAATTTACTGGAAAATCGCTGGACAGGATGTGATTGTAGTAGTATTCTTGTGCTATAGGTAATGTTACTTCTTTTCGCACTCGTAGCTGTTGCTCTGCTTGTATATTTTGATCACGAACAATGATAGCGATTGTAACATCTATGTTTAGTTTTTTAGCCTGCTGGGCCATTTGTAATATTTTAGGAGTTTGACGTACACCATCATAGACGAATGGTACTGACACATTAGCTAGCCAATAGTCATATCCTTTAAAATCTTTAGCTGACATGCGCTCAGGATAGACCCAATACTCTGCAAAAGGTTCTAGATCGCTGGGCACCCAATACTCATCTAGTAGCTGTTTCCACCCGCCTACGCTAGGATGTGTGCTGAATATACGGCTAAACAAATGATTGCCACTGCCCTGTGGGCCTGTGATGATTAATAGTCGTTTCATGGCTTAACCTTAAATGTAACTCCTAACTTATTACCGTTGTCTAGTTCGTTGTAGTCTACAGCATGTATGTATTTGGCGTTGGCATCATCTTCAAGTATGCTGTTTACTTTAGGATCGTTCCAAGCAACAGGAATACCCAATGGTAGAGTTTTAATATATTCTTGGCGATAAAGATACAGTAATTCATAACTTAAAAATACTGGATTGGGTATGGTTTTTAGTTGTTCTAAAAACATAGACAGTGTTGGTTGTGTACGTATACGTGTCTGCTGATTGCGTAAGATAGTTTGATCACGGCCTATTACAGCAAATTCTACATCAACACCACAGTCTTTAACAGCACCAGCAAATTCCATAACGTTAGGATTCCATATGGGATTTACATCACTGCCAATAATTCCCAATGGGCAACTAATACTGGTAAAATAATAATTGCTTTGACTCCAATCAAAATCTTTTAATAGATTAGGATCTCGCCAATAGCGTGCAAATGGTTCTGCAAACCTGTGTGCCTCCCAGTAATTTTCTAATAAGGTTTTCCACCCATAGACCTCTGGGTGTAGACTGAATATCTTGCTCCATAGATGATTGCCGGCACCTTGTGGACCGACTAGTATTAACATCTTAGCCATAGAGTAGATCCTTAAGGTCTTTGGGTAACACAGGATCATCCATGCGTTCGGGATGCCACACTAGTCCCCATATGAGTTTATCTTGATGTTTAAACGCCTCAACATTATTATCGCTATCATGGGCTATAGCAGAAAATTGATCGGCTAAGGTATCTATTTTAATTCTATGGTAGCTGTTAACTGTTTGCCACTCATTATCTAAAAACACTTCGTGGTCAATTTGATCATGACCTGAAACAATTTCATTGGTTCCGTCGAACCATCGATTCAATACAAATGCGCCGTGGCAGACTCCTATTATAGGTATACCCTTTTCAACAGCCTGTCTAAAACAGTAGGTTTCAGTGAACTCGCGTGATTCTGTAGTTTCACCGCCTGACATAATAAAACAATCTGCCGAGGAAATATCGTATTCATAATCGTTGGGAATAGGCATAATTTCATGTTTATTGAGTAAGTTATACCACCCACGCTCTAAGCAATCATAGACTGTGGTGCGTATAGTAATTTCTCGTTGTGATATTGCTATTTTCATCTGAAAAAATATAGATAAATTAAGCCAGGAATGATAATAAAGAACTGTGGTAGAAAATTCATAATTATGGCTTTTTCGTTCCATTTATAACCTACGTAGGTCCATCCAGCTGCGGCTATTAATTGTAATATGCTGTTCCATGGAGTGATGCCCAATACATGAAATACCATAGCTATCAGTATAATTGTAGCACTAGTCCATTTGACTACGACTGTATAATCTTTCATCGAAACCTCAGAGAATAAAAAAGGGACCTAAGTCCCTTTTTCTTGAAACTTATACAATTAATTATGCTTAGTAACTAGCATCCATTAATTTTACAGCTTCTGGAGTTGCAGTTGTATTCATGCATGATACAGCGAACAAGTCCATACGCATTGTGCGAGCGATTTCTTCAATGCGAGCTTGTGTAGTTTCATCTGTAGCTAGTAGTTCTAATGCACGACGACCGATATTGCTGTGGAAGCCTTCGTCACGAGCGATCTTAGCGTATGTTGTGCTGATGAATTCGTCTTGAATGCAGTCAGCCATTTTTTGCCATACACGTTCTGCACGACCTTCGGCGATAAACTGATAAGCAGCTAGTGCTAGTGGATCGTTTTGTGCTTCATATTTTGCCAATAGTGCCGCACCTTTAGCAGTTGGTTTAGCAGATTCTGCTGCGATAGCAGCTTCTACATCAACTTCTTTGCCTGTGATGTGTTCGATAACTTCTTTAACCATACGGAAGTGATTAGCTTCGTCTAATGCTTGTTTGCTTAGTAGTGCTAGTTCTTCTGTAGTTGTTGAAGCTGGAGCTGTAGCTACTTTGTTTGCGATTTCAACCATGTTCATGCGTTCGTTAACCATACGACCAACGAAGTGCTCTACTAGAGCTTCTTGGCTTGGTTGTGAAGCAAAATATGCTTCAACGTTCATTTCACTTGCTTGAAATAGTGCCTCATTTTCTTGTGCTAGTTTAGCAACAAATTGTTTTGAATCCATTTTATTTTCCTTTTAATAACGTTATTTTATCAATGTAACTAATATATCTGGCCAGACTTTAGCTACACTAACCTCTGCGCAGAAGTTTTCTTTAATCCACCCGGATGTAAAATACTCCCACTTACAGTTATTTATCTTTCCGTAAGCCAAAATTGCAGCATTTTGTTTGATAATCTCTGACAGCATATTGTTGCTATTTTTATAAGCACTGTAGTCGGGATATTTAATGTTAAATCCGCCCGCTTCGTGCCACCAGCTATAGCAGGACATATCAGGACGATATACCATCATGACCCACGAATCCCGCCACTGTTTTTTCTTACGTATGCTGGTTAAGTGAAACGCCCATTCGTGGCTTTTAATCAGCTTGGTGCCACCAGGCTCAGACCATTGTCTATCTATATAATCGCCATTGGTAATTAATATACATTCCATACCTTCACCAAAATAAGCACCTAGATGCCCACTGTAGTTATTGTGTCGATATTCACGATTAGAATTACGGTCGCTGGTATTAAACCCAGGAATGGATTCGATAGTTTGCGCTATACCACTCCAACGACTACCTGGTGCTCCAGTAAAAAATATGTGATTTGGTAAGTTCATAAATAAGTTATCTGTGTATATAATTACTTATGAAACAAACTGAGCTTAACGAATATTTTTCCACACTGTGGAATCCAAATATAGATCAATACCAATATTCAGGCTGGACCTTGATTGATAAAATCGATCCCGATGAAACTGTATTAGATGTTGGTTGCGGGCCTAACTTATTTAAAAATAAGATAACTAACCTAATAGGTATCGATCCTGCCTTTGATCAAGCAGATTATAAAACTACCATTGAAGGATTCCAAACAGAAAAAAGATTTGATGTGGCATTTTGTCTAGGCAGTATTAACTTTGGTGATAAATTAACTGTCATAAATCAAATTGCCTGTGTAGTTAATTTGCTTAAACCTACTGCACGCATCTATTGGCGCTGTAATCCTGGTCAGGCTGATCACGGCAATGAAGAATGTAAACTAATAGAGTTCTATCCATGGACTATAGAAGAACATGTAAAACTATCAGAACTATTTGGATTTAAGTTAATGACTTGTTGTTGGGATAACAATAGGATCTATGCTGAATGGTCCAGGTCAGCTTAATATTTAGTCGCGAGATTAAAAATTAAACTAGTCAGAAAAAAATAAAATTCCTCTCCTTAAATATCTTTGTAGATGCCTTTAATCTACTATTCTTTAACAGGGAGCAATATGTCTAAACGTAGAATGCGTAACGTAGCACTTGCAGCAGATAACACACTTAGTTTTAACCAATACGTAGAAAAAAGAAAGACAGTAACATTAATTCCAAAAAGCCTAAATCAAGAAACATATATTGAACTTCTGACAGATCCCACTAAACACATAGTATTTGCGACTGGACCAGCCGGTACAGGAAAAACCATGTTGGCCATGCAAGCAGGTGTTAAGGCTTTCAAAGAAGGCACAGTGAGTAAGATCATCCTAACACGTCCAGCGGTAGGAGTGGACGATGAGAAGCACGGCTTCCTACCAGGCAATATAACAGCAAAAATGGAACCATGGACCAGACCCTTGTTTGATGTGATACAAGAGTACTATCGTCCACAAGAAGTAGCCCGTATGCTAGATGAACAGATAATCGAGATAGCTCCCCTAGCATTCATGAGAGGTCGCACATTTAAGGAGGCTTGGGTCGTTGCAGACGAAATGCAAAATGCCACTCCTGGACAGATGAAGATGCTCCTAACGCGACTCGGCGAAGGATCCAAGATAGTTGTTACAGGCGATACACGTCAGGCAGACCGTAGTGATATGGATAACGGTTTACTAGGTTTCAAAGGCCTTGTTGAAGCATACCAACAGAGTAAGTATGTAGCCGGTGTTGAATTCGAATCCAGAGATATCGCGAGACATCCAGCGGTGAGGGAGATCCTATCGATCTATGGTGAAATTTAACTACAGGTAGTGCTTATCTGAAGGAACGCTGGGCGTTTTAATAGTAACAACTTCCGTTTCTTCAAGATATTCAATTTGACTGATATCGCCGGGCTCTAAGATACAGATATCCCCAGCTTCAAACATCTGTCCGTTGCAGATTTGGCGTCCACTAATTACCAAGGTAATTTCATAGACGATCTTATGTATGTGGCTAGCAGTTTGACCGCGTGAGTTTTTTTGATAGGTTACTTCAAAGTCTTTGGTCTGATATGCGGCCTTATCAAAATCACCGATAAACCAACCTCGAGCTCCGCAATCACTTAATTTGTAACGCTGCATTTAGATCGTTGACTGTCTGTTCGATATACTCACCAAATCCTTCGTGATAGTGAGCAAACAATTCTTCAAATGTTTTACCGTTGTGGAAACTGTTCTTAATTACTCGTTCGTTGGTGAGATCTAATACAACACTGTATTTGAGGTATCTATCTCGCCAACCACGGACGATCTCTAAATTTTCATCGTATTGAATATTGTTAGGATCTGTGATATATCCTGCACGGCTAGTTTGACGAGGATTTCGAGGACGTGCTACGTAGGTAGCTAATAAGTAAATATCTAACTTAGCCAATTTGACTTAACTCCACTAAAGTTGCTGAAAGATTGATTTCTGCATCAGCACAACTTACATGATTAACTAACCCTTTACGGATAATAAGAATAGCTTCATCTTGACCCTCTGGAGTTTTGCTCCACATGTCAAGATTGTCATACATCCAACGGAAGATCTCATCCATCTCTTCTGGGCGAGCCTGTGCCGCAAGTAATGTACGTGCTTCACGGATCTTACCTGATTTAAACAAATCAACCATAGCTAGTTTGTAGTCTGCTGTACCGTTGCCTGTTTCGCTAGGAGATTTTAATTTGTTTTCTACTGAATTCATCTGTAACAAGTTTAAACATTTACGTAGGTCTGGATATGTTGATTTAACATAAGTGTCAAGAACATCAAGATCAAATTCAACACCTTCTGTTACTAACACTGTGGCCGCACGTGCTGTAAACTCTGTGTGGTCAACTTTTTCGATATGAAACCCTTGGCATCTTGAATGTAGTGCTGGGATGATCTTGTGTGGATAATTACAGGTTAAGATAAATCTAGCTGTTTGGCTGTATTCTTCCATAACACCACGTAAACTTGCCTGTGCTGGAGGAGTTAAAAAATCTGCTTCATCTAATAATACAATTTTAAAATTACCAAATGGCATAGTGCTAACAAAATTGGTAATACGTTCACGTACTTCGTCAATGCCTCGTTCACGCGATGCGTTGATTTCTAATACATCATAGGTGTCGATGCCTAAAGTATTAATTAAAATTTTGGCCAAGGTCGTCTTACCAATACCTGCCGCTCCACTGAATAGTAGATGCGGAATACTTGCTTCTTTGATCCACTGTTTGACTTGATCTCGCTGTGCTTCATCACGGAACACATATCCATCAATGTCTCGTGGTCTATACTTTTCTACCCATAATTCTTTCATTTATTATCCTTACAATCACATGATTTACGGCCTTGTTCACATGAACCGTGACATCCGCCTGGCATTTTATATACATAGTAGCATAAGCCAATAAAGATTGCAAGTATTATGAATATCATTTTCTTTTGAGTATCTCCATTAATCGGACCTGTTCCCATTCTCGTTCCTGCTGTGGGAAATCTGGACAGCTTTTATACATATCTTCTATAAAACATTTTAATATGTAAAGGTCGTGTTTGTAAGCACAGGCACTGAAGCCATCAGAATAGGGACTGCTGGCATTACGTGCTAGTTCTCTAATTGCTCTTACTACTTCGTGGGGAACGTATTTTACTTCTTCTTCCAATTACAGACCTTGACCTACCGTTTCATCTTGCATAGGATCATCACTGACCATTAAGATATCTTTATTGTCGACTCTACGGATTGTTTTTTCACCATCACTATCCTCTATATCTAAGCCTCTGGTCCATCGACCATGGCTGACTAACACATATTGTCCAACTCGAACATCTGATTGCGTTGGTCCAATAGCATATACACGTGCCCAACGAGCATGGATACCTTCTAGTTTCTTATCGCTGTGTGGAATGATTATACCACCATGCGTGATCTTTTGATCGAAATTCATATCTGTGACTATGATATGATCGTTTAATGCTCTAATTGATTTTATCTTGTTTGGATCGTATGCTGACATGACTTTTCCTTAGATACGTGTTATTCCATCGGGGGTGTTACGCGATGCCGCTGGCTCTAGTAATTCTTGTGTGACTTCGGTTTGCTCTGCAACAGCTTCAGCGAAACTACCACGTGGTTTAACATATTGTGGAGTTGCTGATGATTCTGTTACAGGTGTATCTTCTGCTATCGGAGTGGTTAGATTAGTCATCTGTGGTTGTTCAACTACTGTAGATGATGCTCCTACCGGAATATCTTCTGCTACGCTGGTATTTAATCTGTGATACTCTTGCATAACCTGTGCGCGGCTTTTGACTACTTTACCGCCTGGTCCGAGTTGATCTCCGCGGGCATTGGTTTTCATATTACCAATGGCTATGGTGCTTTCATTTGATAATCTGATCATGTCCATATCAACTGCTTCGCCTCTGGCTGTTCTATGTGTTTTTGACATTGTGTGTTTCTCCTATTATATGCGTATTTATTTAAGGAATTCTTCGATGTCTAAATTATAGTAGAGGCTGTTGATTTTGTGTACACCAATCAAGAATAATACGTAACTGGCTACACTTGATCCACGACCTACTCCCCAGATTATGTTATTTTTTCGTAGGGTATCTACCAAATATTTCAAATAACGTAGTAGATCAAATAAATCACGTTCTTGGAATAATAATAGTTCTTGTCCAACACGTTGTAGTTCATGGTCAGCTTTACATAATCCTAATACGTATTCGGCAATATCCATGTCCTTGTATTCTTTAGGCATGCGCCAATTCTTTTGTAGCACACTGTCAAAATCTTCTACTGTTTGATTGATAATATGATAGCTGTCTAATAGATCCAATTCTGCATGTAAGTCTGCTACGCTGCGATTGTATTCTAGGCTGTCTTCAACTTGAAATCTGCTGATATCCAGATTTGGATTTTTATACAATAGACTACACAGTTCATCTGTAGTAGTATATGCCTGTCCATATTGGTCGTATTTCATCTTGAAATGTTTATGATATTACCAAAATTTTTGCTGGCTTTAGCCATCTGATCCATGAGACGTTGATTACGAGACTGTATTTCTATATCATAGTCGTTTATCAACATAGTTAGTTGTCCTACTAAATCTGCATTACCTGTGCGATATACAAACGTCAGGCGGTTCTGTAGTTCACTGCGTTTCTTTTGCAGTTCATCATCTGTAAGTTTTGTAAGATCTGGTGCTAGTGGATGCATAAAAGACGACTCCTTATACTATATTTTACGTTATATAGCACAAGGAGTCAATGATTTTTGGTTGATATTAACCTACTTTATACCACTTACTTTCTGAAGAACGGTATAGATATTCTGCTTTTGATCCTGCCGTTAATGTTACATTAGCACTTGGCGATACTGTTGTACCTACCCACGGTGATAAGGTTCTTAATTCATTTACTGCTACGTTTGATGATATAGATAATACTGTTCCATCTGTTGTTACATTTGGTAATGTAACATCAACAAAGAAACTTACTGGAGCTGGACTTGTTGTTGGAGTGACTAAAATACGGCTCACGTTAATATTACCTGTGATAGCTACGTTGGCTGTTGGGTAATAATGTTGTAGGCTAGTTTCAACTACAGAACCACTGATAACAAGATTACCGTGGTAGTTGCGTAGTAAATCCTGGATTGTGATAGTAGAACCATTATTTAAGGTTGTTAGCTCAAATAAGTAAACGCCTGCTGTGGGTAATGTTACTGTTTGTCCGTTAGCACCTTGTATGTTATTCAACCCCACTGAAACTGCTGCTGGAAAAGTTACAGTGCGATTGGCTGTGTCAGTAGTGATTTGTAATCTTAATTTTGTATAGTAAGTACTAGTTGGCCAATTACTAAATGCTAAGGTAGTATTACCTGATGTTGTATAGTATTGGAAATGTCCGTCAGCCCAGCTAATTGTGAAACTGCCTGTTTTCGTACCAAGATTATTAACAGTTTCAACTGATTTCAACAGTTGAGCTGATACCAGCTGTGCATAAGCCATGTCGTTATTTAGACTACCACCGCTGAGTGCGCTTTTCAACACAGCTTTGCTCTGTAGGTCAGTTAATTCATCATATGCGAACGTGAAATTGTTCTTGATATTCGTAAAATTATCACGGAATCCTTGGCTGTCGTTGTCCTGGCCCGCAATAGGATACGTGCCATCTATGTTATTTGGGTTAATACTGCTTGTCATGTAAATACTCCAATCTTGGTAAATTTAATATATTTATCTCCTTGCTCAGGAACCACATACTCATCTCGATTATCATAGAACCTAGTTCCATTACCGTCAAAAGTAGTGTAGGTAGTGCGTATCTGTTGTGGTATTTTACTGTAATTTGGTACAGATTTTCCTGATTTAACCACCGGATCAAAGTAGATATTAGTATCACCGTAGGTAAATCCATTACGTACATATACAGTATCATAATAGTCTATGGCTCGTACTAATGTAAGTGTAACTATGTCATCTGTATTGATATTAACTTGCCAGACTGCCGCACGCTGATTTGCCACACGCCATAGGCTGCTATCTGCATCATAGGCGTAGACAATATCACTTACAACAGCTAGATCACCATCTTGTGGGCTTGCTGGAAATCCTGTGGTACCATCAGCAACTGTAGTACCAAGAATATATTCATTAAATCCTGGAATATAATTAGCCTGATCCCATTTTTGTCCTGGAGTTATATCATATGGTCCTGGATTTGGTGGAGTTAGAGTTGGATCTAGGGGAGTTAATACATCACTGTCGGTGGTATCTGCATTAAAGGCCCAACCCATCTCGTCCCATAATACGATTGCGTTACTCCATCCTTGTTCATAGGTAACTAGTGTGGATCCCGTAGCTGAATACTCTTGTTGGGCAAATACTAATGTATCACCATCTTTGATGTTTTTGATTCCGTCAAATCCGCCAGCATTTTTGATATCCTGTAGATAATGTTCGTTTATATCCTCAAAAGCAGTGCTGATGGCAAAATCTACAGTAGTAACATAGGTTAATGTAGATGACAGTGCTGGATATCGATCAAATGTGGTTTCATCGCTAGTCAAGAAAGCGTTTGCAGAGATATCATAATTTTCAGTGTAGACGTTATCTAACTGATATCTGTCTACAGTAAAGTCGATGCTGTTAAAATCGAAAGCTCTCTGTTTTAGTCTATAACTTATAAGATCACTTTCACCTGGTTTTACGTAGGCTAATACTACAGCACGAACGAATCCAAGCTGACGTCCATCTGTTTGACGGCTAGTCATCCAATCTGGCAATACGCCTTTGTCCTGATAGGTTATGCTTGAAACCATGACGTTGCTCATGTTTTCAAAACTATTTGGATAAGCGGTTGTATAACTATTATTTCCTAATAGGTAAGGATTATCAATTATGCCACTAAGTTCTATAGTATTAGCAGGACCTTCTCCTGCGGCATTGGTGTTAGCATCCTGAACGTCTACATAAACCACTTCATATTTGACATTAAAATTACTGTCTAGTGCTCTGGCTGTTTTGATTTCGCCAAAAGTCAATCGTTTAGTATAGTGATTGGTATCTGCGGCCTGTGTATATTCTGCCAATGTGCTTGGACTAAGGCCCGCAAGATGTAGAGTTTTGATATCTGATGCTAATCCAAACCATGGATCTTCTAATCTATAGATTTTTTCTAGTGGGAATATAGCAGTATCGTTTATAAGATCACGGAAACTATTCCTTTGATCCTGTGTTGGTAATGCTTTGAGATAGAGATTTTCATATGGTATCTTATCAAATGCCCGTATGCGTAAAGTAAACG
>Ga0315903_10008374_pt1 | contig 12724 bp, 10 predicted proteins | sample LakEriMetagenome_7_FD_203524 | JGI IMG/M metagenome (GOLD analysis project Ga0315903, IMG submission 203524) | Freshwater fungal communities from buoy surface, Lake Erie, Ohio, United States - Buoy 2 MA119 | ecosystem: Environmental > Aquatic > Freshwater > Lake | place: USA: Lake Erie, Ohio...
GACCGTGTCGTTGCCGCTGCTTCTTCTTGTTGAGGGCGGAAAGATTTCCACCCCAGGCTCCGGATCCACTGTGAGCGCCGAAGTTCTCGAAGAGGTAAAGGGTCCAAAGATCGACATCCTCCGTTACAAGAGCAAGACCGGCTATCGTCGACGTCAAGGTTTCCGTGCGAAGAAGACTCGGATCAAAGTCACTGCAATTAACAGTAAGTAATTTAGAACTAACCAGGGAATAAAGGAGTAGAGAGATGGCAAGTAAAAAAGGTGTCTCCTCGACACGAAACGGTCGCGACTCCAATCCACAGTTTCTTGGTGTGAAGCGCTTTGCAGGTCAAGTTGTTCGCACAGGTGAGATTCTCGTTCGCCAACGTGGCACACACTTTCACCCAGGAGCAAATGTTGGTCGCGGCAAAGATGACACTCTCTTTGCGCTCGCCGCAGGATCAGTCTCTTTCGGAAATGCACGTGGCCGTCGCGTTGTGAACGTTCTCCCTCAATAATCAACGGACTTATCTTTAGCGGGTCCGCATACGGGCCCGCTTTTTTATTTAGGAAAGAGGTGAACAGAATATGTCAGCAGTCTCATTCGTCGACCAAGCTCGGTTACTCGCACAAGCTGGAAGCGGAGGCAATGGTTGCGTCTCTGTGCACCGCGAGAAGTTCAAACCATTGGGTGGACCAGATGGTGGCAATGGTGGTCGAGGTGGCGATGTAATTCTCGTCGTTGATCCGAGTGCAACAACGCTTCTAGATTTCCATTACAGCCCACATCGATCTGCAACATCAGGTCGACATGGCCAAGGTGGACATAAAGATGGTCCACAAGGTGAAGATTTAATCCTGCCAATTCCAGAGGGCACAGTGTTGCGCGATAAGCATGGGAATGTCATCGCGGATCTTCTGGGTGTAGGAACACGTTTTGTTGTAGCTCGAGGCGGCGCAGGCGGATTGGGAAATTCCGCGCTCGCTTCATCAAAGCGTCGCGCACCGGGTTTTGCGCTACTTGGCGAACCAGGCGAGAAAGTCGAGTTAACGCTTGAACTAAAGAGCGTTGCTGATATTGCTTTGGTGGGATATCCATCAGCCGGTAAGTCATCGCTAATCGCCACAATCTCTGCAGCGCGTCCGAAAATTGCCGAGTATCCATTCACAACACTGGTGCCAAATCTTGGCGTCGTCGAAGTTGGCGAACATCGATTTACCGTTGCCGATGTCCCAGGGTTGATTCCTGGCGCAAGTGAAGGCAAAGGTCTTGGACTTGAGTTCTTACGCCATGTCGAAAGATGCTCCGCGCTCGTGCATGTCCTTGATTGCGGAACGCTAGAGAGCGATCGAGATCCAATTCGTGATTTCGAGGTAATCGAGAACGAGCTTGCCGCCTACGGTGGACTACAAGATCGACCACGAATCGTTGCGCTAAACAAGATTGACCTGCCGGATGGTCGTGCGATGGCTGAGATGGTGACTGAGAATCTTCGCTCTCGCGGTCTTGAGGTTTATTCAATCTCTGCTGCAACACGTGAAGGCATCATTGAATTGCTTTATGCGATGGCAGCGTTGATCAATCGGAAACCAAAAGAGAGCGTTGAAGCGCCACGGATCGTCCTGCGACCAAAGGCTGTCGATGACGTTGGCTTTGAAGTGACCAAAGATAAGCATGGTCGGTTCGTGGTCATCGGTGACAAACCAGAGCGTTGGGTCCGACAGACCAATTTCAGCAATGAAGAGGCTGTTGGGTATCTCGCAGACCGACTTGCTCGCTTAGGCGTGGAGAAAGCGCTCTTTAAGTTGGGCGCTGAACCAGGCTGTGAGGTCATGATTGGTTCGGGTGAGGATGCCACCCGATTTGAATGGGAGCCAACAATCGAGGCTGGCGTCGAGCACTTCCATACCCGACGTGGCCACGACACTCGAGTTGAAGCGGTACAGCTTGGTATCCACAAACTTGATGTCGAAGATGAAAGCATTGGTACGCAAGATGAAGATTGGAGTGAGGACGATGCGCAATGAAGTCACGCGCGCTAAACGTATCGTCGTCAAAGTTGGGTCATCTTCATTAACGGGTAGTGCGGGTGCAGGCTTAGATAGTAAAGCTGTGGATCTCTTGGTCGACGCCGTAGCGAGCGCGAAGGCACGTGGCATCGATGTTTTAGTGGTCACTTCAGGTGCGATTGCAGCAGGCCTTGCTCCATTGGGATTGAAGTCCAGACCAAAAGAACTTGAGCTGCAACAGGCGGCAGCATCAGTTGGTCAAGGCTTGTTAATGCACCGCTACACCGAATCTTTTGCTCGTCATTCCATCACTGCATCGCAAGTTCTTCTCACGAGCGAAGATATTGTCCGACGTAGCCATTATCGAAATGCACAACGTACACTCGATCGTTTACTTGCACTCGGTGTAGTTCCAGTTGTCAATGAGAATGACACAGTTGGCACCTCTGAAATTCGCTTTGGCGATAACGATCGTTTGGCTGCACTTGTTTCACACCTCGTGCAAGCAGATTTACTCATCCTGCTATCTGATATCGATGCGCTCTATGATGCGCCGCCTTCCGCGCCTAAGGCGAACAAGATCACCGAAGTCTCAGATTTTGCGGAATTGGTAAGCGCCGACATTGGGGGAGCAGGCAACTCAGGAGTGGGCAGTGGCGGAATGGCAACAAAAGTTGAAGCGGCACGAATCGCAACGACGGCAGGCATTGCAGTTGTGCTCACCTCACTTGCCAATGTTCGCGGCGCCGTTGATGGCGATGAAGTTGGAACCATTTTTCATGCTGGAAGCCATCGCGCACCATCGCGTGCGTTGTGGATTGCGCATGCCTCAACCCCGAAAGGATCGCTCACTCTTGATGCAGGAGCGACTAAGGCGATACTTGAGCGTGGCACATCCTTGCTTCCTGCAGGTGTTTCTGCTGTGACTGGAGATTTCGCTGCGGGCGATGTCGTTGATTTAGTTGATTCACAGGGACTTGTCATTGCGCGAGGTTTAGTCGCTTTTGATAGCGATGAAATCCCACAGTTACTTGGTAAGAGCACTAAAGAACTAGCGGTAACTTTCGGCGCAGAGTATGAGCGTGAACTTGTCCATAGAGATGATCTGACGCTTATCTAAGAGCGCGTCGCGAGGTTGTACATCACATCGGTAACAGGTCCTTCATTATCTTCAGTGAGATCATCACTGAGTTTTATAATGACGCTCTTTGTCTCCGGGACAATCAATACATGCTGACCATGTAAACCAAGGAGCATCGATGTGTTGGGGTAGGGGTGCCACATTTGGGCGCCATAACCCCAATCCCGATCAAGTTTTACTATAGGTGTCGCCAGGCGCTTGTTCCACACGGGAGGAATGATTTGCTTGCCTTGTGCAAGCCCGTTATCGAGGATGAGCTGACCGACGAGAGCGTAGTCGCGCGCTGTTGCATTGAAGCAGCAGAAGGTCTTCTCTAGACCATCGAGGCGATCGACATTCCATGTAGCGCCAGAGCTAGCGCCAATTGGTTGCCATACCTCTCGACCAAAGTAATCTGCCACTCGTTCGCCAGTTACTTTTTTGATGACCATACCAAGCATCATTGAGTCAACGCTTCGGTACTCTCCTTTAGCGCCCGGCTCAAACGCCATCTTCCGATTGTTACCTAGGAACCAATTGAGGTCTGTGCTCGCATACATTTGGGCAATCGCAACGCCCCAGCCGCTAGGTCCCGATGGATAATTGTCTGAGACGCCAATGCCACCGCGCATATCAAGTAATTGATTGATTGTTACCTTGTCGAATGAGGTGCCATTCTTCAAGTTTGGAAAGAAATCGACGAACTTATCGCTCTCGCGCAACTTTCCGTCCTCGATTAACTGACCAATCATGATTGACGTCAACGTCTTTGCTACTGAATATGAGGGGAAACGGAAGGTTTTGTCGAAACCAGCTTTGTACCACTCATACGTGATTACGCCATTACGAAGCACGATGAATGCATTGGTTGACGTGGAATCAAGAAAATCGTCGAACGTGCCGAGCGCTCCGCCGAACACGACCGTTTGTGGCATCTCTTCGGAACCCTGGCTCCATGGCTTGGGCGAGCTGGATGGGGGAATGTAATGCGATGGCATCAATTTCGGCGTCGCATGTGCCGGCGCCAGTCCAAGGCGAATAGCAGCAACCGGCTCTGGGTAATGGACGAGGCGAGTGAAGCTAAAAAGGAGTAAGTAAAACGCCAGAACGAAGAAGAAAGCGCGACGCAACCACCGAAGTAAGAACATAATGCCAAGCCTAGTGCTCCTCTCATTGGTTAGGCTGTTGCTCATGATTAAGGCGCTCTCTGAGTCGGCTCGAAAAGCAGGAGCGGTATTGGCACATGCCACGCGCGCTCAAAAAGATGCTGCAATCGAAGCTATTGCTACAGCACTGCAGGAGCGCGAAAGTGAGATTCTCGCTGCGAATGATGAGGATGTACGTCGCTCTCGCAGTGAGGGAATTTCCGAGTCCCTGATCGATCGCCTCACATTGAATGGAGCACGAATTGCGGGAATCGCCGGTGGCGCGCGGAAGATCAAAGCGTTACCAGATCCGATTGGGATTGTTAAGCGCGAACGGACTTTGCCAAACGGGCTCCATTTGAAACAAGTCACTGTTCCCTTTGGGATTGTTGGCATGGTGTATGAAGCACGACCTAACGTCACCGTTGATGCGGCTGTGATTCTGCTCAAATCTGGAAACTGTGCGTTACTTCGCGGTTCGTCAAGCGCTGCGAAGAGCAACGAGATCCTCGTAAATATCATGCGCGATGCAGTAGTAAGCGTTGGCATCCCTGCCGATGTAATCCAACTTGTGCCATCGAGTGATCGTTCAACAGTAACGGAACTTTTGCATGCGCGCGGTTTAGTAGATCTTGTCATCCCGCGTGGAAGCGCTGCGCTGATTCGAACAGTTGTTGATGAGGCGAAGGTGCCAACGATTGAGACAGGAGCAGGCGTCTGTCATGTCTACGTTGACAAGGATGGCGATCTAGCGAAGGCCTTGCCAATCCTTATCAATTCAAAATGTCAACGGCCGAGCGTATGCAATGCCGCGGAGACGCTTTTGATACATAGCGAGATTGCTGGCTCATTTTTACCAATGGCTCTTAAAGCACTTGACGATGAAAAGGTCATCATTCATGGGGATGTACAGAGCGTGGCAGCGGCTAAGGCGCTTGGCATCAATGCCTCGCTTGCAACGGAAGAGAATTGGTCAACTGAATATGGCGTGTTAGAGATAAACGTTCGGGTGGTTGATGACATCGACCAAGCAGCTGCGCATATTCGCACGTATGGAACGAACCATACCGAAGCAATCATCTCTGAGAACCCTCAATCAATTGAAAGCTTCATCAATCAATTGGATGCCGCTGCAATCATGATTAATGCATCAACGCGATTTACCGATGGCGAAGAGATGGGTTTTGGCGCTGAGATTGGAATCTCGAATCAGAAAACTCATGCACGCGGGCCGATGGGGCTTGAAGAGATGACTACGACCACCTGGATCGTGACCGGAACCGGTCAAATTCGCGGGTAGGCTTACCGCATGGCCGCCAACTCCCGAATCTCTCGCGAAGAAGTTGCTCGGATCGCAGCGCTTGCTCGAATCACCTTAGGTGAGGATGAACTAACACATTTGGCTAGCCAGATTGACGGAATTCTCGATGCAGTTGCCGTTGTCCAGGAAGCCGCCGGCGCGGATGTGCCTGCGATGTCGCATCCGATCGAAGTGAACAACGTATCTCGACCCGATGTCATCGTTGCCAGCCTTAGCCCGGAGGATGCCCTCAGCGGCGCACCTGCAAGCGAAGAGTCTCGATTTAGAGTGCCACAGATTTTGGGTGAAGAGGCATGAGCGACTTAATTAAGAAGGACGCTGCCGAACTTGCAACCTTAATCGCCTCAGGTGAGGTGTCATCTCGAGAAGTGACTCAAGCGCATCTCGATCAAATTGAGCGCGTTGATGGAACGATCAATGCTTTCTTGTATGTAGACACAGAAGGCGCGCTTGCCCAAGCTGAGGCAGCAGATAAAGCGCGCGGCAATGGTTCGTCTTCCGCTCTCAATGGCGTGCCACTGGCATTGAAAGATGTACTAACGCAAAAGGGGATTCCCACTACTTGCGGTTCAAAGATTCTCGAAGGATGGCGACCACCATACGATGCAACTGTTGTTACGAAGTTAAAGAACGCTGGCGTGGTAATTCTTGGCAAAACAAATATGGATGAATTTGCGATGGGTTCATCAACTGAGAATTCTGCATATGGACCAACGCGTAACCCATGGGATGTGCAACGTATCCCTGGCGGTTCCGGTGGTGGTTCCGCTGCAGCGCTCGCCGCGTTTGAAGCGCCTCTGGCAATCGGAACAGATACCGGTGGATCCATCAGGCAACCAGCAGCAGTGACTGGAACGGTGGGTGTTAAGCCAACTTATGGTGGCGTCTCTCGCTATGGCCTTGTTGCTTTCTCATCCAGTTTGGATCAAGCAGGACCATGCGCTCGCACGGTGCTTGATACTGCGCTCTTGCACCAAATAATTGCTGGACACGACCCAAAGGATGCAACGAGCATCAACGCGCCAGTTCCCGATGTTGTTGCAGCCGCTAAAAGCGCAGATGTAAAGGGAATGAAGATTGGCGTTGTGCAAGAGCTCTCCGGTGATGGGTATGAAAAGGGCGTTGCTGATCGCTTCGCGGAATCGTTGGCAATTCTGGAATCACTTGGCGCAGAGATTGTTGAAGTTTCGTGCCCGAATTTCAAATTCGCACTTGGCGCTTACTACTTGATTGCTCCAAGTGAGGCATCATCGAATCTCGCTCGTTTCGATGCGATGCGCTATGGCCTACGCGTTGGTGACGATGGGGCCAGAAGTGCTGAAGAGGTCATGAGCATGACCCGCGAAGTGGGCTTTGGCAGTGAAGTAAAGCGCCGAATCATCCTTGGTACTTATGCGTTATCGGCAGGTTATTACGATGCCTTCTACGGAAGCGCGCAGAAAGTTCGCACCTTGATTACTCAAGATTTTTCCCAGGCGTATCAGAAAGTCGATGTCTTAGTTTCACCTACGACACCAACAGTTGCATTCAAAATTGGTGAGAAGAGTGATGACCCAATTGCAATGTACCTTAACGACGTTGCAACTATCCCAGTCAATCTTGCTGGAGTCGCATCGATGAGCTTGCCAGCAGGGTTATCGGAAGGATTGCCGGTAGGGTTCCAAATCATCGCGCCAGCGATGAAAGATGATCGCTTGTATCGCGTTGGTGGGGCGCTCGAACGTGAGCTGCATAAACAGTGGAATGGCCCGTTGACTAATCAAGCACCAGATTTGGTCGGTCGATGATGGCGCTGACATACGAAGAGGTAATCTCCAAATACGAGCCATCACTTGGTCTTGAGGTGCACGTAGAGCTCAATACTCAAACCAAGATGTTCTGTGGGTGTGCAACAGTTTTCGGGGCTGCACCAAATACGCAAACCTGCCCAGTCTGCCTCGGCATGCCAGGCGCACTTCCAGTAGTTAACGAGAAAGCAATCGAGAGCACCATTCGAATTGGACTTGCTCTCAATTGTTCCATTACGCCAAAGAGTAGGTTCGCTCGAAAGAATTACTTCTATCCAGACATGCCAAAGAATTTCCAGATTTCACAATATGACGAGCCAATCTGCACCAACGGTTACCTCGATGTAGATGTGGAAACTGATGAAGGAATGCAAACATTCCGAATTGAGATCGAACGAGTCCATATGGAAGAAGACACTGGTAAGTCTCTGCATGTTGGTGGAGCGACAGGGCGCATCCATGGTGCGGAGTACTCGCTCCTTGATTACAACCGCGCCGGCATTCCGCTTGTTGAGATTGTGACGAAAGTTGTATCCGGAACGGGCAAATATGCACCCGAAGTAGCGAAGGCATATGTCAAAGAGTTGCGGGATATCTTGCGCTCACTTGGCGTTAGCGATGTCAAAATGGAACAGGGCTCACTTCGTTGTGACGCAAACGTTTCGCTTGCGCCGATTGGATCAGGGAAGCTTGGTACGCGTAGTGAGACAAAAAATGTGAACTCGCTCAGGTCGGTAGAGCGCGCAGTTCGCGGCGAGATGATCCGTCACGCGGGACTTCTCGATAAGGGTGAGCGGGTCATTCAAGAGACCCGACATTTCCAAGAGGATTCGGGCGGCACTCGTTCTGGGCGCTCAAAAGAACAGGCAGAGGATTATCGCTATTTTCCTGAACCCGATCTCACGCCCGTTGCGCCAGCAGCAGAATGGGTTGAGCAACTACGTAGTGAACTGCCAGAGAAGCCATCGCTTCGTCGCGCACGTTTGCAATCGCAATGGCAAGTTCCGGATAAAGAGATGGCAGCGCTTGTAAATGCAGGAGCAGTTGATCTCGTCGAGGAAACGGTTGCGTTAGGCGCTGATCCCACTCGTGCGCGCGGTTGGTGGTTGGGTGAGATCTCTCGATTGGCAAATGAAGCAGAGATCGAACTGACTAGCATCAGCATCACACCAAAAGATGTTGCCCGGATTATTGAATTGATTAGCGCAGGGGAGCTAACAGATAAATTAGCGCGCCAAGTTGTGGCCGCGGTTATTGCAGGAGAAGGCGATCCTGATTCTGTAATTGCAACTCAAGGAATCAAAGTAGTTTCTGACGAGAGCGCATTGATCGCTGCAATCGAAAAAGCTATCGCGGCGCAACCTGAGACCGCAGAGAAGGTTCGCAATGGACACGTTCCCGCTGCAGGAGCGCTAATTGGTGCGGTCATGAAAGAGACTAAAGGCCAAGCAGATGCAGCGCGAGTACGCGAGCTTCTCCTTGGCCTATTAGGTCAGGGCTAATTTAGTTTTAGTGGACTACTGCGCCACCTTCATTTTCAACGACTGCTTCTTTGCCGATGTTGATGAAAAGTGCGAGCACAATTGCACCAACAACTAAGAGCGCAGCGCTAACTGTGAATGCCACCGTAAATCCATGAGTCAAACCATACGTAGGAAGTTTTCCTGGATTGCTCGTCATATAGGAAGTAGCAGCAGTTGCAGCAACTGTATTAAGAAGTGCAGTTCCAAGCGAACCACCAACTTGTTGGCTGGTATTGATGAGCGCGCTGGCAACACCAGCATCACGATTGCCTACGCCATGAAGTGCAGTACTCGAGAGCGGAATGAAGACCAGGGCCATGCCGCTACTCATAATGAGCAGCGCAGGCAGTACATGTGTCACGTACGAAGTTTCTGGAGTGATTTGTGTGAGCAATAAGAGCCCGACTGCGGCGGCGATCAGTCCAGGAACCATCAATGGACGCGGTCCAACTTTAGGAAGTAGCTGTGAGGCAACTCCAGCGAAGACGATGATGCCAGCGGTAAATGGCAAGAAGGCAAAACCAGCTTTTAGCGGGGTGTACCCCAAGACTGACTGCAAATAAATTCCGAGGAAGAGGAACATCGAGAAGAGTCCTGCTCCAACAACGAGTGAGCCGAGATAAGAACCACCGCGGTTACGTTCGCTCAATACGCGAAGTGGCATCAACGGGTTCTTGACCTTCTTCTCAATGACAAAGAATGCGATGAGGAGAATTGCAGAAATGACCAGGAACGCGATGGTGATATTTGCAGACCACCCTTTTGTTGCTGCCTCATTGAAGCCATAGACGAGTGCAAAGAGTCCTGCACATGCCGTTAACGTTCCCGGCAAGTCGTAACTGTGGTCGCCACCAGCTTTTGATTCATGGACATATTTGAAAGCTAACAATCCTGCGATCAAAGCAATTGGCGTATTAACGCCAAGACACCAACGCCAGGAGAAATACTCAGTAAGTGCGCCACCAAGAATGAGGCCAATGGCGGCACCACCACCGGAAATTGCACCATAGACACCAAATGCTCGGGCGCGCTCCTTGGGATCGGTGAAAGTCACACTCACAATCGAGAGCGCAGCAGGTGCTAGGAGGGCGCCAAAGACTCCTTGTAGCGCTCGTGATGCAAAGAGCAACTCTTGTGTCGAAGCTATGCCGCCGAGTGCAGATGCAGCAGCAAAGCCGAGTAGGCCGATGATGAAGATTTTCTTGCGACCAACAAAATCTGCAATTCGACCACCAAGGAGAAGGAGCGATCCAAAGGCGAGCGTGTATGCAGTGACCACCCACTGTTGGTTGGCGTCAGTTATTCCCAAATCAGCTTTCGCGCTAGGTATCGCGATATTGACGATTGATGCATCGAGCACCACCATCAGTTGGGCGATAGCGATGACAAATAGGGTGCGCCATCTGTCGGGAGGAAGGACTGGTGCAGAATTATTGGTTGTCATTGAAACTCTCCAGGTTATTGGTCTAGCAAACGCGAATGCGTAGAGGATTAAGGTAACAGCCAGGACATTGGCTTTCTTGCAGCCCTTGCCTTTACTATCTGCTTATGACCAAGAACACAGGTGATAGCCCCCTAAATCCTATGAAACCGCGCTCCGGCACGGTGACCGATGGCATTGAGCGCGCACCAGCGCGCGGCATGCTTCGCGCAGTTGGCATGGGCGATGATGATTGGGTCAAACCTCAAATTGGTATCGCGTCATCGTGGAATGAGATTACCCCGTGCAATCTCTCACTCGATCGCCTCGCTAAAGCATCAAAAGATGGCGTGCATGAAGCAGGCGGCTTTCCTCTTCAATTCGGAACCATCTCAGTTTCTGATGGAATCTCGATGGGACATGAAGGAATGCACTTCTCGCTAGTTTCGCGTGAAGTTATTGCAGATTCAGTTGAAACCGTTATGCAAGCCGAACGTCTTGATGGCATGGTGATGTTCGCTGGATGCGACAAGTCGCTTCCGGGCATGATGATGGCTGCTGCGCGATTAGATGTTGCATCTGTATTTGTTTACGCCGGGTCAACGCTGCCTGGCAATGTAGACGGTAAAGATGTGACGATTATCGATGCATTCGAAGCGGTTGGTGCATGTGCACGTGGATTAATTTCAAAGGATCAGGTCGATCGCATTGAACGCGCTATCTGTCCTGGTGAAGGCGCCTGTGGCGGTATGTACACAGCAAACACTATGGCATCTATCGGTGAAGCAATCGGTCTATCACTTCCAGGTTCAGCAGCGCCACCAGCGGTAGATCGTCGTCGTGATGATTATGCGAAAAAGTCAGGCGTTGCCGTTGTCGAATTGATTCGTCAGGGAATTACCGCTCGCGATATTTTGACCAAACAGGCTTTCGAGAATGCCATCACAATTTTGATGGCTCTTGGTGGTTCAACAAATGCAGTGCTCCACTTGATGGCGCTTGCTCATGAGGCAGAAGTTCCACTTGAACTCGAAGATTTCCATCGCATCGGTTCAAAAGTTCCACTCCTTGGCGATCTCAAACCATTCGGTCGCTATGTGATGAGCGATGTCGATAAAGTTGGTGGCGTTCCCGTAGTGCTTCGCTCGCTCCTTGATGCGAAGTTATTACATGGCGACACACTTACTGTTACCGGTAAAACGATGGCCGAGAATTTGGCGCACATCGCCCCACCAGATCCAGATGGTGAAATTCTCCGTGCAACGAAGAGCCCGATGGATACCACCGGTGGCATCACCATCTTGCATGGTTCGCTTGCACCTGAAGGTGCAGTAACAAAGACTGCGGGAATCGGAATCGAAACTTTCGAGGGACCTGCGCGCGTATTTGAACGAGAGCGCGAGGCGATGGATGCGCTCGAGAATGGCACGATCCAAGCCGGCGATGTTCTTGTCATTCGCTACGAAGGACCAAAGGGCGGTCCAGGTATGCGTGAGATGTTGATGATCACTGGCGCCATCAAAGGCGCAGGTTTAGGTAAAACGACGATGCTCCTCACTGATGGACGATTCTCCGGCGGGTCTACTGGACTATGCGTTGGCCATATTGCGCCAGAGGCAGTCGATGGTGGTCCCATTGCATTTGTGAAAAATGGCGACATCATTCGCATCAACACCAAGACTCGAGAGTTGGATTTGCTGGTCTCTGACGCAGAGCTTGCCGAGCGGAAGAAGGGGTGGCAGCCGCTCTCGCACCGATATACCCGGGGCGTCTTGGCCAAGTACAGCAAGTTGGTCGGATCGGCCTCCAAGGGTGCGGTCTGCGACTGATCTCACTCGCCTGGGCGCCACCAGGGGTCAAGTAGGGGTTGACGCTTTGGCCTAGCTCCAGGGAGAATAGGGGCATGGCAACCGCCTCAATTATTGTGGTTATGGAGCGCGCGATCTAGCGTTAACACAGATCGTGCGCCATCCCTCAGTGGAATCACTGGGGGATTTCGCATTAGTGGGGCCTCAATTAGGGAGTGAGAAATATGGGCGAGGAGATGACTGGCGCGCAGAGCTTGATCCGTTCGTTGGAGAACGCTGGCGTCGATGTCATGTTCGGAATCCCTGGCGGAGCGATCCTGCCTGCATACGACCCGATCTACGACAGCAAGATTCGCCACATCCTTGTTCGCCATGAACAGGGTGCAGGCCATGCTGCAACTGGTTATGCGCAAGCAACTGGTCGCGTAGGTACCTGTATCGCAACATCTGGTCCCGGAGCAACAAACCTCGTTACACCTATCGCTGACGCACAGATGGATTCGGTTCCATTAGTTGCAATCACCGGCCAAGTTCCTTCGAGCGCGATCGGAACCGATGCATTCCAAGAGGCAGATATCCGCGGCATCACGATGCCTGTTACAAAACATAAT
>Ga0315903_10008375_pt1 | contig 12723 bp, 10 predicted proteins | sample LakEriMetagenome_7_FD_203524 | JGI IMG/M metagenome (GOLD analysis project Ga0315903, IMG submission 203524) | Freshwater fungal communities from buoy surface, Lake Erie, Ohio, United States - Buoy 2 MA119 | ecosystem: Environmental > Aquatic > Freshwater > Lake | place: USA: Lake Erie, Ohio...
AAATTCCATCTTCCCAAAAAACAATCACTCCATGGAGTGATTGTTTTTTGGGAAGATGGAATTTGTGAATGGGAATTTGTTACTTGTGTTTGTTACTTGTGTTTGTTACTTGTGTTTGTTACATCAGCTGGGCCCACTGCGGAGCAGCGCTATGCTCTTACTAATTTTCTACGCAAACTTCCGTTGCTTATGAAATAATTTTTATAAACTTCCGTTGCCAAAATTCGCCAGGTCGGCGGTACTGCGCGGAGCAGCACTAATATTCCTACGCAAACTTCCGTTGAACGTTATATAATTTTCATGAACCTCCGTTGCCAAAATTCACCAGGTCGGCGGTACTGCGCGGAGAAGCGCTAAACTTCAGTTAAATTTTATATTAAATTTAACTAACGTTATTTAACATTCAAATAAACCTTCTCTGGTCCTTTCTTCATTTTACACATCCGTTTAAGTTCCGCTGCTGTTAATTCTTTTACGGTTTTTACCGTTGTACCGGGCTGTTTGTAATACGGACGGCAATACGGGTATTCTGACGGATCGCTCTCTTTCCTTCCACACGGAGTATAACCTCCTGGTCCTTTCCCCTTCTTGCATACATTGACCCAACCCTCGTTGAACCATCTGTCTAATTCATTACTCTTTTTCGCCTGTTTGCTTGATTTTAATTTCCTCATGTATTCAGTATCTGCAAATGTTTTTCCTGTGAAATCTGGCTTTTTCCCTTGGCATACTGATGTTGCATATCCGTTAGCGTATGCAGAAGGATATACTTTAAAAATTGATTTAGCTGTGCAATAGCCTCTGTCGCACAGCGACGTTGGATTTTTACCCTTTAAGCATTTCTGATATTTTTCCATCTATAATACATTAAGAAATAATATTTGTTGATATAGACCTATGGGATGTTATTTTTAATGATTATAAAAAAAATGATTTAAAAAAAAATCTTTATAAGAGTATAAGACATGAATATCGACTCAGTCAAAGACACCTATTCAAACCACAAAACCTTCCTGAATGTCAAGTCTATTTTAAAACGAGTCAATGAATTGATGGGCTATACCCCTCTACTTGAAGTGCATCCAGATATGTATGTCAAGAATTTTGAACAACTCTGCAATAAGATGCTTAGCTCTGGTCTTGCTATCTCTAAGAGCGATCTGCTTTCCAAATTAAACAGCATTGTCGGTGTTATGACACGCATGCGCAAAGACCCTGATGAACTACGCTCGAAGATTTTAGAACTTAAGACGGATCAAACAAAACAACTCCCAGATGCTCAACCTAAGCATGATGCTCGACCTTGGGCCGAAATGTTAAAAATTCTACAGCATATCATAGATAAAAGCCTTAACCAATTTGCAAAGATTGTCGCTGTGTGTTATAAGCACGGGTATGTTCTTAGGCTGGGCGAAATTTTCGGCACAACTACTGCCGCTGGCCTACCTGCTTCAGCTCAAAATTTTCTTGATCTTCAAAATAAGGAATGGACCATCAATGAACATAAGGCTTCCGATCGTGTTGGACAACGCAAATTTCCTGTTACTCAAGCTTTCGTTGATGAACTGAAAAAGTATATCACATTCAATGATTATCTATTGATATACAAAAGCAACTATACTGCTTATGCATCTGCACTGCTGGCAATGGTCGGTATTTCAGAATTTTCTGTTAATGAGGCTCGTAACTCATACGAGGAATGGAACTGGAAGCAAAGCGGACGCACATTAAAGGAAAAACGCTTTTGGTCAGAAAAAGTGCTCGGTCATACGGAGCAAGTAGCCAGGCAGTTTTATACAGCGCATGACATTGAGTCTAATATTATGAAATCAGGCGAACACCCCGATGTTAAATTTATACAAGATACTTCAGGGAAGCTCGGGGCCTCAGGAAAACTCCGACCGAAAATTACACGAAAGTAAAAAAGTTTAATGAACAGTAAATTTTTTTACTTTGGAAAAAGACTTAGGCCATTATGTTCGAGAGGCATCTCGCGTACAGATAACAGATATGCACTCCACTGGTTGAATCAGTGACGTTGCTGCACTGTGACTGAATTTCCATTGCCAGCTTATTCCGGCTGAAATCGATCAGTCCACCGAACGGCAACCCAGCTATGTAGTTGTCGCTGACAGGCTGATTGAACTTACGAATCAGAGAAGCATATTTGTCAGCGCTCGCGTTGAAACTTCTAAGGCCGTTATGCACGATTTCCTCGCGGCTTTCAAGCACGAACGAGACAAGGGCCGAATCGACGTCATTGACAGCATAATATAAACGCTCGATCCCGTACTGTCCACCAGTGTAAGTGTCGCTGCTGGCGCCATGAGGAGGCTTACCAGGCAAAACAGCCAGCTGCAAGTAGTTGCTTTGGGCCGTACCCTCAGAAACCTGAGGAATGAAAGACATATGTATACTGTCTACCTGACCCGGAATGAACACACTGATATTAGCATTGTTAGAATCAATCGCGCTACGGTAGGTTTGGTAAACCTGCATCTGTACAGGAGCCTTCTTGCCATCCTCAGGAACAGTGACGTACCGCATGCGAAGAGCTTTAACAATGTACCCAGTTGATCCGCTGACGAAGCCAGTACCGTATAGGACTTCCTCGTTAGCCGCGAGACGGACGCGAACACGGATCTGACCAGTGGCGTTTCCAGACAGAGGAGCCGAGCAAGCGTTCAGTGCAAACAGAGGCTTAACCGAGAATGGGATGTACGGATCAGCGGTGGAACGGCCATAAAGGACTCCGCGAGCCTGGACCTCATTGCAGACTTTACCTTCAATAGAATTAGTGCTTTCAACGGCGAGAGACTCGAGATGCTGTGTTGCGACTGTTGTCATCTTCGCAAGACGTGGGTAAGACATAAGCGTCTCGATAACTCCCTGGCTTTGGGTCTCGGTCGTTATGTCTCTGAAGAGGGCATGCCAGCCTGTAGCCGCATCGTACATAATATCCTCGCCATTGTAGGGGGATCCAGTGTTAGCTACATCAGGAAAGACTGCGACCTCTCCTTCTAAAACAATGGAACCAGGAACCAGTTTTTCATTGTTTAAATTAATCAGAAAGTCAACGTTGGTTTGTGCCTGATAAGTCTCGGCTTGAGATAAGGGGTACACATTTGCATATTGCATGCTCATTATTTATACCTTACCAAAGATTTATTTTCTGAAGCAAGCATATTCGCCATGAAGTTCTATTAATTTTTTATTACGGTACTCAATCACATCTATAGGCACATCATCCGATTCTCTTATGAATAATTTAATATTTCTTTGCTTTTCAACAATGATCTCTACCCTCCAGTATTGTCTCCCGTTTGTGCAAGATTTCAATATATTTTTATAGCCTGTTGCTGTATTACATTTAGCTTTACTATTTAAACGATTCTGCCGTCTTGTAACCCATCTAAGATTATCTAACTGATTATTGCTTGTTATTCCATCTATATGATCGACACATAGAGTCCGTATGTCTTGTTCAGTTGGCTTAAACAGAGCGCAAAAAATACGATGAACAAACATTACTTTACTTTTGCCATTCTGTCGTATATTTATAACTATGTATCCGTTCAGATTCAAAGTCTGCTTTATTAATTTATTTGTTTTAATGTTACGGATCAATCCGCTACTGGATGCTTCATAATTAGTGTACTCTTCTAATCCAGCCATATTACATAAGTTTATCCAAATATCATTGTTTTCTGTCATTCCTTAATAAATCGCAGAAAATAATTTAGGAATCTCTACGCAGATACCATTACACGGCCATTAGAGATTTTCAATACACGCTGACGGAAGAACAGGTAAAAAACTGACTTGCCAGCCATCCCTGTGTCAGAGAACAGCTGAACCTGAACAACAGATTCCATCGGACGATTAGGAAGAACGAGAGGATACATAGCATGAGTTGCAGTGTCGTCAGTATTCACATAATCAAACTTCGGTGCGTCGTACCGCTTCAGTGGAGTATTGAGATTGGCGAAGAATGTCTTAAGGAAGTAATTGTGCAACTGACGCCCACGCAAGTCAGCTGATCCGCAAACGATATCCTGATTGGTCAGCTCGCGACCATCAAGAGAAAAGCGATAACGATTGCAACCGTCAAAGCCTGAAAGCAACGTTAAATTTTGGGGAGTTAAAACTGCGAGGCCAATGCTTGACGCTGGGGCTTGCAAGACCTCAGTATGTGCGGTTGTCGCATCAGGCATAGTACGCTGAACAAGGTCCTCATCAATGAAAGGCAGCTCCATGTTAGCCATGGCCTTAGTTGCCTTCTCCATCTGGCTCGGAAGGAGATTGATTTTAAAGAGCTCGCCGTAGACCTCGTCAATAACCCAGTTAGCCGTGAATTTAGCTAAAGCATATGAATCGCGGTACGCCAGTGAGCACCAATTTCGTGTAGCACCTCCTGTGATCGTAGCATCAAATGGATCAGTAAGAACAATCTCAACGTTATCGCCATTGACTTTAACACTTGCAATGGTTGTCTCTGTTCTTGATATCACAATAGCTGCGCCGCCGCCTGCCACAGTAAACGTGACTGGAGCACCAACGTACCAAGGGATAGTTGAAAGACTATCAACTGTTACAGTTGCGTCATATTTACTCGTCTGTATGCCTCCTGGAGTATTCTTAGAGAAAATGATAGGTGAGCTTGCGCTACCATAAGTATCTCCAGTCCCGCCAGACATTGCCACATCGTAAGCTATGGGGAATGCACCGTCGCCAAGCATCTCCGAAGCAGAGCAGTAGAAAAAGACAATGCCCTGGCATGCTTCAGTAGCGGCTGTCGTAGCGAACCCGTTTTTAAGAGTAACCACGTATTTGCCTCCCGCAACTGCGACAGACAGAATCTCGTCAAGACCGCTGGCCAGGCCCCCTGTTGCTCCTGGGGCTTCAGTTCCTGGGTAACGATAAGAAGAGGCACCAGTGCTCGTCTGCAGGAAATACGCAGTACAGATATCACCTTGACGAGGAGCGCGCCAGTAATTAGCAGTTGTCTTGGTGAGGGTTAAAGGAGCACCCGCGTTACCGAGAAGGCTTGCGACAGCCGCACGATTGTCACATGGCTCACCCTGTGAAAAAGGCATACGAGCAGGAGCAACGGTGGCAATCTGGTCCTCGAACTCCAGTCTCAGTGTGCAGTCACCGACAGCTGGAAAGGGGAACTGAGGGACACTGCCAAAAGCATCAACTGCGGCCCATGGAACAGGAACCTCAGCTCTGCGTGTTATAGCTGACTCGGTGACAGTTGAGTTGTCTCCGGTTAGAGCAGTTGGCTTCTTGTACAGGATAAACGGGTTATCAGGAAGCATGTTCATACGATCGATGCCGTAGTTCTGATTTGTGCTATTTCCAAGCAGTGACATCTGATCTTCCTGGGCACGAGACTTCTTGTAATGCTGCACGTTGGCATAAGTCACGTTTCTGTTTCTTTTCTCATTAAGCGTACCGCTTGTATTTGAAATAAGAGCAGAATTACGGATAAGGCATTGAGGACCGCCAACCATCTCTTGATTGCCGAACGTGCATGGGAGGAGAACATCGTTAGAGCCTGCTTTAACCTCCATATGCATGTCAAGGACGACCTTTGAACTTGTTAAATCAACAATACCTGCGCTGCTTGGGATCTGAACCTCGGTACGGAGGCGGCCACCACGGCGGAACTCTGATTCGTTAGCTGGATACCGTTTCAATTGAATGGACATTTATATCTTATAGTAAATACTTTTTTTTCGCTTCTTTGGTTATATGTCCCTGAGTGACCAATTTCAAAATCAGATTGATAACTATGTCAATCAAATGGCTGCTTACAAAGATGAGTACAACGAGTATAAAAATCAACTGGTTGAAGCCAGCGGACAATCCGGCGAGCTTGTTAAACAACTTGCTACTGAGATTGGAGCGCCGATAGCTACAGAGATTTTACGTGTTGGAGCGACGAAACTGTTTGGAGAAGCGGCTGGAGAAGCCGTTAGTAAATTAGGAGGGGCTGCTATTCGCTCTGCTGCTAACGGAGAAACATCTTCGTCTGATATTTTGCAAAATATGAGGAACTCTCTTGGACCTGAAGCTGACACGGCTGCTGAATCCGCTGAAGGCTCATCTGCCTTAGATGCGGCCCGTGAAGGTGTTATGTCAGTTATTAATAGAGTTCGTTCAGGTGGTGAAGAAGTCGTTTCTGGAGCAGAAGATGCTGTTGCTTCTGCTCAGGAGGGTTTATCATCTGCTGCTGAAAATTTGGCCAGTAATGTTATGTCAAATATTCAAAGTTCTGTATCAGATATTGTTCAGACTCAAGCAGCCCGTATTAGTGCTACATTAAATCAAAATAATATTATAAGCCCTTTGAATGCTGCTGATTCAGCTTTGGATACTCGTGTATTCGGCGATATTGAAATGTCTAATATGGCTGATGCTGTACCGAGATCTGGTGTGCCTGATCTTAGTCTGCCGTATGAAAGCACATACGAAGCCCCTGGATTTGCTGAGCCTATGGCCATGCCTGGGTCTTCTTCTAATATTATAGGGCGTCTCTTAAATTTGAGACAATCTGAACCTGAAATTCCTGACTCCGTCGTTCCTTCTCAGGAAGAGGCATTGAGTATTTTATCTCAGCAGATACGGCCCACTATTACTTCTGATTTGCTACCTCAAGGTGCTGGAGAACTTGCTCAGGGATTTATGGGCAGAGTCACATCTATAGGTGAAAGCATATCTTCTGAGGCTGCTTCAGGCGTGGAAGGCCTATCTGAGGCTGTTTCTGGGGCTGGGGAAGCTGTGTCTGGTGCTATATCTGCTGCTGGGGAGGCTGTTTCTGGGGTTGTTTCTGCTGCTGGGGAAGCTGCTGGTATTGCTGCTGGGGCTGGTGAAGCTGTCGCTGAGGGCGCTGTGGCCGCCGCCGGAGCTGCTACGGGTGGTGTTGGTGGCGTTGTTGTTGGTGCGTTGATTGGGATCGGGACTCTGCTGTATGACGTTTTCCATCATGACCATACGTCTCCTGTTGCCCCTCCTGTTTTGCCTGCTCTATCGTTGCCATCGTTTTCGCCTGGTCTTGCAACCGGCGATTAAATATTTAACTTTGAATTGTTATATGGAAGGTCAAAGTTTAACAGTTCATTTGATTAAGTTGCTATTGAAAAAACCAAAGGAAAAGGGAGAGGAAAGGTTGACTAAAAAATACTTCGTGATTAAACCTAAAAAAGTATCTAAGTAGTTATATAAATGGTTAAACTTATTCGATTGCAAGGTGACGCCGATGTAAACAACGAGGAAATTCGCAACACGTTCAAACAGCCGATTTTGATTCAGCCAAATTCAAAGGTTGCTTTAGTCGGTGCTTCAGCTCTTTTACAGGACGAAATCGTTAATGAAAATTTTATCATCGGAAACTCCAACAAATACTTTAAAATAGGAAGTATTATTGATAATCAGGTTAAAAAGATTTATAATGCTGAAATAACGCCAGGTTCTTATTCCGCTGCTCAGTTTGTTGAACAGTTTGGTACTGCCGCTAATTATGCTGCTACAGATGCTTCTGCGGAATTTTTACAGCATCAGACGAGTATAATTAATAATAGGTTTTATCTTGAGACGTACAATAGTTCGCGCCGTGTTCCGCAGTATAGTACTACTGCTTATTGGACTGTTTATGATGGTAGTGCATCTGCTATTGACACACGATCTATTACGGCTGGTGCGGCAGGTATCAAAATTTCAATGAATCCAAAGACGATTAGTATCCCTATGTTCAATAATTTATTTGAAACTAATTTGGTTAATTGTTCGGGAGGTGCTGTGTTTGCTGCGTGCGAATGTTCAAAATCAAATTCTGTCCCTGTAAATACATCTTGGGGTCTTGAAATAACTGCTTCTAATGCTTATCGTGCTATTATACCTGATCCCGAAGCTGATGGACCTCCTTCATATATTAGTCTTGGACAATCATGGGCTGCTAATGATAGACTTGTTATGAACACATTTGGAGGACGACTCGTTATTCGTATTTTAGATGCCTCTGCTAATTTAAAAGCATCTTATGATGAAATGGGTAAAATTCCACGTGTTCTTTATGAACCAAATTCTTACGGTGTTAACTGGAATATTCAACTTCCTGCTACAGGTCAAATAACTGATGGTTATTGTTCTTTTCTTGATAGACTTCCTGCTGAAAATACTATAGGCGATACTAATACATCTGGGCTCTTACAATTTTTAACACCAACCAATACTTATAATGTTATGCTTGCGACGTTCGCTGGATTTGGCATGAACGGTTCTTCTATGATACCCTACAAGGGTAATCCGGCTCATTTAGAAGCGCGTGAAACTCTAATAGGATTGGCTGCTTATCCTGGTTTGCTTATATCCGTTGACGGCCTGCCAGGTCTGTTAGAATCTTTTGATGGCTCTAAAGATTCTCGTTCACAGTCTAACGTGGTTTATGTAGTTAATGATCTTAGCGTTGTTACCTCTAACCAGTTGCAGCTGGATATTCCCGCTCCGTTCTTTTTAAATTTAAAAAATTCAACTGCGGTTAATATTAACGAACTACGTGCGAGATTTTTGCCTTCAGCCGGATCTCTAACTAATAAGGCTATAACATTCTCTGGTAAGCCAACATTGACCTTGCTAATTGATGGGTAAATTAAGAAAAATTTAAATATCTATCATTGATATATAAATGGCTCTTTCTAATGCAGTTAAAACATGGGTTCTTGACCCCGCAATTTTTAATAGCGCTCGCGCCGAATTTCGTCTTACTCCAGGTATGCTTGCTTCTAATCTCGTGCTGATCGACTGCGGTGTATATTCTTCAAATGTTGTTGATCGGACTACCGGCATTTTTTACCCGGCTATTCTCGGTGCTCTTGCCTCTCTGAAAAGCATCTCGCTGTTCTCCGGCAGCACCATGATTGATCAGATCCAGGAATTGGCCAGCTACGGTACTGTTCAGCATTTAAAGGTTACTAATCAAGCCCAGGAAGACATCCACCGTTTCGAAGTTTTAAATGGTCACAGCTGGGCGTTGAAAGCCGATGATGGTCCTTTAAATACGCTTAATCTTCAGGGTACTTTAACTACTGAGGCTTCACATAAGGATTACGTTAAGAAGTACAACGAGTCAGCTGGCGTGTTTAAGAATTATCTGAACAACCAGGTCCAGATTTCGTCCGTTGAACAGAACGGACCGTCTGGTATGCTTAATTTGAGCACCTATCTGAAATTCCTTCAGAGCACACCTATCCTGGCTAATATTCCTGATCTTCGCCTGATAATTGAGTTCAATACGAATTCCGCTGATTATGTCGTTGATGCCGATGCCCCTACGGCTGTTACTCCGTCGCTTGTCCCGATCCGCCCTCAGCTTGTTTATCAGGAGATCTTAGGTCTTGAGGCTCCTAAGGGCTTGATGAAGGTTCCGTTTCAGAGTACGATCGTCGAACGCTTCATTATCCCTGCTGCTGGCGATGGTGTTGCAAAGACCACGAGTCTGCGTAGTGCTGCTTTTAGAAGCCGGTTTGTCAAAGATCTGATGTTTTTTAATAAGATCAACACTAATGATGATTATCTGCGTGCCAAAGAGCGGTCGCTTGCGGTCCATAAAGAGAAAATTCAGCTTGTTGTCAACCAGAAGAAATATCTTCCAGATACAGGCGTGGATCATGAGGCCATGAAGATCCGTTATTTCAGCGACACTCTCGGCGGGCTTAATATTCCTTTGGCTGCTGCTATGTCTTCATTTAAGGATGCTACAGGTGCTACTTACCGTTGCCTTGATCTTCAGGGATCAGTCTTCGCTCATAATATGTCCGTTTGTGCCGTTAATGTCAACGATGTTATCGATCGTTTGGATATAGAGGTTTCGCGTACTGGCTCTACCCTTGATTCTGATCAGACCGCACAGTATGATCTGCTTGTGTTTGGGACTGTCAATCGTCTGCTTGAGATTAAGGACGGTGTTGTCCGCCTGAGCTATTAAGGATTTTTAAAAAATTTCTAACGATTTATTAAATGGATTTCACGATGAACGACGAAATTGCTGGAAAACTGGCTGAGTTTGAACTGCTTTCAAAATCTATGAAACAGAAAAAACAGGAGATTAAGAAGGCCATCTTTTATGCTAAACATCCTCAGCTGCGTATGGCCAAAGAGGAAGTCGAGAAGGTTAAAGAGCCGGCGATTAAAGAGCCAGCTGTTAAAGAGCCAGCTGTTAAAGAGCCAGCTGTTAAAGATGCTGCTGAGATATTCAATAGAACTTTACAAGAACAGGTTAAAGAGCCGGCGATTAAAGAGCCAGCGGTTAAAGATGTTGAAAAGCCGGCTGTTAAAGAGCCCGTTAAAGAGCCTGTTAAAGAGCCTGTTAAAGAACAGATTGTTCAGCAAGGCCCAGTTGTTGTTACGTTAGGTGGGAAATGGTTTTAGATATTTTGCTGAAATTTATAAATTTTTTTCAGTAAAAATATATAGGAATGTCAGTTGCCGAGTTAAGATCAATTGCTAAATCCTTAGGGATAAAAGCCTCTTATGCTATGAAGAAAGCCGAACTTATTTCTGCCATTGAGCAGTTAAAGGCCCGCCCTGCTCCTCTTGAAATGTCTGGTTCAATGGAGATGGTTAAAGAGAAGGAGGTTGAAAAAATAAGCCAGCCTAAGATCGTTAAATCTGTTCGTAAGCCTAACAGCTGGAATGACCATATACGCGCTTATCGTTCCGAGCATTCTTGCTCTCTACGTGAAGCTATGTCAAAGGCCCGTGAAACGTATGGTAAGGAAAAAACTCCTGAGCCAGCGTCAGAGTAATTTGTGCATTGAAAACAAGATATTTAACTTGTTTTGAATGCAGATTTTTCAATTTACTGATGAACCCCCTTGTAGATTTAAAAAAATCATTTTCGCAGATAATTTTATCTACCGTTAAGTAAATGAGTGAATCGATCATTGTCGAATTAAACCAAAGAAACGCCGAATACAGTAAGCCTGGCGAATACCGTTGTCAGCTGAGCCAGCCTGTTATAGTGAATGAAGGAGATCAACTCTCGTTTCGAATGGGTTCGATCGATGTTCAAAAAACATCAACAGATACAGTTGTTATTGAAAATGATACTAATTTAAGCATCTTATTCAGCTATACGGACGTCGATTACAGCCTGCGGGATAAATTACGCTTTGATGGATGTGGAAATTGGCTCGGGGATCAATGCGGAAATCCGACGTTCGATACATTTGCCTGTTATAACACCGTCGGACTCGATTCCTTAACAGGTATTCAAGCGAATATACTCGGTTTCCAGTTTCCAGTTGGAGGGGCTGGTTATATAGGTTATCCAGGAGGCTCGTTCATTGTCGGTACAACGGGGGTAGGGGCTGGTATTGATCCGCGCGTTCAATTCATTGCTACTTTCAGCTATATTGATTCCTCGGGGGATCTAAAATTTTTGCAAGCGTCCGGAAACAACACGATGACAGTAGATCCTCCGCAGGGATTTAAGTATACAGCTTATGGAGTAATGGGGCCTACTCAAACTGGCCTTCCTGCTGGTAAGTTTAATCTTTTTCAGTTAAATGGTCAGCCATTATCTCAGTTAAATATCCTATTTAGACGCGGGTCTATGAAAATTTGCGCGATAAATGGTTATTGGCCTGGGGCGAACCTAAATAACGACGGGAAATTTCAACTTGCTTACGGTCCGTATGGATCGTTCTATCCACCTAATGGTCAGAATGGCCATCTTTATGATACCGAGTATCCTTATCTTTCAAATCAGTTCACTTTTCAAGTTAATTCTACTCAAACAGGAAATACTGGTTTAACTTTGGATCTGCAGACAGCTACAGCTGTTCTTAAGCCCGGTACATATGATCCTGGAGCATTAGCTGTTGAACTGACTCAACTGTTTTCGAATTCAAATGGTCTTGTTAATGTCGAAGGGATCAACGAATTTCAACCAAACAATCCTTTTCTAACACGAACAGATATAGCCCGTAATTCAGAGATGCTGTTCCGCAGGTTAGATATCTCAGCTGGAACAAGCAATATCGCTTTTAATAATCAAAATTCTTATCAGTATGATAGTGCTTATTTTATGGGGGCCAATACGTTTGCGTTGGAATACGGAAAAGCGGGCTTGATTTACCAGGCCTCGTACATGCATACTCCGCTGTCAAACCCCTCCAGGGTAGGAGAGCAGGACGTAGGTATCTTTCATTACAATGATCAGAATGGGCAGTTAAATTTTGCTGTCGTTACATCTGCTGGAGGTATCGTTATCCACGATTTACAGCCTGCATCTTTCTGGCAAGATATATTGGGTTTAAGAAACAGGCTTGTCGTGCCTCTTATGGTTGATAACAGCGGAGTTCAATACTACGATAAAACGAATATGCTTAACTGTACTACGACTGGATTTCAAGGCCTGGGGTCGTTCTTTCTCGAGCCTGAGGAGATTAACGGAGTTTACAACGACCCGAGGAAGATTGCACCGATTCCGCCTGTCGGTAATCCTATTTATGTAGACATTACCGGTCAAAGTAAAGCTATCTTAGGTGAGTCTCCGATCGAAAACACAAGAGAAGGATTCTACCTAATCGAATGCTTGAATTTCTTCCGTAGAACTGGAGGCTATTTAGACGATAAGGAAAATCGTATAAGTATTAGTGCTATCGCAAGTACTCAATACCTATCTGCAAATACCGTTACTGTTTTTAGTGATGCTGC
>Ga0315903_10008376_pt1 | contig 12722 bp, 8 predicted proteins | sample LakEriMetagenome_7_FD_203524 | JGI IMG/M metagenome (GOLD analysis project Ga0315903, IMG submission 203524) | Freshwater fungal communities from buoy surface, Lake Erie, Ohio, United States - Buoy 2 MA119 | ecosystem: Environmental > Aquatic > Freshwater > Lake | place: USA: Lake Erie, Ohio...
GATACCGTGGCGATCGCGACGAACACGGAGATGGCCGCGGCACGTCGTGGGGCGGAGCAGCCACAGGCGGTACGATGGTCGCGACGGCGCGGGGGCGAAGGCGGCATGGCTCGTGTCCTGGGGCCGCCGTCGAGGATACTCGGCCGTCCCGTTCTACGACCATCATGGATATCTTCGTATGCCATCACGTTCCTCTGCCACCTGCGTGCTCGCGGTCGATCAGGGCACCACGTCGAGCCGAGCGATTCTCTTCGATCGGCGGGGCACGCCGATCGCGGTGGCGCAGGAGGAGTTTCCGCAGCACGCCCGCAGCGAGGCGGGGCCCGATGGGGCCGACCTGGGAATCGTGGAGCACGACCCGGAAGACATCTGGCGGACTCAGCTCTCGTGTGCCCGGCGGGTGCTGGCATCGGCCGGCATCTCCGTGGATGGCGTGGCTGCGATCGGCATCACCAACCAGCGGGAGACGACGATCCTCTGGGACAAGGCGACGGGCAGGCCGGTGGCGCCGGCGATCGTCTGGCAGAGCCGCGTCTCGGCGCCGATCTGCGCGCGGCTGAAGGCGGCGGGGCTCGAGCCCGAGGTGCGGCGGCGGACGGGGCTCGTCCTCGACCCCTACTTCTCGGCGACGAAGATCGTGCACCTTCTGGAGACCATCCCCGGCCTCCGGGAGCGGTGCGAGCGGGGCGAGGTGCTCTTCGGCACCGTTGACTCGTTCCTGATCTGGCGGCTCAGCGGTGGCCGCGTGCATGCCACCGACGTCACCAACGCCAGCCGCACGCTCCTGTTCGACATCGGCACGCTGGCCTGGAGCGACGACCTCTGCCGCATGTTCGACGTGCCGCGGTGCATGCTGCCCGAGGTTCGTCCGTCGAGTGGTTCATTCGGGGAGACCGAGCCGTCGCTTCTGGGAGGAGCCGTGCCGATCCTGGGCTGCGCTGGCGACCAGCAGGCCGCGGCCTTCGGGCAGGGGGTCGAGAGACCGGGCGACGCCAAGAACACCTACGGCACCGGCGCCTTCCTGATGTTCTCCACCGGTGACCGGCCGGTGGCGAGCGGGAGCGGTCTGCTCACCACGCCGGGCTGTGGATCGTCGCCGGGGCCGCACTACTGCCTCGAGGGATCGGTGTTCATCGCGGGCGCCCTGGTGGGCTGGCTCCGCGACGGGCTGGGGCTGATCGAGAAAGCCTCCGACGTGGAGACGCTTGCTCGGAGCGTTGCCGACAACGGCGGGGTGACGGTCGTGCCGGCACTCACCGGGCTCGGGGCGCCGCACTGGGATCCCGCCGCCCGCGGCCTGATCATCGGGCTCTCGCGGGGCACGCACCGCGGCCACTTCGCCCGGGCGGCGCTCGAGGCGATCGCGCTGTCGGTGGCCGACGTGGTGGAGTGCATGCAGCGGGATGCGGGCGTCGAGCTCCGTCATCTCCGGGTTGACGGGGGGGCCAGCGGCAACGACCTGCTCATGCAGATCCAGGCCGACGTGCTCGGGCTGGCGGTTGAGCGACCGGCGGTGGTGGAGACAACGGCCCTCGGTGCGGCGCTGCTCGCCGGCCTGGCGGCGGGATTCTTCAGCGACGCACACGCCGTGGCCGACGCGCGGCGAGTGGAGCGGCGGTTCGAGCCGCGGATCACCGCCGAGGAGCGACGGCGAATGCTCGCCGTCTGGCGCGACGCCGTGGAGCGGAGCAAGGGGTGGGCCCGAGTTCGGTAACCACGCTCAGCCGTACGCCTTACGGCGTTTCGCTTCCTGACCGGCCGTACGCCTTACGGCGTTACGCTTCCTGCGGCGTCAGGAAGCCCAATCGCGTAAGCGATGGGGGCTGTCCGATCAGTGACGTGGCCCTGGATGACTCATACGGTTCACACCAGATCCTCGCGATCGAGTGCATCGCAGGTGAAAGCCGACCGGCCGTGAGGCCGCGGGCGAATCACGCTGGACGCCGCGTCGTGTGGTGGTTCGCCCCACGCCTCACGGCGTTGGGCTTGGACGATGGCCGCGCGAGGATCACGTGTGAACCGTATCACGCGTGGTTGGAGCTCAGTAGCGGCGAGTGGCGTCGCTCGGCGCCGGCCGCTCGGCGAGCATCACCGGCGCCGTGTAGCGCTCCGGATTGGCGGCGAAGAGGGCGCGCGTCTCCGGCGACGAGAAGAGGTACATCCGCGATTGGTAGGTGACACCATACGCCCGACGGCCGGGCAGGCACTTCCCCTGATCGACGACGGTCACCGGGTCGTCGCCGGAGAGAGCTGGGGCGAAGCGGTCGGGCGACGCGAGGAACGCCTGCTGCTGTTCCGGGCCGGCGAAGAGGTAGGTCCTGCCGCGATGCCGAACGCCCCACTGGGCGCGGCCCTCCGTCCAGACGCCCTTTTCGGCGAGCGTCACCGGGCAGTAGCCCTCGAGTCCAAGCGGCATCGAGCCGTACGTGTCGGGACTTGCCGGGGCGGCGGGTGTGGTGGGCATCGCGGATGCGGCTGGCGTAGCCGGCGGAACCGTCAGCGGTGTGGTCGCTGCCAGCGGCGAGGTGGGGCGTGCGGAGGGCATCGTCGGCGGTTCATTGGCGGGCTTGGTCGGCTTCGAGAAGATGCTGAAGGGCTTCTGGAATGCCGAGACGAACGACGACCACGTGCTGGTCGATGTCGGCTTCTCCTCCAGGTCCGAGGGCGACGCCGACGACGCGGCCTGGGCCGGCGGTGGGGCCGCGCCCGCCGTCGGCGGGCCGGCGAGCCACGCCGTCGCCGCCGAGGTCGGCTCGATGGCGCGGGCCGCCGCCGGCTGGTCGGGCGCATTGGTGAAAGCGGAGTCTCGGCTGGGAGCTTCTGCCGGCCACGACGAGGGCGCGGCATGCGGCAACGTCGGGGGATCCAGGGGCGCGGCCGACACGAAGCGACTCGGCGTCGGCTCGGTGGTGGCCACCGCGGTCGCCGGCGATGCAGGTGCCGCCGGTGCTGTGGCCGCACCGCGGCCGATGTCGCTCGGCGCTCCGGTCGCAAAGTCGGAGAGCTGGCGGACCTTCGCTGTGACGAGCGAAATCGAGCCGCGGCCCGAGGTTTGGGGGGCCGACTGCTCGGTCAGCGGACTGCCGTCACCGGACTGCGACGGAAAGCCGACGGCCGCGCGTTCGGCGGCGGAGCGACCGTCGGTGGCGAGGCACTCCGTCACGGCCGAGGCATCGCCGATCGGCCGTGTGCCGGCCGGGCAGGCGGCAGCATCCTGGGCGGCGCGGGCGGCAGCCGCCACGAAGGCGGTCGATGTCGTAGGGCAGTCAAACCGGGCGAGCACTTCATCGCCTTCTCCCAGCACGCATGCTGAGGGCACATGCGCCACCTGCATCCGCTTGGTGATGCCGGGCCGCTGATCGACGTCGATCCGGACGGACTCGAAGCACGCCGTCAGGACGGCCTCGACCTCCTCGGCGACCAGAACCTGCTGCTCGAACGACGTCGACTCCGGGCTCCAGGAGGCGGTGAACACGGCGAGCACAGGCCTGCGACTGGCGGTGGACGCGGCCCGAGCCGCTGCCAGATCCGCATGCCACTGCATGCCCGCCCAGGCAGGAACCGAGGCGAGTGCAAGGATCAGCACGCCGATCGTGCGGGTCGTTGCCGTGCGCCACATGCCGGCCGTTCGAACTGTCGTTGCCCCAGCCATCGCTCTGACCCCGTGATCGAGAATCCGGTCGCGGTTTCGTCCCTGCCCCGGCCCACCAGAGTCCGGAGGCTCAGGCGGCCTGCCGATCGGGAAAACCCTGCGTGTGGTATCGGTCGATCTGGATGCAGGAATCGCGTCGAAATGGCCGGCTAACGGGGTGACGGGTCATCACGGCCCGCGAGCCTTTCCCGGATGGCCCAGCCTGCCGTGGCGATAACGGCAAAAAACCCGCATTGCTGGGCATTTTTTGGGGGTGAAGCCCAGGGCCCCATGAGGCCACCTGCTTGACAGACCAGCGGCCCCCACGGATACTTCGCGTGTCGTCGTGAATGGCGATTCCGGAACGAGCTTTGAGCCTTCCGGAGGCTTTGTCGCAGGACTTCGTCTCAACAGCTTGTGGGACGGGTCGCGGCCAGGGAGCAAGGATCTCGCGAGGGGTCTTCCCATTGGGGTTTTCGAAAGCCCCGAGTCCAGAGGTCGTGGCCTCGTTTCGGAACGCCGTCGGTAAGGCGGCTTCGTTTTCGAGGGTTTTCTCCGGTTGTCCGTGGGAAACCCGTCGCTGGATTCGGGCGGTGGTGCCCACGTCCTGTGCGAAAGCGGCCGGGTTGAGCCAGACGTCGTCCAGACTTTCAGCGGATCGAAGCTTTCAACGTTTTAGGGTCGGATTCCAGTTTCAGGGGTTTTCAGCATCCATGTCGAAGCGCAGGCGTTCGCGGCGTCCCGGTGGGTATGGCGGTCAGGGTCAGGGCGGCATGGGCGGCCCCGGACAAGGGCCAGGACAGGGCCCCGGGCAGGGCTACCAGGGCGGTGGCTATGGCCGTCGTCGCCGGTTTCGCCGTGGCGGCGGCGGGGGCGGTGGGCCGCCGCAGGCTGGAGCCGGGGCCGTGGACATGGACAGCGAGGGCATGAGGCCGCCGGAACTCGAGCCGGAAGTCGCTGAAAACGGCGACCCGATTCCGCTGGAGCCGGGCGTCGGCGTGCTGGAGATGCACCCCAATGGCTACGGATTCCTCCGCAGTGTGGAGACCAACTACACGCGGGAGCGGACCGATCCCTTCGTGCCGGCCACGATGATCGACCGCTACCGTCTTCGCGAGGGCGTGTACATCAAGGCCCTCGTCCAGCCCGGCAGGCGGCAGCAGGGGCCACGGGTCCGCGAGATCGAGTCGGTCGAGGGAATGCCTCCCGACGACTACATCAACGTCAAGACGTTTGACCAACTCACGCCGATCAATCCCGAGACCTGGCTGCGGCTCGAGACGGGGCAGCAGCCCATCACCACGCGGGTGATGGACATGCTCACGCCGCTCGGCAAGGGGCAGCGGGCGTTGATCGTCGCGCCGCCGCGGACGGGCAAGACCGTGCTCCTCCAGCAGGTGTCGCAGGCCGTGTCGGCCAACCACCCCGAACTCAGCCTCGTGATGCTGCTCGTGGACGAGCGGCCCGAGGAGGTCACCGACATGAAGCGGTCGGTGAAGGGCGACGTGCTCGCCAGCAGCCTCGATTGCGACGTCGAGAGCCACGTGCGGCTCTCCCAGCTCGTCGTGGAGCGGTGCAAGCGGATGGCCGAGACCGGCAAGGACGTGTTCCTGCTGATGGACTCGATCACCCGTATGGCCCGGGCCTTCAACAAGTGGGTGGGCAACACCGGCCGGACGATGTCGGGCGGCGTTGATATCAAGGCCCTCGACATCCCCAAGAAGCTCTTCGCCACGGCCCGCGTGTTCGAGGAGGGGGGCTCGCTGACGATCGTGGCGACCGCCCTCGTCGATACCGGCAGCCGCATGGACGAGCTGATCTTTCAGGAGTTCAAGGGCACCGGCAACATGGAGCTCGTGCTCGACCGGAAGCTCGCCGACCGCCGCGTCTGGCCGGCGATCGACATCTCGCAGTCGGGCACGCGTCGCGAGGAGAAGCTACTCGACCCCAACACGCTGCACGCGGTCAACATGCTGCGGCGGACCCTCTCGAGCATGCACCACGTCGATGCGATGGAGCAGCTCACCAAGCAACTCTCGAAGTTCAAGAGCAATCGCGAGTTCATCTCGCTGATCGCGAGTTCGCGGGACGACTGACCGTCGGTGACCGAGGAAGACCCGGGCGGAAGCGAGGGGTTCCACGGTCGCTGAACTATGCGAGGTGACACCCCCATCCCCTCGCTGGCGCTCGGGGCTTGCTGGTGGTGGGGATCATTCCGGGACGGATTCAACCAGCCTGTGCCGCAGCCTTCAGGCGGGCGAGCCAGTAGGAATACTGCGGGTCGCCGCAGCGGAACGAGAACACCGCATCGGGAAGCCGCGAGGCCTCGCTGCCTTCCGACCTGACACGGACCAGAATGGCGCCATCGCGGCGCTGTTCGATCGACAGCCGCTCGTCGGGAATCCTGGCTGCTTCGGAGTTCGAAGCCATGGCTGGACGCTCTCGCATGCGGGGCGGAGCGCGGGAGGACGGAGGGTCCTCGCCGAACTCCCCCATCGCTCCCGATTATGACGATCGTCCGGGAAGGTTTCCAGTGAGGGGCGTTTCGGGACCTCCTGGCGGCTGGCATCCGGGGGAGAGGCCGGCCCCGCCTTGCTATACTCCCCGGTTCCCCGCACCCTCTTCCTTCGGGAGTTCCTCCAGGCCATGACGCCCTACGCGTCGCTCGCCGACGACTTCTACGTCAACATGAACCTGGCCACGGAGATCGAACTCCCGGCCCAGCGGGAGACGATTCTCCAGTACTTCGAGCGGGTGCAGAAGCGTTTTCCGTCGATGCGGAAGTTCTACTGCCGCGATAAGCGGGACTACGTGCTCGAGGAAGACAAGGACCAGGGCCGCTACCGCTGGGCGGCGGTCGAGGCCAAGCGGCTCTGCTCTGGCCAGGTCAATCCGTCGTCGATCGATGCCGCGCTCGAGCAGCATCGGCTGGTGCTCGATCTCGCCCCGGCGTTCCTTTCGGTGAGCCCGCTGGAGTGCGAGGCGCTCGACGTGCTCTTCGGCTTCGATTTTGCCTATCGAGGCAACCACAACGCGCTCCTCGCCGAGGCTCTCGGGGTGGGGCCGGCCCTGGAGCGGCTCGGCGACGCCCCCGGGGCCCGGGTGATCAACTACGAGCCGTCGCTCACGATCGCCATCGACGAGGACTGCCGCATTCAGGTGCGGGTCAGCACCGAGACTCGGACCAACGCCTTCCAGGTGCGGACCGGGGATTTCAACGAGGAGCAGCTGAGCGTGTACGTGACGGCCCGGCAGTACGGCAGCCTCGACCCCGACACCAGCTACGTTGACGCCATGGATCGCCTGGCGCAGCTCGCCCGCGAGGTGGTCGATACCTGCGTGGTCGAGCAGATCCTCCGGCCGCTGGCCCGCACGATCTCGCTGAAGTAATCGCTCGCCTCCACGGGTCGCGACGTCGCGGCGAGCGGGGTCAGCGGCTTCGGTCGCCGCTGCGTCCCTTGTTGCGGGCGTCGAGGTTGCCGGCGATCACGATCCCGATCGCCTCGACCCAGCTCGGCACGTCGAGCACCGTGTTGAGGCCGCTCTCGACGAGGATGTCTTCGTCCTCGGCGGCCCGTTGCCGGCGCTGCGACTCCTGACCAGCCTCTTCGACGCCGAGAAACTCGAGGCCCTCGTCATCGTCATCGTGACGACCGGCCACTGGTGCGAAGTCATCGCGGCGGCCTCGTGAAAAGGATGACGACCGCGATTCCCCAGACGACCGCCGGCCACTTCGGCTGCGCTGCCGCGACTGGCTCCCGTCTCGGCTTGACGATGAAGACGAAGACGAAGACGAGGATTCACGGTCGCCACGCGACCGACCTTCGCCGCCACGCCGCCGCCGCCGGCGGCGGCCACGGCCTTCGCCGCCAGCCGAGTCTTCGCCTTCCTTGGCCGCCGTGGGCCGCTCGGTTCGCGAACCTTCGCCACGGGCGGGCTCGGGTGAGCGGGGCCGCATGCCGTAGGAGGTCGGCAGCGGTTCGTCGTCGCCATCCTGATTCGCGGCCGGCCCGCGGGCCGCCACGTCGTCGGTGGCTTCACCGCGATCGACGGCCTCGGAACCACGGCGGCGCCCCCGGCCTCCCCGGCGTCCACGACGGCGGCGGCGCGGACGCGAATCATCGTCGCCTTGATCACCCGGGCGATCGCCGCTCTCGGTGGACTCGCCGCGACTCTCCGAGGGGCCGTCGTCGTCGGAGCGTTCGGCTCGACGCGAGTCGCGAATCTCCCAGGCTTCGTCGGTGCGGTCGGACGAACCTCGGAAGTCGTCGCTCGGCTCGGCATCGCGGCGATCGGCATCGCGGCGATCGGCGGAGGCATCACCGGGCCGCTGCTCGACACGGTCATCCTCGCGGCGGCCGCGTCCTCTTCCACCGCGGCGGCCGCGACGGCGCCGACGGCCGCGACGGTCGCCGTCCACTTCGCCTCCGCCTTCACCTTCACGGGGTTCGCCAGAGTCGGTGCGGAGTTCGCCAGAGGGCTCTCCAATGGCGGCGGGTCGCTCGTCATCGCGGCGACGCGGCGGCCGGTCGTCATCGCGGGACCGTGGTGGCCGGTCGTCATCGCGGCGGCGCGGTGGCCGGTCGTCGTCGCGGCGGCGGGGCGGCCGTTCCGACCGAACGCCCCCGTCGTCGTCGGAGCGACGGTGTCGTTCGTCGCGGCCTTCGCGGTCGGCCGACTGTTCCACATCTCTGGCGACGTCTCTGGCGGCGGGCTCCGTGGTCGGCCGTGGAGCCGGCCGTGGCGCGGGGCGGGTTTCGGCGGATCCGCTGACACCGAGTTCGGCGGCAAGTTCGTCCCAGTTGCCGGTCTGCGGCGGCGGCGACTTCGGTCGCTGCGGCGGCTTCGCCCGCTGCGACGGGGGCTGCTGCGGGCGGGGCGGCGCCGGCTGGGAAGGCTCGTTGGCGGGCACCGCGCCGAGCGTTTCGGCGAGCGAAGCCCAGGGATCGTGAGGATCGTGATTCGACATGATGCGGGTTCCCTGCGTGGGGGGGCAGAGCGGCGACGGCAGCCAGCCGTCAGGCGACGCCCTGCTCACGCGGAGGATACACGAATCCCCCGGTTTGCGGCAGGTTCCGCAGCGAAGCCGGCCGGATCGCCCGATGTTTCGGGGCGGTCCGGCCGGTCGGTGGATGGTCGTCAGGTCACGGCGTGGGCCGCGAGACGTCGAACTCCCGGATCATGGAGCCGTTGTCGGCCACCTCGAAGAGCGGCCGGTACGGGCTCGCGAGGCCCCGTCGCGAACGGCCGGCGGGGTACCAGACGAGGTTCAGGCCCACGTTCCAGGCGGCGGGCGAGAAGTTGGTGGTTACGCCCGTGCCGGTGATGTCGACCGACCGAGTCTGGCCGGGGATCAAGTAGGTGAACGTGCCTTCCATGGCGAGCTGCCGGGACAGCGGCGCCCGTAGCAGCGAGCCGATGATCCCTTCGCCGTCGCCGGTGGCACCGCCCCAGAACTTCCATTCGTTGGCATCGCCGAACTGCAGGCGGTAGAAGCCCGTGTAGAGGTCAACGGTGCCGGCCGTGCCTTTGATCCGGCTGCGGCGGCCGAGCGAGCCGTTCTGGTCGTAGACGTTGGCGGTGCCCCAGAAGCCGATCTCGTGGTAGCCCCAGACATAGCTGATCTCGCCGCGGACCTGCGCGATGTCGGCGTTGTCGAGCCAGCTGTCGCTGAGATAGTCATAGACGGCTCCGCCCTGCAGGCCCCGGCCCTCGAAGGCCCGGGTAAAGAAGCCCGTGGTGACGAAGTTTTGGTCGCGGGCGTTCTTGCGGAACGTCTGGTCGCCGACGGTGATCGTCTCGGGCTGGAAGTTGGTCTGCGTGCCCCGCCAGCCGACCTGCCAGCCGACCCCGAACGCATTCCAGAAGGGCATGGCCCAGTTGAGGTATTCGTTGGTGCCGTAGTTGCCGCGGAGGCCGAGGTTGGTGTCGTTGGTGAAGGCCGTCACGCCGGCGCTGGCCGTGAAGTCGCGGTACCACCGCCAGCCGTAGTAGGGCTTGCCGAACCGTCGCAGCCACATGCAGAACTGGCCGCTGTGATGGCAGAGGGGATCCTCGTCTTCGCAGGCGTAGGGGTCGTCGTAGAACGACTCGACGTGCAGTTGGGTCGGATAGTCACCCATCAGCATGCCGCCGTCGCCGCCCATCATCGAGCCATCGTTCATCGGCATGCCGTCGGGCATCATCATCGACGGATCGCCGCCGTCCATTCCCATACCCGACCCCATGCCCGAACCCATGCTCGGATCGAACGACTCGATGCTCATCGGCATCTCTTCGGTGACCGACGGGGCGCTGCTGGACGGGGATGGCAGCGATTCGCCGCTCCTGGTGGAGGACGTCGCCGGTGCCGCCTGGGACGACGGTGCCCGGCTCGGCACCTGGGCGTCGTCGAGGCCGCCGACCGGTGCCCGCTGAGCCTGCGACATCACCGACGGCAGTCCGTCGGCGTTCATCGCGATCCGGTCGATCCGCGGACGCGGGCCGGGCGTGGTGGTGTAGCGAGGAGCGAGGCCGCCTCCGAGACGATCGTCGCGGGCCGCGGTGAGTTCGACCGACTCGGCCCGCTGCTCCATCGCGACAGCCTGTTGACCCTCGGGGGCCAGGATCCGCCGGCTGCCATCCCCCTGCGGCGTCCGCATCGACATCCCGAAGAGTTTGGTGTCATCATCGGTGTTGAACACCTGCTGGAGCGGGGCTGTGAGCCGGTTGGAGACGGTTCGGTCGCCTGATGTGGTGGCAAGACGCGGCCGCGGGGGCATGGGGCGGGCGGCTTCGGGCCGCGGCGCAACCGCCACGCGGGGCACTTCGTCGGGCAGGACGACTGCGGCAGGACCGCCGGCAGCGGGTGCCGCCACGGCCTCGGGCACCGCCGCCCGGGGCAACTCCGCCGGCGGGGCGCGGTTTACCGGGTTCTGGTCTGACTCGGCTTGGGCCGCCGGCGACGCTGCATCGCGGTGGGGCGTCCACTTCAGCTGCGACTCGGCCGCCGGGCATGCCGTGACGGCGACACCCACGAGGGCGACGGCGAGTGGGAGCGAAATGCGAATGCGAGTCGTGTTCATGCGAACCTCCGATTCATGGATCCGCCGGCAGGGCCGGCAGAATCTGCTCGATCGGAATCGGTATCGTCATCGGTAGCGGTGGAACTTTCGGAAAAGTCCACGCCACCGGCAGGGATTGCCCAGATTGCCAATCCGGGCAGCCGTACGCCTTACGGCGTTACGCTTCCTGGCGGCGGAGGGGCAGCCGTACGCCTCGCGGCGTTGCGCTTCCTGTCCAGGAAGCCCAATCGCGTGAGCGATGGGGACTACGCTCGGGGCAAGGCGGAGGCGAGGTCATCGCGGAGGTCTTCGAAGGCCTCGAGGCCCACCGAAAGCCTGATCAGCCCGTCGGCGATCCCCACCAAGCGCCGGGCTTCGGGGGCGTAGGAGCCGTGCGACATCACGGCCGGGATCTCGATCAGCGACTCGACCGCCCCGAGGCTCACTGCGAGTTGAAAGAGCCTCGTTGACTCGACCACGCGGCGGGCATCGTCCACGCCACCGTTCACCTCGAAGCTGACGATCGTGCCGCCGGCCGACATCTGCCGCATCGCGAGGGCATGGCCCGGGTGGCTGGCGAGCCCGGGATAGGCGACCTTCGTCACGGCGGGATGCTCGACGAGCCACTCGGCGAGCTTTCGGGCCGTGGCCGACTGCGCGAGCACGCGGAGTTCGAGCGTCTTGAGGCCGCGGGAGCAGAGGAAGGCCTCGAGTGGCCCCATCACCGCGCCCGTGGCGTTTTGCAGCCAGTGGAGCCGCGTGCCGAGGTCGGCGTCGCGAACCACGAGTGCCCCGCCGAGCAGGTCGCTGTGACCCCCGATCGACTTCGTGGCCGAGTGCATCACGATGTCGGCGCCGAGTTCGAGCGGCCGCGAGAGCGCCGGCGTGGTGAGCGTGGCGTCGCAGGCCAGCAGCGCACCGGCCGCATGGGAGATCTCCGCGCAGGCCGCGATGTCAGTGATCGAGAGCAGCGGGTTGCCCGGCGACTCGACCCACACGAGCTTCGTCTTCGGACCCACTGCGCGGTCCACGGCGGCGGTGTCGGCCGTGTTCACCGCCTTCACCGCGATGCCCCGCTCCGCGAGCACGCGATTGAACAGCCGCCAGGTGCCTCCGTAAATGTCGGTGCCGGTGACGATCTCGTCACCGGGGGCGAGCAGCAGCGTGGCGCAGTGCGTGGCCGCCATGCCCGAGGCGAAGGCCAGGGCCCGCACGCCGCCGTCGAGGTCGGCGAGCGTCTTCTCGAAGGCGTGGCGGGTGGGGCTGCCGGTTCGGGCGTAGTCGTAGGCCGCCGTCATCGAGGCGTCGGGCTGGACGAAGGTGCTCGCCAGGTGAATCGGCGGAACGACGGCGCCGGTGGCGGGATCGTGCTGCTGGCCGACGTGGATGGCGCGGGTGCGAAACTGCATGAGAAGCCTCCCGCCGCCGGGCGGGCGGCTATGTGCGGTCGAGGGCCTGGGCGAGGTCGGCGATCAGATCATCGGCGTCTTCGATGCCGCAGGCCATGCGGATCATGGTATCGGCGATGCGGAAGGCCTGCCGCTCCTGCGGCGAGTAGTTCCAGTAGCTCATCACCAGCGGCTGCTCGATGAGCGACTCGACGCCGCCGAGGCTCGGGCCAATGCGCGGGATCTTCACGGCGTCGATCACGTCGGCCGTCCGCCGCCAGTCGGCGTCCTTGATGAAGAACGTGACGAGGCCACCGCAGCCCCGCATGGTGCGGGCGGCGACCTCGTGGAAGGGATGGCTCTCCAGGCCCGGATAGAGCACCCGCTCCACCCGTGGATGGCTCTCGAGAAATCGCGCCACTGCGAGGCCGTTGGCGTTGTGCCGCTCCATCCGCAGGGCCAGGGTCTTGAGGCCGCGCTCCAGGAGGTAGGCGTTGTGGGGCGAGTTGACGCCCCCCATGATCCCGCGGAGGTTTCGCACCGGCTCCATCAGTTCGGCACTGCCGATCACGGTGCCCGCGAGCAGGTCGTTGTGGCCGCCGAGATACTTCGTGGCCGAGTGGAGCACGAAGTTGACCCCGGCCGCGAGCGGCTTGAGGT
>Ga0315903_10008380_pt1 | contig 12719 bp, 20 predicted proteins | sample LakEriMetagenome_7_FD_203524 | JGI IMG/M metagenome (GOLD analysis project Ga0315903, IMG submission 203524) | Freshwater fungal communities from buoy surface, Lake Erie, Ohio, United States - Buoy 2 MA119 | ecosystem: Environmental > Aquatic > Freshwater > Lake | place: USA: Lake Erie, Ohio...
CACAACTCGAAGCCGGTGCCTTCGCCACCAGCTACATCCCCACGGTCGCCAGCCAAGTGACGCGCGCGGCTGACGTTGCTGCGATCACGGGGCCGAACTTCACGCCTTGGTATAACCAGAGCGCGGGTAGCTTTGTGGTGGAGGCGACCACTTCGGGAGATGTGCTGTCGTCGTATTCAATGGCTGCACAAAGCACTGACACGAACAGCCTCATTGCTTTTGATGTGGATGCTTCTGGCAACTATCGCTTCCGGGTAACGAACGCGAGCGTCAACCAAGCCCTCATTAACGCGGTGTCCCCGATCCTAGCCAACACGACTTACAAGATTGCAGGTGCTTACGCGGCTGACAACTTTGCGGTTTCTGCGAACGGCGGGGCTGCTTCGGTAGACACCTCTGGGGCTGTGCCAACAAATGCTACTTCACTTGCTATCGGCTCATTCGGTTTCACAGGGGGCAATAACTGGAACGGCCACATCCGCTCAATCCGTTTCTACCCGTCGCGCTTGACCAACGCCCAGCTTCAAGCCCTGACGGCCTAAGGAGATAACCCGTGGACCTATATCTCAAGGCACCGACTGAAGCCGACATGAACGCGGCGCTGATCGAAGCAGGGCTGGCTTACGAGCAGACCTTCACGGTGCAGACCGGCGAGGACGAAGAGGGTGAGCCGATCACCGAGGAGCGGACTGCCCTGGTGCCTGCCTCCGGTGTCAGCCTCGACGTTATCGGCCCTATCAGCCGTGTGACCGGCTACGACGAGGAAGGCGAGCCTATCGTGCAGACCTATCCCGAATGGCACGTCAACGTGCGCTGCAATGCTCTGACCGAGGAGCAGGAAGCGGAGATCGACGCCATCAAGATCGTGCCGCCTGAAGTGCCTTGCCGGGTGTGGGCATGATCTGGCTCTTTATCCTGTTCGCCGCCCTACAAGTCATTGACGCATACCTGACCGTCCGTGTCCTGTCTCAAGGCGGCAGGGAACTGAACCCAATGATTGCCTGGTTCATGGACAAGCTTGGTGTGATCCCTGCGCTGGTCGTTCTGAAGGGTATCGGGATCGCTGTAGTCGCGGGCCTTGTGTGGAGCGGCAACGAATACGCTGACGAGTTCCTGATGGTTTTCTGTGCGCTTTACGTTGGGGTTGCTGTTTGGAACTACCAGCAGCTTAGGCGATAATGAAATTGCCGCCGATCACCACGCCAGACGGGCGCAGGGCCTATGCTCTGGTGGCCCTGTGGGGTGCAGCGGCGGTCTTTACGGGCTTTGCGGCGGTTGGCGTCTATCTGACACGCGATCACCCTGACTACGCCTTCTATCTGGCCCTAGCGGCCCACGCCCAGGTTCTAGCAACGATCTCAGCTATTGGCGCATTGCTGGTCAAGCGCACGATCAAGGCTGGTCGGGACGGAGTTGAGATCAGCGACCAGGGGGACGCTCAGTAATGCCTATTGCTATGGCCCTAGACGCCGCAATCGTCCTGTTCAAGCGTTACCGCATCCTGATTGCCATTGTCCCGCTGACCATTGCGCTAGGCATTCAAACATGGCGGCTAAACAGCGCCAAGGACGCGCTAGAGGATTGCCGCAACGACAAGGCCCTGCTGGTTGCCGCCAGCGAAACCAACCGGCAGGCCCAGATCGCCCAGCGTGAAAAGGAAAAGGCCGCATACAAGCGCGCCTATGAGATTGCAGAGGAAACCCATGCGAAAGAACTTGCATCGGCTCACGATAGCCTTGACCGCTACATTGCTGCTAACCGCCTGCGGAAAGACCATCGTATCAGCACCCCCGGTGCCAGCGGCGAAGGTCAAACTGCCGGAAGCGGTCAAGAAGCCGGTGGAGAAACCTTCCTGGTGGCCGTCACAGAGCGCGACCTGAAAATCTGCACGGATAACACCGCACGGCTTGAAGCGGCCTACCAATGGGGCCAGCAGCTTATCAAGGATGGGGTGGGGGAATAAACGCCCCGTTGCATAGCGGTAAATCCGCGTCATGGCGTATAGGTCAAGCATGGCGTCGGTCTTGTCCTGCTCGCCAGTTGCGCTTTCATAAGCCTCGCGCGTCCACTGGATGTGGTTTGCCAGCCAAGCCGCGATGATCTGGTCGCCCAGTTCGTTGTCTACCTTCAATGTAATCTGGGAGAGGCGGTCCTGATTTGCAGGGTTGTCGTATAGCCCAGTTCGTAAGCACTAAGCGCGATCAGTTCGTCCATTGCTTTCTTCCTCGCTATCAGCCCGCAGGTGCATTCCCACGGATACTGGTCAACGTGCCAGTCGCAGTCCGAAGCGTGTGTGCTTTTATCGGTCATGCTTCACTCCCAAATCCCCGGCTTCTGACTTCCAATCGCCAAGTGCTTCTTTTACGCGCTTCCACGCAAACTCGAACCCGTCGATCCACTCGCTAGGTGCCTCGGCATTAGCGATGGCGCACATAGATAGTTCGACTTCGATTGCCCGTGCGACCTCGTCGCGCAGTTGTGCCACTAGATCGTCAGTCATAGTCCCCAGTCCTCCTAATCTTGTCGGAATTGCTGACAGAGCCGTCGCCGTAGCCGTAGCCGTAGCCGTAGCCGTCGCCGTCGCCGTCGCCGTAGCCGTAGCCATAGCCGTCGCCGTAGCCGTCGCCGTAGCCGTAGCCGTCGCCGTCGCCGTCGCCGTAGCCGTAGCCGTAGCCGTAGCCGTTGCCATAGCCGTTGCCATAGCCGTTGCCATAGCCGACCGGCATGAAGGTATTGGGGGCCATCACAGCCCCCAACCTTCCTTCACCGGGACGCAGAACACTTCCGCACCGGCAGGCATATCAACATCTGCGATGGGGCGCAGGTCGGCCTTGGCCTTCTTCGGATCGGCAATCATGCCCGCAAAGCCGGTGCTTTCCCACTTGAATACGTGCAGCGCATTGGTCAGCACGATGCGGCTATTCTCGCGGGTCACATCGCCTGCGAAAATCCAGCCGCGATCCACAACGACCACTGCGCGGTTGCCAGCGGGCTTGCTGTTGGCAGGAACGTAGTCAACTCCGTTGATGGTAATCTTGTCAGTCATGGTAGTCGCTCCTTTGGTTTGCTTGTCAGTCATAGTCCCCAATCCTCATCAGTCAGTTCGATGTCCTCGATGTCGGGTGTCGTGAAGGCGATCCACGCGGCGATGCCCAGAATGCTCAGGATGAACAGCAGTGGTAAGTTGTCACGCATCATTACCTCCTAGCGGTAGTTCGGCTCAAACGCTGGATCGCCGCACAGCAGATCGGCAACGAGATCGAGATTGCTCTCTGGGACGATGAATTGCTCGGCCTGCGGGCCGGTCGTTGCCATCTTACCGTTGCGGTAATAGTACGCGCTCATCACGACTAGCGAGGTTCGGGCAACGCAATTGATCGCGTAGAGAACCCTAGCTTCCGTAAAGCTAATGGTCCGGTCGTTGCTGGCATTAAACTTGACCCAGACCTTAGCCGCCATCTGGTTTGACCGGCCCTGCACCAAGTCTTCGCTGCGGGCCGAAATGACTGTGCCATTCTTTGTGGTGGCAACGGGGAACCACTCTGGAAGCTGCTCCTCAGCCGCAGATGCGGGAGTAGAAGTGCCGATAGCCAGTGCGGCGATAAGCTTAGTCACATAGTTACGCATCAACCTTCTCCTTCATCTGCTCGGCCCGTTCCTGGGCGACCTGCCACGCAGGCTTGCCGTTGATCGTGGCACCGCGATTCCAAGACGGGCGCGGTGCGTACCAACGCTTGCTATGACGCTCAAAGGCCATTGACTGCCTCCTCATAAACTGCGGCGTAGCTGGGATCGCGCTCAAGCATATACTCAGCGCGGCTGCATCCGTAAGCAATCGTCTTGTGATCGCGCCCACCCATTGCAGCGCCAATGTGCATATACTTCATGCGGCATACGCGATAGGCGATGTGGTAGGCGGCGAACCTGGCTGGCAGGATGAACTCCCGCCGATCATGCGAAACAAGCATGTCGCGGCTGATGTCAAACGCATCAGAAACAGAACTCAGAACCTTCTCAATCACCAGAGCCTCCTTGTTAATGAGGAGGAGGTTATTCCCGTTTCAGAGTCTCGTCAACAAAAAAGATTGTCATGGTTTCAAGGCGTTTAGCAGAGCGGACTGTTGTGCATCCTTTTCGCCAAGAACCGACATCACTCGCTCGTCAATGCAGCCCGAAGCGACCACATGAACAATGCGAACCGGCTTGCTCTGCCCCTGGCGATGAAGACGAGCGTTGAACTGCTGGTAGAGTTCAAGCGACCAGTTCAGGCTGAACCATACTATCAGCGAGCCACCGCGCTGTAGGTTAAGGCCATGCCCGGCGCTGGCAGGATGGGCCAGCAGCATTCGGATTTCGCCATTGTTCCAATCCTTGACGGTCTGCGGGTCTTTATCCAAGACCCTGGCAAACGGAAACCGCTTTAGCAGGCGCTCCAGATCGGTCTTGTAGTTGTAGGCGACTAGGATGTTTTCGCCCTCGTTCTGCTCGACAAGTTCCTCTAGCGCATCAAGCTTTACGCTATGCACTTCCGACCAGCTACCCATGTCATCGGTGTATACCGCGCCATTGCAGTATTGCAGCAGCTTGTTGGCAAGGACCGCAGCGTTCATTGCTTCGATCTCTTCTCCGTCCGGCAACTCGGCCAAGAGCGTCTGCTCAAAGTCTCGGTAGCCTGCGAGCGCGCTTGAGGGCAGATCGACCGGCTGAACGATGTCGATCCTGTCGGGCAGTTCGAGGTAATCCTCTGCCGCCATTGATAGTACCATAGGCTGCAAGAGTGCATGGATGCGATCCGCAGAGCCTTCGCGGGGCTTGAACTTGTAGCCCATGTAGTCCTGCTCAAAGAACCGCTGCTTGTAGGCCGTCATCGTCTTGCCGAGCGTGTTGCCGTAGTCGATCAGGTAAATCTGCGACCACAGGTCAAGCAGGCCGTTAGGGCTAGGTGTCCCGGTCAGCAGGATCATGTAGTTGGTCTGCGGCAGCGTCTTGCGTAGAGCCTTGAAACGCTGGCTGGACGGGTTCTTGAAGCTCGACGCCTCGTCAATCACCACGCAGTCAAAGGGCCAGTCCGATTTGTAATGGTTCACTAGCCAAGGGATGTTCTCGCGGTTTATGACGTAGATGTCAGCGTCTCGCTGTAAGGCCGACAGGCGCTGTCGCTCAGGGCCTGTGCAGACCGACACATTTAGATGGCGCAAATGCTTCCAATGGGCCGCTTCCTGCCTCCAGACGCTATTGGCAACGCGCAGCGGGGCAACAACCAAGGTGCGGCGGACTGCGAAGCTGTCGATCAGATCGCTCACAGCAGTCAGGGTGGTGGATGTCTTGCCAGCACCCATAAACAACCAAAGAGCGCAGCGTTTACGCTCTTTTATAAAGTCGATAGCTTTAGTTTGATAGTTGTGAAGGTCAGATTCCGAGAGCATCGCAAGCACTTTCCACTGAGTCGCACACATAGACTTCGCACCCCTGGTCGCGCAGACGCTCAATCATTCGCCATTGCAGCTTGGTTGGTCTTGCACTAGGAGCCTTGAACTCGATAAACACTATACGTCCCTGACGTATAAAGATGCGATCAGGCACACCACGCTGAGCCGGTGAGACAAACTTGAAGACCAACCAACCAGCCTCTTTGGCCAGATCACAAGCCTTGCGCTCAATGTCACGTTCGCGCATCACATATACCCCACTTCAGCAAGCAACTTGCGGGCCTCATTCTCATAGACCTGATAGTCAATGTCGTCCGGCAACGCATCAGGAAGCACCATCAGCGGCCTTGTACCAAGGCTCTTGGGCACCTTATTGCCGTTCTTCTGGTAGGTGATCGCCTGATCGGGCGCTACGCTAGTAGCGTAGTAATACCGCACAGCCTTGCCTAGATACTCATCGCCCCAGACGCCGCCACCCGTTACCCGGCGCACGGTCACAAACTTCTCAACATTCCGGCAATCCCGGATAGTTCGCTCGACCGGAGTGCCCTTGGCAATACGATTAGCCACCGCCTCATAGACAATTGGGCAGTCCGGGTTCTTAGCGAGGCTGGGCGGAGCAAAGATACCTTTACCCTTGACGCTCCCATCGAGTTTGACGGCCAGATAGTTGTTTACATCGCGGCTGGCGAGACAGCGATAATCCGTCCGCTCAAGCTCAAAGCTGGTGTCAAGCATCCAGTCCCAAGCCACGCCTGCCATCGCAGCCTCAAAAGCCTTCTCTCCGTACAGGACGATCCCGTCTGTGTTGGCGCTGACTACCCTGATGCCTGTGTCCTCCATGCGCTCAATCAGCATGAGCAAGGCCAACTGGCCGGTGAGCGTGGTCTGGATCAGAAGCTGAGGGCTGTAAAGGAAGCTGTACTTGCTACCCAGCTTACCGAACGATCCGTTTACCGAGAGTTTAAAAGCATCCGACTGAGTTTTATGGTAAGTATGCTCTTCTTTTAACTCAGCAATGCGCTTTTCAGACCCGTCCGGTAATCGGGCAATCTCTTTCTCAATCCTCTGCATCTCGCGTTTGGCCGCAATCCGCCGATCAACGATGGATTCAAAGACAGTCAGGAAGTCATCGCCAAGGTGCTTGGGTGCCAGCCGCTGTGCCAGAATGATATTGGGGTAGTAGCTGGCAACGTCCCAGTCGGCAAGGAAGTGACCCTTACCGGCCTCGATGAACTGCCGCTTCTCGCAGCTATGCAGCCCGCCAATACCCATCTGGTATTCAGCCTGGCCGATCCTAATGCGTTCCGCCTTGAGCCAATCCGGCATCTCGACCGATCCGTTTGCAGCCAGTTGGAAGTCTGTCTCTAACACTTTGTGGTAGACCTTTTGCAGCGCCTCCGAGCGGAAAGAGATCATGCGGTGCGGCTGGTAGCGAAAGCGCATCGACTTCTTGATCGACGGCTTCGACACTTCGCACTCCGACACCCGCTCAATCTCCGACCGGATCACGACCTCGGCAATCTGGGCATCGCTCTTGCTGCGAAGATCCGCGCCATATTCCTCAGACATGCGCTCGCGCAGTTCGATCTGGGGCTTCAGATGCTTGTACAGCAGTACCGTGGTCTCCAAGTCGTTGATGCAGTATTCACGCAGTACCTTGCGCTGCTCAGGGGAGATCGACGCGCCCGGCTCAATCGGCAAATCCTGCATCTTGGGAGCGTTAAGGCGACCGCCGTAAATCTTCAGCGAGGCCGAGCCAATCGCCAGTTCGATCAGGTCAATGTGATCCCAAGACTTCGGCGCAGTTATCGGTAGCTGCCAGTGCGGCAAGTTACCCTCAATGATGCTGTCAGAAAGCGCCTTAATCTGCTCGCAGCTATGGCCAGCCAGTGCAGCAGCAATGATCGGCAAGTCGTAGTTCTTTGAATTGAAGCCGACTGTCGTGTGGCCCGACATCAGGCGCTTTGCCGCTGTGACATCAAAGTCACAGCCATCATACATTTCATATGCGGCTGTCTTGCCACTGGTTACATGTAACGCAGCCAGCAAAAAGTAGTCTTTATAGACTTCACAATCAATTATAATCATTGAGGAGTAGCCTCAGAAAGGATGGCCCCAGATCATCCCAACACGACCTGGGGCCAAAGGAAATCAGAACTCGAAATCGTCTCCGCTCAGATCGTCAAAGTCATCGGCCTTAAGGGCCTCACCGCCTCCACCGAACGGCTCGCCATCCTTCACAAACTGGACACCGAGCAGGTTAGCGTTGATGCGGCGGCCATATTGGTTATCTTGCGCCCAGAGTTCGACAATCGCGTTGACGTAGCAGCCACCGTAGATGACGTTATCGTCCTCAGTCAGCGGCGTCTTGTCCTTATTGAGGACCATCGGGCGCTTCTTGTTAGATGCCTTCAGGCTGAGATGCCCGGCGTAACCGTCATACTCAGTCTCATCGCCGTCACGCAGGCAAATCTTGTCCGCACCCAGCTTGGCACCCTTCAGGTCTTCAGCGACCTTCTTCTTGATCTCAGCTTGGATCGAAGCGACCAGATCGGCGTGTTCCTTCTTGCTCAGCAGGAAGGTAGCCTCATACTTAGTCTCTACCCCGTTGAACGATGCCTTCTGGAAGACCGAAGGGAACGAGAGGCGGACGTTTGGAAGTTTGATCTTCATTTGCATTTCCTTTGCAGTTTTTAGGCTTTTGCACTCAACAGTGCGTGTTGAGCGTAGGTCATCACAAATCCAGATGCAAGCCTAAAAATCATCTGCCGTGATATTTACTGCCGGTCGCGGATCGTCCGCTCCTGCGATGGTGGGTGCGCCTTCAGGCTTGACTACCAGGTCGGCAATTTCGTCCAGACGCTTGCGGCCCAGTAGCTTCTCGGCCTGCGCTGGCGAGATCAACTTGCGGCTGTATGCCTGATCCCCAAACAGGTCTTCGACCTTAGCGTCTACGCCTTCAGCCCACTGGCGATTAGCCCTACCGGCAACCAGCTTGAAGCCTGGGACCGGGACACCGTTCTGAAGCTGCTCCTTGACGTAGCCCTCCACCGCGTCGAGCCAGCTAACGACCAGGCGCTTGTTGTTCAGCACCCGGCCAAGCTGCTCGTCGGTGAGGCGATTAACCGGCGTCAACTGCGTTAGGTTGTCGAACTCAGCCATAAGGGCTGTTTCGACATGGACCTTAAGCGCAGCGCAAGTCGATTGAGCTTTGCAGAACTGGCACTGCTTCTCGCCGGGGTTGAACTCAGCACCCGGCTGACAGGCCATCTCGGCCCGCTGTTTGGCGTATTCACCCCACTTCAGGAGCGTGTCGAGGTCGATCTCCCAATGTTCCGGGGCCTCCTTGATGCGCGGCTGGACGATAGAGATGCGGATACGCTTGATGTCAGTAAAGGCGCGGAACTCAGCATAGGCCCCAAGCGCATAGAGCAGCCCTTGGCTATTCTCTACCGGAGAGACGTTGACGCCTTTACCGTATTTGAAGTCAATGACATGCAGCAGATCGTCACGAAGCACGATTGCGTCGCAAGTGCCAAAGCCTTCCGGCACCCAGTCGCTGAAATCCACCCGCACCTCGATCCCCAAGAATCCATCCCGGTGATCGTGGTAGCGAACATAATCAACGTACTCCTGCACAAAGTCAGCCATTTCCTGCGTAACTTCGGCATTCGTCTCAGGCAGAACCTTGCCAACCCACTCCTCGGCGTCGGTCTGCGTCTTTAGGCACATCTCTCCCAGTTCGTGCGCGACAGTCCCCTCAAACGCATGGGGGCTGGACTTGTCGGCAATAGCTCTCTCAGCCTCGACCGAGGCGGGACAAGCCAACCAGCGGTGTGACCCGCTGGCGCTTAGACGAGCGTGAGCCGCCATCAGAACAGGGCTTCCAGCTTCTTGATAAGCTCAGGGTAATTCTCCTGCGAAATGTCCTTAATCAGATCCACGCCATATCCGCCAATGATCTCCTTAATCTTCTGGCGGTTCTTTTCATCCGCCCGCACAGCCTTCATGCACATGGCTTGGAGACCATCAGCGGTGATGTCCTGATCCTGCGGATCGTCAAGTGTCTCTTGACGCTTGACAGGCTCTTCTTCCTCGCAGTCGGTCGCGGCATTAACCGGGCTGCGGAGCGATTCCGTCAGCACCTTGACCGCCTCAGTCGCAGCGTTAATCGCCTTGGTGAGTTCTTTGATTTCGGTTTCTAGCATTATCTTTTCCTTCTTGCTTTGGTGTTGAACTGCGCTTAACATTAGCGGCACATTTCCAATGAGGCAAGAGGTATGTTGCAAGAGGTTGTAGAGTGGTTTGGGAGTCAGGCCAACCTAGCCAGGGCGCTGCACGTTGATCGCGCTGCGGTCAGCCATTGGGTGGCGCGCGGCTGGTTGCCGCCCAAACGAGCAGTGGAACTGGAGAAGCTATCTGGGGGTAAGTTCAAGGCGGTTGATCTCACTAAAACTAAGGACTGAACATGGAATATGAAATCTCGCTTGGTGTCGATTTCGGCACGGTCAAGCACAAGAAGGTCGCGTGGTCTGACATCGCCAAGCGGCTCAGCCGCCATGAAGTAGCCCTTGAGAAGGGCGGTCAGTATCTGGTCGGCGGGGCTTTCAAGACCTCGGAGCGCAAAGAAGATGGCTTGCTGTTTCGCTCGCTTCTGACGCTGGACATTGACGAAGTTGACATGAACATTGACGAGCTGACCTTTCTGCTTGTCACTCGGATCGAATCCGCCTTCGTGGCCTATTCGACCTTCTCGCACCAGCCGGATCGTCCACGCATTCGCGTCATTATCCCCCTGTCGCGCAACGTGACGCCTGATGAGTACCGCGAGTTCTCCCGCGACTTCGGCTCGGCGCTCGACATCCCGCTCGACAACTGCTCGTTCATCCCCAACCAGTTCATGTACATGCCCACTTGCCCGGACCTCTCCGTAGCATGGTCCTATGTGCAAGAAGGTGGTCCGCTGGCCGTGCCGGACGAGATCGCTGTGCCGGTCAAGACTGAACAGGACGATCTGGAGATCGCCATCGCCAACCAGCCGCTCGATCTGAGCGATGATGAGGTTGATGCGTACCTGTCCAGCTATCAGGCCGAGGGGCTTGAGTACGACGAGTGGCTGCGGGTCGGTGCCGCGCTGCATCATCAGTACCAAGGTGATCGCGAGACGGGCTTTGGGCGCTGGCTAGCGTGGTCTGAGAAGTCCAGCAAGCATGAGCCGAAGGAGATGGAAAAGAAGTGGAAGTCCTTCGGGAACTCAACCCGCGTTGTGACCTTCGCTTCGATCATCCATCTGACTAAGGTGGCGACCGGCGGGACAGGTGTTGCCCAGGTTCGCAGCACGGTCGAGCGCAAGGCGTTTGAGAAGCTCGCTGAGGACGCTGCTGCGGTCTGTGACATGGACAGCTACGATGCCTTCAAAAAGCGCATCCAGCGGATCGGTGTCAATGTCCTTCCCTTGGACAAACGCTCGCTTCTGGCACAGGAAGTCTACGATGCTTGGGGGAAGGACACCGGCCTGACCAAGACAGACATTAAAGGCCAGTTGAAGCCCGCAAAGGGGACAAGCCGGGTCGAAAAAGATGATGTGCCCGATTGGGTGGCCGATTGGGTCTACATCGAGAAGACCTGTGAGTTCTACAACACCGTCCAGCACTACGCCATCAAGCGCGAGGCCTTCAACTCAAAGTATGGGCGTGAGGACGAGTGCGTTGACACCGAGATGCTGCCCTCCACCTTCGCGCTGAACATCTGCAAGATCGAGACGGTGGTCGATGTGATGTTCTGGCCGTCTGGGGGTATGTTCTTCAGCCACGACGGTAAGCGGTTCCTTAACAGCTACCGGCAGAGCGGCATCGCTCCGTGCGAAGTGATGGACGAGGACGGTCAGGCTGTCATTGACATGTTCATGCGCCATGTGCGCATGACGCTGGCCCATGAGGAGGAGCAGCGCCTCCTGATCGACTTCATGGCCTGGGTGGTCCAGAAGCCCGGCCAGAAGATCAACTGGGCCTTGCTGGTGCAGGGCGCGCAGGGTGTGGGCAAGAGCTACTTCGGCGTGGTCATGCAGAACGTGCTGGGCCACATGGCCCGTAACGTCGAGCCAATGAGCCTTGCCGGTCGCTTTACCAGTTGGGCGCACGGCGCTCTGCTTGCGATCATCGAGGAGATCCGCATTGCCGGTGAGAACCGCTACGAGTTGGTTGATCGGCTCAAGCCATTCATCTCCAACACCACGATCCAGATCGAGGAGAAGGGGCGCGACCAGCGCACTGTGCCTAACTTTACCAGCTATATGATGTTCACGAACCACAAGGACGCTCTGCCGCTGTCTGAGGGCGATAGGCGCTATGCTCCACTGTTCTCACGCATCCAGTCCGAGCAGCAGCTATTTTCGGAGCTTGGAGGCCCGGTCGCGGCGGCGGATTATTTCACGCGGCTGTTTGATGAGAGCGAGCGGCGGGCGGATGCTCTGTCAAGGTTCCTGCGCGACTGGAAGATCAGCCCAGAGTTTAATGCCAAGGGTCGTGCGCCCATGACCTCGGCGCGGCAGGAAATGATGGGTCTGGCCACTTCGCCGGGGCAGCTTGCGATTGAGGACGCTATCGAGAAGCATGGTTGCCCGATCATCGGTCGCCAGATTCTGGACGTCACTTGGCTCAACAAGCTGTGCGAACTGGAGGACGATACCATGCCGCCAGCCAAGACCCTTAACGCCATTCTCTTGGCTATGGGGTACAGGCCTCTGGAGGGGCGGCGGATGAAGGTATCGAAGACTAATAGCTTGCACTATGTATGGCATCGGGGCCTGCCTGACGATGAGGTCAAGAAGGCTGTTCGGGACTACCACCAGGGGGTCTCAGATTGCCCGTTTTAGAGGTGTGCGGTTTATTCCCACCGCGCACCTAGGGGTCAGATCGAGGTGCGCGAAGACCGAAAAAGTGCGCGATGGGGATAACTTCGCGCACCTCCCCCAAGCTACTGATTTTCAACGAGCATTTAGCATAATTTTATAAGAAGTGCTTGATAATTGAATATATACCCTAACGTGAGACAGTTATTTTTTTAACGGAAAACGTGGGTTTCTGAGGGGGTGATATTTTTTTTACGGTACTGATAGGGAGTATAGGAATCATCGCGCACCGCGCACCTAGAGGAGGAATCATGGGTAAGAGATCAGACTTTGAGCGTCGGGAGCGGGACTTCTATCCGACCCCCTATGCGGCAGTGGTTCCGTTGCTGGGGCACCTACCGCCAAGGACGCTGTTCGTTGAGCCTTGTGCTGGTGAC
>Ga0315903_10008383_pt1 | contig 12716 bp, 9 predicted proteins | sample LakEriMetagenome_7_FD_203524 | JGI IMG/M metagenome (GOLD analysis project Ga0315903, IMG submission 203524) | Freshwater fungal communities from buoy surface, Lake Erie, Ohio, United States - Buoy 2 MA119 | ecosystem: Environmental > Aquatic > Freshwater > Lake | place: USA: Lake Erie, Ohio...
GTACGCTACCATATCTTTTATCTAAATTTTTAAAGTTTGCTAGCGATAAATTAAATTCGTTTAATCTATTTAGAGAAGTAGTAGCCTGAAAAACACCACTATATGTTAATGATGCAAACTTGTGTTCTTCTTCGTAGTCCTCAATTAAAGTTGTAGTTCTTATACTATACTCCATTGTGGGCTGATTGAATCCATCTTTTATTCTATAGGTTTCTAATCCAGATGAATAAGTGAACGCATTGAAATCTCCATTAGGGTACTCAGGATAGTTTAATTGAATCTTAGCTGGATTTGTTACAGATGTTTGGTCTTGCTCGTATGTTGTGTATGCAACACTTCCAGGGAAAGATGGAGCTGTTGATATAGCTGGGAATATATCTATAGAGTATCTATCGTTTATACCTGTAACAGAATATGCGGTAGTTGACGATACACCATTTGTATTAAGATATATAACATCGCCAATACTAAAGTAATGAGCCCACTCCTTACTAGTTTGTTTTAATCTAGTAGATAAAAGAGGACCTGGTTGTCTAACATCAAAATACCATCTAGATATGTGTTTACCATTCTTAATAGGATAAGTTCTAGATAGTTCATGGAATATATCTACGTCAGTTTCTAGTGGTACAGTTTCACAAATTATTGATTTAGATGGGGTAACTTGACTTATTGTAAATTTAACCTCAAATATATTTTGTTTACAACCATTTTTATTTCCATAACCCATCATAAACATTGAAACTCTTTGAGAGTTAGGATCATAAACTATTTGATTTGTTTGATTTCCATTATTTGGATATATCTGGTTTAATGGCCCTGTTGTTTCTCGAAACCAAATTGGTTTTGCTCCTTGATTATTGCTATTGTTATTAGCTCCTTTAGATATAAATGATGTCCAAGCACCTGACTCAACAAACCATTCCTCTATATTTTCATATTGTTGTGGAGATGTAAATGTTTGTGGACTCGCATATGCCAGACTATTATATCTGTCATTTAATACTTGAATTGTAATAGACGCTCCAGCATATACTGGACCAGAAAATGAACCAGATAAAACAGCCATACCACCATTTAATCCTTCAGTGTATCCATAAACACTAGAATTAGTTATTGATGATGAGTTAAAATAATTAGATCCCATTCCAAGAGACACAGTTGTGCTTGAATTTAGTGGTTTCATAGTTCTACCACCTATTTTCCATTTATCTCCTACTACAAAATTATTGCTATTAAATTGTATAAAAAATGCAGAATAATCAGCAGTATTATTTATAGTTAAATTTCCAAAAGGTCCTTGACCATAACCGTTTCCATAAAAATTAACTGTAGATGCATATGTAGGTGTTAATATTCTATAAACTTGACCAACAACTATAGGTATATCATTTGCTTCTATCCAGTTAGAAACACCAAATAAATCAACTGTATAATTAAATTTATTACCTGGCTTTATTTCTATTGTATATCTTAAATCTTTACTATAAAAATATCTTTTACTTATCTGAGAACTTGGAATTGGGTTATTTATTCCTGGCGATGTATTACCAGTAAATGATGATGTTATAGTAGTTGAAAGTGCTGTTGCATCAGAAGATATTGAGCCATAAAAAACAGGCTTTGATGTGTATCCATATGATGCATTAAAATTTGATGAATTTACTAAAGCAGGAACTGAATTTCTTTCACTTCCTGTATTACAATTAAGCTGATTTGTTGCTTGAGTATTAGAAGAAAATACCTGAGTTCCATTTACTGGCAAAATATTTGTTTCATTAGCCTCAATTTTTATTTTAAAATATAATCCTTCTGGGGCATTTGTTATATTATTAAATCCCGCTTGTTTCATCTCAACTTCCAATATTTTATATTGTTTATTTGAGTATGTAGGCGTGGTAGGTGCTCCCTTTTTTATAATTATATAATCACCAACACCAAATTTATCTCTATCTGATTCATTAATTAAAAAATATCTAAAAAGTCCTTGGTTAACATATAATCTAGGAAATATATTGTAATAATCTTTTTTGCTTTGTTTTAAAACTAGTCTGTAATTTGTGGCCCAACAAGGAGGAGCATGTTTTATTTCAACATGTAAACTGTTCGCATAGTTAGATTGTGTAGGAGGTATGTATACAGCATTGCTTAAACTATTTCCTGAATTACTAAGAGGTGGTGTTAGAACTGTAGTCATTCTACCATACTCATCAGTATAAACAATACCTATCTCGTAATCTCTATCACTTCTAAATGATCTAAGTGGGGCTGTACCTGTAACAGGTACTGAATAGTAGTTTACCGTAAAATCAATTTTTATATCTACATCATTACAGTCTGATATATTCCTAAATTGTAAATAATTACCATATATCAATCTATTTCCAATTACATCTTGTGCTAAAGCCTTTAGCGGCACATTATCAAACAATCTTGTAACTTGATCGCTTGGTAGAGTTGAATATATCTTATTGTTTCTAAATGTAAATGAGTATGTAGTGTTATCAGCTATGCTTAATTCATCTTTATTAAAAGACTCAATAATCATTACGTTTAAGCTTCTTGTATCTCTTACAACTAGTTGTATTTCTTTTACAAACTCATTCCCAGTTTCAAAATATATGTCAACTCTATTTATGTTGTTCACCATACCAAGATTATCTCCAGTCTCGTAATCTATTCCAAAATTACCAGCTCTAAACCCAACGGCTGAGAATGGTGCTAACGAGCTATACTCATTGTCAACATATTTATATCTATAAGAAAAGTATACAAACTTTTCTTTTAAATTAGTTGAATCAGGATTATTATCTTGAGACATGCTAATGTATGGAGCGTTCAATGGTGGAGCCATTATAACGCTAATATCGTCAGCTATTGATGGATCATCAGCTGTATATCCCTTGCATCTATTTATATTGATTCGTCTAGGAGGATTATAGTTATCTGTCCAAAATAAATAGTCATTGTTATCTTGACCCTCTATATAGTTTATCCCTGTTACAATATAATCGGGGCTAAAATTAAGAGGGCTTCCTGGATTTGGTTTAGAGCATTGCAATACTCTTATTGTCTGTTGACTTAATACATTATGCTCAAATATTGCATCAAATTCATCGCAAGTAACAAGCCAATAAATTAGATTTTTAGGCTCATAAGCTATTGCACCAATAACAATTGGATTTGTAATAGTAGCTGATGTAACCAGTGCAGATATCGGTGTTCCATTAGGAAATTGAGCAGTTACACCACTCAAAGAATTACCATATGCATTTTGTATGGCACCTACATCTCCTGCCGCATAACTATTTACAGTTATATTTTTAGCATATCTATAGTAACCATTTGGCAATAACCTCTCATCGAGGTCTTGATTCATTACTCCCTTTTGAAATGTTCTACTAATTTCAGCCATAACTATTTAATCCATTTGTCTCTACCCCTTAAGCTCATCAAGAGTCTAGACGGATGCATGTTACTTAATCTTATTTTTGCGTTTCTTAGATTTGCAGACTTCTCGTCTCTAGCTCTTCTTATGGCGTATTCCTGAACACCAGTCTTATTGTTAAGTATAGCCCACTTTAGGTATGAATATATATACTCCTCGGCTAACTTATTTATGCTTATTCTAGAATCATCACCGTTTTCCATTCCGTCTGATATGTATTCTAAAACAATTTTACCATATTCAACTCCACTAGTAAAATCAATTACGCCAGCAGCTTTGTTGATTGTGAAACGAGGATTTTGGTTTGCGTCTTCGGTGTTTAAACCAAAACGACTGCCCACGTTATATCCAAAATACCAATCCCCTTCGTATGCCCATCCATAGTATCCGTTGTATGGGCCAGCTCCTGTATATAATTGTTTGTCTTGTCTTAAGATATCCAACTTAGATGTGCCAGTTACAACTTCACCATTGGAGTCAAATATTATGTCTAGGTTATTGTCTTGTAAGTATGCGTTAGCAGTTATTGCAGTACGACTTTCTACCAAAGGAATTAATACATTACCCTTTAACAATGATATTCTAACATAGTTTATATAGTCTGGAGGAAGAACCATCTTGAGTTCCTCTCCAAGTTCTAACTCCATGACTTTTATATTTCTTAATGCGTCATAGTTTATTTCTTGTATCGCTCTTTTAGCGTGGAACCTGACTGTATATATTTCAACGTTGTTTACCAACTTATCATTACCAACATACATTAACATAAAGTTGTTAATTATGTCCTTTAAAGTAACATACTGATAACTACCCCAGTTAGCGTCTTGAGGAACCGTACCATTATTGGTGTAATATTGATAATTAGTTATGTATGACATTTCTTACTGTGTTTGCTGTACTGTTTGTAATTCCTCTGCTTTAGCATCCTGTACAACCTCAGACTCTCTAATAGAAAGACCTGAATATTGTAATATCTTAGTCACCAAGTTAGGTAACTCATCATATGGCAACTCAAAGTCTTGAAACTGAGCGTTTGTTGAGTCAAATATTGGCTCTCCACCAGCAATTGTTGTGTAAGTCCAGTTTGGATCATATGGTTGTCTAACGTATCTAATCTGTAAATTGGTGGCCGTAGGCGCACTAACGATATTCATTAATGAGTTAGGATATACGGTTAAAACTCCTGGTGTATATGTGGCCGTACCAACAGAAACATCTGAAGTCAAAATATATGCTGGATAATCAGCTGTAGGAGCGGTCAAATTAGAATTTATAAGATTAAGTATCTTACTATGATCTACCCTATTTACTTCAACACTATTGTTGTATACTACTTTCTCAATATAATAACAGTTAATTGGAACTTTAACGTTTGCTCCAAGCGCATTATACTGAAGCGTATCATACTCAGAAAGCCTATCTATTACCTCTGAAATTCTTTGTGCTATATTTGAGTAACCTTCTCCGTGATAACGAGCATTCTGTTTGACTATAGCGTTGCTATAATCATACATATACTTTTGAAATATATCTAATTGTGCCTGTCTAGCGTAAGCATTGAACTCCATAGGGGTTATATATCCCCTATTATCTTTGTTCAATATAAACATAACGCTATTACGAACCTCGTTAATCATAGGAATGCTTTTTACAAAGATAAATAAAAAAAGGCACTTTGTGAGAGTGCCTTTCTTAATGAATTAATTACTATTATGAAATAGCAATGCCAGATACAGCGAATGGCAAACCAGATACAGTGTAAGATGGTTGAGCCCATGCGGTTTGAAGAGCTGCGATAACTGCATTTTGAATAGCATCACGCATTTCTTCTGAACCTACACCTGCTGCTGCATGAGTAATTGTAGTTACTTTACCGCCACCATAAGTGATAACAACTGTAGTATTTGTACCTTGCTCAATTAATTTAATGTCTGTGCAAGACACTAATTGATTTTGCTCGTTAGTAACTGGGATAGATAAGAACTTTTCCATTGTTAAAAAATTTAATGGGTGAATAATGCTACAAATATACTAATTTTCAGAAAATTTATTTTCTAAAAACTTGTATAAATCTAGACCCTCATCTGATTGTAAATAAGCAGACAATAGATACACAGGATCTTCTCCAAATGGAACGGTAAGAAGTTTCTTTTTATTATCCTTAAGATTAAAATAAATCTCCTTCTTATTGTTTCTAAATGCTAAATATCCATCAGATAATGCTCTAGCAGCAAAACTAGTCACCTTAATTGTAGGATCGTTTACTGCCTCCATGAAGTCTTGCGGATATCTTTTGGCGTATAACATCATGTCTCTTCTGATTTCAGATGTCTTCATCATATCAATAGATCCTCCAAGAAGAAGTCTAGCAATTGGCTCTAACTCTTCAAAAGACATCTCTCTTGCAATTAACTGAGCATCTAGAACATCGTACATTTGTTTTATTTCTTGTTGAGCGTCTTTCTCTTGATCAAATTCATAGAACTCTACTCCATTTCCAGGATGATAGTGTAAAAATTCTTGAAGAACTGGATTATTTTTTGGTACAACTAATGTTCCGTCTTCAAAGATTATAGGCTCAATAATAACATTATCTCCTTGTTCATCTTGAAATGGTGAGTTTGAATTTCTAGCATAACGAAGAGGTCTATTTGTATTTGTCTCTTCATCATAATACAATAATCTTGTTCTTGGAGTATCCCTTGAAGAAAGGAAATAAGTTAATGGACTCTTACCATCTTTTAAAAGATATGTTCTATCTTTTGGTTCTAAAACAGATTTTCTTGTTGTTTTCATTTGATATAATTTAATTTATTAATAATAAAAAAGGGAGAGGCGCTAGGCCCCTCCCGATTTTTTTAATTATCCCTTGAAGATAACGAAGTTGTTAGCACCAAGTGTACAAAGCGCTCTCTCAGACAAGAAGTTAACTTGCATTGCATCGAGGTCGCTAGTTGCGGCACCACCTGCTGAACCAGTCATCCAAGTTTTGTATCTACGATCTTCAGACTCAGAAGCTCGGTAACGAACGTGTAAGAACGGTCGTCTAGCATTTTTACCAAGAACTTGATCGTATACAGTCATTGTTCCAGCAGGAACCAATACACCGTTAACTACACCACCAACTAAACCTCCACGAAGAGTTGCATCGTTAAGGTATTTCCAGTCAGTTTTGTAGAACTCGTATCCTCTCTTGAATCCAGAGAAACCAAGGTTAAGTGCCATCTCCTCGCTATTATCAAATAGACCGTAAGAAGTACCACCAGCTCCGTAAGAGTTCTGAGCAGCCAACATATCATCGATATCGAAAGAGAACTGACGATTCAAGAACAATACGTTTTCTGCGATAGCACCTTGCTTGTCAAGTCTTTGAATAATAGTATCAAAGTCAGCCAATGAAGATGGATTACCACCAGACCAAACGTTTCCTCTATCTTCTATTTCATAGAACAAACCTTTTGTACCAGCAGCTGTAGAACCAGCAGTTGTAGAACCAGTTGCAGGGACAGTACTAGGAGAAAGGAATGCTAACGCATCAGATCCAGACTGAGCAGGAACACCTTCAACCATTGCCATTTCAAGGTAATCCTCAAAACGTAGACGGGTTTCGTGCTCTGACTTCATATACCATAAGTATCCAGTAGCTCCGTTTTCTGTAGTTACTTCAACCCATCCAACTTGAGCCATATCAGAACCAGAAACAGTGTATGTATCTTTAATGATAATTGGTTTAACATCAAAGAATAAATCTTCAGCTTCTAGAGATCCAACCATTCCAGTATCACCTTTTCTAAATTCGGAACCGTAAACAAATACAGTTACAAGTTCAGTAGTTTGAGTAAATGGAGAACCAGATGCATTGTAAAATTTAACAGTAAATGTAGATCCGTTTGTAGCTACAGCACTAATAACACCTTTGGCAGAGTTTGCAGCTACGGTTTGAGATGAAATAAATACTGTTTGATTTACTCTAAAGTTACATACAGTAGCAGGGACTGTAGTTGGCATTGTAAATACAGCTGTATCAGTTCCAGCAGGATCTGTAGGAATGACATTTGTGTATTTTGTATGCAAACGACCTTGCTCTGCCCATTTAATCATGTCAGAGTTTGTAGGAAGTTCAGCACCAACCATACGCAAGAAAGATGCGATTGATCTGTTTCCGTAACGCTCAAATTCTTGCTCATAAGTATCAGGAAGATACTGATTTAAGAAGTTGAAGTTTGTAATATAGTTTGAAGACAATGTTGCCTTCACTGAGCTAGGGGTAATCGCTACACCTGGGCTCGGTTGTAATGTACCAGCCATTTTTTAAAAGTTTAAAAGTTTAACGTTTTTTAATTACTAATCTACTTCCTCTGTCTGGATCAATTACTCTAATCTTCATACCCTCACTTGGAGTTACCTGTGTAGCCTGTCGAGTCATATCAATATTTTTAGACTCTTTAGCAACACTACCTACCGCATCTGCCATTCCTTTTTCATAGAAAAATTTAGCAAACTTATCTGGATTTTTAGCTATAGCAATTGAACGATGGAATGCTTCAGCATCTGCAAGGTAACCATTGTCATCGAGAAATTGTGAAACAAAGTTTCTCAAATCGTTTTGTTCTTGCAATAAAGCTTTTGGATCTCCAGGTTTATAAACCAACTTCTTGTTTTCATCTAAATTAAATTTGAAACCTTCAAAATTATTAGAGAAAAGTTCTTGAGTTTTTTTAGAGAAGTACTCAGCTTTCTTTCTGCCGTCTTCTTCCGCAGACTTTGAGGAATCTTTATATCTCTTGTAAGCATCATACTCTTCTTTATCTTCCTGTTGAACAAACGATTCCCTTGACTCAAGTGGAACTTTGTACTGCTCTTTTAGGTCGTTAAAGTATTTCTTAGCTTTTGAGAGCTCTTTTTTCTTTGCTAATTTTTTCTTTTTGATTTCTTTTTCATCATCAAAATCCTCATCGTAACTAAACTTTTCAGATACATCGAACCGAATATCTTCTGGTTCTAATTCTGGGTTTTGTTCTCGATGATATTCAAAAAGCAAAGACTCCTCGTCCATTTCATCGTAGTTCTTATTCAATTGAATAAAATCTTCGATTCCACGTCCTGTTTCTTTTTTATACTTTAGAAACGCAGAGACATCTTCTGGTAAATCCTCATTCTGTTGTCTCTGTTCAAATAACTCATCTAAGTTATTTATGTCTCTATTGTATCTTTTACCAATATATGAAAGAACTTTATTATCATCAATATCGTCAACAATTGTTGGCGAATTATCTTCAGTAATAATTGTCTCTACAGTGTCGGGAACAGATGTTGTTTCTACTGTATCCGATGTTTCACTAGTAGCGTCTGTAGATTCTTCATGTTGTTTTAGTAGTTGTTCTTCTACCTCAGCAACTGATTTTTCTTCAAAGTCTACCGCTCTTACTTTTATTTCTCCTTCCATTTTTATTTAATTTAATTTTTACAAAGTTAATAAATATTATATTACTCGTTTTCGTAAAACATTGCTTGAGAGTCTTCTGTGTTCCATTTCTCATATCCTTCTGAATTAAAGTATTCAGTATTTACCATATAGTCTGGTTTTTCAGGGAATGGTTTAGTAACAAAAGAGGGCTCTGACCATTTTATTCTATTGTTTGGTTGTAAGGCTATCTGTCCATTATCAAGTAATATAATGTGATGACTCTTATGTTCTAATGGATCTTCTGCTAGAGATAAATCAGTATTTAAGTCATTTGATCCCCAGTTTATTGTTGCATAATAACTTCCTTCGTACCATTTTCTATCTTTCATATACACCTCAACTTTAGTATCATAAACATAAGACAGGTGCAATAAAGTGAAGTTATATGAAAAACAATTCCATATCTGTAAATAATGAAATGGTAAATCTGGGTTTGGTAACTCAGGTTTAGTAAGCAGTGCATGAGATGGTAACTTATCTCTCATTACACCGTTCTCAAGAAGAACTTGGAATAATGCAGCTTGACCAGGCATGCATCTAACAGACATTATAACTCCTTGAGTGAATTCACCATGCCCACTCTTAAATTGATACATATACTCATTCCTTACAAATACTTTTAAAGGAAAAAAGTTGTGTTCTATATATGCCATATTATTTATTACGATATTTAACCCTTCTGGTTATTGGAATATTTATTCCTAAAGAAATTTCAGTTTCAGGTCTGTATCCAGTTCCAGAACTTTGATTTATATCAAACGTCATAGGTCCCCTTTCAATCTGAACTCCATAGTTAACATCAAATCTATTTTTGTCAGCACTTCCAGATAAATAAGGATTAATCTTTATTTTTTCTTTTGTTGTTGTAGCTGTTGTTCTGTTTTTCATCTTTATTATCTAGGTTCGAAAGATTCTAAATCAAATCCATCTAGAGAATCTTCTGTACTTTCGAAGTCAATAGGTGGAAGATTGTTCTTTCTTTGATTAATTAATTCAGATTGTCTTGATGCTTGAATGTCAATTCTTTTATCTTTAGCTTTTTCTTTTTCATCCTCTCTAACCTTCAATTGTTCAGCATCCATGCCTTTTAATTGCATATTATATTGGAACTCAATATTCATTAGTTCTTTCTTAAGTTCAGCCTCTGCTTGCATCTTCATTATTTCATAGTTAGCTTCAGCCTCTTTAAGTTGAATTTTACTCTGAGCCTCCATCTGTAGCAACTGAGCCTTAGATTCAGCAGCAGCTTGTTGTGATTGAATATTAGTTTGCATCTGCATCTGATACTCCATCTCTTTCTGTTGTTGCTGAGATTCCATTCTCTTCTTCCTCTTCATTTTAAGCAACTCATTTGCCATCTTGATATTCTTGATATTTCTAATATCAATGGCATCCTCTAAATCAATTGTTTGTTGCTGAAGAGCTACCTGAATATTTGCCTCAAGCATTTGTCTTTCTTCCTCATCTGGAGAAAGGTCTATAAATATACCAAAGTCAAATAAATATAAGTCTCTAATTTCATCAAGTATTGCTAAATTATACTTGCCTATCTGCATTGAAAACTGCTCAGAAAAATCTGAGTATTCCATGATGTCAGCAATACGTATTGATATACACTCAGCCATTCTTTTTGTTATGTTTAGATTGGCCTCTAGTATGTGTCTAGTAGCTGTGTTAGAGTTAAGAGCTGCTAACTTCTGTATACCAACAAGAGCGTCAGGGTGTGGCATTGTACCATCCCTAGCTTCATTGATTCCAGTCACATCTCTTATCATATTAAGATAGTGGTTATAGTTATTTATAAGAGAAGACATTTTAGCTTGTCCACTATTAGTGCTAAGCTCTTGAATAGGAATTCTAGCATTGTTAAACTCACCATCTTGAGTATAGCTTCTACCAATTACACTACCTGTTTGGAAGTATAACTTAAGTGCATCCTCTGGATTATATGCAGCACCTGTCCCAAGGTCTACCTCATTAATACCATCAGCATCAATAAATACACCATCTGGTACAACTCTTGCCGTAACTTGTTGTAACTTTAAGTGTGTAAGCTGTATCTGATCTGCAAAAGGAATCATTCTTCTAACAAGAGACTCCATTATTCCTTTATACATTCTAGGTGCAAAAGCAATATAGTTAGGATAAGCCTTTTGACTAGCAGACTTTGGTCTAACCATATTCTTCATCATCTCCCACTTAAGAATAATATTGGTACCAGCTACTAAAATGCCTTCGTACCAAACATCTCTTACTGCTTCAACCTTTTCATATGGAATACCATCTTCTGTAGGTGGATTAAAGTTTTCACCTTTTCTGATAATTCTCTCACCACCATTCTCTAACATCTTCTTTTTCCATACAAACTTCTTTGAAGCTTTGTAATTGAAGTAAATAAGAGTGACAACTTCATTAAGGAAGTAATCATCCTGATAGTTTCGTATTATAGGAAAATATGTATACCAAGCAGAGCTTGTGCTTCTTATTTCGTTTAATTGTTCGTCAGTTAAGTTAGGGTCAATTTTAAGCAATTCAGTGTAGTGCATTTGCTTTACTTCACCAAAGTAATAACAATCAGAGAAATCATTCTTCTCTGTATAGCTATGTATCCAGTTAGCTGGGTCAACATACTCTACCCTTAATCCATCATTTACTAAGAATGAATGCTTGACAACAGACACACCCAATGTAACAAGATCATAATCTACTAACTTTCTTAGCTCAGGATAGTCATTCATCTCAAGCACTGTATTGATGGCTACCTCACTAGCAATCTCTATACTTGGCTTGTACTTAAGCTGCATATATAGCTCAAGCTCCTCGTCATTTTCTGGTAAGTCTTTTGGATCAACATTAAAAGCATTAACTCCAAACTGCTCTTGAGTCATTGTCAAGAAATCTTTGGCTATCATATCAGCCTCAATCATTTCTTGAAATATGTTCTTCTTCTCGGCAGACATAACGTCTTGTGCCTCTGTTCTAATTTCAAAAAGTCTGTCAGACATCCCGTTTACAACAACGTCAACAAACTTAGGTATAATAGGCACTGGAGTCCAGTCTAAGTTCATCATAGACATATCTCCGTTTATAGCAAGTTCATCCTTATATTTTTGTACTGGCTGTTGACCTCTAGCATATAAACGTAGTCTGTGGTATTCTCCCCACTGATCATAAAACCTACACGTATTATTTTTTCGCTTGAACCATTCTCCTTCAATGGCCTTACCAACCTTTAAGCCGTACTCATAAGTTTGTTTTTCTTCGTCCGTTACCATTTGGCTAGGAAACGGATTCTGATATATTACAACAGATGGTTTTTCCATTCTATTCTATAATTTTGCTGTGACTGCCCTGATTATTATATCTTACAAATTTAATACTAATTTTTGATTCTTTTCTCTCAGGAACAAACATATGCTTTCTGTTTGCCATAATAGCTAAACCAGAACTAATTGACGCATCGTGTTTTGTCCTGTTTGTTGGGTCAAACCTGGCCCAATCTTCTAGTGTTTTATTAAAGTACATGGACCCTATTGCATCATTATCTCTGTATGTCCCTTCTGTATCAAAACCAACATACTCTTCTATGTATGATTCAATACACGAAGCATGAGCCTGTCTAACGTCTTCACTAGAGTTTGGTATTCCACCTATTTCTATTTCAGTCTTAGATAGTTTGCCCAAGTTCTTGTCTGGTCTATTCATCGAGAAAGATCTGTAACCTCTATTCTTAAAATGATACAATAATCTAGCCTTATTATTTTCTGCTAATATAGGCATTCCATAAAAATGACAAGCCAT
>Ga0315903_10008385_pt1 | contig 12715 bp, 21 predicted proteins | sample LakEriMetagenome_7_FD_203524 | JGI IMG/M metagenome (GOLD analysis project Ga0315903, IMG submission 203524) | Freshwater fungal communities from buoy surface, Lake Erie, Ohio, United States - Buoy 2 MA119 | ecosystem: Environmental > Aquatic > Freshwater > Lake | place: USA: Lake Erie, Ohio...
TGCTGCGCTATCGCTCGGACCTCGGCGGCGGTCCCGTCTACGCGGGCCAGCGCGCGCTCGTGTGGACGCTCGAGGGCGGCGTTGACCCGATCGCGGCGCGCGACTTCTGGGACCTCGACGGCAACCCTGTCACTGCAACCGCGACGTGCGCGCTCATCACGGCCGCGAGCGCAACGGGGGCGCGCCTTCGGGCGCCGCCCGCGACCGCGAGCGTGGTCACAGGCGCGACAGCGGCACCCACGCGGACGCGCAGCGTGTCCGCAGCGTCGTCGCTTTCCGTGGCGGCCTCGACGGCATCCACGCGCATTCGTTCGAGGGCTGCAGCGTGCGCGCTCGCATCGGCCCTCACGGCAGGCGCGGCGCGGGTTCGCACGGCGTCGGCGACGTGCGCGCTCAGCGCTGCAGCGAGCGCATCCGCAACGCGACTGCGGGCGATCAGCGCATCGTGCGCGATCACGACCAGCGCAAGCGCGACGGGGACCGTCATCCCCGACGTTCCCTCTGAAACGATCGTGACCGCAACCGCGCTGTGCGCGCTGACCTCAACTGCGCAGGCGGCGGTCACGCGCGTCAGGTCGACGCTCGCCGCTGCGGCCATCACGCTTTCGGCGGCTGCCTCGTGCGTGCGCATTCGCTCATCGAGCGCAGCGTGCGCGCTCGGGCTCGGTGCAACGGCCATCGCTGGCCGAGTCCGGCCCGCGAGCGCGCTTTGCCCGATCGTGCTCGGCGCAATCGCGTCGGGCTCGGTGGGGGTGATTCGTCAGCGCCTCACGCTTCCGGGCCTGTCCGCACAGTCCGTGTCCGTCGCTGCGGTCGCAGGCGCGAGCGCGACGGCGCGCGGTCTGTCCGTGGTCGCTGTGACCGCGGCGGGCCTCCCTCTCTGACCCCTCTCGCTCGAGCGCCCCGCGCTCCCGGAGACACGATGACCGCTGCAGACGACACGCAACCCCAGCTCACGCCCACGCTGGCGCGCAGGCTGGACGAGATCGAGCGCGCCTGCGGTGAGATTCCGCTCGGCGCTCGCGCGAAGCTCGCCAAGCTGCTCGTGGGCTGGCGCGGCGAGGACTACGGCGCAGGCCGCGAGCAGCGAGCGCTCTCGCAGACGATGCCGGCGGTGAAGCCGTGATCGTCGAGATTGTGACGGCGTTCGTGGGCGGCGGCGGCTTCGTCGGCGCAGGCGCGTTCCTGTTGCGCTGGCGCGACCAATCCCGCGCGCTCGCGAAGGATGATGCAACGGCGATCGCGACGCGCGAAGAGCTCGAACGCAAGGCGCTCGCGGACATCATCGGGCGCTACAAGTCCGAACTCGACGCGCTCGGCGCGCGGCACAAGCTGGAGTTGGACGAGCAAGCGCAGCGCCACAAGCGCGCGATCGACGAGAGCGCAGAGAAGCTGCGCGAGGCGATGCAGCGCGGCGACGTCGCAGAGCTCGAATCCGAGCGCGAGCGGTCGCGTCGTCGAGAGGCCGAGCGAGAGCGCGACGAGGCGAAGGCGCGCGAGGCTGAAGAGCGCTTGCGGCGCTTCGAGGCTGAGCGAGAGCGCGACGCTGCGACCGCTTCGGTGAACGAGCTATCGGACCGCGTGGGCGAGGCGATGAGGAAAATCGAGGAGCTCAACAGGCGCTCTTCGAGCGGCGAGCACCCTGCGTTTAAGTGACGATTCGTCGCTGAATTCTCAGCACATTCGTTGACTGAATCGTGCGCGTGTGTAGAATACTCACACACGTATTCAACGGAGGTGTGAGGGATGGACGAGGCGACGGACAGAAGGCGGGCGCGGATCAATCACGCGCTCGATCGCATGGAAAGCGCGATCAACGCTGCGCGGATTGCTGCCGCGCAGGACGCGCCGTTCGCAGAGTGCGGCGACATGCTCGTGAGCATCGCGATCGAGACCATGAAGTACATGGTTGTCGACGACCTGCTTTGCCGCGTGAGCGACGTCGCGAAGAACGGCGGTGCGAAGTGAGCGGGCTGAAGTGGGAGCGCTCGCTGATGGGACGCACGAGCCGGGCAGAAGTCGGCCCGATTACCGCTTACGCGCTTGTCGGCGCGGAGTGCGTCGACGATCTCATCTTCGAGTCCGAGGCTCCAACGCTCGACGAGGCTGAGTCGCTCGCAGAGGCAAAACTCCGCGAGACCTACGACGCCCTCCGCGAGCACTTCGACCCGGTGCCGGTGCTGCGGTGGACGCAGGTCAGCGATAGCGCGCACGAAGCGCGATTCGTAGTCGACCCGTCGTCGCCGCTGACTGGGTGGGTGCTGTGCGCTGCCTACAACCGGCACTATGTCTCGTACGACCGGCGCTCGATGGAGCGTGACCCGCACGAAGATCCGCACACCGTCGAAGACCACAAGCGCGCCGCAGAGGCCGCCCTTCGCGCGCTCGGCGTCAGCTTTCGCGTGGAGGGTGCGTGATGGGACGCGCCGCCCTCGACATTCGCGGCGCTGCGCTGCTCGCCATCGCTGCCGCGTCGGACCCGTACCCGGAGACGCGCACTTTCGAGCCTGCGCCGAAGCCTTCGCCGCCACCGCAAGAGCCGTGGCTCGACGCGCTGACGGGCGAGTGGGGCAACCGCGCCGAGCGCCGCAAGGCGAAGCGACGCACCAAACGCTGACCTGCGCTCGCGTGAGCGCCGAAAGGACACGATGAAAACGCTGCTCTTGAATCTGTGGGCCTGGGTGCTGCTGCACCCCGAGGCCGTCGTCTCTGCCGCGCTCGCGGTGCTCGCTGTCGTCGGTGCGACGATCGCAAACGCGCGGGCGAAGGACGCGCCCGAGTCGTGGCTCGAGCGATTCATCGACCGTGTCGCAGTGCGCACGCGCGCCAACGCGAGCAACGCGGGGTGGTCGTGGCCGATCGTCGGGCGTTCGATCTTCGAGGCCGCCATCGACGCCAGCGCGCCCCGCGAGACGCAGCCGCCCCCGCTGCCCCCGAGCGAGCCGGGCTTCGTCGAGCGATCGATTCTGCTCGTGGTCGGCGGCGTCGCTGCGCTCGCGCTCGGCGTGATGCTGCTCGCGGGTTGCTCGCCCACGTTGCCCGCGGACCTGTACCGCGGCGTCGGGACGGGCGTCGCCGTGACCGCCGCCGGCGGGCGCGAAGTGGCGCTGCTCGAAGCGCGCGAATGCCTCGCGAAAGAGTCGCGTACCGAGGCCGAGGCTTGCTTGCTGCCCTGGCGCGCGCGCTGGGCTCCGATCGCCCAAGCGTGGCAGGGCGCGGCGTCGAGGTCGCAATCGCTCGCGGCTGTCGTCGTCAGCGTCGACGCGGCGCTCGAGCGTCGCTGGCCTGCGATGGACGCCGGGGCGGCCGTGGTCGACGCGGGGGCGGTGGAGTAATGGGCCCGCTCAAGCAACACAGCGGCAACGGCACCCCGCGCGAGGTCGTGCAGGATCACGCGCTTTACGTCTGGGGAGAGAGCGGCCTTCTCGCGTCGCTAGACCTGGCACGCGACGAGATCGACGCGCTGCGTCCGGCGATTGTCGTGCTCCACGATCGCCCCACCGTGCTCCTGCGTGACCTGCGCATCGCGGTCTCGCGCGTGCGCCAGCGGCACCCGTACGCGCGCGTTTGGGTCGGCTGCGGGATGGACGGCACCGCGGGCGAGTGGCGCGAGGCAAAGCGCACCGACGAGCAGGTGATCGCGCCGCTTCGCTCGGTCGCCGCGCTGTGCGAACAGCTCGCGGTCGAGGTGATCGTATGGAACGGCGAAAGCCAGTGGAAGGACCAGCCGCACGACAAACGCACGGCCGCGGAGATCGAAGCTCTCGCGGATGCCGCAGGGCGCGCGGTCGTGAAGGCCGGGCCGAACGTGATCCACTGGCTCAGCTCGTTCGACCAGCCGACGCTGCACGGCGCGCTGCGCGCGTTCCTGCGCGGGTTCACCCGCTGGGTGTCCGCGTACACCGGGCAGGCCTACGTGGCCGTGAAAGGCGGCGCTCCGCGGGGCTCGCTCGACCGTCGGCTCGACGCCGCGCGGCGCTCGCAAGAGCTGGCCGAGCGCGCAGGCTTTCTGCCCGACGACATCGAGGGCGTGGACACGCACGACGACGTAGACCGCGTGCCCACGATCCAAGTTCACCAAACGCACCTCGCGGACCTCGTGCGCGCGGGGCTCTCGCTGCCGATGCTCCTGCTCTGGTCGGCGCCGCTCGTCGCAGAGGGCGGGCGGATGGACGCAACGGCGCTGCGCGCGCTGCGCTTCGTGCTCACCCTGCGCCGCGCTGGCGTGCGCTCCGTCGAGGATTGGCAGCGCTCGAAGGGGCTCGTTGCTGACGGCATCGTGGGACCGCTCACGCTCGCAAGCGCGGGGATCGTGTGAAGCCCGCCAGCAACGACCCGCTGCGCGCGGCGCTCGACGCGCTGCTGACCGTCGACGCGATCGCCGAGCTCGCAGCGCACGCCCGAGGCCTTCGAGCAGTCGACGAGCTCGCGGCGAAGCTCGAGCACGAGGCGGTTCGCTCCGATCGCGCGAGCGAGGCCTACGCCCAACGCGAGCGCTACGACCTCGCGGCCGGCGAGCGCGAGCGAGCGTCGGTGCTTCGGCGCCGAGCTGCAGCGCTGCGGGTGCTCGAAGCGCAGCGCGTCGCCCTCACGCGAACGTAACGCGCAGCGGCCGGCATCGGTCTGCGCCGCGTTACATTGCGTTACCCGCCGCCCCGGCCCGAGAGGGTGCGGGGCTCGTCGCATTTCTCCCGCAACCTCTGCACTCAGCCACGGATACCCCGCGCGTGCTGCCTCGATCGCTCTGGACCTCGTACGCCCTCGGCGTCGCCACCCTCTACGCTGACTGTGGCGCTGCCGTGCTCGTCGTGACGCGCGGCCCCCGTGGTCCCGCGGCGTGGTGGCGCACGCTCGACGGGGACGTGATCGGACGGGCGAGGGTGGGCCGGGCGTGAGGCTGTTTTGTACACGCGCTGTGTACAGCATTGCGACGGTCAGCGAATTCGCAGGGCGAACGAGCGGCGTAGGCGGTTTTGAAAACCGCCGTGGGCGTGAGTCCACCAGGGGTTCGAATCCCTTCTCCTCCGCTCATTTCACAGGGCGTTTGCCGCGTCCGTTGTCGTTGGCCGGAGGGACTGAAGAGGGCTCAAAGTGACCCTCGGGGACCCCAGTTTTGTACAGGCTGTACACGACCGGGGCGCGCAGCTCGGAGTCGCTGCGGTACCGCCCGAGGTAGCGCTGCGTCGTCGACAGCAGCTCGTGCCCGAGCCACCGCTGAACGTGATGCAACGGAGCCCCCGCGCGCACGCACTCGGTGGCGAACGTGCGGCGGAAGTCGTGCCAGCCCTTCACCGTGAGCTCGACCTTCGAGGCCGCCCCGTGCAGTCGCTTCGTGGTCGAGTCGCTCAGCACCCTCGAGCCCCGCACGCGCACCCATTCGCGGGCGAGGGCGATTGTCTCGGGCGGCGCGGGGATGCGGCGCTCTTTGTGGCTCTTGCCCGACCATGCGTCAGCGTGCGCGCCCTCTTCGGGGTAGACCCTGACCCACGTTTCGCTCACGTCCTCGGCGCGCAGGCGCGTCAGCTCTTCGCGACGCAGCCCCGTCGCGACAGCCAGGCGCACCGCGAGTCCGAGCCACGCGCCCGCCTCATCGTCGCCGAACGCCTGCGCAATCCGCTCGCACTCTGCGGGCGAGGGCACGAGCTCGAGCGCGTCCCTCTTGGACTCGCGCAGCCGGCGACGCCGCACGAGCCCTTCGACCGGAGCGCACAACGCCGGGCTCTGCTCAGCCGCCCACCTGAAGCACTTGCGCAACACGTCCTCGTCGCGGTTGACGGTGGCCGCGCTGACCTCGGCGAGCCGGGACTCACGCCACAGCCCGAGCGCGCGGGACGTGAGTTGTGCGGGCAACGTTAGTCCGCGCGCAGAGCACCACTCAGCGAACGCCGTCGCTCGCTGCGATGCGCTGCGCTGGGTGCGCCGCGTCCACCCGTGCGGCGCGGACACGTACGCCTCGACTACCTGCTCGATGCTCGCTTGGCTGGCTTGAGCCCGAGGCGCTCGCGAAGGCTGGGCGAGGGACTCGGCGAGTCGTTGCTCGGCTTCGCGCTCGTCAGTCGTTTGGAGAGACCAGCGACCGCGGCCCGGCGCATATGCCCACCAGACGCGACCGCGCCGGTAGCGGTGGGCACCACGCACATTGCCTTTCGATACGTCTCGATCGCGTCCCACGTCACCCTCACAGCCCGTCCGACCTTGAATGCCTCCAACGCTCCGCGCGCGATTGCTCTATGCACCGAGCGCTGATGCACGTTGAGCACCCGCGCGACCTCCGCCACCGTCAGCGCTGGCCTGTCGTCGATCGCCCGCGCCGCGCTCACAGCAGCCCCCGCAGCGTCAGGCCGGGCGCAGGGATCGCCTGCGGGCGTCGCTCGAAGAACACGTCAGCGCGCGCGTCGCGACCGATTACCAGCCCGTGCGCGATCTCTTCCGCGCTCACTCCGAGTTCGTGCAGATACGCGCGCCACCACGGGTGATCCTCGCGGACCGCCTGCGCGGCGCGCGCCACCCGCTCGACGTGCGCGCGCCATCGCGGCTCTTCGATCTCGATCGCAATCGAGGCGATCTCTTCTGCGCGTACCGCGTAGAGGATGCCGATCTTCGCGACTTGCCAGATGTTGCGGGTCAGCTCTGGGCCGAGTCGGATCACTAGCTGCATCAGCGGCGTGTGTTCGTTGAACGCGCCGAGAACCGGAGCGAACAGCAGCGGCGCCCAGCCGTCGAGCGCGGCGCGCGTCGCCTCGTGGTGGGCTCGATGGTGATATCCCGTGCGATGCCCTTGCTCGCGAACGTCCTGCGCTTCGACCCTGCCGGGCTTGATCGTGCGACCGTCGCGCGTGCGAACGCGAGCGATCTTCGCGGCCTTGGCTGGGTCGTATCGCTGCCCGCAGTCGGGGCAGACGACGACAAGCGATTGAGCTTCGAGACGGATCACGCTGCACCTCGCTGCGCGTTGGTGTTGGCTCCGAGCAGTTGCCGCACGACGTGCGCGGCGACCGCAGGAACGACGGCGTTTCCAAGCTGGTGCACTTGTTCCTCGCGCGTCCCGGTCAGGGGGTAGCTGGGCGGAAAGCCCATCGCGGCGCGCAACTCGGACACGTCGAGCATCCGCATCCGGTCGCCGTCGATCACCGCGTAGCGGTCGCGCGTCGTGATCGTCCCGACCGGACGAGACAGAGGACGCCCGCCGCGAGCGCTGCCGTAGTAGGGCACGAGCACACGGGGGCCGTGCTCGCGCTGAGCAGCCGCAACCCGCTCGAGCGTCCTGGGCACATGGCCGGCGACCGGGGACCACGAGCCCCGCTCGAAGTCCACGAAGGTCGACGCGGGCACAGGCTCGAGGCCGGCGCTCGAGAGCGAGGGCAACCGCTCGAGCGACCCGACCACGAACAGCCGGCGCCGCTCTTGGGGCACGCCGTGCTCTGCCGCGTCGAGCACCCGCTCCGTGATCCTGTAGCCCAGCGTCGACAGGGCCGCGCGCCAGTGCCGATACAGCGTCCATCGCGCGAACTCGGGGACGTTCTCGACCGCGAGCCAACGCGGCCGACACACCTCGGCGACCTGGACCACAGCCCACGCCGTGGCCCGCTGCGCGTCGTGGTGCGGCTGGTCGGTGCCGCGTGCTCGGCTGTGTCCTTGGCACGCGGGCGAGGCGAGCAGCAGGTCGAACGCAGGCAGGTCGCGCGGGTCCATGATCGTCACGTCTTGGCAGCGGGCGACCGCGCCGGGGTGCGCGGCGCGGAACGTCTCGACCGCGCGGGGCCAGTGGTTCGCGCCGGCCACGACCCGCACGCCCGCGCTCTCTGCACCGCAGCTCCAGCCGCCAGCGCCCGCGAAGAGATCGACAGCGCGAACGCTCACGACGCCAACCGCCCTTCGATCACCACCGGCCTCGAGCCCCGAGGCAACGTCACGCGCGGTAGCTTCGTCCCATCGCGCATCCGGTCAGCGGCCACGATGCCGAGCGCGCGACGCATCGTGTACACGATCGCCTCGACGCTCAGCCCTGCGGCCTCTGCGACCTGCGCCACGGTCCACACGCGGCTGTCGCTGTCGGTGAGCACAATCGCCTCGACGCTGAGTCGCAAGAGGTTGGGCGCGGGCTGAGTCCAGTCGCAGTCCGCTCGCCACCAGCGCGAGCCGTCCGAGGTTTGCAGCCGAAACCGCACGATAGGCAGCGCATTCATCACATCATCCTCGCGATCGAGTCGAACAACCCCGGCTGCAACGGCTCGATCGACAGCGACACGAAGCCCTCCGCGAGCCCCTCGAAGCCCTTGAGGACGTGAGTCACCCGCACCTCGACGAAGCGCCCCGTGAGCGCGTCCGCCTCGCGGTCGTACTCGCGCAGGACGAGCACGTCACCGACCGCAAAACCGCGATCGTCCTTGCGAATCTCCGCTCTCTTCGCGCCGCTCTGGACGTGCGCGAAGTGCGGCTGCACCGTCTTCAGTTCATGCGTTGCCATCGTTTCTCCTCTCGTTGAATTCGTGTGCCTCGCCTGCCGCGAGATCGACCGCGCACGCGCGAGCGGTCCCGTGGCAGCGGGGGCGCTGCGGGGTGGGTCACTCGGCGGCCGTTGCCACGAGCCGCGTCGAAGCGGACGCGAGCTGCACGTCAAACCACGCGCGGACGCGAGCACGCTCGCTCTCGATCAGCTCCGGTCGCTGGTAGACCTTCGAGAGCCCGCGTCCCTCTTTGAACGCGGCGTGCACGCTCACGAGACGGCCGAGCAGTTCACGACGGCGCTCGTCGCCGCCCGTCACCTTCGATTTCTTTTCTTTCTCGGGGGACCGGAGCAGGTCTTCGCGGAACTTCTGCGCCGCGCTCCCCGGCTCCGCGCCGTTCACAACCGCGTGCGCAAGGCGTCGATAGCTCTCGTCTACCAAGCCGAATGCGAGAAGAAGCCCGCCAAGAAACCGCGCGTTCGAGAGCTTCTGTCGCTGCGCGTCGCGCACCCATTCGAGCGCACCGCGCAGGTGAACATCGGGGATCGCTTCGAGCAGTTGCTCTGCGCGGTCCATGTGCATCTTCGCCGTGTCGGCAGTGAGCAGCCAGTTCACCCCGTTGAGCGCAGCCGCGAGCGACCCTTCGCTGGAGAACCCGGCGATTTTCAGCATGTGCGCGAGCGTTCGCGCGCGGCCCACGTCCACCACGTACACGAGCTCGGGCGGCGCGTTGTGCAGCACGTCGCACGGCAGAGCTTCGCCGCGCTCGATGATCGCGAGCAGTCGGTGCTGTCCGTCGAGCACCACTCCCTCGCGCGTCATCTTGATGGTGCTCGCGCAGCTCAGCCACTTGTCGCTCGGAATCTTCGAGAGCCTGCGGACCTCGCGCAGGTCGGGCGTTCTGTTGTTCGGGTGGTTGTTGGCGAGCATCCGCGTTGCGAGCGCGGGGTCGATCATCACGTTGCGTTCGTAGTAGTGGCTCATCGTCTCTCGTCCTTCCGTCCGTGCGCTCTCTGCGCCGGTTGCGACCACTCCCCGCGTGTGGTCCCAATCGAGGCAGCGGGCCTCTGCGCGCTCACTCGCCCGCTGCCTCGCGTCTTCTCGTGTCCCCCTCGGGCGGGAGCGGTCTTCTCAGCGGCTCGTTGGCGCTCAAGGCATCGGCATCCGCGCGGCGCGCCTTGTCGAGCAGCGCGAGCACAGCCGCCGCGTCTTCGCGCTGGCGATCGTCGCGAGAGGTCGCAATCACCGCGCACAAGAGCCGCGAGAGCAGATCGTCACGCCCGTACGACTCGACGCGCTTGATGGCCTCGTGCAGCGCTGCGCCTGCCTCGTTGCAGCCTGAGTGGTGGTCGAGCTCCCACGAGAGGAGGTCGCGCACTGCGGCGAGAATGAGGGCGCTCATCGCGAGCCCCCGGCGGCGCGGTCGAGAGCGCGGAGCACGCGGCCCGTGAGCGACTGGCGCTGAAGCTCAGCAAATTCGGCGGCGAATGCGTCGCACGAGTCGTCGTCCATGTGCCACGCGTCGGGCGCCTCTGGGTCGCGCTCGTCGTCGTAGTCGACCGGAACGAACGGCACAGGCTCCTCGTCGCAGACGTCAGCCGCCGTGACGTTGCGCTCGGCGGCGTCGAGCTCGAGCGCGTACCCGAGCAGCGCGTCGAGTGCGTCCTCGATGTCGTCGCCGTCGTATCCGCGCAGCGACGAAGCGAGCGCGAACACATCCTCGTTGCTCGCTTCGTGGCCATCGTAGTCGACGACGTCGAGCGGGGCGACGTGCGCGGGAATGCCCGTTGCGGCGTTGGCCGCGACGTAGTCGACCTCGATCCTGTAGTCAGCGTCGAGCGCGTAGAAACGCGGTCTCGCGGTGTAGTCGAAAAGTCCCATTAAAACCTCCGGTTGCCGGCTGCGAGAGGCAGCCCCGTGGAGGCCCGGACGGCGCACGTATGCGCGTCGCAGGCCCCCGCGGGGACGCCCCCGTCACCAGCCCCCGGCGGCTCGGAGGTAGACCTCTCCGGCGGCGTCGCCCTCCATCGCAGCGCGGCGGCGCTCCGCGAGCACCGACAGCAGCTCGGACTCGATCGCGTCCATCCGCTCGACGCAGGCGACCTCCTGCTCGGGGGTCAGCTCGCCCTCGGCTCCAACCCAGTCGAGCCCGTCAATCGACTCCTCGAAGATCCCCACCGAGGGCTCCGCGGGCATCCGCTCGCCGCTCACCAGCAGCGCCGGAAGACCATCAACCTGAACTCTGACTGCCGTCCCGTGATCCATCGCCGTCTCTCCGTCCGCCCGCGCCGTGCGGGTCGAGTAGAGAGATACAGTTTCGCGAATGTGAAGTCAACGAGGTAGATTCACTTTTGCGAAAAAGCGCTTGGGCGTTGGACTTTCAGGCGTCAGCACAGGCATCGGCGAGGGCGATTCGGGCGCGGATCTGCCACCACGGCACCCTCCGGTGGACCTTGGCGAGCTCGCGCACCGCCTGTGTCCGCCCGAACAACCGCACGGCGGCGCGCACGTCGTCCCGCTCAATCCCCAGCGCGATCGTCAGGGCCTGGATGTCCGCGTGCTCGGCATCCAGCCGTTTGCGCAGGCAATGCTCGGCGCACTCGTGAACCGACACGAACCGAAACGCGCGCTCGGTCGCCTCGGGCGGGAGGCGGATCAACGAGCCCGTGAGCATCCCGCACGGGGCGGTGGGGTCGCGCAGGATCACGAGGCCCAGCGCGCGCGCGAGCTGCTCGTGGTGCACCCACGCGAGCGGTACGCCGCGCTTGCGGTAGCGCCGGTGGGCGGCGTCGGCATAGCCCTCGATCTCGTGGGGGTGCAGCCCGAACGGCCCGGCTCGAAGCTCCCTGATCGCGTCGCGCTCGACCGAGGTCAGGCGCGGATCTTCGGCGACGTCGAAGCCTGGCAGCGCGAGCTGCGCTCCCCCTGCGTAGCGGAAGACCTCGACCAGCGATGGCTCCCGGCGGCGTTTTTGTGCTCGTGCGCTGCGTCCCACGGGCTGAGATTGCGACGGGCGCGCGAGGGACTCAACGGGTGTTCAGTGCCGCAGAATCAACCATAATCGGGCCGTTTCACATTTTCACCGCTGCGAAACTGCGCGGTCAACCGGGACAGAGAATGTCCGGTAAACTCGTCGGTTACTTGCGTTTGCTGGCGCGCGTCTCCGCGGCCTTCTGCATCCGCCGGAGCTCTGCGTCTTGGCGCTCGGCCTCGAGCCTCGCCAGCTCGTCCGCGGGCGTGGTTGCGAACACCAACATCAACGCCTGCACGACGACCGCGGGAGTGACCGGCACGGGCGGCTGAAACCCTCGGATCGCGCGCGCCTTCGCGTACTGCCAGTCAGCCCAGCGCTTGTCCGCCTTGCGCACCTCGTCCTCGCTCTCGGTCCAGCCCGTGAGGTTGCCCCACGCGGTCCCGCCCAGCGCAGGCTCAGCGTCCGCGTGCGGCTCCACCGGAACAGCGCGCCCCGTCACCACGTCGGGCGAAACGCCAGCCTCGGCCGCGATTCTGTCGACCACCCGCAGCCCGGCACCGCGGCCCCCGTTCAGCAGCTCCGTCACGATGGAGGGCGAGAGCTTCGACGCCTTCGCGTACGCGCTGCGGTTGCCCTTGTAGTGCTCCGCGAGGCGCTTCTCTACGAAGGCGCGCACCGCGGCGTTCCGCTCGATATCCAGGTGGGCCATTGCGAAACACAGCATAGCGGGCCGGTCATTCACTTTCGCGAATTGAGTTCTTGACGGGTAGGGGCTCACTGTGTACACATTCGCGAAATGGAACGCAACACCGCAGAGGAGGCGCCGCCGAGAGTCGAAGGACCCGGCGGCAAGTTGAGGGCGTGGCGCACGGGGGCAGGGCTCACGCTCGAAGTCACCGCGCGCAAGCTGGGACTGGGCAGCGCGAGCACGGTCAGCGAGTACGAGCGGGGGTCGAGGCGACCGTCGTTCGCGAGCGCCAAGGCAATCCAGAGAATCACGCGCGGGGCGGTGCGTGTCGAGGAGTGGGGGATCGACGCGAAGACGGGGCGCCGTCCGAAGGTGGCAGCGTGAGCGCCCAGCCTTCCAAGAGCCTGCGCGCAGTGTTCCGCGAGACGCACCAGATGCTCTCGACCGACTACCTCGAAGCGCTCGCGCAGGCGTGCGTGGACGAGCTGCGGGAGCGTGGCCGGTCGCTGGGGATCGCGGGTGACACCGCGCACCACGCGGACGCCCTCAAGGCGATCGAGCAGCTCGCGGGGAGCGCGCGGGCGGTGGGGCAGATCGCAGCGGCGA
>Ga0315903_10008388_pt1 | contig 12714 bp, 13 predicted proteins | sample LakEriMetagenome_7_FD_203524 | JGI IMG/M metagenome (GOLD analysis project Ga0315903, IMG submission 203524) | Freshwater fungal communities from buoy surface, Lake Erie, Ohio, United States - Buoy 2 MA119 | ecosystem: Environmental > Aquatic > Freshwater > Lake | place: USA: Lake Erie, Ohio...
TACTTGTGCAGTAAATCACAAAAATATATATGGTGTTCAATTTCATCCTGAAAAGAGCCACCATTTTGGAATTCAATTATTAAAAAATTTCGCGAATTTATAAGATATGTTAAGACCTAGAATAATACCCTGTTTATTAGTTCATAAAAAGGGGTTAGTTAAATCTGTTCAATTTAAAAATCATAAATATGTTGGTGATCCTATTAATGCAGTAAGAATATTTAATGAAAAAGAAGCTGATGAATTAATGTTAATTGATATAGATGCTACTATTAATAAAGAAGAGCCAAATTTTAAAATGATACAAAATATTGCTTCTGAATGTAGAATGCCTTTATGTTATGGTGGAGGTATAAAGAATGTTCAACAAGCTCAAAAAATATTTTCTTTAGGAGTAGAGAAAATTGCACTTAGTTCTATTTTAATAGAAAATCCTAATTTAATTTCAGAAATTGCATCGAAAGTTGGTAGTCAAAGTGTAGTAGCTGTTTTAGATGTTAAAAAAAAACTATTAGGAGGCTATGAAGTATATACTCATAATGGCAAAATTTCAACAGGAATAAATCCGTTAGAGTTTATTAAAAAAATAGAGAATTTAGGTGCTGGAGAAATTGTAATTAATTCAATTGATCAAGATGGTATGATGAATGGTTATGATTTAAAATTAGTTGAACAAGTTAGGAAATCTACTTCTTTACCGCTAACTATATTAGGCGGTGCAGGAAATCTAGATCATATTGAAAATTTAATTCAAATTTATGGAATTATAGGAGCTGGAGCTGGAAGTCTTTTTGTATTTAAAGGAGTTTATAAAGCAGTTTTAATAAACTATCCATCTATTATTGAAAAAGATAAATTAATTGAAAAAAATTTAAAAAATTAATCATTCATTTAACATGAAAAAAAATATTTTATTAATTACTGGAGGTACTGGTTCTTTTGGTAATGCTGTATTAAATCGTTTTTTAAATACAGATCAATTTACTGAAATTAGAATTTTTAGTAGAGATGAAAAAAAGCAGGATGATCTTCGAAAAAGATTAAATAATAATAAAGTAAAATTTTATATTGGTGATGTACGTGATCGTGATAGTTTGAAACAAACAATTAAAGGGGTTGATTTTATTTTTCATGCTGCTGCTTTAAAACAAGTGCCATCATGTGAATTTTTCCCCCTAGAGGCTGTTAAAACAAACATTATTGGCACAGATAACGTTTTATCTGTTGCTCATGATTGTGAAGTAAAGAAAGTGGTTGTTTTAAGCACGGATAAAGCAGCATATCCAATTAATGCTATGGGGATGTCAAAAGCATTAATGGAAAAAGTTATGGTTGCCAAATCAAGAACTTTAAACAATAATACGAGTATTTTTTGTGGAACAAGATATGGGAATGTGATGGCTTCAAGAGGCTCTGTTATTCCATTATTTATTGATCAAATTAAAGATAATAAACCTTTAACAATAACAGATGCTAATATGACACGTTTTATGATGACTTTAGAAGACGCTGTTGATTTGGTCCTATATGCTTTTGAAAATGCTAATCAAGGTGATTTATTTGTTCAAAAAGCCCCTTCAGCTACAGTAGGCACCTTGGCACAAGCATTAATTGAATTATATCAATCTAAGAGTGAGATTAAAGTAATTGGTACTAGGCACGGTGAAAAATTATATGAAACTCTTGTTAATAGAGAAGATATGGTTAAAGCTCAAGATTTAGGACAGTATTATAGGATCCCTGCAGATAATAGAGATTTAAACTATGAGCAGTATTTTTCAGAAGGTATACCGGATTTTAACAACCTAAATGAATACCATTCACATAATACCGAAATTTTAAACATCGAAGAAATGAAAAAATTGTTATTAAAACTGCCAATTATTAGAAAGGATATACTTGGCGAAATTGATGCACTACAATACCCTTATTAATCATGATAAAAGTTGGAGTAACTGGTTCAAATGGTTTTATAGGATGGCATTTGTGCCACACATTAAAAAAATTATATACTAATAAATTTGAATTAATTGATTTCAAAAGAGATTGGTTTAAAGAAAATACTAAGCTTGATTCTTTTGTTTTAAAATGTGATATTATTATTCATTTGGGAGGGCTTAATCGTCATAATGAAGATAGTATTATACATGATACAAATATAGGTTTAGCATTAACTTTAGTTGAGTCATTTAAAAGAACAGATTTTAAAGGGCAGCTCATATTTTCTTCATCAATACATGAGGATAAAAATAACATTTTTGGAAATTCAAAAAAAGTTGCAAGAGAATTATTTCGTAATTGGTCTGAGCTCTCAAATGCAAAATTTTATGGACTTATTATTCCGAATGTATTTGGTAGTTTTGGAGTGCCATATTATAATTCAGTTATTTCTACATTTTGCCATCAATTAATTAATAATCAGGCTCCTAAATTAGAAACAGATGCAACGCTTAACCTTATTTACATAGATGACCTTATTAAAAAAATTATAGAATTATTCGAAAAAGAATCAAGTCCGCGATTTTATATTGAACATACAGATATATATAAAGTTTCTGAAGTACTAGAACTTTTAGTCAACTTTAAAAATAAATATTTCGACAATGGTCAAATACCTAATTTTAATAATAATTTTGAAATAAATTTATTTAATACTTTTAGATCTTTTTTTAATTTAAACATTCATTTCCCCATTAAGTACAATAATAATATTGACGAAAGGGGCAATTTTGTAGAAATAATAAGATTAGAAACTGGAGGTCAAGTTTCATTTTCTTCTACTAAAAAAGGAATTACTAGAGGAAATCATTTTCATACAAGAAAAATAGAGAGGTTTTCTGTAATCAAAGGAAAAGCATTAATTCAGTTAAGAAAAATTGGAAGTACTCAAGTTTTTGATTATTATTTATCAGGAGAAGAGCCATCTTATGTAGATATGCCTATTTGGTATACTCATAACATTAAAAATATTGGGGAAGAAGAATTATATACAATGTTTTGGATTAATGAATTTTACGATTCAAGTGATCATGACACGTACTTTGAAAAAGTATAAATTAATTTAAAATGAACGAACGTTTAAAAGTAATGACAGTAGTAGGCACAAGGCCTGAGATTATTAGATTATCACGTATAATGTACGCACTTGATAATTCAAAAGCAATTGAACATATTATCGTTCATACTGGACAAAATTACGACTATGAGCTTAATCAAATATTTTTTGATGATATGGGATTGCGAAAACCAGACTTTTTTTTAAATGCAGCTGGATCAACCAATATTGAAACAATAGGAAAGATAATAATTAATATCGATCCCTTACTTGATGAAATAAAACCCAATGCTTTTTTAGTTTTAGGAGACACGAATAGCTGTTTATGTGCGATACCCGCTAAAAAGAAACATATTCCAATTTTTCATATGGAAGCTGGCAATAGATGTTTTGATCAACGGGTTCCTGAAGAAACCAATCGTAAAATAGTTGATCATATTTCAGATATTAATATGACTTATAGTGATATAGCAAGAAATTACTTATTGAGAGAAGGTTTATCTCCTGATAGAATTATAAAAACTGGGTCACCTATGTTTGAAGTTTTAAATTTTTATTTACTAAGTATTCAAAAATCAAATATTTTAAACATACTCAACCTAGTTGAATATAAATATTTTGTTGTATCATCACATAGAGAGGAAAATATTAATAATGAAATAAATTTCACAAATTTAATGTCAACATTAAATACAATTGCAATTAAATATAATTATCCAATTATTGTTAGTACTCATCCTAGAACAAGAAAAATGATTGAATTGAGAGAAATCAAATTACACAAGAATATTCAATTATTAAAACCACTTGGTTTTAATGATTACAATGCATTACAAATGTATTCTAGAGCTGTAATTTCAGATAGCGGAACTATTTCAGAAGAATCTTCAATTTTAAATTTCCCAGCTCTAAATATTAGAGAATCACATGAAAGACCAGAAGCAATGGAAGAGGCTTCGGTAATGATGGTTGGATTAAATCCCAAAAGAATACTACAAGGTTTAGTTGAATTAGAGACTCAGAAAAGAGGGAATGAACGAACTCTAAGAATAGTTTCTGATTATTCAATGCCTAATGTATCCGAAAAGGTTGTTAGAATCATCATAAGCTACGTAGATTATATAAAAAGAGTAGTTTGGTCTGAATGAAAATGAAAAAAATTCTAATACATTCTTTAGTTTTTAGTCCAGATAGTGTATCAACTGCTTATATCTATAATGATATAGCACTTGGGTTAATGAAAAATGGTTTTGATGTGGTTGTTTTAACCTCTACTCCACATTACAATTTAGTTGAATCTGAAATTGATAAACAAAATATTAAAAGAAAATATTTTGGCTTATATTATAAAAGCATATTTAATGGAATAGATGTTTATCATATTCCATTAAAAAAATATAAAAGTACTTTACTACGAATTTTTTCATTTGTGTATTGGCATATTTTCTCATTTTTTTTTGCTTTAACCTTAAGAAATATAAATTTCATTCTTAGTCCATCGCCACCATTAACTATTGGTTTTATATCTATTTTAATTGCAAAAATTAAAAGGGCTAAGTCGATATATAATGTACAAGAAATATATCCAGATTTGCTAATTAATCATCAAAATTTAAATTCACCTTTTATAATCAACATTTTAAAAAGACTTGAAAAATTTGTATATAATTACTCTAATGCAGTAACAACAATTGATGATATTTTTTATTCTACAATTTTACCAAGATTTAAAGATCCCAAAAAACTGCATATAATCCCCAATTTTGTAGATACAGATTTATACAGGCCATTAAAAAACGATTATAAAATACCATCGGTATTTGGTAAAGATAATGGAAAAATAAAGTTTGTATACGCAGGTAATATTGGTTTTTTTCAAGATTGGGATCCAATTTTATTTGCAGCTAAAGAATTATCTAATGAAAATTTAGAATTTTGGATTATTGGTGAAGGAGTTCAAAAATTAAACCTAGAAAAAGAAGTTAAAAATCTAGATTTAAAAAATATAATTATATTTCCTTACCAAAATAGGGAACATATGCCTAGTATTATTAATTATGGCGACGTTCATTTTATATCAATAAATCCAAAAATGGAAGAAAACGGGTTCCCATCAAAGATTTATACTATTATGGCTTGCGCCAAACCATTAATAGTAATTACCGGTGAAAAATCACCATTATTTAAATTTTTTAAAAATAAAGATTGTGCTGAATTAATTACAAATAACAGAAATATAAACTTTACTAATTCAATTAAAAAATTCATTAATAATGAAAAATTAAGACTAGAATTTGGCAATAATGGTTTTAATGAAATTATTAAAAATTTTACCAAAGAAGTAATAGTAAATAAATATGTTTTACTGCTTAATTCTTTATAATATAATTTTTGTATGAAAAGTATATTTTTAACTGGTAGCACAGGATTTGTTGGTACAAATTTGGTTAAATATTTTATAAATTCCTTTGAAATAATAAGATACAAAAAAGGCAATCTTTTTACTATAAATCAAGATATAGTAATTCATTTAGCTGGGAAAGCCCATGACCTTAAAAAAAAGGTTAATTTTGAAGATTACTATAATGATAACACTGAATTAACCAAGCAGGTTTTTGATGCATTTTTATCTTCGAAAGCTAAAGTATTTATTACATTAAGTTCAGTTAAGGCAGTTGCAGATAAGCTTGATGGTGTACTAACTGAAATTACAGTCGCAAGTCCTAGAACTCATTATGGTAAAAGTAAATTATTGGCAGAACAATATATAAATTCTCATTCTATTCCAAATGGAAAAAGAGTTTATATCTTACGCCCATGTTTAATACATGGTAAAAGTAATAAAGGTAATTTAAATCTACTTTTTAATTTTGTTTCTAAGGGTATTCCTTGGCCTTTAGGTGCTTTTGAAAATCAAAGATCTTTTTGTACTATTTCAAATCTATTGTTTATAATTAATGAACTTATATATCGTGATGATATTGATTCGGGGATATATAATGTAGCGGACGACGAAACATTATCTACTAATTCAGTTATTTCTATATTATCAGAAGCGATTAATAAAAAACCCAAAATTTTGAATGTATCAAAAGTATTTATAAAAGCAATTGCAATTTTAGGTGATCTATTTCATTTACCACTTACAACAGAGAGATTACAAAAACTTACTGAATCTTATATTGTTAGTAATTTAAAAATAAAGTCTGCTCTTAATAAGTCTTTACCTTTTTCGGTTAAAGAGGGTTTATTAGATTCATTCAACAGAGAATAAAGTAATAATAAATGATTTTATTATTATGCCACATGAAACATATTAGATGCTATGATTTGTATTGTTGATTTTGACGGGACACTTTTTAAAAATGATTTTTTTATTGAACTATTTTTTAAATATTTAATTGATAAGCCATTATATATACTTAAATTATTATTCAATAAAAGGTTTAATTTATTAGATATAAAAAAAGAAGTACTAGCGAATTTTGATTGTAATTATGACATTAATTTTTTAATGAATAATGAAGTTTTGGATTGGATAAGTAATAATAGAAATAGATTTACCCATATTTATTTAGTCAGCGCTTCTCCTGATATTTTTTTAAAAATAGTATTAAAAGATCAAATAATCTTTGATGATATTTTCGGGAGTAAAAAAGTAAATTTAAAAGGGTATGAAAAATTAAAATTCATACAACAAAAGTGGAATACAGATTTTGCTTATATTGGTGATTCTAATGCTGATATACCCATTTTTAAAGCCGCAAAGGAATCTTATAAAATTATAAATAATAAAATTATTAATGTCAAATCCATATATAAAACTAATTAGGCCAACTAATTGGGTAAAAAATATAATTATAATTTTGCCATTTATTTTAGGTAAAAAATTTAATTCATCTGACCTAATAAATTTAATTCTAGGGTTAGTTTCTTTCTCTTTAATGGCATCGGTTGGTTATATAATTAATGATATTAGAGATATCGATAAAGATAGACAACATCAATTTAAAAAAAATAGACCACTTGCTAATGGTACTGCAAAAGTTAAAACATCTTTTATAATAGCGTTTATTTTATTTATACTTTCATCTTATTTAAGCTTTTTAATTAATACTTCTGCTCTTTTAGTTTTAACTAGCTATTTTATTATTAATTATTTTTACTCCATTAAAGGTAAAAACATTAGATTCTTGGATATTATAATTTTAAGTTCTTTTTATTTAATTCGAGTAATTTATGGTGGGATAGTTGTGGATGTTACACTTACAGGTTGGTTTGTTTCTACTTTAGCAATGATTGTTTTTGCAATTTCTATTAATAAAAGGTTTATGGAATTAAAAATTTCATTACAAACAAAATTGCCAGGCAGAGGTTATACAAAAGATGATGAAGCAATTCTTCAAATATTCATGATAAATTTTAGTATTGCTGCATTAGTTTTACTTAATATACATGCATATTTTGTATTACATATACAAGCTTACTATTTTTATTGTATTTTAAATCTCATAACACCAGGAATTATGTTTTATTATTTTGATTACTCAAAAAATAATTCTGATGATCCTGTTGAAAAAATATTAAATAATAAAGGAATTCTGCTTATAGCTAACATAATATTGTTTTTGTATTATTATGAAATGATAATTAAAATAAAATGAAAAGTATAATATACAATTGGGGTCAATTTCCGAAAATTTTATGTGATGAATATCATGTCACTAATTACACTGACATCATTAATATAGTAAAGACTAAAGATTACATTATAGCAAGAGGTAATGGAAGATGTTATGGTGACGCCTCACTAGCAAAAAATATAATTTCTACCTTATATCTTAATAAAATATTATCTTTTAATGAAATTAACGGAGTTATATGTTGTCAAGCCGGAGTTATATTGGATGATATTTTAAAAGAAATTGTACCGAAAGGTTTTTTTCTTCCTGTTACTCCAGGTACTAAATTTATAACCGTTGGCGGTGCTTTAGCTTCTGATATACATGGTAAAAATCATCATATAGATGGTGTTTTTAGTGATCACGTACTATCCTTTAAATTGATTAATCAAGAAGGAGATATTATCACAGTTGACCGAAATGATGATTTATTTATACAAACGGCTGGTGGTATGGGCACAACTGGTATTATTATAGAAATTACATTTACTTTAAAAAAAATTGAAACTAGTTTTATTGTACAAAAATCAATTAGAGCACGTAATTTACAAGAAATTTTTCATCTTTTTGAAAAATATAAAAATACAACTTATTCAGTAGCATGGATTGATTGCCTTGCAACTGGAAATGATATCGGTAAATCTGTTTTATTGTTAGGTGAACATGCAAATGGAGATGAAGTCATTTTTAAAAATAAATTATCTACACATAAGAAACCATTTTTAAATGTACCATTCAATTTTCCAAATTGGATTCTAAACCCTATTTCAATAAAAGTCTTTAATTTTTTATTCTATAACAAACCTTCCTCAAGTTCAGAAACCATTATGCACTATGATCCTTATTTCTATCCACTTGATAAAATTAATAATTGGAATAAAATTTACGGTAAAAAAGGTTTTATCCAGTATCAATTTGTTTTACCTATACAAAATTCGTATGTTGGTGTAAAAGAAATTTTAGATATTTTATCAAAATATAAATTGGGCTCCTTCTTAGCTGTATTAAAACTTTTTGGAAAATCACATGAAAATAGATTTTTACATTTCCCTATGGAGGGTTATACACTCGCATTAGATATAAAAGTTACTGAAGATATATGGTTTATTCTCAATCAACTAGATGAAATAGTAAATAAATTTAAAGGAAAGATATACTTAACTAAAGATGCAAGGATGAGTAAATATAGTTATGACAAACAATACACAAATAAAATTCCATTTTCTACAAAATACTTCTCTCATCAAATGACGCGATTAGAATATAATAATGAACATAATTTTTTAATTATAGGTGCAAATAGTGATATTGCAAAAGCTACGGCATTAAAATATTTAATTAAATATCCAAATGGCCATTTAACATTAGCCTCAAGGAATATAAGTGATTTAAATTTATTCATTAAAGCAAATAATATTGAAAATAAATCCACTATATTATTCTATGATATTAATCATACAACAGATAATAAAAAATTTATAGCTAATTTAAAAATTAAACCAACATGGGTAATGTATGCAGCTGGTGTTCTTGTTGATAATGAATCTGCTTTTCATAATCAAGAAGTTTGGGAAAATAATGTTTATGTAAATTATACAGGCGCCGTTTCAATATTAAATGAATTAATTCATGATAATAATCCATATTTAACTAGAATTATCGGAATAACTTCAATAGCTGGACTGAGGGGACGAAAGTCTAATTTTATTTATGGTTCTGCAAAAAGCGGGTTACACCAATACTTATTTGGATTAAGGCAATATCTTAAATCCTATAATATTATAGTTCAAGCCATTACTCCAGGTTTTGTTAATACCAAAATGACAAAAAATTTACCATTAAATAAATTAGTAAATTCAGCAGATGAAATTGCCGATGCAATTATTTCGAATACAAAATCGTTTGAAGTATATCCTAATTTATTCTGGTGGTTAATGTCAAAGCTAATTAAACATGCACCTTCTTTTATAATTTCAAAGTTATAATATGATTAATAGATTTTTAGCTTTTTTATTTATAGTTTTACTGTCTCCAGTTTTTGTCATAATAAGCTTATTAATTTTAATAGAAGATGGATTCCCATTCTTTTTTTTACAAAAAAGAGTAGGCATAAATTATACTTTCTTCAACATCTACAAGTTTCGTAGCATGAAAAAGAACGCACCAAATGTTGCAACACATCTTTTAAATAATCCAGATCAGTATTTACTTAAAATAGGAAATTTTATTAGAAAGACAAGTTTAGACGAACTACCCAATCTTATTAATATTATTAAAGGTGAAATGGTTTTCGTGGGACCACGTCCTGCTTTATATAATCAAGACGATTTAATTACACTTCGTATTGCAACGGGTGTATCTAAATTAAAACCAGGTATAACTGGTTGGGCACAGATAAATGGTAGAGATGATATTTCTATAGAAAAGAAAGTACAACTTGAGCAAGAATATATGTATAATAGATCTACACTTTTTGACATTAAAATTATTATAAAGACTTTTACAAATGTTTTGTTTATAAAAGGAGTGAGCCATTAACTTTTAAGTAAATAGTATAATTTTCCCAGTAATTCTCTTACTCCTGTCTCTGTCAATTGCAAATTGACAACATTTGGTAGAAAGTCTAAAATAGTAATTATTGAATTTCCTCCTACTTTAAAATCTACATTATAAGGTATTACTTCAAAGCCTTGCTTCTCAAATAACAGCTGCGCTCTATACATATGATAAGCTGATGTTACAAGTATAATTCTTTTACTTGGGCTCATTAATCCTCTTACAGCCACTGCCTCTTCTGCAGTATTCTCCACGTTCTTTGTTACTAATATGTTTTCACTTGGTATACCATTTGAAATAGCATATTCTTTCAACACATCTCCCTCTGTTTTCTTTGTCTTGTCCCATGGCATTTTGCCCCCAGTAAATATTAGCTTTTGAGCTTTACCTGCTTTAAATAAAGCTATCCCATCAAAAAACCTATCGGGGTCTCCCCATTCTACATAGGCACTATCTCTCACTTCATTTATTTCCAACATTCCACTTAGCACTACTATTGCATCTGCACTATCTATAGCGCTTATGGGCTTTCTGTATTCACTACTTTCAACTAGCTTAAAGAAGTTGTTTGAGAATATAGGGGTGGATATTATATATAGTACCCCTATTGCTATATAGATGAGCTTTTTTTTATTCTTTACTAATCCTATTAGTATTACTATAATGACTAGCATGATAGGGAGAACGAAAGTGGGTAGTATTTTGTGTAGGTAGATCACAGGTATAATTTTTCTAAAAATACTACATTATAACTTAAAGTTTATTTCCCTCCTTTACCACCTCTCCAGGGCTCAATAACCTTGCATGATCCAATAATTCCACAATTGCCATGGTTTTGCGCGTCTTAAGATCACTTAAACCTTTAATAATAGCGTAGGAGTCCTTAAGTAAATAAAATACATTCGTAGTGAGATTCAGCGTTTTGGGTTTATTGTATAATATTGGCACTATTTGACTTTGATACAAAGCGTCAATCTCCGCAAAGCTCGCAACATGTTGAGCTAAGAATTTATTACTTTTTAAATTCAATATCGCATTATTTTGTGCATAACTCCAGGCATCTATCTGTTTAAATACTTTAGGACTATTTTGTATGATGAGTGCACTACTTAGTTGATAGACAAATCCATCCACCTTCCAACGTATAGTATTGTATAGGGCAAGTACACTATCCTTTTTTGCTGGATTGGTTTCATTTTTGATTTGAGTGGTTAAATACAATTCGGTACTGTATTTAATTTCAATGAGCCTACTCATTAGGCCTTGCTGGGGCTGCGCTTGCGCAGCCCCACGGTTCAATACCAGCATCATCATAAAACTTAGAATCATTTTCTTTGGCGAAACGGGGTTTAAATTTATTTTCATAATTATGAATTTATTATTTGATTCTTTGATTAATGACTCTTGTTGTTTAAGATGCAAAGAATTTCGCTGTCCTCAACAACCCCTCACTCTGCGGATTTTGGTCATAGTCATTGTACATTAAATCGATGTTCACGTATTTTACAATGTCCTGCATGCTTGCATCCTGTCCGTATTGGCTAAGGTTCTTAATTAAGTAATGCGTAAACGCCCCATTGAACCGATTATTGATATACGCGTCGGCACTTAACTGATTCGAAGCACATCCACTTAACAATGCGCCATGTAAGGGGATGGGTTCGGCACTGAGGCTTGCGGCTGGAATAGCTAGACCTTGTTTTGGTTCGTGATTGAACCTGCGGAACCTTGTATCTGTAGCAATTGCCTGCTTTCTGGACAGATCCTCCGAGTGGCAACTATCGGATATCCATACAAAATGCACACCCTTGGGGATGGTAGCAAAGATTTTGGCAAATTCCTTATCTGTAATGGCTGTTTTGGTGGCACCCGCATCACTAAAGTCATAAGGACAGATAATCTCATCCAATCCGTCTTTTTCATAAGTATGTCCTTTACTGGGCAGTTGTGCACCGTGTCCACTATAATGAAACAATATTTGATCTCCGGCACTTGCCCCCATTAACAACCAATTTAAATGATCTAAAATACCTTTTTTAGTGGCCCTACTATCTGTCAATGTTTTAATATTATCTTTTGCATAGACTTTGTTTTTAGAAGCAATAAAATATTCCATATCTACAATATCATTAATGCATCCTCTTAAATTATTATTGGGGTTTGGATAGGCATTGATGCCAACAAGTAGCGCTTTATTATTCATACATAAATAGTTTGGTTGATTAAATCTAGGATTAAAATTTGCAGTACCAAACTTAAATTATACATTTACTAAAACGCTTAAAGTCCTTTAATAGAAAGGATTCTAGGTGATTATTGCAAACAATTGCTACGCTTGATTCACTACTTTTTTCTAATTGAAAATATTCTAAAAAATAATTTATGATACAAACCAGTCGCATGTCTTTATTTAAGAGTTTA